>Ga0105055_10005646_pt1 | contig 17555 bp, 17 predicted proteins | sample BON03_FD_78090 | JGI IMG/M metagenome (GOLD analysis project Ga0105055, IMG submission 78090) | Freshwater microbial communities from Lake Bonney liftoff mats and glacier meltwater in Antarctica - BON-03 | ecosystem: Environmental > Aquatic > Freshwater > Ice > Glacier meltwater | place: Lake...
AAGCGGGGACCCAGTTCTTTGGGCGACCGGTCTCAGGGAAGGGTGGACGTCGTTGATCCCAAGCACCCTGCCTCGCGAAAGCACTGGGTCCCCGCTTTCGCGGGGATGAGCGGAGGTAAATATCAGTTCCGCGCGTTCTCGCCAGCCCGTTTCGCCGCCATCCGCGCCAGCACCCGCCCCCGTCCCTTTGACAGCGCGGTGATCACCCCCCGGAAGGTCGCCACCTCCTGCTCCGAAAACGCCGACCGCCCCAGCATGACGCGCAGGTTCTGCACCATCGACGGGCGTTTCTCGGGCGGATGGAAGAAACCCCCGGCGTCCAGTTCACGCTCCAGATGCTCGTACATCCCCAGCGTCAGCGCCCCCGAGGCCGGCGGATCGCCCTCGCGGAAATTGGGCGGCGGCGCATCCAGCAACAGGGTACGCCACTCATAGGCCGTGACCGCCACCGCCTGGGCCAGGTTCAGCGACTGGTGGCGCGGGTCGATGGGGATGGTGACGATGCCTTGGCACAGGGCGATGTCCGAAGTCTCCAGCCCGGCCCGCTCGCCGCCGAACAACAGGCCGACCCCCAGACCCGAGGCGCGGCCGTCGTACAGCAGCCGCGCCGCCTCGCGCGGCGTCCGCACCGGCTGGCGCGTCTCGCGCGGCCGGGCCGTGGTGGCGAAGACCGTGTTCAGGTCGGCGACCGCATCGGCCACGCTGTCGAACACCCTGATTCCCTCCAGCACCCAGTCAGCCCCCGAGGCCATGGCCCAGGCCCGCTCCTGCGGCCAGCCGTCGCGCGGTGCCACCAGACGCAGTTCCGACAGGCCGAAATTTGCCATCACCCGCGCCACCGCGCCGATATTCTCGGCCATCTGGGTCTTGTCGAGGATGATGACGGGGGGTGTGGGTTCGTTCAATTCCGCTCATCCCGGCGAAAGCCGGGACCCAGTTCTGTCCAGCTTGACGCCTGTATTTCAGGACTACCGTTCCAACGGTTGTCCAACGACTGTTCACCCAAAGCACTGGGTCCCGGCTTTCGCCGGGATGAGCGGAAAAGAAAAGGGCTATTCGTGCTCCAGCACCGCCCGCACTCCCGCCAGATGCCGCTCATAGTGCCGCCAGCGCCCCGATGACCGCTGGTACAGCGGCTCGCGGACCTGCCAGACGCTGGCGGTGCGCACCGGCGTGGCGGTCTGGTGAAAGTCCAGCACTCCCGCCTCCCAGTCCAGCCCGCAACAGGCGAGCAGTCGCTCGATCGCCGGGCGCGGCTCAGCCACCAGGGCATCGTAGTCGAGGTCGAATATGTCGGGGTACAGGGCCTTCCAGTGCCGCATCAGCCGCACATACTGCCCATGCCAGTGGGCCAGGTCCTCGAGGTCAAGCGCATGACCCATCGACCGGTCCAGATGCAGAAACCAGTTGGACAGGATCACATCCAGCGGCTCGCGCAGCGTGTGGACGATGCGCGCCTTTGGAAACATCGCTTTGATCAGGCCGATGTGCAGGAAATTGTCGGGCCGTTTGTCGGTGACTACATCGGCACCCGGCCGCGCCGTCTTCAACCCACCCAGATAGAGGGCACGCAGCCGCACGATCCCCTCCGGCCCCGCGCCCGCCAGCGCCTGCGGATAGTCGACCACCGCCCGCGCCAGTCCTGGGACCAGCCCCAACTCGCCGCCACCCGTCACTCGACTGTGCCCCGCCAGGATCTGTTCGGCCAGGGTCGAGCCCGAGCGGAACAGGCCGCAGATAAAGATCGGGGCCTCATCCGTGTCGTCAACCGCCGCCGCCGGTTCTTGAAAGGCCGCGATCAGCCGGCCGATGAACCGCTCATGCGCCGCCCGGTCATAGCGCGCGCGCGCCGGGTCGGCCGCGCGGCTGGCGGTATTGGCCGCAGCATAGGCGGCGAAGGCGTCATCCCAGGCGCCGACCTGATCCAGCGCGCGACCGAGGGCAAACCCCAGTTCGGCCCGGTCATCGGCCCTCAGACCCGGCTGTGACACCGCCACCCGCAGCGCCCCGATCACCGGATCGTCCGGCCCCGTCAGCCGTGCCAGACCGGCGGCCCGCGCCAAGGCCACCGGATGTCCCGGTGCGACGGCCAGGGCCCGGGCATAGGCCGCCGCCGCCGCCTCGCGCCGCCCCATGTCCTCATGCAGATTGCCCAGATTCAGCAGGGCCGGCAGCCAGTCGGGGGCCACCGCCAGCGCCGCCTCCAGATCGGCCAGCGCCAGGTCGCTGCGGCCCAGGTCGTCGGCGTGGATGACGCCGCGATTCAGCCAGGCCTCCTCCGGCCCCGACACCCCCCGTTTCAAGGCCTCGTCATAGGCCGCCAGCGCCGCCTCGAACCGTCCGGACTGGCGCTCCATCAGGGCCAGGTTGAACCAGCTGTCGGGCAGGTCAGGCTGGATCGCCAGCAGCTGGCGATAGGCCTGCGCCGCCTCGTCCGCCCGTCCCGACGCGCGCAGCCGCGAGGCAAGGGCCATCAGGACTTCGGCGGACTCGGTCAATCAGTCCCCGCCGTACATGGCCAGCCAGGGATCGGCAGTCCCGGCCTCGACCTCATTGACCTTCACCGCCGGCCAGCCGATCGCATCATCCCCCGAGTCGCGCCAGGCCAGCACGATCAGGTCGCGCAGCTCCGAGGCCGCCGCCGCCAGCCGCGCCGTGACAAAGGCCCCGCCGCGCGCATCGCTGTCAGCGAATCCCCCGGCCTTCTCCAGCACATAGAAGGGGGTCACCTGGGCCAGGGTCGCCTTCAGATAGGCCGGGACCCGCAGACGCAGATCGAACCCGTCCAGCGCCGGGGCCGCCATCGCCGCCTCGACCGTCTGCAGCCGCGCCACCCGGGCGGTAAAGGCCCCCTCGAACTGGCCATGGGTCTGGCGCGAGGTGGTGAACCCCTCCGGGTTGGGCGTGTTACGGTCCCAGCCATTGTAGTGGATCGTCGTATGGTGCGGCTGCGAGCCATCGCCGACATAGTGGCTCAGATAGCCCATGTCGCGCAGGATCAGGGCCTCGCGACGCAGCCGGTCCTCACGGTACCAGGCCCGTTTTCCCGGATCGGTCTCGCGAGCCTCGGCGGCATTCAGCACCCGCCAGGTGGCAAAGTCGCGGACCAGCTGCTGATAGCCGTCCATGATGGCATAGGGCAGATAGCCGGCGTCATCGACGTCGATCCCGGCGGCCTGAAGCGCGGCATCATACTCCGACTTCAGCCGCGGCAGGGCGTCGATCGACATCCCCTGTTCGGTCATGATCCGACCGTCCTCGATCATGTCGACGAAATGGGCCGTATCGCGCTCGCGGGCGTGCGGCTGGCCCCCGCCCTTGGTGCGGTCCGGCTCTCGCGACAGCTCCCCGACCTCGGCGACCGCACCGGGGGTGCGCAGAAAGGCCGGCAGTTCCTCCGGCAGGCTGCGCATGGCGGCGACCCCGATCAGCCGGTGCCCGGTATTGCCCCAGGCCGAGACGGAGGCGGGAATGACCGCGAGCGACAGGACGGCGGCGGCGATAAGGATGCGTTTCATGAAGAGCGTCCTAAACTATTCCCTCTCCCGTCGGGAGCGGGGTTCTCAGATCCAGGCCGCGATCCCGCTGAGCGGCTTCTTGTTCAGCGCCGCCGTCGGCACGGTCGCGTCCGCCGCCGGATGGCCCGCCACCAGCAGCAGGAATGGCTTCTCCCCCGCCGGGCGGCCGCAGATGTCAGCCAGGAAGCTCATCGGCGCGGGGGTGTGGGTCAGGGTCGCCAGACCGGCCGAATGCAGGGCCGCGATCAGCAGGCCTGTGGCGATCCCTACGCTCTCGGCGACATAATAGTTCTTCTTGTCGTCGCCGGGGTTCGGCCCGCCGCGCTTCTGGCCGAAGATGGCGATCAGCACCGGGGCCGTCTCCAGGAACCCCTTGTCCGGATCGGTGCCCAGCGGGGCCAGGGCGTCCAGCCATTCCTGCGGAGCCTTGGTGGCATAGAACTCCCGTTCCTCGGCCTCGGCGGCGGCGCGGATGCGGGCGCGGGCGTCAGCGCTTGCAATCACGCTGAAGAACCACGGCTGGTGATTGGCACCCGACGGAGCCGATCCGGCGGTCAGCAGGGCCTGTTCGACGACGGTGCGCGGGACCGGTCGATCCGAGAACTCCCGCACCGTCCGCCGGGCGGCCATCATGTCGCGAAAGGCGGTCACACGCGCCAGACCCTCCGCGTCCTCAACGGGGACATAGCCGGTCAGCTTCTGGCTGGGATGGTCGCGCATGAGGGCTCCATTTCTCCCCCCTCGGGGGAGGGGAACCATCCGTAGGATGGTGGAGGGGGCTGCTGCAACCACCGGCGTCCGGGGCACGCCCCTTCACAACGGGCCACCCGGGCCACGCCAGACATCACATCAGTACCGATCCCGGCATAATCACGGCAGCACCGCTCGAGAAACCTCTCGACCTTCAAACAGACGCCCGTACCACTATCAACGACACCAGTAAGCATCGCGCCTCAGCAAATTGTTTCTGATCTGCGAATACAGCTTCCCTTTTTCGCGGCGTTGGCCAAACCGGAATTCGCGTAACCATCGCAAGGCTCGCCTATCCACCACGAAGACGGACACAGGGTCGCACTTCGCCTCGCCAGACTGGTTTTCGCCACATTCGGGAACGACAAGCCCGCCGCCGGACGCTTGTGGGGCCGGTGATTCCGTGAGTCGATTCATGCTCGGCACCGCCGCTGCGCTCGCCCTCATCTGGGCGATGGCCTTCCCCGCTGCCGGGGATCCGGTGTCCTACGAAGCGGCTGTCGCCGCCGACAGGGCCGCCGTATCAACCGCCGCCGGCCCCGAAGGTTCTGACAGCGGCATGGCTATGCTCAGCCCGGAACAGCAGGCCCTGATGGGCGAAGACGCGGGCTGGACCGCGCGCGTCAATCTCTATCACGCAGGCGGTGGCGGGGCGACGGGCAATGACAGCCTGGGCTGCCGGCCGATCGCCATGCGCACCATGGCCGTCGATCCCCGCTACATCCCCCGGCGCACCCGTCTATTCATCCCCGAGACGGTCGGCATGCGGATGGACGACGGTGCCATCCACGACGGCTACTGGTACGCCTCCGACACCGGCGGCGCGATCAAGGGCCAGAAGATCGACTTCTACACCGGCCACGGCCGTGGCTCGATGGCCCCGGCCATGCGCCTCAACCAGCGCCGCGTGACCCTCATCGACGCTGGCCGTTTCGAAGGCTGCCCCCCGTCGTGGGACACCCTGCCCAGCCAGGCGATACAGATGGCCTCGACCGGGTCGAACGCCGGGCCGCAGTGAGATACCGCAGGTGAAAAGTGAGCGCGTGAGCAAGAAGTAAGCGGACTTGACGCGGGTGGTGGCCCCATCGGCTCATCCCTTGCTCACTCGCTCACCCCTTGCTCACCCACCGCGCCTCAGAACCGCCGCTTCCCCGTCACCGTCTCAAAGAACATCCGCCAGTCGCCCATCAGGCTCCACAGCGGGTACTGGAAGGTCGCCGGGCGGTTCTTCTCGAAGAAAAAATGCCCGGCCCAGGCAAAGCCGTAGCCGACCGACGGCATGGCCAGCAGCCACCAGGCGTTCCGCGTCGCCAGCGCCAGCCCCATCACCCCGATCACCAGCGCCGTCCCGACGATGTGGATGCGGCGGCAGGTCCGGTTGGAGTGTTCGTGGATGTAATACGGATAGAAGGCATTGAACGACTGATAGCGTTCGCCGGGTGCGGGCTGGCTGGTCATGACCTCAGCCTCGCCCCGCGCCGCGCCGCGGTCAAGCCGGGGCCGTTCACCATCCCTGTGAGCGATCGGGTAAGGGCAGCGGCGGGATAGTCAGGCTCTTGCCGCCGGAGCTACCCCATGCAGGCCTTTGCCATCGCCGCCGCCGGCATCGCCAGCGCGACTGACCGGTTCGCCGCCAGCGCCGTTCGCACCGCGCGCGATCCGCTGGGCGATCTCGCCGGCGAGACCGTCGAACGCCTGACCGCCGAGGTCGCGCTCAAGGCCAATGTCGCGGTACTCAGGACCGCCGACCAGATGTACGGTCGCCTGCTCGACATCCTCGCCTGACGCCGGGGCTCAAGCCTCCGTCGCCGGCTCCGGCCCCAGCAGCCGGCGGATCATCGGCCGGACCCGGGCCACTGCCGAGAAGAAACCGACCAAGGTCGAGACCCACTGGAACGCCGACCAGACCCATCCGAACAGGTCACCGTCGCCCAGCCACTGGCTGATCGGGAACAGCGCCCGCGAGACGCCGATCTGGAAGGCCGCATAGGTTTCGGAATATTCGATCGACCGGTCGGCGAAGAAGGCGATGGCCACGGCCGCCGACACCGGGGCCCACAACAGCGGCAGGGCCAGCAGCAGGGCCAGCAGCACGATCACCAGCCTGGTCCCCAGCGTCTCGGCGAAGATCAGGCTCAGCACCACCCCGACCCCCAGCGCCAGCGCCGTCGCGGCCAGCAACACCGGCAGGACCTGATCGATCGCGACCATCAGGTCCGTGATCATCAGCCCGGCCAGAATGGCGGCACCACTCAACAGGAAGCCGCCGACCCACACAGCCGCATACTGGCCCAGACGACGCTTCAGATAGGCGAGATTGAACATGACGGCCTTCCTCGCGGGTGACCGGGCGAGGATGCCGCGCGGCGACCCGGAAGTCTATCGGCAGAACTCTGGTCGACGACAGGCAACAAAAAACCGCCGCCCCGCGCCATGCGGGAACGGCGGCTCTGTTTATTCCGGTTTATCAGGGCGTTTCGGTGATCAGCAGGCGCGCAGCCGCCGTGCCGCCCGAGCCGAATTTGCCGACCCAGACATCATAGGTTCCACTCTGCGGACGGCTGAAGCGCACCTCGGCGTCGCCATCCCCATAGCTGTCGTCATCACAGTACCACTGACCGTCCGGACCATTGATTATCAGGGTCGTGTCAGTCCGGGAGAGTGTGCGGAACACCAGCGGCAGGCCACCAGCGGAATAGGTGACCTCGAAATCCGGGGCGTCAGCGATATAGCCGGTGCAGGAACCGGGAAGGCGCGAACCGTCGATGCTGCCGCCCGCCTGGATGTTTACCGTATAGGGGTCGGGCGTGAAGCCGGCCCTCAGGCTGATTTCGCCGTAGGTGGCCGTGATACCGGCGTTCTGCGCCATGGCGGGCGCAGCGAGGCAGGTGAGCGCGAGGGCGGTCGCGGAGGCGGCAGTGGCCATTTTCATTGCAGATGTCTTTCTTGTTGTGGCGCCTCGACGCCCTGAAACCAGGCCGAGCGGATACTGCCGTCAGGGGCAGCCCCTCAGACCTGACCCCTCAACCTTCGCCTTTGCCTTGCGGCCTGTCCAGCACCACGAATATGGTGGTGCCCGACGACCCGGATCGACGTGATAGTGCGCGCGGGCAGAGGCCGGTTAGACCATGAACGACGTGCGGGCGCAGGACGCCGGGACAGGGCTGGACCGACAGCTGCAACGGCTCTTGCCGCGCGTCTCACCGCGGACGCGCGACCTTATCGGCTTCCTGCTGGTCATCGGTCTCGTCCAGGTCCTGTTCTGGGGTCTCTACGGTTCGCCCCTGTGGCCCAAACCGTCCGATCAACAGGTCAAACGGATCACCTTCACCGAGACGACCCTCGCCCGCCTGCCCAAACCGACCCCGCTGGCCGCGGAACAGGCGCGCTATGAACCTGTCGTACTGCCCCACACCGAATGCTGCGAGCCGGCCTATCTGGCGCTGAAACTGCGTTTCGACCTGCCCACGGTCCCGGCCGAGGGTCTCGGCATGGCGGCCTTTCAGCAGGTCGATAATTTCATCATTCTGGTGAACGGCTCGATCGTGTTCCAGCGCGGCGAGATGATCTTCCCGCACCAGGCGTTCGAGGGCCAGCAGCCGGTCGTCGACCGCATTCCCGCAGGCCTGCTGAGGACCGGTGCCAACGAGCTGGTCTTCATCACCGTACGTCAGGGCCTGCCCTATATCGATCTCGGCCCGCCCTTGCTGGGGCCGTGGTCGCAGGTCAGTCAGTGGGCCGAGGTCCGCCTGTGGCAGTTCACCGACTATCGCCTGCTCGCTGGCTGGACCACCTTCCTGATCGGTCTGTTCGCGGCCCTGCTGGCCTTCCGCTCGCAACAGCGACGGTTCGCCGTCTGGCTCGCCGTCCTGTGCGGGGCCTGGAGCGGTTTGGCCCTGTATGGACTGGTGCTCGATCCCCCGTTCGGCGGGATGGTCCGGGTCTGGGTCTTCTTTGCCGTAAACAGTCTGATCGCTGTGGGTCTGGTCGGACTGATCGACGCCTGGACCGGCCGCCCGTGGCGCGGGTTCCAGCCGGGGCTGGTCGCGGCCTTCCTGGCCTTCGTGGCCTTCTGCGCTGTCTGGCCGGCCCTGCGCTCCATGCCCGAAGGCTATGACGTCCCGGCGGTGGTCTGGTCGTGGTTTTCAGCCCTGCTCGGCGCGCTGGCGGCGGCCCGGCTGCTCTGGCATTTCGCTACCCGGCCCGAGCCGCGCCGGCTGGAGGCGGCCCTGCTGACCATCTGCGCGGCCGGCGTCGTGCTGGATGCCCTGGGCGAGCATTTCGGTCTCAACGCCGGCGGCTATGTGGTCGATACCGCCCCGGTGCTGCTGCTGGCCCTGGCCGCCGCCTTCGTCCAGCGCAATTTCACCCTGTTCCAGTCCGCGGTCGGCCTCAACACCCTGTTGTCCGACCGGCTGACGGCGCGCGAGACCGAGCTGGCACTCGTCCATGCCCGCGAGCGCGACCGGGTCCGGCGTCAGGCCCATGACGACGAGCGCCAGCGCATCATGCGCGACATGCATGACGGCCTCGGCAGCCAGTTGATGAGTCTGCTTCTGGCCGCCCGGCGCGGCGCGGCCGACAACGAACAGGTCGCCGAGGGACTGCAATCCGTCATCGACGAGATGCGGCTGATGATCGATTCCATGGATTCCGTCGGCGACTCCCTCGTCGCCGCCCTGGCCACCTTCCATGAACGGATCCGCCCCCGGATCGAGGCCGCCGGTTTCGCCCTCGACTGGAACATCGATGTCCAGGGCGAACTGCCCGACTACCCCCCGCGCGCCGCCCTCCAGGTGTTCCGCATCCTGCAGGAGGCCGTCACCAATGCGCTCAAACATTCCGGCGGGGATCGCATCGCCGTGTCGGTACTGGCGCGACGCGAGGGCAATCTGGTCCTGACCGTCGCCGACAATGGCCGCGTTTTCGAACCCAAGGCCGGAACCGGACGCGGCCTGGCCAATATGCGGGCCCGTGCGGCCCTGATCGGCGGCGTGGTCGATCTGGACCCCACCGACCGGGGCCTGACTCTGGTCCTGACCCTACCGCCCCTCGCACCCGAGGGACCCGAATGAGCCCCCTGTCGCCCGAGCCGCCCGAGCCGCCCCGTCGGGTGGTCATCCTTGAGGATGACCCCAACGTCACCCTTCATTTCACCGCGATCATCGCCTCGGCGCCCGACCTGGTCCTGTGCGGCACAGCTGACAGCCTGGCCGGCGCCGACGCCCTCCTGGCGGGCCGACCCGACCTGCTGCTGAGCGACATCGGCCTGCCGGACGGCAGCGGCCTCAGCTTTATCCCCCGGATCAAGGCTGGACTCCCCGAATGCAGGGTGCTGGTCATCACCGCCTTCGGCGACCGCGAGACCGTCGTCGCCGCCCTCAATGCCGGGGCCGACGGCTATCTGCTCAAGGACAGCGGCGAGTCTGTCATCCTCGACGGCATCCGCGCCACTCTGGACGGCGGGGCCCCGATCAGCGCCTCGGCCGCCGTCTATCTGCTGGAACGGCTGCGCGCACCCCCCGACCTCCAGCGCCCCGGCCTCCCTGCCACCCCCGGCGTCCCCGAGGCAGAGCGGCTGACCCCGCGCGAGATCGACCTGCTGGAGCTGTTCTCGCGCGGCCAGAGCTACAAATCCGCCGGCCGCGCCCTCGGCATCTCCCCCCTCACCGTCGGCAATCACGTCAAGGCGATCTACCGCAAGCTCCAGGTCCATTCCCGCGGCGAAGCCGTCTATGAAGCCGTCCGCCGCCAGCAACTGACCCTCTGAGACAGCACTGTCGGCTCGTGTGGTAATATCCTCCCGTTCGTTCCCGAGCGCCCACCCTCCTGCAGGCGGAGACTGCCCATGCCCTTCCTCGACATCACCGTCGTCCCCGTCCCCACCGCCAACAAGGCGGCCTATCTGGAGCATTCGCGCCAGACCACGCCCTTCTTCAAGCAACACGGCGCGACCGGCGTCACAGAGTGCTGGGGCGAGGACGTCCCGGACGGCAAGGTCACCGACTTCAAGCGCGCGGTCGACCTCAAGGACGACGAGACCGTCGCCGTCGGCTGGATCACATGGCCCGACAAGGCCACCCGTGACACGGCCTGGGAAGCGCTGATGCAGGACGAGCGGATGATGGGCGCGGACGTGCCGTTCGACGGCAAGCGGATGATTTTTGCGGGGTTCGATGTCGTGCTGGAGTGGTGACAGCTCACCATCAGGCACAAAGAAGGGGCGGTCCCGATGGGCCGCCCCTTTTTCTTATCAACTATCCAGGAAACTCCGCAGCTTACGGCTCCGGCTCGGATGTTTCAGCTTCCTCAGTGCCTTGGCTTCGATCTGGCGGATGCGTTCTCGGGTGACCGAGAACTGCTGGCCGACTTCTTCCAGGGTATGATCCGTGTTCATGCCGATGCCGAACCGCATCCGCAGCACCCGCTCCTCGCGCGGCGTCAGCGAGGCCAGAACGCGCGTGGTGGTCTCGCGCAGATTACTCTGGATCGCCGCATCGATGGGCAGGATGGCGTTCTTGTCCTCAATGAAGTCGCCCAGATGGCTGTCTTCCTCGTCGCCGATGGGGGTTTCGAGGCTGATCGGCTCCTTGGCGATCTTCAGGACCTTGCGGACCTTCTCCAGCGGCATGGCCAGTTTTTCGGCCAGTTCTTCCGGGGTCGGCTCGCGACCGATCTCGTGCAGCATCTGGCGGCTGGTGCGGACGATCTTGTTGATCGTCTCGATCATATGCACCGGGATGCGGATGGTACGGGCCTGATCGGCGATCGAGCGGGTGATGGCCTGACGGATCCACCAGGTCGCATAGGTGCTGAATTTATAGCCGCGGCGATACTCGAACTTGTCGACCGCCTTCATCAGGCCGATGTTGCCTTCCTGAATAAGATCAAGGAATTGCAGGCCGCGGTTGGTGTATTTCTTGGCGATGGAGATGACCAGACGCAGGTTGGCCTCAACCATTTCCTTCTTGGCCTGACGGGCCTCGCGCTCGCCCTTCTGCACCGTCTGGACGATGCGGCGGTAGTCGTCGATGGGCAGGCCGGCCTCGCTGGCCACGGCGGCGATGTCGCCCCGGATCTGGGCGATCTGGGCCTGTTCATTGTCGCTGAATTTGGTCCAGCGCACGCCCATGTCCTTGACCCGGTCGGCCCAGGTCGGATCCAGTTCGGCCCCGAAATACGACTTGAGGAATTCCGGGCGTGAGATGCCGTAGCTGTCGGCCAGACGCAGCAGCCGGCCTTCCAGCCCCATCAGCCGCTTGTTGATCGCATAGAGCTGCTCGACCAGCGCCTCGATGCGGTGGTTGTTCAGCTTCATCGTCTTCAGCCGACCCGAGATGGCGCCGGTCAGGGCGGCATAGGCCTTCTGGTCCTTGGGGCTGAGCACTTCGCCCTTCAGCCGGCTCTCGACCAGCTTGTCCTGCAGTTTGCGGAAGCCGCCGAAATCCCCGGCCACGGCGTCCAGCACCTCCATGACCCCGTCGCGCAGTTCGGCTTCGAGCGCCGAGATCGACATGCCGCCGCCGTCGTCGAAATCCTCGTCTTCTTCGTCATCGACCTCCGGCTTTTCAGCCTCGCCGCCTTCAGCCGACGTGCCTTCGGCAGGGGCCGGGGCGGGGACGGGCACGCCGCCGGGGCCCTGGCCGGCGGGCGGCTGGTTGTGCGGCAGGGACGAGGGGTTCAGCACGCCATAGGTGGCGTCCAGGTCGATGACCTCGCGCAGCAGGATGCGGTTGTTGGCCAGTTCGTCGCGCCAGACCATGATGGCCTCGAACGTCAGGGCGCTTTCGCACAGGCCCGAGATCATGGCGTCGCGACCGGCCTCGATCCTTTTGGCGATGGCGATCTCGCCCTCGCGGCTCAGCAGTTCGACCGAGCCCATTTCACGTAGATACATCCGCACGGGGTCGTCGGTGCGGTCATAGGCAGCCTTGGCCGGTGCCTCGGCGACCGAGGTGCCGGCGGCAGCGGCGACCTCGCCACCCTCGGAGGTCTGGCCCTCGGCCGCGTCTTCCTCGGCCTCGACGACGTTGATGCCCATTTCGGACAGCATCGCCAGCGTGTCCTCGATGGCGTCAGGAGTCACCTCTTCGGACGGCAGGACCTTGTTCAGATCCTCCATCGTCACATAGCCCTTGGCCTTGGCCTGTTTAATGAATTTCCTGACCCCGGCGTCGGTGAGGTCGAGCAGCGGACCATCGCTCTGGGCTTCGGTTTCCTGCGTCTCGGTCTGGGCGCTCATACAGTCTTTCTCCGGGTGGAGCGGCTGATCAGGCCGTCCGCCAAATACAACGTGTGGCCGGCTCGTTGGTTACGAACCCGCGCTGTCTTCCCAGATTTCTCCGGTTTTGATCGCGCGACGCAGGGCATCCCGCTCGGCTTTAAGCCTGCGGAACGCCTCATCCTGACCCGGCATGCCTGCCGCCGAGCTCAGTGCGTCTTCCAGTGTCGCCACGCGGGTGAGCGCGTCGAACGCCTGCGACCATCGGACCCTTGCTTCGGCGAGGGGCGCATTTGCGGCCAGGAAAGGTGCGCCGGACTTTGCCGCCGCCTTCTCGACCTCGCGCACTAAAGCATCGTGACCTGATTGTGTCAGATGGCGACGCAGCGCCGCCGAGTCAAGGTCCTGGCCCGAGAAGCGCAGTCGAACCATCTCCTGCGCCAACCCCTCCAGAGCCGGGTCGCCGAACCCGTGAGCGGAGATCGCCTCGAGGTGGTCGTCCATCCGCTCCGGGTCGTCGATGGCGCCGTGGGCCAAGGCCGCAGCGACGGGCTCGATCGACCGGCTCAACGACTGCATGGCCTGCGCGCCCTCCGCTGTCTGGCCCAGCTTGGGCGGCGGACCCGGACGCCAACGTCCCCCGGGTCCCGTCGCCGGGCGGCCTTGCGGCGCGCGACGCGAGGGGAACAGGGCGTCGAACCGGTCGAACAGCTCGCGTCGATACTGTTCCGCCAGATCCTTGTCCTGGATGGCCGAGGCGGCCTGACGCAGGCGACCCTTCAACCCTGCACGACGCTCGGGTGTATCCAGCGATTCGAGTTCCGCCTCCTTGCCGAACAACACCTCGGCAAAGGGCCGCGTCGCCGCCAGAGCCTGGCGCAACGCTGGTGCCCCCTTGTCGCGCAGGATGTCATCGGGGTCCTGACCGCCTTCCAGCAGGGCGAAACGAAACGACCGCCCGGACTTGAGCTGCGGCAGGGCGCGGTCGATGGCGCGATACGCTGCCCGGCGCCCGGCGGCGTCGCCGTCGAAACACAGGACCGGTTCATGCGAGACCCGCCACAGCCGCTCCATCTGTTCTTCGGTCAAGGCGGTGCCCATCGGCGAGACGGCAGGAATGCCGGCGCGGTGGCAGGCGATCACATCCATATAGCCCTCGACCACCACGATGGACTGATCGCTCTTTGACTCGGCACCGAGGATGCGCCGCGCCTCGGGCAGGCCGTACAGGGTCGCCCCCTTGTGAAACAGCGGACTCTCAGGGCCGTTCAGATATTTGGCCCTGTCGTCGGGGTTCATCGCTCGTCCGCCAAAGCTGACGATCCGACCGCGCGTATCCAGGATCGGGAACATCAGTCGATCGCGGAACCGGTCGTAGGGCTGGCCCCCACCTTCGGGCGCGATCAGCATCCCGGCCTCGACCAGATCGCCCGGCCGGGCACCGCGCTGCGCCAGCGCCGCCTTCAACCCCTCGCGGTCGTTCGGCGCATAGCCGAGGCCGAATCGCTCCCACTGATCCTCGGGCAGGCCGCGCTTCTCGAGATATTCGCGCGTCGCCTTGCCGGTCGAGCGGCGCAAATTCGCCGCGAACCATTTCTGGGCCAGGTCCATCCAGTCGGTCAGACCCTGTTTCCTGGCCTCGCGCTCGGCGGCCTGGGGGTCCTCGGCCGGCAGGGCCATGCCAGCCTCCCCAGCCAGACGCTGCACCGCCTCGACAAAGCTGAGCCGCTCGGTCTCCTGCAGGAAGCTGATGACATCGCCATGCTTGCCCGACGAGAAGTCGTGGAAGAAGCCCTTGTCATCATTGACGAAGAAGGAGGGCGACTTCTCCTTGGTGAAGGGCGACAGGCCGACATATTCGCGGCCCTGACGCTTGAGCTTCACCGTCCGTCCGATGATGTCGGACGGCCGAAGGCGGGCCTTCAGTTCTTCAAGGAAACGGTCGTCGAAGCGCACTCGCGCCTTATAGCGCGCAACTCACCGATTTGGGCGATTTACCTCTCATTAACCAGAATGGCCAAAGCGAGGCATTAACCGCCTGAATATGCACACGGTTTTCCTGTTGAAAGGGAACAATCCACAGACCTGTGGATTACCATGAAACCGTCCTGGAAGCGGGCGGAGACAGGCGGCACCCGCGGCGAAGACTGCGGCCCCGTTCGAGAATGAAAGCCAACCCATGTTCATGACCATCGCCCACCCGGCGGTGGAGCCCAAAGGCCCCGACACCGTCGCCGTCCCCGGTTCCCCCGCCATCACTGAACTGTCGCCCCGCGCCCTGCACGCGCGTCTGCTCACGAATGCGGCCCTGCGGCGGATGCGCGGTGCGGAGCGGCTGCGGAGTTACCGGCTGGCAGACGCCGACTACTGGCTGCACGCCGCGCCGGTGGCGGTTCACAAGGCCTGCGCCCTGCGCAAGGAACGGGGCTTCGCTTCCCTGCCCTGACGACAAGGCCGTCAGGCCTTCATTGAATCCGCAAATCGCTGGAACAGATACAGGCTGTCGGTTGGTCCCGGCGAGGCCTCCGGGTGGTGCTGGACGCTGAACACAGGGCGGTCTTTCAGGGCGATGCCGCAGTTGGTGCCGTCGAACAGGCTGACGTGCGTCTCGGTGACCGCGTCCGGCAAACTATCGCGGTCGACGGTGAAGCCGTGATTCATGGACACGATCTCGACCTTGCCGGTGGTCAGGTCCTTGACCGGATGGTTGGCCCCGTGGTGGCCCTGATCCATCTTGATGGTCTTCGCGCCCAGCGCCAGCGCCAGCATCTGGTGGCCCAGGCAGATGCCGAACAGGGGCGTGCCGCTGTCGACCAGTTTCCTGATCTCGGGCACCGCATAGGCCCCGGTCGCGGCCGGATCACCCGGCCCGTTGGACAGGACGACGCCGTCCGGCTTGCGGGCCAGAATGTCCTCGGCGGTCGTGTCGGCGGGCACGACGGTGATCTTCGCCCCGGTCGAGGCCAGGGCCCGCAGGATGTTGCGCTTTATCCCATAGTCGACGACCACCACGGTCTTGTTGGCGGCGTTGACGCGCGGATAGCCGTCCGGCCAATCCCAAAGCCCCTCGTCCCAGTCGAAGGCCTGAAGGGTCGAGGCGGGTTTGGCGAGGTCGAGGCCAACCAGACCGGTCCAGGCCTTGGCCTGCGCAACGAGGGCGTCGAGGTCGAACTGGCCGGAAGGGTCGTGGGCGATCACCGCATGCGGCGCGCCCATGTCGCGGATACGGGCGGTCAGGGCCCGGGTGTCCACACCCGCCAAACCCACGACACCGCGCCGCTTCATCCAGCCGTCAAAATCGCTCTCGCTGCGCCAGTTGGCCGGATCGGTCGGCGCGTCGCGAAAGATCGCGCCCATTGCTGAGCGAAGGGGGCCCGAGGTGTCAGAGCCGCCCCCGATCTGTTCGACGTCCTCGACGTTCACCCCGGTGTTGCCGACGTGCGGGAAGGTGAAGGCCAGGATCTGGCTCATGTAGGACGGGTCGGTCAGGATCTCCTGATACCCCGTCATGGCGGTGTTGAAGACCACCTCGCCAAGCGCCGATCCGGTCGCGCCGCAGCCAAGACCCTGCAGGATGGTGCCATCTGCGAGTGCGAGCACGCCGGTCACGCCGGGAAGCAATGGGGTGGTCATGACGCGCTCCTTACCACCGAATCCCGGCGAGCAAACGGCGGTGTTGCTAGAGAGGCTGCACCTCGGGGTCAACCGGCCTTCGCACGAACGGCCAGGCGAGACCGATCATGACCACCAGCCCGACCGCGACCAGCAGCATGCCAGGTTCGGTGGTCGCCGTGGCCCAGGCGGGCACGATCATTCCGACGAGCGCCGCGATCCGCTGACCGACGCTGCGGGTCAGACGAATCAGGGCAGCGCAGCACAGGATGTAGACCGCGAGCACCAGCACCGTCGTCACCGACACCAGAATGGCGAACTGTCCGCCGAGGGTTGGCTGGGCTGTGGCCAGGGCGATCAGGCTCATCAACACGCCATGGATGACAAAATTGGTCTTGGGTGCGATCAGCCCCGTGCCGAAAATGCGCGGCAAATATCCCTTGCCAGCGGCCGACCGGGCGGTTTCGGCCTGGATCGTGATCCAGCCGCCGACGGTGCCGGTGGCCTTGATCACGGCGCAGGCCGCGATGATCGCCAGGGCGGTGGGACCGACCAGACGCCCGGCGAGATCGGCAAAGGGGCTGGTCGAAATCGCCAGATCACTGGCCGGGATGATGCCGAACACCGCTACCACGGCCGCGATGTAGACGATGGCGGCCAGACCGACGCCGGCAAGGCTGGCCCGGCCGACATCGCGGGCCGGGTCACGCATCTGCTTCGAGATCACGCCCGCACACTCCACGCCGAGGAAGGCCCAGAAGATCAGCACCAGGGAGGCTGGAAGGCTGGAGAGCAGCGGCCGCCCCGACGGATTCCATGAGGCGGCGAAGACGGCGGGATCGAAGGCGAACAGCCCCAGGCCGATCGCCGCCCCGATCGGCACCAGACCGATCAGCAGGGCCAGCCCACTCAGTTGCGCCATCAGCCGCGGACCGAACATGCCAACCAGCGTCATCAACCAGATCAGGGCGACGTTGCACCAGGCCCCTGGCCAGGTTTCTCTGAGAACCGGGTAGAAGACGGCGAGGTAGCCTACGGCGGCGATGGCGATACCGACCATTCCCGTCACGCCGGTCAGCCAGTAGGCGATGATGGCGACATAGCCGGCGAAGCGGCCGAGGCCTTTTTCGACGTAGCCGCACAGGCCGTCCGCAGTCGGAACCAGTCGGCCCAGTCCGCCGAACACGGCGGCGAGCGCGAGGGCACCGAGACTGACCAGCAACCAGCCGATCAGGCTGGAACTGCCGAACGACGCGAGCGAGACCGGCAAGAGATAGATCCCCGAGCCGATCATGTTGCCGGCGACCAGAAGGGCGGCCAGCCCCCAGCCCAGCTTGCGTTGAGTATCCATGTCGCCCCCCGGCGGTTCGCCCGTCAGGGCGTTTGATGCAGCGCCGCGATCCGACGTTGGAACCAGGCGATCGCGTGCTCGTGCTCGCGGCTCAGCACGCCCC
>Ga0105055_10005661_pt1 | contig 17522 bp, 6 predicted proteins | sample BON03_FD_78090 | JGI IMG/M metagenome (GOLD analysis project Ga0105055, IMG submission 78090) | Freshwater microbial communities from Lake Bonney liftoff mats and glacier meltwater in Antarctica - BON-03 | ecosystem: Environmental > Aquatic > Freshwater > Ice > Glacier meltwater | place: Lake...
TATTTTAGTGCTGGCCTTTTTGAGAGCTTAACTTCATTATTTAACCATTTACTCAGACATCTAGTGGTCTTTCCTGATTAAATAACACTAAAGAAAACTAAAAAACATTAAATAACATTAAATAACAGTTAAATAACAGTTAAATAACAAACCTCAAAATGTTTTGTTTCATATCAAAACATTACTTTTATAAAATAAATTCAAAATCAGTTCCTCTCATAAAATAGCCCCCCGATTGGCATGTTTCGAGAACATTCGAACAAAAAGGTGGCCTGAAAAATACAAAGTAAAATGAGTGATGAGAGATTGATGTTAGAGAAGATGGATGAGATCGGTCGAGTGATGCACCTGGCCGAACCAGTTCATGAAGCAGTAGCGCAGCGATATGAAAAGCTTTTGAAGTTGCGGAGAAGCGTAATAGAGACAAAAAGTCAGAATACGCTGAAAGAGTTTTTTGACCTTTCTGGTGAAACAGTGGAGTTTGCTAACAATATGCTTGATAGTAAGTTTGAAGGCCTCTTGTCGAATCCGGATGCTGCAGAACTTTTTGATGATAATACCTCTTTGGGAAGTCTGTCAGACGATGAAGAACCTAAATTAAACGTCAATGCGGAAGAATGGAAACCTACCCCCAAAGCAACTCTCAATGTCAAGAATGAGCCGAAAAACAAAAGCGCTACAAAAACTAATCAACCTAAACCGAAAGTGGTTGAATCGAAAAAAGTGAAATCTGGGCCAAAACGCAATAGCAAATCGAAAAAGAAATGGTGGCATTCATTAAATGATTCGGATCCGATTACCATGGAAGCTTTATCAGAACTTAAATACCCACCGTTTTCTGTTCCTGTTGACGGGCAATATCCGCACTACTTTGATGGACAGAGTCTTGCGCAATACTTGGTAAGCACTGCGAATTTTATCAACCCGAACAACAGACAGCTACTAAAGCGGGATACTTGCGTAAAACTGGATTCATATCTGAAGAACAATCAGTTGACAAATTACCAAGTGACTAATTCATTTGACTTAAGTAAAAATGTCAGAGTGGAGAACCCTGATCACAGACGAGACGCTGCAGTGATTGCGAGAAATATGTTTTCGAGTGATCGATTTGGGAGTTCTAGATTGACCAATAGGCAAGTCTTTCAAGAAGATAATCTTCGAGTTGTGGATGTGAATGAATGGAACGAAGTCCATATATCTACACTTGAGGACGAGTCGGAGTTCCCTGCCATGCCCACCAGTCAATTTCCCACTCAGCCTGCTGCTTCACAACCATCATGGGTTATGAGAGCCCAGACAGAGGCGAGTCCTGTTGCTGAAAGACCTAGAATAGTGTCTTCTTCATTGGCTGCGCGGTTGCGTGATAGTTTAGCTCAAGGTGATGCTGGAGCTAGATCATCTTGTATTTTTGGAGCGGGAAAGCCACGAGAGGAAGGTGTGTCTTCTCACGTGCGACCTCCTCCCATGATAGACAATAAGGGCTTTTTGTGTCCATACCAACCATCGTTTCTATCCGACTTCCGTAAAATGGGTGTGTCATTTGTCTCTAGAGTGGAGCGTGATCTGATAGAGTTCTGCAACTCGGCCGCCACTATTCGTACAAAGTCACTTCCAGTGATGAACATTAAGCAACGGTCTCTGGTTCATTGCCTCGCTCAAAACTATTATGGATTGGAATCTAGGTCGGTGGACCCTGAAGGTAGCAGGCATTTAGTGTTATCAAAACTGCCTGGATATTCTATTCCAGAATGCTCCGTGCTTGATTCTTTGCTGTTGTTTGAGCATTTGTTGGATGATGACGACGCCTATGCAGCTTCGAAGTTTGAGGACAAGGCAAATTTTTCAATCCTGCTGCTGGAAGCCCAAGAAAAAGTTACTAGTTCGATGATTGACTCCGTGATGGAAGAGTTTACTCGATCAAGTTGCTATTTTGCTAGGCATATAGACGCTGAGAGTATCATTGTCGAATTCCACGATAAAAATGTGGCAAGAAAAGTGTACTCCAAGATGACAGAGTATCATGGTGCCTTCTGGAAACTCTTGCAATGGTGGCCTGCTTCAGAGCGATGGGCTTCCTACCAAATTCACCGCAACAAATCTGCCGCACGTCTTGACCGTGATCAGAAAAGAGAACAACGTAAACACGAAAATAAGGTTCTTAAACCGCGGGTGATGCTGGTTTCTGGTACAGGCTGGGACGAACCCACTGACAGCAAGCTGCCTGTTACCAAGAAACCCCCTGTAAAAAAGATAAATAAGGAAAGATCAAGTATTTGGGCCACATTAATGTCTGAATCATCAGACGATGAAGAAATGTAGTGTCATAAAAAATATATTCATTTCAGTAGCACCATTGTTGTATCGTATGTATACAAATAGATCGATGCAAGCCACGAGCCCGATAAATTCTGGCCGACGTCCGTTGCACAATTATTCTTCTGATGATGAATACGACCTCGCACGAAAGATTGCTGAGGACATGCGTCGACAACCGGAACTCATTCGCAATCAACGGCATTTGACACGGAAATATTGGTCTTGTTTTCGTGGGGATGAAGCTGTTTCATTTCTGATATCTGCAGGGTATGCAAAGGATGCGAAAGATGCAGTTCGAATTGGCAATGAAATGTTTGAACAAGGGATTTTCGCGCACGTATTTGGTGACCATGTTTTCAAAAATGAGAAACTGTTCTACCGGTTCACTGTTGACGGAGGGAGCTCCGGACGACGCTCGATTTATTCGGATAATGATTCTAGAACCGTTGGCGGTAATGATGATGAATTTGCCTGGAATGGAAGAATAGAACAACTTAACCAAGAAGTATATTACAAAGTCGAGTCATTAGGAGACATGATTCACGAGCAGCAAGCGGAGACATTGGCGGAATTACGAAATGTGAAATTGAAAATTGATTTAATGATGCATCTAGTTGGTGTGAGTGTGTTGTATTTCGTTTCAATATTATTCCCAGAATCCCAACGGTTGAACTATTGCATGGCGGTGACGATAGGGGCTACGTATTTGATTTTTCATAAATTCCATCAAGGTTCAGATGCAGATCAGATAAATCAACTAAAAAGACTCCCGGTAAAGATAAACGAGGACAAGCCTGCAACGCACAACGCTCATCGGTTAGAAGACCTTCGGAAGCAATTGGAGGAAGATAAGAATTTCGATTCGGAAATATTCACCGACGCTTACTTGCTCATAGTATTGAACCAACCTAGTGCTAATGAGCCAGGAGGTATGCGAACTTTTAACTATGCATTAGAAAAAATGCAGAAATGCATGTCTTGGAGGGCCAACTTCGGATGCCGAGAATTACCTTGCAGTGCGGATGAACTCGAAAGTGTTCCTCGTTTGAAACACATTACAGAGCATGAGAGTTATCTATACTGGTATGGATTTGATTATCTTCGTAGACCGATTCTTTGGGTGAAGCCAGCCCAAAAGGACTGGAACCGAATGTCGGAGGCCGATGTGAAATGTGACCTGGAGTATCATGCGATGATGTTCGAATGCGGGTTACGAAAAATGCTAAGTGGCGGTCAGTCCCAATTTACCATCATCGCCGACTGTAATGGTTTAGGTCCTTCTCATTTTAATTTGGCGATTATCAAGCAATTAACAAGTATGATGAGTGAAGGGTACCCAGATAGAGTTGCCAATATAGTTATTTTGCCAGCACCAATTATTGCAAGAGGTTTTTTCAAAATTGTGAAGCCTTTCCTTCCTGCTAACTTATTGCCCAAGATTTCCATTTGTAATCTCCGGGCAGGTAAGGTTCATATAACCACTCTTATGGATGTGTCACTCTTACCTATAGAACTTGGAGGGAACAATCATGGCCATCTAGAAGTTGCTTGTAGTCTAGGGGAACAACTTAAATTTCAAAATCAGTTGAAGAAAAAATGGGATTAATATTAGTTAGGCGAAAGGACTCCACCCAACGTAGTGAGTCGTTAGCACAGCAGGATTTGTTGCAATTTCAATCAATCGCTCAACCTGTTCAGACGTGTCTAGAAGTTGATCTGTCACTGGTCCAAGCAACGATTCATATTTCTTTAAAGCTGGCATCGCGAATTTATTCGTCTTCAATTGCTTCATTAGAACAGAAACAGGATGAACTCCGTCAAGTTTCATCTTTGTAATCTCCAATCGAGTGTCGGTGTCGGAACTCACAAATTCATTTCCTTTCGTGGCCTCTGTTACCAATTCCCAATCAACTGTAGGCTCGTGAATAAAAACCTCCATCACTGCCATAAGGTTGTCCTTGTGAGCTCGTAATGTCGCTAATGGAGGCGTCATACAAGGCAGAAATGTGGATGTGATATCTAATGGTTTAACAATTCCTTGCATTTGCCGCGTGAGCCGAAATGGAGACAGTTCGGGAACAGCTAGTGACACAACACTAGTGCCGAACACCATACCAAAATCAATGTGAAACATTTCTCCGGTTGCTTTGCAGAGCATCAAGTTCTCAAGATGCCGATCGCCTATTCCGAGTACATATCCGCATACGCTATTGACACTGATGGAGTTTAGCATTACTTTCCTGATAGCCAAGAAACCTTCCGGACTGGTGCTGAGGTTTACAATGAAATTCTTGAGTAAATCATCACTTTGAAATAAGTCCGGGAGTACTCGATCTACTGGCTTCGTAGCTGCTGCAGTTGCATATTGTTCCGCATGCCAATCACCTTTCGAACCTAGTTTATTACAATATTGCAACCACGAGTCGTTAAAAGGACTCCGGGATTGGGAAGACCTCTTTGATAATGATTTCGCAGGCATTGAACTTTCTATAGCTGATTTTAGGGGCACAACATCATCCACCCATTCTACCAGTCCGATGTCGATAGATAGAGGAATTACCTGATATGTTTTTAATCGAAGTTGCCTTTGACTGCATTGAAGACACTGGTCGAACAGAGTATTCATGACCGCGAATAGTTGCTGGATACGTTGATCCAACCGAAGATCGTCGCCTCCTTTCACAAGGAAAGAATATTCCTTCTCGTCATCGCCTCTCATGGTGATCTTCTTTGGTTTCTCTTTGCTACTCATCACCGTAACTTGGGGTTCAAATGAACGTATTATTGGTGGATGCAATCCTTCCTGACCTGGAATTTGAATTTGAATCTCTCCTTTGTATTCTGCAAGGTATTTTGAATAATCTTCTAAGAATGGTTTTCTTTGCTTCGAAATATATTTCGTAAATGACAAACCGTTCGGACCATAAACCTTCTTTCGGTATTCTGCTATCTTGCGGATCATTTGATTCACATCAGTATCCGATTCCAAATCAAGACTTGTGATTTCTTTTTTGTTTTCAGCCACAAACTTGCGAACACTCGATCCTTTCCAAGGACAATCCACCAGTTCCTCCACAATTCTTTTCTTCCAGAAATCCCGCAACGCTTGCGGGGTCATTCGCGTACCAAATCTTTGAAGGTATTTGCATATTTGCACAACACGCCTATCAGGATCGTTTAGATGCCTGAATGCAGCGATGAACTCATGCGGGATAACAATCGCCCGAGCGACTGTTGACAATTTTTTATTTCCAGCTTCCAATATAGACTCATTGGTCGTATTGAAACTGAATATCACCGATTGTGGAAAGTCTTTGCATAGTCGCAGTACAAGTACTTCGGCGTATTTTCCAGCCGTAGGATGTACTAGCAATGCTAATAGCTGAGGGACCCAAAATACTAACGAACGTGTTGGGATGTTTTGGAATTGCTCGAAGAAGCTATCGATATCGATATTTGTATCAGTGAGCAACGAGAATATTCTAGGAAGCTTCGCCGCAGCCTCCAAAGACCCGAATCGAATAGCTTTCAAAATGCATTCGGCAAACTCTTCAGGATTGTTGCTCAAAAATTTCGCAAGTTCTAAATACGCAGTTCCATCATTGGGAGCTATTTTCACACAAGACCTCAGTTTCGATTCCGCCATGGGTTTCTTACTGCTGTCTTCATCGGCTAGTAGACAATAGATAGCTGCTTGCTCCCGAACATAAAGCAACGTTTCTTCTGGAGGAATGTCAAGAATATTTCTCCCCTTTGCGACGACACTTGATGATACAGCACCAATTCCAAGTACACCACGCATCAGTTCCATCTTACTCAGCCATAGTAACTTATTGTCAACGTCCTGCTTCTCTGCCACCTTAATGTATCGTTGCGCGATTGAAAATTTGCCATGGTGACAAGCGGCAGAGGCAGCCTTTAGATATATTCTAGAAAAGAAAGATTTTATCAAACCATTGTGTTCCTGATTCATTGTTTCCCTTTGAAATGCGTAAATACAAGCATAGCGGGTGAAAATAGTTTGATCCCACGTCTCTACAGAATCAAAATGCACGTCTGGCAATGAATTTTCCCAATTGGAAAGTAGAGTCGACAGGGCAGAGCGAACCGCCTTTGGATCTAACAATTGATTTCTATGCTGAAAGAATTGATGTACATCCACGAAGTTTGCGAGAGATTTCAATAGTGAACGTTTTTCACCGGCATCAGTCCATTGTTCGAGGAACATTGTAAAGTAACGCTGGACATCAACTCGAGCATCTTCAGTTTTAGTGTCAAAGAGTTTCGCCATGACCATTTCCAGCGGTACCCATCTATTCAACCATGAAGCGTGACGTTCACCGCTGTTCGTAATGAACTGAATCATTCTAGGGCGTTCTGTTGCGGTTCTCATCCCGGCAACAATATACGGTCGTACGAAGGCATCTTCAGATTCCCAAAGAGCCATAGGTATTGATATCGTGCGATCATTCACAATTTGAACATCTTCCAAGGTTTGTTCAGTGACCGGCTGCCACTCTGTGAGAAGCGAGGCCGATTGCAGCAGCATGTCTTCCACCAATGTTCCCCATTCTTGTTGCTCTACCAAACACTGCAGGGTATTCTTAAATATATAGAGACGTTCTGAACTGGTAATGTCGGACAAAAACCTACCGCTCATATTAGATTTGTGTTTCTTCATGTCGATCAAGTAGCTCCCTGTGAGTTGGGCCTTGAGTGCAAGCAAAGTGTCATCGTCATGAGCATACAGTCGCCTCAATATTCCAATTACAACATCTGGATCCTGCCCCTGCCCATCGTAGACTCTTAAAAGGTTTAGCCATGCTTGGTTATCATCCGGATACTTGACCAGATAATTTTCAAGAGCCACAATACCAGAAAACAAGTTCCTTGATCGAATCGCCGATTCTGCGATTGGATCAGTGCACAGCTTTTTGTCATAGGATTTGAGAACATGATGTAAACATTTGACAACACCAGCATCTTCACTCGAAAGTAAATCCAGAACTTCTTGGTTGGATATGATCTCAGGAATAGATAGAGCCACTAGGACGTCCCTAGATACACTGGGTTCCATTTGACAGACACTGATGAGTGGATTAATCAATTCCTCCAACAGAATTTGAATATCTGGCAGATCGCCTTTTCGATATTTTCGTAGAAGTGATACATTTAGTTTCAAGTCATGTTGTTTTCGCTTTGTTCCGGCTTGCATTTTCCTTTGGTCTGTCATTGCCTTCAATCTAAAAAAACCTCTGGAATCATCTTCAGAAGCAAGTTTCGAGAAATTTCTTTTTACCAGATGAGAAGGTAATCCGTCTCCAACAGATGAAGATGCAGGTGGAGGCATATCCATATCTACTTCCATATCATCCAGTCTCGACCCTATAGAGGATGGAACGATTTTACGGCGCTTTTTCTGTACTGGAAGTACTCCTCGACCTATGGCTTGGGTCCCCATAAACCCTGAGGACATATCATGCTCCTGTGTCTGCGAAAACAACAAGCCTGCATGCTGAGTTGCAAGGACAATGTTGCTGTCAGCTTGAGACGATGCAAACAAAGGCATTTGTGAGAGTGAAGAAGCGTTGGATTCCTTCCACGAGGAATTGATTTCGAACTCATCGAAGCTACTGTTGCTTTCGAGTGGCTTTCTAAATATTGGTTTGTTGGTAAATTCTGTCAACGATAACAGCAACACTGACCATTGATCCACAAACTGTTTACAGAGTTGAATTCTGGGACCTATTTCTTTCGGAAGTTGCTCATTCAAGAAAGATAACAAGTCTTGCTTCAGAGTCAAGTTGTTTCTCTTGTTTGAAAGAGCTTGAAGAATGGCCTCAAGGAGGATTGGTTTCGGGTCATCAAGGTAAAGAACCTTGATAAAATCCAAAGCCGCTATTCGGCATGTATCAGCCCTGTGATTGTTCGCTACGGATATGACTAGGTTGATACTTTCTGGACCAACTTGCTGGGCGAAATTCTTCAGTACTTTAATCAGCAAGGTCACTGTTTTGATGTCCTGGCTTTCGAATTTCAGCAGTCGTTGTGCGCAAGGTTGAAAATTTTCAAAGGACTCCATTGTGAAACATTTCGAGTATATGTTTAACGCTTGTAGGAAAAGACCAGGAGGCAATTTAAGGAATAGCTTCATGAGGCGATCCATATTTTCTTGGTCCATGACAATGGATGTAAATTCTTGATTGGCTTTTGAAAGAAACGAGTTTACGACACCCAACCAATGGTCCTGCTTAGAGTCATACATTCTCACTAGTATATCTTTCAACTCATCCACCAAACGCTCATCGCGACAATATTGGGATAGATTCCCAGTCACTTCGGCAGCAACAACCTTGAGTCGTTTATCATTGAATTCCAGACAGCTCAAAATAGATTTAAAAGCTTTTTCCAGGTTTTTCATCTGACTAGCAGCTAACAATTCATAATGGTTGTCCAGGAATATTCCCACCAGATTAAGCCCTGCCAATTTATGCATCTTTTCCCCTTGAAGAAACTTGAGCATTGGAATCCGAGAGAGCGGCATTCCTTGCGGAACAAAAGAAATGAGCATATGAATCAATTGCAAATTGAAGTTCATAATTCGGGTGGTTTTATGTGGGCAAACATTCATTAGGTGGTTGAGAAATGTTGGTAAAATTTCAATTTGCGGACACATTCCTGGAACCAGTCGCTCCCACCTACCAATCGTTTGACAGAAATCTCGAGTGAAGTAGTCAAACACTGTTGGCTTGTAGGCTAGGATGGCCTCAATGCAAGGTCCTACTAGATCACCGGCATGTACAGAAAACAGCGTGGGTCGATTCACAACGAGTCTAACAATAAAAAGACGCACTTTAATATTGGGGCTCCGCAACGCATCCAGACAATACGTTTTAATGTTTTTTCTGTAGGACAATGAATCCAAAACAGCCAAGGTGCTGGTCATGCATGGAAGTAAGTTGACGCAGTCTAATTCAAGTGGTTCCATCGCATCCTCCTCGCATTCTCTTTCAAACGGATTGGAATTCTCTGCGGCAGGTTGTTCTTCAAGAGGCCGTTTTGAAGACGAGGTGTACGTACTGGTGTCAAACGAGAATTGAGTAGGAGTCCTCAAGGTTTCAATCATTCGGATGGATCGAATAGGCAAAGCTGGATTATTGAATTTTTCCATGGATAACGACTCAAAGTCGGTTTCTACTGAAAAATCTTCCCATGGTTGCTCGTCAATTAAACTGTTCAGTATAGTGGCATCAGTGAAAATAAAGTTGCTATCAGATGGACTCATCTTGCATGTCATTAAACAGAGCAATCGGTAACAATTAGAAACGTTGGCTTTACAATGCTGGATCATTAAATCATAATCTGGAAAAAAACTTTTGATTTCGTCTTTTGCCAACATGGGCGACGAGAAAATGGCCTCAAAGAAATCGTTTTTCCGATACATCCACTGATCTCGATACTTTGGAAATAAATCTTCCCATGTTTTGAAATCGAGGGATTGCAAAAGGGGAACAATTATCTGACTCGATATCACCTGATGATCGCTGTAGTTGTTGAGACAATGTTGGATGAGATGCGTGTGGTTCACGTTGATATTGATTTTGATATTTTCAACTAAACGAGGTTGCAACAAATCCAGGAGAAACGAAGAACCACTACATTCGAATGCAAGTATGAGGGCCATAAACAATCGCTGGTTTTCAATAGGTAGGTGATTCTTGACTAGATGCATAGCCAGTTTATCAAGCCATGATTTCGTTTCCGCACGCGTGAGAAGCACTGGTAACAATGTGCACACATCTTCCAAGACGGATATCGACTTGCTTTCAAATAGCTTTTGTAATGCAGATTTAATCATCTTGACCAAGGAAATATCTTGATGGAAGTCTTTTTTCAATTTGACCAGGTTGGCGATGAGGGAACCACACAAGCGGTAATCAAAATTATTGAGTGGTATGCCCCCCGCCTCACTTAATACAGTCAGGAATCTCTCTGGTGTTGGCATTTCAACAGAAGAAACGATAAGATTCGCTTGAAGCATTTCTTCGCACACGGCATGCAATATCGGAAAATAGATTGTTTCAGCCATTTTTACATTCCAATTATGCAACACATGGACGCATATTGTTTTTTTGAAATGAATGAAGAATATCGGGTCCGATAGGATTTGAGGATTTGACTGAATGCCAAATTCCACAGCTACTTTGGCGACACGTAACTCATATGGCTTCATTTCTTTTCGAACGGAAGCAATAAGATCATTGCATAGTGGATGATGTGGTTCCAACAAATTAGCTCGTTGTAAAAGCCGATGCCCCTGTATGATATCATAACTCATCATGTCGTCCAAACGTAATGGCTGTCGGTGCGGTAACTTCATGTACTCTCGTTGAAATAGATTTTTGAATTCCGAAATCTTCAGAAGAAATCTTTCTAAAACCGGTTGCAGAGTTGGTGAAAACGATGTGAACATATTCTCAAGCACCAATTTGAAAATAGCGCTAGGCTCTTCTTGAGTTTGAAAATTCAGAAGTAAATCACCTACCAAATCAAGATTCGCCGACAAGAGTTTCCAATCAAACACTTTAGAATAATTTTCGGGCAATGGCAATTTCAATTTATATGTGTTGTGAATCCATGCAATGGCATCCAATTGTCCGATCATAGTATCATGCATACCGGTATCATCAATAAAGGAAGCGACCTTTTCTGGAGGACCCAGGATCTGAAACATTTGTTGCGCCTTCTTTCTCCATCCGCTGTAGACACTGGAGCATTCCTTGAAGAGATATTCTAAATGCCCATCATGAGCATCATGCATCCTTGCCATGATCCTACAAATTCGATTCAACATGACGCTCGACGCTTTCATGGTCCCCATTTGTTCGTCATCATTTTGGGCCATTTGCATCGCTGAGGCTGTGTTGTATAGCAATTTCAAAATATGGGACTCTACTAGTTTCTCTTCTTCTCGGAACACCCTGTACAAGTGCTCAAACAACAAACACGCACCCAATCTCCGATATGGATCTGGGTCTTTTAACAGGAAGCAAATCCTTTGGAGGACAGTAATAGCATTGGCCATCGTGTTTTTCTTAATGGACCAGGTGAAGAAGTGCCCAAGTGTCTGTGCACAGACTTCTTTCAGTGGTCCATTTGTTTTGCACTCAACTCCGTCAATACAAGCCTGAATTAAATCATGACTTTCTACACTATGAGCAGTCCAGGCTGCAATCTGGGCAACCAGAGGACGAAAGAGTTGTGTCGCCACTGGTTCAGGGTCTACTACCAATCGAAACATGGTGGGCATCAGTGACTGCACATCGTGTTCATTTCCTAACGAATGGAGAATCACAGCATGCAAAAATTCACAGGATGCTGTTTTGGTTTGGCGATCCACACAAGTTTCAGCAAGTTTCACTACGTGAGGTATGATAGTATCCAATACTATTGAATACTCGACGTTAGGATATAGATTCAATTCCTTGAGTACTAAATGGTCTTTCTTTATCTGATCGAATTCGTCTGATATTGCCAAGCGACTTCGACCACCAATACGTCCAAGAAACACTATGATCTTTTGCGACACCTTGTCATCACTCCACGAAAGATATTTGCCTAGTACAGGAAGCAAACGCACCACATCCACGAGTTGTTTAGAGAACCACTCCTCCATCGCATCGATGGCTTCATGTGCACACGTCGGAAAGGATTGGCCGACCTCAAGTGCTCTTTCTATGACATTGACAAATGAATCAGTGACGATTGCGTGAGGAGATTTCAAAACGCAGCTCAAGCAACTAGCCAGTAACTCATCCTTGTATTCTTTCGATCTTAGAATAGCATGCTGGACAAATACACGAGCCACTGCTAAGAATGATTGATCAGGATTAGGTATCAGAAAAAGGATTTTCATAAACCGGTAAAACCCGCTCATAAGTGGATGAGCAATGCTTTTCTCTAGCACAGTTTGTGCAAGTAACAGTCTCCAGTCAATGATGCTTGGATGCTTGTAAATATCGAGTTTATCAACAAGCTCAATCAAGTTATTGAATGCCACAATAGCAGCAGGATTCTTAGGCCTCACCGCATCTGGATCATTCATATTACAAAACTCTTCTTCTTTCATATTATCATTTTCTTCCTCGATATCCTTGTTGGGAATCACTTCAAGTTCTAGGACTAAGATTAACTTATGAACTGACCGAATGAACTCGGTGAAGATATTCGTTGACAGAGGAAGCAGATTTAGCCAAAGGCGATGATATTGAAAAAATAAACGGCCATCCCTTAATCCAGTAGAGCTGTCAAATAAGGGGACTACTTGCTGGTCTTCCAACAGCGTTTGGATAGAAAATGTTACCATTGTTGAAATGCATTCTGACAATGAATCATCATCCAAACAAGGAAAAGCCAATGCCAAAGATTTGGTAATCGTCCGTTGATCAACTCGATGTAGATTAGTGTATTGCTCCGAAAGGTATTTGATTTCTCCCACGATCGTGTCTATGATTACTCGGTCTGGGGCATCCAGCTGTTTCATAATCTTGGAGTAGCTGTTGAGGAAACGAGAATGTCGAAGGATCTGATCCGTTTTCAAAAACTCTGAACCAGAGTCAAGACGATCACTGGCATCCTTCAAATGCACCCAAAGTCCTTCGAATACCTTTGTGGGCAATATGGCTTTCAAACCTTTAGCTAAGGATCCAATGCCATTCACTGCAATTTCAATATCTCGATTACTAGATGATGGATCTTTGAGCATCGAATTCAGCGGATTCATGTATAAATTAAGAAGGTCTTTGTTACCGTTCTCGCAAATTCGCTCTCCGATTTCGTCCAGTAAGCACAAGAGAGCTTCGAAAGCCACATACTTGACATTTCGATTGGTGGATTTGCTGAGTGCCACGAGCTTCACAAATAGACTAATACCATCTTCAAATTTAGCAAAGACTGAAACGTGTTTGATGAGCAATATGCAAGCCTCCCGTGGAAGGCTGCTTTTGGAGGTCACGTTCAAGCTTGCTGCTAGCGTAGTGTAAAGTTTTTTCATATCAACGACGGGAAATTCATCCAGAAGACTCTGCATACACACGAAAGCTCCTTCCAACAGTGCATTGTCCTGTTTAGATAACAAACTGAAGCAAAGATCTCGAACCTTTTCACCCAAAGGGAGTCGATACTTTTCCGAATCACGTTTGAACTCATCGGGACATTTCTGCACCAGCAATCCCAGTACCACCAGACATTGGCGCCTAACACTAGCTGTCAGCGTTTTTCCCATCATGGTGTGACTGTATGCATGGTAATAGAGACGTTCAGCAACAGTTTCGGATCGATTTGGGGGATTTGTAGGCACGAAGCCTTCCAATTTTAACACTTCAATCATAGGCAGTAAACTATTGGTTTTTACAAACGAACCAGTTTCCATATTAAATGCAGCATATGAAAGTTCGTATACTTCTTCCCACCATTTAGAAGAGGATTCCTTCACTAGATCAGCAACAACTTTATATACCTCCGAACGTGCCTTCTGCAATGCGGGAGTATCTTGTTGGAGACTGAATTTTAAAAACTCTATCAATCGATCGTCAATAGTTTCAATTTTACCAATCACGCTATCAAAGCTGTTCACTACGCCACGCAACACCTGCTCGTGACACAAGTATAATTCATCCACGACCGACATTTTTGAAAAAAAAAGAATGATTCGCGAGTATGCTGCTAGTTCGTTACAGGGAGTAGACAGGTTAGCTGTTGAATATGAAACTCTTACAGGTGAATATCTTACTCTAGAGTCTATTTTCCATTGTGAAAGCTGTCAGTCTTTACTCAGTGTCAATCCTCAAACCGTAGTTGAGGAAATTGACACATACTATTGCCCCACTTCGTTGGAGAACCTTCCTTCTTCCGAGGCCACTAGCTTTCATAACCGGAGCGCATGCAGTTTCGATTGTCCAACTTGCGGAATTGTTCTTTCGACGCATGCTAGGGATGATACCTTTGTTTTTGTATGCAGCTATTGTCGATGGTGCTCGGATGAAATAGATATACAATCAACCTCTCCGACTGATTTAATATCCGTTGCGTTTTCAAAAGAGCAAGCGAATCTAAAAGCTGGAAGTTTGGTGGTAGAATCATTACTCAAAGAATTCAAAAAGATAAATAAACCGTTTACTTCACCAGAAATGCCAAAGATGAAAGCATGGTCTTGGGAGAATGCCGAAGCCGAGATAGAAGCTAAGGGGAAGCAATACATTCAAGTCCCCCCGATTAATAAAGCGCAGGTTGACTTCGAAGAATTTTCTCCACAATTGCTTCATCGGACCCCATTGAGAACGAAACGAAGCTTGCGATGTAGATCTTGCTTGGAAAATGATTTGCCCAATTTCATTTTAAAACCTGAGATAGATCCGTTGAAAGCAGATAGCTCTTTGAAAAAGCAACATAGATCATGGTTTAAGAAGAAATGTCTTGGGTTTGATTTCTTACCAAGGTTCTCTTTCGCGGAAAAGGATGATGGGTATCAAGTGTGTGTCACCAATCCACGTGACTCGGATATGCATCTGGAACTCAATGGAGGAGAAGTAAAGATTTCTATTGATGCGTTCGATGAATTGGAAGAGCCTGTAGTTGCTTTCGAACAAGATTTTGTCTCGGGGGCATTTCAAAACAAAATACTGGTGCACTTACCGAAAAAAGAAACCTACGTAATCAAGGTGCTGGATGACCAACCTTTGGAATTTTCAATAAGAATTTCTCGCAACAATTAGATTTAATTTTTGAAATGAAAGGTGTACATTTTGAAAGAAACGTCCGAAAACAATTCAGGAAATCGAAGATGAAAGGAGGACTCGTTAACAAATGGGCATTTCACGTAGTGTGACGGAATATCGGAATCAACTCTTGTTGAAACGCAGAGCTTACTCAATGCCTCTACAAACTCTTTACAACCAGCCCTTGATTGATCAGCACTTACATAAAAAAACACGGCACCAGGAGCTGCTAGACTCATCACGGTGTCTAGGAGGGGTGCTACCAATTCCAGATCATACACGAGATCAGACCCGATCAAGATATCTGTTTTCCCAACTAGATTGTCTGACCAGCTGTCCGTTTTGAACCAATCTACTGCCTCTAGAGACAATTTTTTACTTGAGTTGAGCTCCACATTCGCTTGACTGTTTGCGAAGGTAGCGCACTCCATGTCTGTCATCCACACTTGGCGAGCCTCTGTTGCCTGAGCCGCAACTAAACTAGGCAAACCACATCCAGCCCCCAATTCCACCACCAACTTGTTTGCAAACAATGGTTTCAAATCCAGGATCCATCGAGACAATATGAGACTCGCTGCCCACAGAAAACCTCCCGTGGTCTGTAAGTCCTTGTGCAGATCATCGTCTTCACCCAGCTGAAACCATCCAATCTCTCTAACTTCAATACTACTATCTCCAATATATACCTTACTAACAACCGCTTGTTCTACAGAGGAAAGCACGGCCTCTCCTGTTCTCCTTTCTAACTCCTCTTCTTTTTCAAGGTCACTCTTTTGACCCTTTGATGCGACACTGCCATCTTTGTTCAATCGTGATGCACTTGAATGCTCTAATACAGCGCTTAATACAGATGTATCATTGAAATCGTAAGCTAGCGTAATGGCACTTTTACCTTGGCCGTTCTGTTCCAATACATCCACGTTTTGACCGAATTGAAGCAATTTCAAACTAGCCTCCGCTTTTCTAGTTTGAAGGGCCCAGTGCAAGGGCGAATTACCTGCTTGATTTGGGAAACAGTTGGCCCCCTTATTGACAAGAATTTCTACCAGGTCCGCGTGACCGTTCGCCGCTGCTTTATGGAGAGCTGAAGAGCCTTGAGCATCTGTGAAGTCAACGTCAATTCCTTCGATTTCCAGAATGGATTTAAGGTCTTCCTTCTCCCCGTATCGAGCGCATTCCCCAAGTTCGATGTTCAACGCAACTAAATCTTCCGGAGAAATTGTATCATCGCCCATTTACTACTTTGCTACAATTGTATTATGAATGGAGATGAAATTTTTGTTTGAATTCGAATTTTTTTCACAGAATTTTTTAGTTACTGACTCGGCTCGGTCTAGGAAGTCACTCTCCATTTCCTTTGTTCCTTTCTCTCCTATTTTATTCATAATAAACTAATATTTGCTATAGAATGATCATCTTCGTTTCATTACAAGTGCATAGATCAATAAGAGCTCCTTCATCATAATCTTTCAACGATGGATTGGCTCCATGAAATTTCACTAAATGCACAGCTAGTTGGTGATGTTCGTTCATGAACGCATATGCTAGAGGCGTCAATCCATCTATATCAGTCGCATCGACCAAACACCCAACTCTAAGTAACATTTCAACCATATTCATGTCGCCACGGTCACTTGCCATGTGCAGCAATGACTCTCCATCAACCCCCTTGACTGTATTTACATCTTGACATTTCAGCGCATCCTCGAGTTTATCTACTTGACCAGTGCCAGCCAAAGTAAACAACTCGTCTGCTGCTGTTAGTTCCAACGTCTCATCACCATTATCAGGAGCCAGCGAGCTCTGCACTGGACCCATAGTTTGACTCCTGTTTTTATTTAATAACGAAGAAGACAAAGAAGAAGAAGAAACGGCTCCATCTTGCCAACCTGGACATATTTTTTTGACTAGATCGATATAAAGCTGCTCTGCGACTGAGCCATCAGTTCCTTTTAGTTCATTCCAACTATCCCATTTAGCCCGACCTGCAAAATCAACAACTGAGGGTTTGGATAGAATACAGTCTCCTTGAGTCGCTTGTTTGAAATATGCATACAATTTCAGCTGTGTTTGTGTGTCTACCCCGGATAAATCAGTTTTAGCGAAAGCTTGTGCTCGGCCGAATTCAGTTTCTATTTCGTGCCCTTCTACCAGTTGTTTCCGCGATTTTGGAGTGGAGTATATAGCAGCTAATGCCAATGACGACAGAATTGCTAATGATCTATTATTTCGTACCACTGCTGCTCCAACGAGAGCAACGAGCACCAGCTTCAACCACATTCTTTTATTTTGGTCCGTTTTTTTTTATTCGGGCCCAGGCCTATTTATTTGAGGGAATTCCCTCAGAGTCCCTCAAATAGGCTATTTGAGGGAAATTCATGAAATTTTGTTGTCTATTTGAGGGACTCCGCTATATTGTGGCATGAA
>Ga0105055_10005663_pt1 | contig 17519 bp, 8 predicted proteins | sample BON03_FD_78090 | JGI IMG/M metagenome (GOLD analysis project Ga0105055, IMG submission 78090) | Freshwater microbial communities from Lake Bonney liftoff mats and glacier meltwater in Antarctica - BON-03 | ecosystem: Environmental > Aquatic > Freshwater > Ice > Glacier meltwater | place: Lake...
CCAAAAAATTGGTATTTAAGAGATGTTAAATTAAAAAAAATGTTTCTTAAAATTAATTACTACTTTTGAAAAAAAATATTTAACCGATGAAAATTAGACTTTTTCAATACTTAGCAATACTTTCTATAGCCCTAACCGCTTGCAAACAAAAATTAGATAAAGCATTATTGCGACCAAACCCTCTATTTGCAGAGTATATAGCGGCATACTCTACTGGATTGGTATCAAAAAATGCAAGTATTCAGATAAAATTGCAACAAAGATTCGACTCTTTGCCTGATGATTGTATCCGTATTTCGCCAAAGATAGAAGGTATTTATAGCTTGGCAGAAGACAGGCATACGGTGGTTTTTAAACCCAAGTTTCAGATGAAAAAGGGAGCAATTCACACAGTGAGTCTTGAAATGGATAAATTTTTTCCAGGCATTGCAAAAGATTTAAAGAAGTTTAGATTTCAATTTCAAATTATAGATCAAGATTTTGAGGTATCATCTGTGGGATATTATTGCAACTCAGCGTCAGACTTTAGCAATAATACCATCAAGGGCGAAATATATACAGCAGACTATGTGAGTAGTAAAGAATTAGAAAACCTACTTGTTGCAAGTCAGCAAAATAAAAAACTAGACATAAAATGGCAAAGCAGTGAAAACAACACCAAACACACTTTTAATCTTGCAAAAGTTATACGCAGTAATGCAGACGATAAAGTAAAACTGCTTTTTGATGGTGCCGCAATAGGAAGCGATAAAGAGGAAACCAAAGAAATAGAAATACCAAGTTTAGACAAATTTGTGGTTCAAGGTGTTGAATATATTTCTGATAAAAGTAATTTTGTAAGAATATTGTTTTCGGACCCAATAATGGAGCAAGATTTAGAAGGCTACATTGGTTTTAAAGATGACCAACCAAAAATTAAATACTCTGAAATAAATATGAATGAGTTGAAAATTTATACCGAAAGCTATACCGGAGAATCAGCACTTTTTCAGATACTAAAGGGAATAAGAAATATAAAAAACAAGCCCTTGTCTACTCTTTTTGAAAAAGAACTGTTTATTACCTCCAATCTTCCTAATATCGCGCTGTTAGGAGAAGGAAACATTATACCAAAAGGTGAAAAATTACTTTTTCCATTCTCGGCAAAAGGATTAAAAGGAGTGCACTTGACGGTATTTAAAATTTATGAGAAAAATATTATCCAGTTTTTTCAACAAAATAATTATGACGGCACCTATCAATTAAAACAAGTGGGCAAATCTGTTTTAGAAGAAGATATCATGCTAAAAGGGGGTAAAGCAAATGCCCTAAATCAAACTAATAATTACTATTTAGATTTATCTAATTTTATACAACCTGAGCCTGGAGCAATATACAGGGTTCAACTAAGTATGCGGCCATACCTAAGTAATAATATGTGTATGAAAAGTGATGGTTTAAGCAGAATAGAAGCAAAAGCAGAAGAAGATTGGGAAAATTTAGATTATTATGACTACTACGAGTATGAATATGACGAAGCATTTTACCCCAGTGGATATGAATGGGAAGAACGCGATAATCCTTGCCATCTTTCATTCTATACTGCCGATAAAACAGTATCAAGAAATGTCTTGGCCTCAAATTTTGGCATCATTGCCAAGCTAACAAATGCCAAGGATGTGGATGTAACTGTAAGCAACTTGTTAGACGCAAACCCAATATCGGGTGTAGAAATTTTAATTTTTGATTACCAACAACAACAAATAGGAAAAGGGGCTACAAATAGTGATGGTTTTGCTACCATAAAACCAAAAGGCAAACCATTTTTTATTATGGCTAAAAAAAACAATGAAAAAGGATACTTAAAAATTACCAATGGAAATGCATTGAATCTAAGTAATTTTGATGTGGGTGGAGAGATTTTAAAAGATGGGTTAAATGGCTTTATATATGGAGAACGCGGTGTTTGGAGACCGGGCGATGACATTTATTTAACATGTGTATTGCAAAACAATTTACAAAAATTGCCAGAAAATTATCCGGTAAAAATGACGCTTTTATCGCCTGATCAAGTTATCTATGATCAACAAGTTAATAGTCAGCCGACAGATGGTTTTTATTGTTTTAAGTTCAAAACATCACCAAATGCCAAAACAGGAAATTGGCAAGTAAAAGCTACAGCAGGTGCTTATACAATTCAAAAAAACATAAAAATAGAAACCATTAAACCAAACAAATTAAAAATTAATCTTGCATTTAATGAACCAATTTTATCCCAAAAATCTGGAGCAGGATACCTAAATGTGGCATGGTTGCATGGAGCCAATGCTGCAAATTTAAGAACCAATATTACAGCAACCATTTTTGCAGAAAAAACAACTTTTGATGGCTACAAAAAATATATTTTTGACGATGTGGTTAAAAAATTTAGCACACAAGAACAGCTCGTTTTTGATAATAACTTAGATGCAAACGGAAACGCCAATTTTTTAATCAATTTGAAAATAAGTAATGAAGCCTCTGGCAAACTAAAATTGGGTATTTTTACAAAAGTATTTGAAAACGGAGGCGAATTTAGTACCCGATACGAAACCAAAGAATATTCACCCTACAATGTATATATTGGCATGAATATTAACTACGGTGAATCAGAGTCTGAACTATTGCACACTTCAAAAAACAACCAAATTAACATCGTTGCCATAGACGATAGAGGCAAACCTGCTGAAGCAGAAAATGTAGTTGCAAAATTATTTAAACTTAAAAACAGGTGGTGGTTTAATGCCAACGAAAATGAAAGTTATTTGATGAGCAGCAATTACAGTGAGCTAATTACAACACAAAAAATTAATATTGTAAATGGAAAAGGGGCATATACTGTAAATGTAGACGAAAATAATTGGGGAAAATATTATTTAAAAATAGAAGATGAAAATGGTGGACATAGCTGCGGAAAAGTAATATGGCTAGATTGGCCAAATTGGAGAAACAGGGGTGATATGGGCGAAGACGTTGCTATTATAAATTTTAGTGCAGATAAAGAAAAATATAATATTGGCGATATTGCTCAAATTGTGATACCTTCATATAAAAATGGCAAAGCATTAGTGAGCATTGAAAATGGAAGTACAATTATAGAAAAAAGATGGGTAAACACTCAGGCAGGGCAAACAAAAATCAGCATACCGATTACAAAAGAAATGCGCCCAAATGTTTATGCCAATATTACCCTCATTCAACCACATAATCATACTGAAAATACGCTACCTATTAGGATGTTTGGCATTGCCCCAATATTTGTTGAAGATAAGAATAGTAAACTATCGCCAATCATCATTGCCCAAGAAAAAATTGAGCCCAATAGCAAATACAATATAACCGTAAGCGAAAAAACAGGCAATGAAATGACCTATACACTTGCCATTGTAGACGAAGGATTACTTGACATTACCTCACATAAAACCCCTGATATTTGGACACATTTCAATAAAAAAGTAGCCTTAGGTATTCGCAGTTGGGATATGTATAATGCTGTATTGGGTGCTTTTAATGGTCAAATATCTAATATTTTTGCCGTTGGAGGAAGCGATGCTGCATTGATGGCATTAAACAAAGCTAATTTAAACAGATTTAAACCAGTTGTGGAATTTTTAGGCCCTTTTACAATAAATGGTGGCAGTAAAACCCATTCACTTTTAATGCCTAATTATGTAGGAAGTCTAAAAGTAATGGTAATTGCAGGAAATACTAAAAACCAGTATGGGATGATAGAAAAAAATATCTTAGTCAAAAAACCTTTGATGCTTAATACTACATTGCCAAGGGTTTTAAGTCCTGGAGAAACCATTACAATGCCAATAACCTTATTTTCTGACCCTAAGTTGAGCACCGCAAATATTACTATTTCTGTTAATGATTTGCTGTTAGCAAGTACAAATAAATTGGCGATAAACTTGAATAAAACTAACGAAACTTTAGTTTATTTACCGATTACTGTGGCCAATAAAACGGGCGTTGCAAAAATTAAAATAACAGCAAAATCTGCGAATTTTACTACTTTTGAAGAGATAGAAATTCCAATTAGGCTGCCAAACCCTCCTACCTACCAAAACCAAAGCTTTGCCTTGTCGGCCAATCAAAAACAAGTCATTCAATACAGCCCGTTTGGCGCAGAGGGCACACAGAATATTAATTTAGAAGTAAGCACCACCCCTGTGCTTAACTTATCAGAAAGATTGGGTTTTTTAATTCAATATCCTTATGGCTGCATAGAGCAAACAACATCTGCTGCTTTTCCGCAACTTTACCTTACAAAAACAATGGACTTAGAGGAGTCTAAAATTGCTGAGATAGCATATAATATACAAACAGCAATTACCAAACTCAAAGATTTTCAAACCACAGGAGGCGGATTGAGCTATTGGCCTGGCAGCGCTGCACCCGATGAATGGGGCACAACTTATGCAGGACATTTTATGCTAGAAGCAAATGCTTTGGGCTATAAATTGCCCGATGGTTTTATAAAATCATGGACCACCTATCAACAAACAAAAGCAAATCAATGGCAAATTAGCAACGCAGAAAATAGCCAATATTATGCTGATTATCAGCTCAATCAGGCTTATAGACTTTATACGCTTGCTCTTGCAAAAGCAGAAAATTTAGGCGCAATGAACAGGTTAAGAGAAATAAACAACCTAAGCGCTGCAACCCGTTGGAGATTAGCTGCCGCTTATGCTATATTAGGCAAGACAACTATTGCCAAAGAATTAATGAATATGAATGAAACTGCGGCATTGCCAATCAACATCCACCAATCTCAAACTTATGGCAGTGCAGAAAGAGATTTGGCCATGAAACTTGAAACTTATACCCTTATTAAAGATCAAAAATTAGGTTTTGAATTGGTAAACCGATTGAGCACAATTTTAAATGGAAATAATTGGCTTAGCACTCAAACCACAGCGTATTGCTTAATAGCCATTAATAAGTTTTTAGCTGCAAATAGCAGTTCAGCGCTTGTGTTTGATTATGAAATAAATGGGATTAAAAAACAATATAACAGCCAAAAAAACAAACAAAAATTAATAAAACTGCCGATAAGCAAAGGCACTATTTTTTTAAACAATAAAAGCCAAGGCACTTTGTTTATAAAACTTAGCAACATGGGCACCGCACTTTCTGAACCCATTGCAGAGAAAAACGATAATCTTAATATGACAATTGCATACTATAATATGGCTAATCAACTCATTAACCCTGCTATACTAAAACAAGGTACAGATTTTAAAGCCATTATTACCGTAACAAATCCGAATACATTAGGCAATTATACCAATTTAGCCATCAACCATATTATTCCATCAGGTTGGGAAATTATAAACCTAAGATTAAATGACCAAGCAAGTATTCATCAAGGTGACATACCCACCTATCAGGATATTAGAGATGATAGGGTAAACACCTTTTTTAACCTTAATCAAAATGAACGAAAAAGGTTTGTTTTATTGTTGAATGCATCCTATAAAGGCAATTTTTACTTGCCAGCTATAAAATGCGAAGCAATGTATGATGGCAGTGTAATTGCCATAAAACCGAATGGCAGGGTATTGGTAGAATAAAGCAAAAGTTGTGTTAGCAATTAGATTATTAAAAAAATCAGTATATTTATTTTGTTGGATTTGGTTTATATTTTTTGCTTTGCCTGGCAAATTATTTCAAGTGCCAACGTCTACTTTACTTTTTAGCAATGCAGGAGTTTTTTTAGGGGGAACTATAGCAGAAGATGGCCAATGGCGTTTTCCAGAAACAAAAAATGTGCCTTTTAAACTCTCTCAATCTATATGTTATTTTGAAGACGAATATTTTAGATACCATCTTGGTGTAAATCCAATTTCTATGGCTAGGGCACTATGGCAAAATATTAAAAAAAATAAAATCCACAGCGGAGGCTCAACACTGACGATGCAAACAATTAGGCTTTATAAAAAAAATAGCAAACGAACCTATTGGCAAAAAATTAACGAAATAATTTTAGCTACAAGACTAGAATTAAGATACAATAAATCGAAAATTTTAAAATTATATGCCTCACATGCCCCATTTGGAGGCAATGTAGTGGGTATAGATGCAGCGGCTTGGAGGTATTTTAAGAGGTTGCCCAAAGATTTATCGTGGGCAGAAGCAGCCACATTAGCAGTATTGCCAAATGCACCTTCATTAATCTATCCCGGAAAAAATCAAGTATTGCTGTTAAAAAAAAGAAATAAATTATTGCAAAAATTATACAATCATAATATCATTTCTTCATCAAGCTTGGCGTTAGCGATGGAGGAACAATTGCCTCAAAAGCCGAACGATTTACCAAATGAAGCCCCCCATTTATTGCAATTTATTCAAAAAAAGCAACCTGGAAAAAGGGTGGAAAGCACGATAAATGCAAATTTGCAAAAACAGGTTAATGAAATTACAAACAAGCATCATAGGCAATTAGCGTTGCAAGATATTAATAATATTGCAGTGATAACCATAGAAATAGCTACTGGTAATATCTTAGCATACGTAGGCAATAGCAATGATAAAGAAAATCAAAATAGCAACAAGGTAGATATTGTGCAAGCAAAAAGAAGTAGCGGAAGCATATTAAAACCTTTTTTATATCAAAAAATGATTGATGAAGGTACATTATTACCAAATATGTTGTTGCCCGATATCCCTTTTAAAAACATACAAAATTTTTATAAAGAATATGAAGGTGCTGTGCCTGCAAACGAAGCCTTGGCTAGATCATTAAATTTGCCAGCCGTAAATTTGCTTAAAGATTTTGGTGTTGCTAAGTTTCAAAATCTATTGCAATCTTATGGGTTTAATCAATTTAATAAACCTGCCGAACATTATGGCTTATCGCTAATAATAGGAGGAGGCGAAATCACATTATACGAATTAGCGCAAGCATACACCAATTTTACAAGAAACCTTATTTTGCCCAAAGAAGGTTTTTTAGAAATAGGATATGAAAATCTCAAAAAAAGAAATAGCCAAGAACGCATCCCGATAGCACCAATCTCTACTTATCTAACCATAAAGGCGCTACAGGAAGTTCAAAGACCCGCATCAGAACTTGGCTGGCAAAATTTTGTAGCAAATCCAAATGTGGCATGGAAAACAGGAACAAGCCATGGTTTTAGAGATGCTTGGGCAGTGGGCATGAACAGCAAATATGCAGTGGCGGTTTGGTGCGGCAATGCAGATGGAGAGGGAAAACCTGGCTTGACAGGCACAAAAATAGCTGCCCCGTTAATGTTTGATATTTTTAATATTTTGCCAAAAGCAGCACCATTTGTTTTGCCAAAGTTCGCATCTATACAAATTGCAACTTGCAAAGAAAGTGGCTATAGGATGAGTGAATATTGCACAAATAAAATAAACTTAACCCTGCCCAAAAAAGCAATCAATGCAGCCATTTGCCCTTATCATTTTCCCATACATTTGGACAGCAGTTTACAATTTCAGGTAAACAGTGATTGCTATTCGATGGCTCAAATCCAAACTAAAAATTATTTTGTATTGCCGCCACAAATGGCTACTTTTTACCAAAGAAAACATCCTTTTTACTTGCCACTCCCACCCTATTTTCCAGATTGCACTCAAGCAAATAATCAATCAATAATATCTTTGGTTTACCCAACAGATTTTGCACAAATTAAAATCCCTATAAATTTTAGAGGAGAATTTGAATCAGTTGTTTTTGAGGCTATGCATGCCAATAGCTCTGCAACACTCTATTGGCATATAGATGATAAATTTTATATTAGCACAGCAGAAACACATAAAATAGAAATACAACCTACACAAGGGCAGCATGAATTGCTGATAACCGATCAATGGGGAAATAGCATCAAAAAACAATTCACCATCAAAAATTAAAGGAAATATTAAATCAAAATATTTGTCCCTAAATTGGTATTAAATATTCTAAAAAAAACGTTAATTATTTCTGGTATCTAGTCCCCAATTCATCTTTTTACGCAAGGTTTCTAAGAAATTATGGTTATGGGTGCGAATAAGGTGGAAACTGATATCAGCTTTTTTTATTGCCAATTGTATATCTGTAGTAATATTCATAGATCGGGCATCTAGGGCAGCCATAAATGTCTTGCTCCTGCCCTCTAGTTCAAAAGTAATTACTTGATCATCAGGTATTACCACAGGACGCATATTTAGATTGTGGGGTGCAATAGGCGTTATAACAAGCGTTTTGGCTTTGGGAAACATAATTGGCCCACCACAACTTAATGAATATCCTGTAGACCCTGTGGGGGTAGCAATAATAAGACCGTCAGCCCAATAACTCGTTAAGTATTGACCATTCAAAAAAGTGTGCACTGTAATCATGCTGCTTGAATCTTTTTTATGAAGCACAAAATCATTTAATGCAAAAGGTGTAGAAAAAATACTTCGGCTGCTTGAAAGAGAAAGCAAGCTGCGTTTTTCTACTAAATAGTTTCCCGATTGCAAATCTTTTATGAGTAGCAAAATAGTATCAAAAGAACTTACTGCCAAAAAACCCAATCTTCCAGCATTTATACCCAAAACGGGTATTTCTGCATCTTTTACAATGGTAAGTGAATCAAGTATAGTGCCATCTCCTCCAATGGTTATAAGTGCTTTTGGCAAGTTTTGATGTGAACTGTCAAAATGGGAAAATACATTTTCATTGCTCGACAATAATTTGCGCATCACCAGTTCTTTATGTATGTATTCATGAAAAATAAGCGATACTTCTAACTTTTTAATAGCTTTAATCAACTTAGTGATAGGCGCTAAATATTCTTCTTTTAAGACTTTTACATAAATGGCTAATTGCATACCTTTTTACTTTTTTCTTTGGCCTGTTTTTGGGTCAATACCTCGTTTACGTGCCATCTCTTCTAACTTTTGCTGAAACATAGAGGGTTTTTTATCTTTTCCTTTTTTCTCTTTAAAGGCTGCCATTTGAGCTAAAATTTTATTTTCGTCTACAAAAAATCTTCTAATAGCCCACTGCTGTGTAAAAGTTATCATATTAGACAGAAAATAATAATAGGTTAATCCTGCTGCGTAATTATTAAAAAATCCAAGAAAAAACACAGGCATAATATAGCCAATATATTTCATTTGCCCACTTACTCCAGTTATTTGATTATTCATATAAGTGTATAAAAATGTAGAGATGGTCATCAATAACGTAAATAAACTTACATGGTTTCCATAAAATGGAATATTAAAATTGAGGTCTAAAACGCTGTCAAATCTTGACAAATCTGCAGCCCATGCAAAGCTTTGCTGCCTTAATTCAAAACTGGAGGGAAAGAAAAAGAAAATAGACATTAAAATGGGCATTTGCAATACCATTGGCAAACAGCCACCAAGAGGAGAAACCCCAACTTTTTTATACAAAGCCATTGTTTCTATTTGCGTTTTTTGCATATTGCCCTCATTTTTTGCTTTTATGGCATCAATTTCGGGTTTTAGAACCTTCATCTTGGCTCCGCTTTTGTAGCTCTTATAGGTAAGCGGCAATAGCACTAATTTAATGATTAAGGTCAATAAAAAAATAACCAAACCGTAGTTACTCGTTAAATTTCGAAGGGCATTAAATAGTTTTATAATTATATACTCATTAATCCACCTAAATAATGAGAATCCTAATGGCACTAAATTGTCAAGTTGATAGCCTACTTTTTTAAGAGACGGCACATGATTTGGCCCGAGGTAAAAAGACATTTTCCAATCTTCGTTTACCAATTGGCTGTATGCAAGATCTAAATTAGCGCTAAAATATTTAACTATAGAATCGTTTTTACTTTGCTTGGTTTCCACTTTGCTTTCTGGCTCAAAGGGCTTATCCTTGCTAATTAAAGTTGCATTAAAAAACTGTTGTTTGAAAGAAACCCACTCTGTTTTTCCTTCTAATTTTTCTGACTTGTATTTTGCCTCAGAAATATAATCTGGAGTTTCTCCAATAAATTTATAATAAAGTGTAGATTTTTGCTCCTCTGCTTTAATATCAAACTCTTGTTGGGGTGCATCTAACGCCCATTCTAAAGTTAGCAAACTTTTATTTGTAGATATTTTATTATTCATGCCCACTAATTGCAGGTCATAATCTACCCTAAAAGTATCGGCCACAAGGGTATAAGTTTGTTTTATATAACTCTGACTGTCATAATCTAAGTAATAATTAATGCTATTAGTTGTTTTTTCTCCTAATCTCCAATTAAGCAGGGCAGTATTTACAGCATACCCATCTGCAATAAACTGATAATTCCACCTGTGCTGCTGATTTTCAAATAAAATCAATTCGGTGCTATCTGCCCTTTTAAAATTATTAAGTTTAACTTTAGCCATTCTCCCTCCTTTGCTAGAAAAAGTGATTGTATAATTATTATTGCTTAAGGTGGAAAATTGTTCTTGTCCAATATTTGAGCCCATTTTTCCCATGGTTTCAAAGGTTTTTTGATTAATCGCAGTATCTAAGGTCTCTTTTTGATTGACAACCGTGTTTTGATTTGCCGCAAACAAGGTATCTGCTTTATCGCTAACCAATGCCATTGAATCTGAGTAGGATTTCTGTCTTGCTAATTCTGCTTCAGGTGTTTTGGTAAAATAGAAATATCCCATCATTAACATCATCATTAAGGAAACGCCTATCAGTGTATTTTTATCCATTTTAAGTCTCTGTGAGTATTTTTTTTTAAGGCAGCAAAATTATAATTTATAATTTGTGTGAACTAATTTATTTACAACAAATATGCTAACCCTGAATTTATTTTGATTATCATTCATCTTTAGCTTTGTTTTTTAATAAAAGCTTAGTCAAACATTAAAAATAACGAATGTTTTTTTATAATTTTCTAAGCAGATTTCCAATGCTGGTTTCTTGGGCTAATATTTCAGCCAATTTACCTATTGGCACCCTTTCTTGCAGCATACTATCGCGCGATCTAAGCGTTACAGTATTGTCTGACAGGGTTTCATAATCAATGGTAACACAAAAGGGAGTACCCACAGCATCCTGTCGCCTATAGCGTTTACCAATGGCATCTTTCTCTTCATAATAGCATGCAAAATCAAACTTTAGTGCATTCCAAATTTCTTGTGCTTTTTCTGGCAATCCATCTTTTTTTACCAAAGGTAGGATGGCTAATTTAGTAGGAGCCAATGCAGGATGAATTTTTAATACTGTGCGATTTTCGCCATTTTCTAATGTCTCATTTTTTAAAGCTTCATTCATTACTAATAAGAAAAGCCTATCTAATCCAATACTTGTTTCAACTACAAATGGAACATAAGATGAATTATCTTCTGGATCAAAATACTGCAATTTTTTACCACTCATTTTTTGATGTTGCATCAAGTCAAAATCAGTGCGAGAGTGAATGCCTTCTACTTCTTTAAATCCAAAAGGAAAATTATATTCTATGTCCACAGCTGCATTTGCATAGTGGGCTAGCTTGATGTGGTCGTGGTATCGATATTGGCTTGGTTCGATACCCATTTGCTTATGCCAATTAAGTCTTTGGGTTTTCCAATGTTCAAACCAGTGCATCTCTGTGCCGGGTTTTACAAAAAATTGAAGCTCCATTTGTTCAAATTCTTTCATACGAATTATAAACTGTCTTGCTATAATTTCATTTCTAAATGCTTTGCCAGTTTGTGCTATGCCAAAAGGTATTTTCATACGTCCTGTTTTTTGCACATTTAAGAAATTTACAAAAATGCCTTGTGCCGTTTCTGGCCTAAGGTACAAGGCTTCATCTTCTCCTGTAGCGCTCATTTGTGTGCTATACATTAAGTTAAATTGCCTAACATTTGTCCAATTTTTTGAACCGCTCATGGGGCAAACTATACCTAAATCTTCTATAAGTATTTTTAAACCGTCTAAATTACTGCTCTCTAGGGCATCTTTTAGCTTGATATCTATTTCATCTAGTTGATTTTTATAGCCTAACACCCTTTCGTTGGTAGAAAGATATTCGTTTTTATTAAATTTATCTCCAAACCGTTCAGACGCCTTTAACACTTCTTTGTCTAATTTTTGTCTTATCTTTTCTTGATGTTCTTCAATCAATACATCTGCCCTATATCTTTTTTTACTGTCTTTGTTATCAATCATTGGATCATTAAATCCATCAATATGGCCGCTTGCTTTCCACGTTTTGGGGTGCATAAATATTGCTGAATCAATGCCTACAATATTGTCGTGCAATTGCACCATACTTTGCCACCAATAATTTCTCAGGTTGTTTTTTAAAGCTACACCATTTTGACCATAATCATACACTGCACTTAATCCATCATAAATTTCTGATGAGGGAAAAACAAAGCCATATTCTTTACAATGAGCAATAAGATTTTTAAAATCGTTTTCAGTTTGAGACATAGGTTGCAAATTTAGGGCTATTTTTGCAAACCAACTGAAATAATTATATATTTTTACTCAGCCCATTTAGCCCTTTCCATGGCAGAAAATTGCCAAGGTGCGCCATTGTTCTCCAAATTAGCCAACATATTATTAATTCCAGCAGGTGCATTAGTTTCTTCCATTACTTTATACTGCCTCATTTGCAAAATAATATCCAAGGGATTGATTTCTATAGGACAAGCCTCTACACACGCATTACAGCTGGTGCAAGCCCATAGTTCCTCAGCCGAAATTTTATCGTGTAAAGATTTGCCATCAGTTTTTTCTTGCTTATTTAAGTTTAAAAATGCTCCTAGCTCTTCTGCCCTATCGCGCGTATCCATCATTATTTTTCGTGGAGAAAGCAATTTTCCTGTTATATTGGCAGGGCATGCAGTTGTGCAACGACCACATTCGGTGCATGCATAAGCATTCATTAGGTTTTTCCAACTAAGATCTGTAACATCTTTTGCACCAAAACTACTGGGTGGTTCATAATTTTCTGGCACTACAGCCGATGGATCAAGCATTAATTTCACTTCTGTTGTGATAGCTTCATTATTGCTAAATGTACCTTTTGGTTTTTGGTCTGCATAATAAGTATTGGGAAATGCTAAGAAAATGTGAAGGTGTTTAGAAAAAGGCACATAGTTTAAAAATAACATAATTCCGATAATGTGCACCCACCAAGCAGTTCTTTCAATTAGTGCTAAACTACTGGCCGAAAAACCTGAAAAGAGAGGTCTTAAAAAAGAAGATATCGGCATGCTATCGGCTGCTATTAACTGATTGTCTGTAGCGTTCATTATTAACAGTGCCAACATTAAAAATATTTCTATCAATAAAATATATCTTGCATCTAACTTTGGCCATCCTTGCATATCAGAACTATTTAATCGTTTTAATTTGATTACATCACGTCTAAAAATAAAAACGATGCAAGCTGTCAATACCAAGAATGCCAAAATTTCAAAAAACCCAATCGCAATAGGGTATATTGTCCCCAAAATGGATTGAAAAATTCTATGTTTGCCAGTAATACCATCAATAATAATCTCTAATACTTCGATATTAATAAGCACAAAACCAATATAAATAAGTATATGAAAAAATCCTGCAACAGGTTTTATAAGCATTTTTGACTGCCCTAGCGCAACTCTTGTCATATTTGTCAATCTAAAACGTGTAGAAGTATCCATTTTTAGCTTTCTACCTAAAAATATATTATTTCTGATTTGTTTTATACTTCTCACAAAAAAATAAATAGCGATGATTAGCAATAAAATAAATATGATTTGAGCGATGATTTGCATGATTGTAAAAGTTTTTCAAACATAATAGATTTAAATGTAATTCAAAAATTAAAAATAACTTGTAAATAATAAAATTAATACTATTTTTGCACTCCTTTTAGAGAAGCTGTATTTTTAATAAAAAGTTTGGTTTTTAACAAAATTTGTTCTTTATCTTCTTACTAGATACCTATATAAGGTCAAATCTAATAAAAAAATGGTACCTTAGCTCAGTCGGTAGAGCAAAGGACTGAAAATCCTTGTGTCCCTGGTTCGATTCCTGGAGGTACCACCAAATCGGAATAATTGAAATTAACCTCATTTATTCCGATTTTTTTTGCTCAAAGCCTTTTTTAATATTGAAGCTGTCTGAAAAAACAGCCTTCCCTTTGGGAATCTTCGCCCAAAACAGATTAGACTCCCAAAGATAATGAGCAAGAATGGTCATTATTTTATAAAAAAATTCAGTTTTGGCAGCGTTGTTCCATTTTACAAAAATACCAGTATGGTCTGCCCAGCCATCACTTTGCCAATCAAAAAGAACAATATCCCCTTACTGTGGATTTTTGGTCAGCCTTTGCTTTGTTTTCCAAATGTTGTGTGCACTTTGGCAATGATGATAACCTTTTTTAGTTTGTCCAACGGTAAGTCTTATTCCAGCTTGGTCAAAAACCCAGCTAACAAACATAGCGCACCATGCATTTCCATCTAGTCCATACCATTTACCATACTTAGTTTTGTTACTGTTGGCTGGAGATTCTTTTGTGCCTAATTCTTGCTTTGCAATTTGAATGATTTTTGTGCGTGTCATAGTATTATAATTAAACTTCAAAGAAAGGCAATACTTCCACGTAATCAAATAGTAGAATACTACTATTTTACCTAGTAGTATTCTCTCATTTTTCAGTGATAATTTGGTTTTGAACAATATTTGGGAGTATTTTTACGCCATTAAATAAAAATATAGTTGAGCACGTTTTGAATCGATTAAATATCATATTACTTATTTTATTTTGCAGTTTATTGCAAATTGGTTGTTCTAGAAATAACCAACGAGATAGTATGATGGTCTTGCCAGAACTTATTCCTTACAGAAAAGGAGACCTGTGGGGGTACTGCGATAAGGATAAAAATATGAAAATACCTTGTCAGTATAGTTATGCGGAACTATTTGACACTTTTGGTTTGGCTAAGGTATATTTGCCGAATACATCAGTGGAAAATTACAATAATACTGCTGGTCTTATTGATACCAATGGAAATGTTGTGGTTCCTTTTATTCATGATAATAATAAGTTTTATTATACTATTTTTCCTTATGACGGAAAAAGTCAAACTAAATCTGGACTCTATGAAGCAAAAAAATGGAAGGATTACATAATTGTAATTAACTACCCAACTTTAATGTGCGAATCAGAACTCAACAAAATTCCAGAAGTATTTATAAATGTAAATTACTCAAACAAAATTGAAGTCTATAATAGGAATGGTGATAATATATTTGGTGACAGTATTGAGGTTTTAACATTTTACTCTGATTTTCGTTGTAACTCCATTAAGTACCTAGTAACTCGGAAAGACCGAAAGAGTAAGTTTAGAATTCGAGATATACATGGCACGGCACTTTGTGATGCCATTTTTGATGAAATTAAGCCTTTCAATGATAGTCTTTTCATAGGAAAAAAAGATGAATTTGGATGGGCAGTTTACTCACTCTCAGGCAAATTTTTCTTTGATGATAGTGGTAAGGAACTTAATGGTGGTGGAGACTACATACGAACAGCGAATAATATATTTTCCATTAAAAATAGAAAATATTTGTTTCCAAGAGACATAAATCAAACCTTGCTGGATTTCTCAACCTTAGGCTCAATGAAATTAATTGGAACAGCTGATAGGCTAGTATTTGGTTCTGAAAAACGATTATATTCACTTTTTGACATGGCTAGTGATAATCTTATTCTTGATAAAATTGAATCATATGAGCACAACAAACTGTTTGATTGTTATTTGTTTTTTTCGAAACAAAATGTTTGGATATCTAAATCAGATGGAAATATTTTTTATAAAAATAACAACGTAGATACTGCTTTTGTTATAGGTAAGGAAAAGTTATTACTCAAGATTAATGGAAAATGTGGCATCTGGTCTTTAACGGAAAATCGCTATATTATTGAACCAATTTATGTCAGTATTAATTGGACTTTCCCTAAATTCTATATTTTGGAGAATGACAAAAAAGAATTCATTATTTCAGACGCTAAGGGCAATATTGATAGTTCTGAAAAGTACAGAGACTATCAAATAAAACATTTCTCAAATCGATTATTAGGTGAGAAAAACTTAATTGTGGAAGAAAGTTGGATTATGATTTCACCTAACCAAAAGCAAAATTTATCAATGCAGATTGTGATTCATACCTATGAGCAAAAAACGGATTCAGTAAGTGCTTTAATATATAATCCAATTTATACTGAGACGGACTACGATGAATATTTAGAAAAAATATATTCATTTAACCACCTGTTTAATTGCCGAAAAGTTAAATGGAGAGTTTTTTGTGATAAATGATGACTTAAAAAAAGCTGTTTATGATAAAAAAAATGATTTGATATTTAAATTTGGGGATTTGTTTTTTCTTCGGGCATCATCAAATACAAAAGTGGAAAAATCTGCCGAGAATCAGATAAGCTGTCTTAGTTTTTCAATTCCCTTAAAGTCTATGTATAATTTAACGTACATTAATAAAAACCTCCTGTTTTATAAAGGTGTGCAATCAATCATAGTTCGCGCCAAGGAAGCTACAGAAGGATTTAAAGACGGCATTATTAATGAAAAGGGAGAGTTGCTTTTTCCATTTACACAAACCCAGTTAGTACCATTGGATATGGAATATAAAGATAATACTAATTTTAGATATGGTCTAGTTAGACTTCAGAATTCAAGTACATTAATCTATAGTTTTAATCTGGAAGAATTATGCAAGGTTGATGGATATTATCATGTAAATTATTGGGGACAAGAATTTGGTGTTGTAGTCAACGCTAAAAATAGGCAGGGATTAGTTAACAATAAGGGGAAGATTGTAATTCCCGTAAAATATAGTGAATTGTCTTTTTCTAAATTCAATTTGATTAGCGTTTATGACGATTATCAACTTTTGGGATATTATAGTAATACAGGAAATAAATACTTTGAATAAATCAATATGGAATGGAAATCATTATTAGAAACAGATGGAGTGGCTAATTTGCCAACTAAAATTGAATATTTATGACTTTGAAATCATTAATACAACAGTCGGGGCAACATAATCCAGTGGAAAGTTTACCTCTTCTCCCCTGTTTGGTGTTCCGCCACCAAACAGCCATAGTGTTTTGTTTCCACTAAAGCGTCTTCGCCTTAAGCGAGACCCTAAAGGCATTTAATGGTGTTTGTTTTGGTTAAAGGGCATTTATAAGCTTTATATATTGGTTAAAAACATATGTTTTTAAGGGGATTATTTTGGCGGAGTGGGAACTATTTCGGGTTTGGCTAGGTCAGATACCAGAAAGGGAATATAACAGGCATTAGTTGTAAACTAGCCCAGCGTGTGATTTTGGAAAGGGTTTGCATGAGGTTTTTAATAAAAATTTATTGCTTTGATGAAGGTGCTTCGATGAGGTTGCTTCGATGGGATTGCTTCGTGCCTCGCAATGACGGCCATGGAGAGGGGCGGTGACGGCTATGGAAAGCGCAATAATGGTTATGGAAATATCAATGATGGAGTGCGCAATGACACCAAAGAATTCGTCATTGCGAGG
>Ga0105055_10005664_pt1 | contig 17517 bp, 14 predicted proteins | sample BON03_FD_78090 | JGI IMG/M metagenome (GOLD analysis project Ga0105055, IMG submission 78090) | Freshwater microbial communities from Lake Bonney liftoff mats and glacier meltwater in Antarctica - BON-03 | ecosystem: Environmental > Aquatic > Freshwater > Ice > Glacier meltwater | place: Lake...
AGGGGAGTCTATGAGAAAGGGTATTTTAAAAAATGAGTAAATAATTTTCACTACTTTGTAGCATCTTTTAGAGTGGCACCATTTGACCGAAAACGCTGGCATGGTCGAACCGAAATATCCAATAATCCAATAGGCAAAAGCTTGGATGTCTTATTTTTTTCTCAAAAACTTTTGGATCTATGGTTACCTCGGCCCGAATGTCTTATTAATAATCGTAAAACAAATTAAAAACTTATTAATAACACATAATTCAAAAGCCATGAAAAATTTTCATTTCCCGAGTACAATTCAACCGAGCAGCCATTGTAATTTAAGAATTTCTCAGAGAGGAATTTCAGATGAGGCAGTTAAGATAGTTATTTCTTATGGGGATATCATCCACAAACAAAGGTTGAAATTCCATTTTTTAACTAAGTCCAGATGCCATAAGCTGAATATACCAATCGAATTGGTGAGGGATCTAATGGTGATTACAAATCTGGATCGGACAGAAGTAGTGACTTGCTACAAAAACCCAAACGCCATTCATGAGGTGAAGAAGAAATCAAAGCGACTAGGTAGAACACCAAAGTACCTGAAGCAAAACCGTCAAATTATTCACGAATTCAAAACGCGACAAATAGCATGAATACTCATTCAAAGCAACATCAAAGCATTTATTAGCAGGGTCTTGAAGATCCAAGATGGAAACAGTTAAAACTAAAGGTCATCGAAAGAGATGGGAATCTGTGCCGGTTTTGTGGACAGCGGACGGAGCTCCAAGTTCATCATAGACAATACCATAAAGACAAGTCTACAGGAGAGTGGTCTCAGCCATGGGAGTATCAACCTTACTTTCTGATCACAATATGCGATTCCTGTCCTGCTAAAGGCCATCAATTATTCTCTATCCCAATCAAAGAAATCTAACTCACACAAAAAATGAACTTATTCAGCAAACTCTTTTCAAAAGCTGCTCCCGTACAGGTTGAGCCAAACTCACTTAAGAACCATACCGAAAGCGATATGGCCACATAGGTTCCAAAAATCGACAAATCACTATTCACTGAGGATCGACATCTATCTGAAATCTTCCCATTTCAAAAACAGGACCAAACTTCGAGCATGAATTCCATTTTGGTGGACCTTAAAAATAGAAACTACTACGCCATGGGAAGACGAGATGGTCATGAGGACCACAATTTTGAAACCATGGACCAGAACCTCAACTTGATTGCCTGTGACTTCAAAGAAGTCTATTCACAAGCTATACAGGAAATCGATGATCACCTTTTTAAAATTAACCGAACATTGGATCCAAAGTTCGAAAAAGAAATGCCTCAGGAATACCGAGAGCTATTCATGCTGAAGAAATGATTGGAAACCAGAAGCTTCAAACGATGATTGCTCGTCGTGAAGAAGTTCTTCGTCAGGACGGCTTAATGGGTCCGAGAGCTGAAAAAATCAGGCAGTTATGTAGTGATAGAGGGTACATCCATAAAATTAATTAATAAGAAACAACACAACTCATACCTAATTAAATAAGACCATTCATTTAAAACCTCACTTAACGAATATGTAATCATGAAAAAAAAGACATTCTATCATCTAGTATTGGATAAAAGTGGAAGCATGGAGACTTGCTGGACAGAAGCCAGACAGGTAATTAAAAACCAGATCAAAGAACTGACCAAGACCCAGTCAGAGAATGTGGATACTGAAATCTTGTTTTCTTATTGTGCCTTTAACCAAGCATTAAGGTTTTCTAATAAGATTATGGATATACACAGTGCAACTATAGAATGGGGCGAAATCTATCCAGAAGGGATGACCGCCTTGTATGATGCTATTGGTGAAAGTATCGCTTTTGTCAAAGAAAAAGCCGGTAGAGATCTAGATTTGGATTCCTCTGATGTTGTGATGTTGATTTTAACTGATGGTCATGAAAATGCTTCAAAAAATCATTCAGCTCTAGATATTAAGGAAATGATTCAGTTTTATGAGGGTACAGAAAAGTGGAATTTTCTTTTTCTTGGAGCTGGTTTAGACATAACCGAGGTCACCCAAGAACTTGATCGAGGAAATAAAAACGCATTTAGTTTTCAAAAAGAAAAAATTAAAAAATCATTTGATATGGTCAATGATGAAATTTCGGATTTTATTATACAGAAATCCATGAACCAGAAAAAGCGAGGGTTTTTCGAGAAGGAAGAAGGCTCTATTTAGTGATCCTCTCAAGGATAAGATTAAAAACAATTCAAACAAGCAATTTTAATAAGATTATAAAAAATAGTAAAATGACACAATTCAATCAAAATGCCGTTTACCTGCTCAATCGAATGACTGCAGAAAAAATAGATGCAAAAATGCGTACAGTTCGAAGCGGGAGAAAAAAATACGAACGAAGCTGGATTTGGGAATTAATCCAAAACGCCAAGGATAAAGCAACTATTGACTTTCCTAATGAAAAGGTTTCAATAAAAATCGAGCTAACAAATACTCAACTCGAATTTGGTCACAATTATGGGTTTTTTACCCAATACAATGTCGAAGGTTTGATCAGGCAGATCAATTCAGAGGATAAGGACAGAGAAGATGTCATTCTTAAAGAAGAAAATTCAAATCCTCCAATAGGCAGATTCGGCACAGGATTTATGACTACCCACCTGCTTTCTGAGAATGTCGCCGTAAGTGGTCTTTATAAAGATGGTTCAAATTTTAAAAATATTAGGTTTTCGCTAGACCGCAGTGGAGTGGACAGAAACTGCCTTATCCAGAGCGTCGATACCTCGTTTAAGGAAGCTGAGTCCAGCTTGTCTATTTCGCCAATTCTTAATGTACCAGATTTTGCGGATTTTAATACAAAGTTCATCTATCATCTAGACGAAGACAAAAGGCCAACTGCAGAGATAGGATTGGCAGACCTGCAGTCCTCACTTCCTTATACGCTAATCTTTGTGGAGGGAATTAAAGACGTAATAATCAAGACTTCAGGACAATATACTCTTTACGAAAAAAGAGAGCCTAAACTGATTTCTGATGAGATCAAGCTTATAGAGATCGTAAAGACCGTAAATGGGGAAAGTACCATTCTAAGGTTTGTTTACCTTTCAAAAAACCTTACCAGTATTGCTCTCCCAATCGAAATAATTGAAGAGAAAATCCACATTCTCCCTTTACCGGCAAATTTACCTCAGATTTTTTTACACTTCCCTCTTGTTGGTACTGAAGATTTTCATTTCCCAGTGGTGGTAAATAATCCATTTTTTGAACCCACAGAGCCCCGTGATGGAATCTATCTTTTGGAGGACTCTCATGACTCAAAAAGTGTCACAGACCAAATTTATATTAAAGAGGCAACTGAACTTTTCAGCATTTTACTTCCCTTTGCTATTGAAAACAACTGGGGAAGCTTATACCACCTAGCCAAGACAGCTATTCCAAAGATCAGTGAAGAATTCTTTTCTAAATCCTGGTTTAAGGAAAACATCCAAAAAACTTTAAGGTCCCAATTACTTAAATCCCAAATCGTTCAAACGGAAAAGGATACAATTCTACTTGAAACAGCTTTATTTCCTTTTGCTCCTGAGAGCAAGATTAATAGACTATGGGATATTCTTTATCCGATTCACGGCAAAAGTCTACCTAGAAAAGTAGACGTAAACCATTGGCATAAAATAATAGACAGTCATTGGGGTAAAGACCTTAGAGTAGATATAAAAAAGCTGCTTCAAGAGGTTTCAACTATCGGATCAATCGATCAGCTTGTCATTCAAAAAGGATTTTCTGAAAAAGAGGCCATTAACTGGTTAAATCAGGTTATTGAATTTACCATCGAACTCGATGAGGAAAAACTATTAAATGAATTGGCTGTAATCCCAAACCAATACGGGATATTCAAAAAGAGGGAAGAACTCTGGTTTGATCAGTCCATTCCGGCAGAGCTGAAAAGCGTATTGAAAAAACTCGACACAGATTGGGAAGCATCATTACAAAAGAGAGAGATCATTGCCTATACTCCTCAAATCAGAAAAAGTCAGGAAGATATTGTATCAATGATCAATACGTTCATTAAAAATAATTCGAATCGCTCTAATCTAAAAGAAGCGGTATTAGAACTGACTAGTCTGATACCCTCAAATGGGATAGAAAATAAACCGATCAGAACATCGCTTTGGAATTTTGCAAGCGACTTTTACTCAGAAACTCCCGAAAAACAAATTGTTGAAGGGTTTGATAAATCAGTATGGGAAGAGTCAGACAAATGGCTGTTAAAAACACTTTTTAGTCAGATAGCCTCCTGTCAAACTGTTTCTTCGCTTTCTGCAACTTTAAATAAGCCAGCTGTTTCTTGGTTGCATGACTTTGTCATCTTCCTAGGTAAAAGTGGGTTTGGATCTTACTTGAATGATCACAAATTACTCCCTGACCAGCTTGGAGTACTTAAGAAAAAGACTGAATTGTATCTAGATAATGAAATCGATACAGGTCTAAAGGAAATTTGTGAGGGATTAACCAACTCATTAAAATCCACTCTCTTGGACACTGGGATTTTTCTGGAAATCGAGAACAGAAGTATTTCTACTCTAAAGGTAGCTAAGATGATTACTGAAAAAGTAACTGAAATATACAACTCCGATCATGGAAATAATCGAGGCCAGGAAACTAAAAACCTATTTGAAAAGCTCCTAAAATGGATGTTTGACAAGGGGGAAGCCACTTCTAAAGAGCTCTTCAAGGGCCTTTATGAACGAAGAAATCTAGTCCTTAGAACTGATGAGGAAAACATTCAAGCGATTGAGTTTAGGCAATCAATTTTGAATAATTCGAATGGGTACACTGAGGAAGATATCTTGAAATTCATTAAGACTCCAAAAGAGGACTTTATAGCTTATACCTCCGATGATTTCAAAAAAAGAGTCGAAGAAGAGGTTAATAAAAGGTTGGGAATAGGTTCTGGGTTAAATGAACTTGACCCCAAAGAAGTGGTTCTTAACCTTGGGATTACTAGTAATGAGGATTTATTAAAAGCTATGGAAAAATTTGAAGGAACTCCAATTGGCGAAGCATTGCAATATATACCTACTAATACAGACTTTAGCTATGTGTACAGCATAATCCAACGGGCGAAGGAAAATGTTAAATGCTATCTTTCAACTAGACCAGAATATAATATTTCAAACTGGAAAGAGGAAAGCTTTACTGTAATCGATGGCATTGAAAAGAACGGGTTCCCTATAAAATTAGTGATTAGACCTTCGGATGGGAGGCAAGTAGTAATCTGGTACCAAGAAGAGTTTGAAGCTTTAGACCAGAAGAATAGTTTTGCGGAATTATGGCATGATAATAATGTAGAGCAAAGCATTTATTCCTTTGGGAAGTTTTTAAGAAAAACAAAAATAAATAGGTTGCCTGTCTAAAGTATCCGTGATCAACTAAAAACGAATGTTATAGATTTTACCTATATTCAGCATTCAAAACGGATGCATTTATCAACATTAAAATACGGGAAGTAACCATATGATCACCGGCGAACTAAAAAATAAGATTGATACCATCTGGGATACCTATTATTCCAATGGTTTCTCTGAACCTTTCTCTGTTATCCAGCAGGTTACCTACCTGATCTTTTTGAAGCGACTGGATGAGGAGCAATCGCTCAAAGAAAAGAAAGCGAATCGCTTGGGGAAAGCTATCGAAAACCCTATTTATTCAGCTGCTCAGCAAGAAATCCGCTGGAGTACTTTCAAAAACTTTGATCCTGACAAGATCCTGCAGGTCTTCACCAGAACCGCGGAAGATCGACCGGTCACAGCTTTTGATTTTATGAAAAATGTGGGTGGAGGGAATACCGAAATCTCCAGCTATTTCGATAAAGCAATGTTTGGCGGATACTCGCCTTACTTGCTGGACAAGGTCGTGCAACTTATCGATGGACTCAATATGCATGATCGGGATACCAAAGGCGATCTATACGAGTACATGCTTGGCAAGCTGACTTCGGCAGGCCGTATGGGTGCTTTCCGTACGCCGCGACACATTATCCGCATGATGGTGGACATGGTGAAACCAAGCCCGGGTGATACGATCTGTGATCCAGCTGCGGGCACCAGTGGTTTTCTAGTGATGGCCGAGGAGTACCTACGGGAAAATAATGAGGAATCTTTCCGAAAAGAGGAATTCCTGGCACATTTTAATTCGGAGATGTTCACGGGATTGGAATTCGATCCAAATATGATGCAGATCGGAGCAATGAACCTGATCCTGCATGGCATAGAAAACCCTCGCTTGAAGCGGGTAAATGCGCTGGGCGATGAGAACACTTTCACGGAGGAATTTTCTCTGATTCTCGCCAACCCACCCTTTGCGGCAAAGCTGGATTACGATCAGGTAAGTGCCAATGTACTCAGTCTGGCAAAAACCAAAGATACCGAGCTGCTCTTCATCTCCCTCATGCTTCGCATGCTCAAAGTAGGTGGAAGAGCGGCGGTGATCGTACCGCAAGGCGTACTTTTCGGATCGAACAAAGCCTATAAAGCGGTAAGACAGGAACTGGTGAAAAACCAGGATTTGCAAGCCGTGATCAGCATGCCTTCCGGTACATTCAAACCTTACACCGGAGTGAGTACTGCGGTGCTGCTATTTACCAAAACCAACTCTGGGGGAACGGGTAACGTCTGGTTTTACGACATGAAAGCGGATGGATATACGCTTGATGACAAGCGGAATCCCATCGAACAAAACGACATCCCAGACATCATCACCCGTTACTCGTCATTGCGAGGAGGAGGAATGACGACGAAGCAATCTGTCGAATCGAGCAACCCACGCACCGCCCAATCCTTCCTAGTCCCCACTTCAGAAATCGAAGCTAATGACTGGGATCTAAGCATCAACCGATACAAGGAAATCGTCTATGAAACCGTAGCATATGATTCCCCTGATGAAATCATCAATGGAAAAGATGGTGAGAAAGGCATCAAAGAATTAATGGAAGAAAACCAGAGAGATCTGGAAGCTTTGGAGGGGCTCTTGGGATGAGTTGGAAGACTAAATCTTGGAATGAAGTATTAGAAATTAAAAATGGCCGGAACCAAAGAAAGGTAAAGGCTGAAAATGGAATTTATCCAATATATGGTAGCGGTGGAATTATTGGGAGGGCAAATGATTTCCTATGTGAAGCTGGCACTACTATTATTGGGAGAAAAGGCTCAATAAATAATCCGATTTTCGTCCAAGAGAGATTTTGGAATGTTGATACTGCCTTTGGTTTAATGCCAAAGAAAGACTTGGATAAAAAGTATTTCTACTACTTCTGCACGACTTACAATTTCCTTAAACATAACAAAGCAACCACACTACCCAGTTTAACAAAGACTGATCTTTTAAGAATCCAAATCCCCCTCCCCCCACTAGCCACCCAGCGCAAAATAGCCGAGGTGATGGACAAGGCAGATGCGATCCGCAAGCGCTCCCAGAAGATCCTAGCCAAGTACGACCAACTCGCCCAGTCTGTATTTTTGGAGATGTTTGGTGATCCGGTGAAGAATGAAAAGGGATGGGAGATTGTGACAATTCGTGATTTGGTGTCTGAAGTAAAATATGGTACCAGTTCTAAAGCTGAAGAAAATGGTGAGCTCCCATATTTAAGGATGAATAATATTTCCTACTCAGGCTATATGGACTATGGCAATCTTAAATTTATCAATGTCTCTGAAAAAGAAAGAGAAAAGTATATTTCGCGAAAAGGCGACATCTTGTTCAATAGGACAAATAGTAAAGAACTTGTAGGGAAAACAGGTCTTATAACTGATGACGAAGAAAGAATTATCGCTGGATATTTGATACGTATCCGAACTAATGAGTTGGCAAATCCCTATTTTTTATGGGCTCATTTAAATAGTAAATGGGCAAAAATGACTCTTGAAAAGATGTGTAAAAGCATCGTAGGAATGGCGAATATTAATGCTCAAGAATTACAAAATATTAAAATTCTTAAAGCTCCAATCTCCCTCCAAAACCAATTTGCCACCATTATTTCTCAAATAGAAAAACAAAAAGCCCAAACCCAGCTTGAGCTTGATCGAGCAGAAGCACTCTATCAGAGCTTACTGCAGCGGGCTTTTACCGGAGCACTTTTTCCCGAAACCACCCAGAATGAACTTACCAATGCATAACTGACATGAGCAATTTCCAATTCCTAGACCATACCCTCCGTGAAGTCAAAGCCAATGCTACAGCAGCAGAGAAATATGTGCTTTCTGATCCACGGGTTTCGGTGTTTTATAGTCGCCTGGGATTGGAGCATGCGGTGTATTGGCTCTATGGACATGACGATAGTCTTCCCTCTTTGGCTCGCCTGCGTCAGTTGAATGGAGGGCGGTTTCTGACGCTGGATGAGCTAATGAATGAGTCCGCATTCCGTGACTTGGTAGACGATCCGGATCTCTACCAGTCGCTTTTTACCATTAAGCTGATCGGTAATAAAGCGGCACACAGAAACCGAGAATCCATCACCAAGGAAGCGGCACTGGCCGCTGTGGAGCAGCTTTATGGTTTTTTGCTTCAGCTCGCAGCCAACTACCAGGATGAGATCCCAGCGCTGAAGCCATTTGATGTTTCATTGGTTCCGGTATCCACTACAGCTATTTCGCAGAAAGAACAGCAGCAACTTCAGGAGGAGATCCTGAATGAGAAAAAGGAATTGCAGGAACTAAAGCTTCAGCTACAAACCGAGCAGGAGGCTTTTGAGGCAGAGCGTGCTGCTTTTAGAGCGAAGCGAGAGGAAAAGGGAGCGACGGCCAAGATAAAACCCGAAGACTGGACAGAGGAAGATACGCGTGTCCGATTGATCGACCTACTGCTTCAGGAAGCTGGTTGGGATCCAGAAGGTGAAGATGTGAGTGAATATCAAATCTCAGGACTTCCGACAAATGCATTTCCCTCAGGATCGGGCAAGGCGGATTATGTACTCTGGGACGATGATCACAAGCCTCTGGCGATCATCGAGGCCAAGAAAACGATCAAAAGTCCTGAAAATGGAAAGCATCAGGCGAAGTTGTATGCAGATGGATTGGAGAAAAGATTTGGCCAGCGACCGGTTATTTTCTATACCAATGGATTTACGACCTGGCTCTGGGAAGATCATTTCTATCCTCCAAGAAAAATAATGGGTTTCCTGAGCAAAGAAGCCCTGCAGTGGATACAGCACAAGAAAGTTACACGTGTGCATCCTTTGTTGATTCCTCCTAACCGAGATATCGTCGGCGGGCAAGGTCGGATTTATCAGTTGGAAGCGATCACGCGTTCGATGAAACGCTTTTGTGACAAAGATCAGCTGATTGGTGCCTATCGCCGTGGTTTGCTGGTGATGGCCACTGGTGCTGGGAAAACCCGTACCGCTGCTGGCATCATCGAAGTGCTGGCCAAAGCAAATTGGGTGAAACGGGTGCTTTTTTTGGCAGATCGCAGCGCCCTTGTTGATCAAGCCAAAAAAGCAATTGCCGAATATCTGCCTGCTTACTCCTGTAGAGACATTACGAAAGAAAAAGACGATATGGCAACCCGAATCGTTTTTTCCACCTACAATACCATCATCAATCGAATTGAAACAGCCGACCGAATCTATGGCATTGGTCACTTTGACCTAATCATTGTAGATGAAGCGCATCGCTCGATTTATAATAAATATGGGCAAATTTTTGAGTATTTCGATAGCCTGGTGCTTGGGCTCACGGCCACACCCCGAGATGAGGTAGATTTTGACAGCTACGAGTTTTTCTATCATGGGCATGAAGAGCCGATCTACAATTATGACCTGTTTGAAGCCGCTGAAGAAAACCACTTATTACTGCCCAAGGGAAAGCAAGTTGATCTTGGGTTTATCCGGAAAGGGATCAAGTTTGCGGAATTGAGCGAAGATGAAAAACTGCGCTACCAGGAAACCTTCGCCGCTCCAGACGGGACGGTACCAGAAGAAATCGACCCCAAGGCCATCAATGAGTGGTTGTTTAACAAAGACACCATTCGCCTCGTTCTACAGGAACTCATGACTGAGGGGTTTATGGTCAATGATCAAATTGGGAAGACCATCATTTTTGCCAGAAATAGGGACCATGCGGAACTGATTGTCAAGATTTTCAATGAGCAGTACCCATTTTATGGCGGAGATTTTTGTCAGGCGGTACATTATGAGACAGTAATGGCTCAGGATCTGATTGATAAATTCAAGGTGGCAAATAAGCTCCCACGCATCGCCGTATCTGTGGACATGCTCGATACTGGTATAGACGTACCGGAGTTAGTAAATTTGGTGTTTTTCAAGCCCGTCTATTCCAAATCCAAGTATTGGCAAATGGTAGGAAGGGGTACACGAAAGAACGCTGATCTATTTGGGCCAGGGCTGGACAAGGAATATTTTTATCTCTTTGATTTTTGTGGAAATTTTGAATTTTTTGATCAGAACCCTGAGGGGATCAAGGGAAATTCTCCCGTTTCCCTATCCACACAGATTTTTAATCAGATGCTTAGCTTGGTTTTTGAACTGAACAAACCCAGCTATGCTGCCGATGAATTCATGCAGCAGTACAAGGAAGAATTGACCGATAGGCTGTACGGCCAGTTTGTGAAGTTACTGGACAGGCAGGAGAATATTTCGGTACGAAGTGTCTTGGAAACCGTGCTGAAATATGAGGAAAGGGAAAATTGGGACCAGTTGAATCTAGAGAGAGATTGGCGGGATTTGTCTCAGAAAATTGCTCCGATCATAGAGTTGAATGATCCGGACGAGTATGCCAAGCGGTTTGATTTGCTTCTTTATCGTATCCAAGAGGCACAGCTTACGAGGGCTCCGAATCTGGAGCGAATGATCTCGGCAGTAAAGCTGTCAGCCGAATCACTGGTAAAAAAAGAGAATGTCCCTCAGATCAAAGCGAAGATGAATGAAATTCAAATGAGTCTGCTTGATGAATTTTGGAAATCTGCCAGCATCATTGACATCGATCAGCTTCGTGCCGACCTTAGAGACATTATCCGTTTGATTGATCGAAAAAAGAAAGCGATCTATCATACCAATTTCCAAGATAAGGTCGATGAGAGATTAGCGGTGGAAAACCCACTGGGGAAAATTGGAGGCAAAATGCTCAATTATCGCAAACGTATGGAGGCGTTACTAGATGCACACAAAAATCACCTGGCCATACGGAAGATTCGGAGATTTCAGAAAATCACCGATGCTGAATTAGAAAGCCTGGTAGAAATTTTCTTAAAAGATGTTGAAGAAGAGGAAAGAGAGGGTTTTGAGGATTACTTAGTTGGTCATTCACTGAATTTACTTATCCGAACCCTGATGGGTTTAGATAAAAAAGCAGTAAGAGAAGCTTTTGTAGAAATTGAGCGAACGCAACGCCTATCTGATATCCAAGTCAAGTTCTTGAAAGAGATTGTAGAATCCCTTTCCCAGCAAGGCATTTTGGAATTAGGAGATTTGTATACAGGCCTTCAATTCAAAAATATCCACGATGGAGGAATAGAAGGAGTTTTTGGTCCAGAGACGACTGATAAGGTATTTGAGATTTTAGGGAGGATAAATAGGGGGGTGGGGTGAGGATTTGATATTATCATGGCAGTGAAACAATTGATATGACAACAGATGGGAAAATAGAGATAATGATTGCGTCTTCTGTATATGGATTTGAAGACCAACTCAATCAAATATGCGGTTTGTTTGAGCAAATGGACTATCATCCCATTAATTCGCATTATAAAACAATGCCAATAGATCCATCTAAATCGAATTTGGAGAACTGCCTTGCTGCTGTAGAGAATTGTGATGCATTTTTTGGCATACTTCGCCCTTTTTATGGGTCAGGCGTGATTGGAGAAACTTCTATCACTCATGAAGAAATGAAAAGGGCTATTGAATTAAAAAAACCTAGATGGTTTGTTGCTCATCGGGATGTTAGGGTGGCTAGAGAGCTCTTTAAGCAATTCAGATATTTGCCAGGTAAAAGTCTAAACCCAACTTTCACCTATCGATCCACCAAATTGATGGACGACATTAGAGTGGTCGACATGTATGATGATACGATTTTGAATGACATTCCTCCAGCTGAAAGGATTGGTCATTGGACGGACGAATATTTCACACTCAAAGATATAGAGAAGGTGACTCAGACTCAATTTACTAAAATGGATAGGATTTTAGACATCATCGAAAAAATGAAGACATTATGAAAAAAAGTGATGTAAACTATATCCAAGATTTATTGCAGAAAAAAGAATCTACCACTCTTGAGTTTATAGCCCACTTGGATAAAGTGGAGGTGGCCAAAGTAATTTGTTCTTTTTTAAATCGTGATGGAGGTCATTTGGTTGTTGGAGTAGAAGACTCTCAATTAGTTCATGGGATCAAAAATGCCAAAGTTATTTCAACAGAAATTCAAAATTACCTAATCGCTGAAATTGTTCCAGAGCCTGCCATTTCGGTGGATATTCAGAAAGTTGATAAAAAGGATGTGCTGGTCATTACTGTCTGGAAAGGAACCAATCAACCCTACATATTCAATGGTGCTGTTTATTACCGAATTGCAGCTACAACTATTCAAGCAAACTCTAAGCAGTTGTCCGAATTGATCCACAAAGAGACAGATCGCAACCAACGTTGGGAAACAAAATCTGCAATTGAGGTTGAAGTAGAAGATATTGACATGAATGAGGTGTTAGATTGTATAAAAGACGGCAACCGCTCCGAACGTGAGCATAGTTTGCCTGATGACCCCCTACAGTTTTTGAGTAAATTTGGGCTTTATAAAAATGGTGATTTCACCAATGCAGCCGTTGTGCTATTTGGCAGAAATCCAGCTAAGTATTTCCCGCAAGTGAGGGTTCGACTTTCTGTTTTCAGAACCGATAAAACGGGGCAACAGCTCCTGTATGATAAAATTTTTGATGAAAACCTATTCAAAACTATTCGGTCTATAACCGATTTTTTTGATTTAACTTATGGTATTTCCAGTTCCTTTCAATCGACGAAATGGACTCGGACAGATAAAGCTTCTTTTCCTAGACTTGCTATTCGCGAAGCCATTTTAAATGCATTTGTTCATCGGGATTATTCTTCCTTTTCAAGTAGCACTGCAATCAATATCTATCCTGACAAGCTTCAAGTGAACAGTTATGGTAGTTTACCAAAAGGTATTAGCGTGAAGTCGTTGTCGGAAGACCATTTATCCATCCCTGTAAATCCCGATATAGCCCACATATTCTTTTTGAGAGGTTGGATAGAAAAGATAGGGATTGGCACAATGAAGATGATTGCACACTGTAAAGAATTAGGTTTCAAACCGCCTATCTGGAAGTTGATTGACAATACTGTTTCTGTAACATTTCCTGATGTGGTTGTCCCTTTTAATTACAATGAGGGAATAACTGAGGGAATAACTGAGGGAATAACTAGTATGATTGATGAAGCTACTCGAGAGGGAATAACTGAGGGAATAACTGAGGGAGTAAAAGAGTCAATGATTCAGATTATTTCGGTGATACTTGCTAAAAAAAGCATCAGAGCTTCAGAAATTGCTGAGAAGTTAAATAGGCCTTACAAAACACTTGAGCGTCATATAGCAGTTTTAAAACAAATTGGAGCAATTGAATATGAGGGATCGAAGAGAGCAGGCGGGTATGAGGTGACTGACAAGTTTATATCACTAGTAAAATAAGAAATTTAAATTTTAAAAAACCCATGATCATTAATATTTGAATTCGATAAATTTCCCGCTAGATCAGCCTGGTTTTTAGATTTCCAGTAATAAACCTGAAATTAGAATTATTAGTTTAACGAGAAAAACATAGATAATGTGTTTGCTGAGATAATGCGAATACTAATCGTAAATGGTGTAAACGAAGACATGCTGACGGTTCTAAATTTTTGTTTATATGAAGTGCTAGACAATACCCTAAATCATTCTAGCCCAGAATTCAGGTATGGGGCTGGAACTGGGTTTGTTGTGGCTCAATTCTTCCCAATATCGAAAGAGATAGAATTACCATTGCTGACACCGGACAGGGAATCCATGCAGCTTTGACAAGTCACCCAAAATCGAGATATAAAGATCTTTCTGAAGGGGAGGCCGTTTCTAGGTGTATTGAAAAAGGAGTCACCAATAGTCTTGGGTTAGGTTTTGGTCTGTGGGCTACTTCGCAAATGATGAGAAAAAATAGAGGAGACTTTATGGTATATTCAGGCAGTTCATGCCTTCGTAATGGAATGTTATGTGAAACGCCTGAATGGAAAGGCACAATAAATTATTTTAGAATTAATACTGATATCCCTGTTAATCATAAAGAAATTTTCGAGAAAAAATCAGATCAACTCGATATGTTTCAGGAGTTTAAAGAATCTCAATTTGGTAATCTTGAGAACCTTTGGTAACTTTGAATACCTATAAAGAACATAAAATGCCCCACACTATCTTATTTAATAGCTTTTCTAGCAACCTTGGGACGAGAGTTTTGGGGCAAGAAATTCGTGTGCAAATAGAATCTCTTCTTGAATCAAACGATCTTGTAGTTTTTGACTTCCAGGAAGTTAAGTTTGTTTCTCATAGCTTTTCTGATGAATGTTTTGGTAAACTACTTTTGAAACGCTCCTTTGAAGAGTTGAAATCTAAATCAACTTTTGTAAATGCAAGTGAGTTGGTTAAAAAGACGATCGCTATGGCTATTAATGACCGCTTAAAAGCAAGTTTGTCCTATTAAAATTTAAATTTTGAAAATTCCATGATCATTAATATTTGAATCCACCAGGCATAAAAGACCCACACTGATTTTAATCCTAATATATTCCTTTGGAACAAATATAATTTTAATAACAAGCCAAAAAGCGGCACCATCCTCCAAAATAGAGAGAATGCCACCACTTTTAGATTAAAAATTAATACTGACGAATAATCTGTAAAGGTTACCTGGCTTTTATTTCTTTACCAAGGTCATGGAACCGGAAACGTCTACAACTTCAGCTGGTAAATGCCTGAGCCGTTTAAGTCATTCTTTCTTGTAATAAAATTTCATTTCACACCCGGAATTCATCACATATCCGGTCGCCATGGTATTTAATGCCGCACTTCCATAAGCAGAAAGGGTGAGGGGAAAGGTATTGGATTGCCTTAATAGCTTGTATTTAGTGTAGAAGTCATAGTTCTTTTCTTCGGAACTCCTTCCAACGCCAATTAACCACTGGTCTGTCATTCCATATTCTAAGCCCAACCGAATCCGTGCTTCATCCAAACCGAAAAAGTTGGCCAAAAAGCCGCTGTTGACTGCTCCAAACCGATGAGAAATCCAGAAATTCAGGTGGTTTTTAGCAAGCGTTTCAATGGTTTGGCCCTAAATGGACTAAGAGTGATATCTCTCGACGGCTTGAAACCGATCTTCATGCACCACAAACGGTCAAATGTTTGAAATTAGAAATAATTCTCATTGATTTTCGAGTTGTTCGTTCGTATCCACATGGTAGAACAAGTGGGTTCGGGAATAAGCCGGATAAAAGACCTGATGAAAAAAGCCAAGCTGGCCGGTCCTCAGTTTAAAATAAAAGGAATGTTTACGATTATTCTCCACAGGACTGTGGAAGAAACTGTAGACATAATTCTAAATGCAATGAAATCAAATCCAAAGATAACTGTGAAAGAGTTACAAGAGACGACAGGCCTGACAAGAAGAGGAGTTGAATATCATATCGTAAACCTAAAAAAGGAAAAAAGAATAACACGTACCGGATCTACAAAGGCCGGGAAATGGGAAGTTTTGTTTTAACCCGAAATATGCAATAGACAGCTTACCAATTCGACCAGGTAACTCTGTGTCTGTCTTTCTCCCCATTTTAGTAAAGAATGATCCGCGATATCATCTAGTTCTCCGTCAACCTGTGAAGATAATAAGTAGCTATGCATTCTACGTGCCTATTGATTTTGCTAAACAGCGTTTCTTGGCAGATTTGAAAATTTCATCTGCGGTTCTGGTCTTTGCACTAATACCACTAACTAGCCCTTCTTGGATGGCTACTTTGGTCATTAAAAACTCCCTGTTTAGCTCTTCATCCTTTCGTACCAAGTAGCGTAAATATTCCGCCTCAGTTTTGAAGCCACCTTGCTTAACGGCAAGATTGATGTATTGGTCCAGACTTGCGCCAAATTCTATGGTTTTTCTACTCATAATAGTCTCTATTTTGCTGTAATTATGCTAGCAGTATAAAATCGTTATTTCTAAATTTCAAATAAACGCCTTCTAATTTTGTACCTAGAGCCTGTAAATTGAATGGCTTAAAAAGGCCATTGGTTGGTCAAGTATTCGAACAATAAATGCACCTGAATCCATTGGGTGGTAAAAATTGTAGGGGATTCAAAAACAAAGCGTTTCAAATCATTTCAGAATTAGGAGCGAGGGTTTCCTCAGCAAGTAGAAAATAAAACAGCGCATAGTACTCTCGCTTGATCGTTCCTTCAGAGAAGAGCTCCTCCAGATCAAAAGTCAGGTAAGAACCCCTTTCCCACTTTTCCATCTCAAGTAAGTAGTACACATTTCCTGCACAGAGTAATATGTAACTGGGTCTGCGATGTTGATCCAGCTGAAAAAGTAATGAAACAGCCTTGTTGATGATCATCGGGGAAATGGTCAAACCCTGCGGCACCTTGAACACATTATCCCATTGCGAGCGGTGACATTTCTGAGGTGGGTTGATTCCTTTGCTTAAGGGAGTGTCGCCGTTCCCTTGATCTTTTCGGTAGTTATCTTCCTCCTAATGGTATTGCTGCTCAAAGAGTCCATCTGGATCCTCATCCCCTTCTTTGATCAAAGCACGCATTTCCATGATCATCAGGAATGGTTTATCTCCCCGATAGAGCGTATGACGGATGGGGAGAACAGTCTTTTCATCCATATGAAAAAGCTCCTCGTATTCAGGCTGATCTCCAAGATACCCTAGGGCATTGAGGAGGGCAGTATGAAAATTATGGGTTTCGGTGATTTTATCTTTGACTCTCTAGTTTTCCTCCAAATACGCTTGTTTGAACTTGAAATAGCGATCTTTTAGCGCGGTAATACGTTTTTGAAATACCTTAATATCCTCAGCCGCATAACCAGTTTTTTCAAGTACCTTTTTGGTAAAATCCTCGTCAAAGTAATTGGCGGCAAAAAAGTCTCCTGTGTTTTGGATGAATTTGATCATGGAGTATTTTTTTAAGTGTTTTATTGATCCAAAGTGCTGGATTCAAGGATTTCCATTAAAGCGCTGTTGAGGTATAATTTTTCTTTCCCCATCTTTTTTGATTGCAAAAACCCATTTTCCTCTAAAGCATTCAGGTAATTCCCTACTGTTTTTAGGGTTCCCAATCCTGCATCGATTAAGTTCTGTCTTTTGGTATAGGGCAACTTGAAAATGATTTCTACCAAGTCTTTTGAATAGACTTTTGGGAGTTCATTTCTGATTTTTTCGGTAGTAGTTTCCATCAAAGCCATTACTTTCTCCAAGCGCAGCAAACC
>Ga0105055_10005665_pt1 | contig 17512 bp, 10 predicted proteins | sample BON03_FD_78090 | JGI IMG/M metagenome (GOLD analysis project Ga0105055, IMG submission 78090) | Freshwater microbial communities from Lake Bonney liftoff mats and glacier meltwater in Antarctica - BON-03 | ecosystem: Environmental > Aquatic > Freshwater > Ice > Glacier meltwater | place: Lake...
AAAATCTGCAAGGACATTGGACTCGTCTGCCCGGTCCCACCTCAACAAAAAGTCACGGCAATCTTCCACTTCCCTGTGCCATGGTTTGCCCTGACGATGAAGGCCGACGTCGTGATTACTGCTTTCGACAAAACTGGCCAGTCCCTGGCGTGTGTGCTCGCGCCGCAAGTGCCTGTAGTGCGAAGGGGCCACGTCGATCACGTCCTTCCTGAGGTGATGGTGGGAGAGTCGGAGCCGGTACAAAGCGAGGGGACAGGCAGCACGCGCGCGGACGCCGTGGGCAAGGTGGAGGCCGGAGGAAGCTGTGGGGACGGTGGTGGGAAGTTTGTAAAAACGGGGGATGAGGGGCTCTGGTCTCTGGTTTGTGAGTGAGGAGGCAATGCCCACACATCGTGCGGAATAAAACAAACATTTGTACTTGTAGATTAGAAATAGGATTGATAATTAGAAGAGACAAAAAAAGCACAACGAATGAATACGTATGTGTATGTATGTGTCATGTTGGGCTCGGGGTTGTTCTTTATTGCGCATGTTGCGTTGCATGCTTTGTTTGCAGCGAAGGCAAAGAGAATAATCGAAACAAAAAGAGAAAGACAAATCCCACCACTGCTCTGGGCCGTTGGTGGTTCTCTCTTTTCTCTTGCCTGCGAATCCCCGCCTCCCTCCTTGGTATTACATGTTGGTTGCGTCTCCTTTGCTTTGGACCTACCTACCTACAGCTACTCACTACTTTCCCCCCTCCCGCGGCTCGGACCCTCCGAGATAGGCGAAGATGGGTTAGGGGGTTGAGGGAGGCCTAGTCTATCGTCTGCTGCTGCTTCGTGCTCCTTCTTTACTTCGTGCCTTTATATTTCTGTCTATGTTTGTCTGCCTGTCTCTATTGTCATCTTTTTTTTCTTCCCCTTGCTCTTGTCCCATGTTTGAAAAACCAAGCACGGTCGTCGTCGTCTTCTTATCTTCGTCTCCTTCCTTGTCATTCTTCCTTTTCGCTTCTTCATTACTTGCTGCACCACCCTCACACACACAATAATAATCATTCAGGCTCGCACACCGCTTCTGCTTTGCGAGGTGTGCGGCACACATACAAACACCAAAACTACCATTCTATGTAAACACAAGGGGGGGAGGGCATTTCCTGTACACGCCTCCACCCACCCAAATACCAAATCCAAAGCTACCCCTAAACCCTCCCTCCTTCGCCTCCTCTCACTCTATCCCCTCCTCTGATGCTGCTATGGGTGAGAGGCCGCATGCGCCTGGCGCGTGGGGGAGTGTTTCGCTGTCTCTACCAGGTGCTTGAGGGAACGCCGCAGCTTGTGCAGGCGGGTTTGACGGAGAGCGGGCGAGGAGAGGGAAGAGGTGGCCGAGGAAACCGAGCAAGAATCCATCGCGGTCAAGGAGGAGGTGGAGTCGGTCCCGGGCATTGGCACAGAACGTGGCCCGCGCCCCTTTCCAGACATACGTCGGCCGGCGCCAGGTGCGGCGGTGCGGACGGGAGGAGGGGGTGGAGCCGTGCCCTTCATGAGGCTGGCGAACTCCTCGTAGGACAGCTTGCCGTCTTGGTCCAGGTCCATCTCGGCAAAGACCTGCTGCACCTGCTCGGCCGTCATGTCAGCGCCTACTAGCTCAGCAAAATTCTCCTTGGAGATGAAGCCGGAGCGGCCCGTGTCGATGCGCTGGAAGGCGAGCTGGATGTGCTCCTCGTCCAGCAGTGCCGCGTCCATGGTAGCAGCCAAAAATTCGTGCCAGGAGATGGTGCCCGCATGCTGCCGACCCACGTCCAGCCCCTTCACCAGCGCGCCCAAATCGTCAGGGCTAAGCAGGCCCGAGGACTCGAGGGCGCGCGAGAGCTCTTCCAGGGTGATCTCGCCGTTGCTGCAGACGTCCACCTTCTCGAACTCCCGACGCAGCTCCTTGATCTGCTCGGGGCGCAGGGTGAAAGCCACCACCTCCATGGCCACCTTCTTAAGGGTGCTGAACTGGTGGAAGGTGCGCAGCGAGCCCAAGATGTCCACGCGCAAAGCCTCGGGTGATTGGTCCCAGGAATGCAGCCAGGGGTGGGCTTGGGCCTGCCGCGCGTTCATGCGCTGCGTCTGGTCCACCACCAGCAGGTGGGAGATGAAGTCCTTGGCCTGCTCCGACACCTGCTCGAAGGCCGAGGGCGGGAAGGTGAACTTGCCCGCCCGCACCCGCGCTAGGGTCTCGTCGTCCGTGTTGCCGTAGAAGGGCGGGCGGCCGCTGAGGAGCATGTAGGCGATGACGCCGATGGACCACATGTCGCACTCCTGCGTGTACGAGCCCTCCAGCACGGACGGGTCCACGTAGTAGGGCGTGCCCACCGGCCGGTGCATGCGCTGGTTGTCGCTGTGGGTTGTGGTAGGGTGGGTGGGAGGGAGGGAAGGAGGGAGGGGAGCGAAAGTGTAAGCAACTACATTTCTCCTATCTTTCCTATCATAAAGTGTGTTACTACTTTTCGCCCTCCAGTCGCTGCCTGCTTACCGGTAGTGTCGGGAGAGGCCAAAGTCAATGAGCTTGAGCTCGGCGTCGGGGCTGTCGCCCTCGAAGAGGAAGTTCTCGAGCTTGAGGTCACGGTGAGCAATGTGGTGGTCGTGGCAGTAGCGAATGGCGCCCACCATCTTCTTCACCAGCTGGGAGGCCACCTGCTCCGAGTAGTGGTGGCCCTCCTGCCGGTGCAGCTTGTCCAGCAGCTCGCCGCCTGTGCAGAGCTCCATGATCAGGAAGATGTGGTCGTCCGTCTCGAAGGTCTCGTACAGCTGCACGATGTTGGGGTGGTCCAGCTCGCTCATGATCCGCACCTCATTGCGCAGGTCCGCCAGCGAGGCCTTGGACTTGAGCCGGTTCAGGTGCAGCGTCTTCATCGCGTACGTGTTGCCCGTGGTCAGGTGCCGCACCACCCGCACCATCCCGCTGATGCCCGTGCCCAGGATCTTGCCCCCGCCAATGTCGTACACCTGGGGGGATGTGGGAAGTAAGAGTAGAGGGTGATGAACAAGCTACAACCAGGGCACCTCAGACAATACCGAAAGCACATGCCTCATTTCATTCCCTTTCCTTGCTTCCCCTGCCCCTCACGCGCCATGGCTCCTCCCTCCCTTTCACGCACCTCGTCCACTTTCAATCTGTACTCCTCGTGCACCAGGTTTTGGATCAGGTGTTGCGTCTTTCTCCGCATGTGCGCCGACCTTTCCATCTCTGACTCCCGGTAGTTGTGAGCCCCACCCTCCGGGAACGAATGAAGGCACCCCATGGTCTCGCTCTTGCTCTGCTCGCGGGTGGTGATGACGACGCGCGCTGCTGTCCCTTCTCCTTGCCGCCCGGTCGCCGGGGCGGCCCTGTGTAAGTGTGGGCAAGATGTGTGGGTGTTGTGGGAATGGAAAGACGGCATGTGCGCCGTGTGCCGAGATCGTGACCGGCACACACAACACGGCCTTTCCTTTGAAAAACGGCGTGGCGTCATGGGAGGAGGTCGTTCGACCGTGGCCTCTCTATGTAGCAAGCTCCATGAACGCACGAGCAGCCGCATGACCGCGATACAGCCACCAGACACCCAGACTTGTACCCAGGGCCCCGGGCGCGTGACCCTTTTGCCCCCCTCCCCCAAGGGGCTTTCGAAGTTGACGGGTCTCTACATGGCGCGGGCTCCGTTGCTTCTCCAGGCCAAGCTCAAAAGCAGCAAGCTGCCCGTGAAGCAAGAATGGGTCGGGGGAAAAAAGGACTGTGAAAAATGTGCGTGCGGAAAACGGGTGTTGCGGTGACATGTCATGTTGAAATGGTGCTTGTTTTGTGCTACACGCAGCAATTGGGCCATCACCGGGATAGAAGGATGTGGGGAGCGCGAGAGCCAAGAGAGAGCCCGGAGAGACGTTGAGCCGCCGTGCCGATCTTCGACTCGTGATGCAGAGCACGGTACAGTGTAGGCCTGCTTCGGCATGCGCCAGAAAAAGCCCTCCCAGAGGGTGCACTCTAAAGAAACAAGACAAGACAAGACGCTTCGACGACCAAAAACGACGCGCACCGACGTCTCCTCGGCTCTCCTTTATGCGCCCCTCCCTCTCCTTTGCAGTACTCTTGCCGGCGCACCACAATCTTGTCCACGACATGCTTGAGTTGTGGTGGACCCGGGCTGCGTGTCCCCGCGTATTGATTGCCCACACGCATTTGCTTGGCCCATTCACTTGTTCTACAACCCACAGTAGAGCACAAGCAGGCAGGCTAGCGAGGGCTCTAAAGGATCGTGGTCATTCAACCTCGGTCCCCTTGGACAAGGGCCCCCATCCCTCCCTTCTCACCACCGCACCCAGCCACTCGACCACCAACCAAGCACTCAGTCACTCACGCCGCCCTCCCCTCCTCCCACAAACCCACACTCTCGCGCACAGGCAGTACAATACAACGGAATCACACACATGCGCTTATCCTCCTTGCGCTTTGCGATTCTGCTGGTCTTGGCCTTGGCCGTCTTTGGACTGGAGGAGGCCGATGCGAGCAGCAATAAGGGCAGTCGCTCTCGTCTCGTCTCCAAGCTGAAGCGTGAGGTGGCGACGGCGAAGGGGGGGCACGCTGCCGCGTTCAATCGGCATGCGCTCGAGGTGAAGAAGGGGGAGGAGCAGGAGGAGGAGCAAGAGGAGGAGGAGGAGGAGGAGGAGGAGGAGGAGGAGGAGGAGCTGTGGACACTGACAGAGGGCGGGGAGGAGGACGAGGATTTGGATGAGGAAGAAGTGCGCGCCTTGTTCGAGAGCGAGGAAGACGAGGAGGACGAAGCGTTTGACGAAGAACTGGAGAAGGAGTGGGTAGAGGAAGAAGAGGAGGAGGACGAGGAAGATGAAGAAGAGGAGGAGGACGAGGATGAAGATGAGGACGACCGACGCGCCAAGGCGGAGGAGGAGGAGGAAAGAGAGGAGGAGGAGGAGGAGGAGGAGGTTGGTGATGATGTTGCACACGAGGAGGAGCTGCTGGAGAAGGAAGGAGCGCCGGCTCTTTTGACCGGCGTGACCGCGGAGGAGGGTGAGATCATCGTGGTGGAAGGAGACACCCTGGACTTGGCCAAGGCCTTGAAGGAGGCCGGGGCCACAGACAAGGACATTGAGGAGATTCTGGAGGAGGAGGCGGCGTTCGAGGAGCTGGAGGAGGAGCTGGAGGAGGAGCTGGAGGCCGAACTTGGTGGCGAAGTCGATGAGGCCAAGGCCGAGGCGGCGGGGTGGGCGGCGGGGACGGACCAGGCCGAGAAGGCCATGAAGCAGAAGGGTGTGGAAGGCGAGGACGCGGAGGAGGAGGAGGAGGCCGAGGAGAAGAAGGGCTTGGTGGATGAGGAAGAGGAGGAGGAGGAGAAGAAGGAAAAGAAGAACGAGGACAAAGAAAAGGAGGACAAAGATGAGGACGAGGAAGAGGAGGAAGAGGAGGAGGAGGAAGCTGTCGCCGCGAGCAGCAAGGAAGCCTTTGCGGTGGAGGAGCCCATTTCGCTGGAAGCGGCGGCGGCGCCCGTAGAGGGAGAGGCTGAGGAGAAGAGCTCATTGTCCCGCACCGGCCTTCTTTGGGCGCTTTCGGGCATTGGCGGCGTGGTGCTTGTGGCGGCTTTGTGGATCAAGATGGCGGGTCGTCGTTCCTCCTCCTCCTCCTTTTATAGCATGCCCAACACGACAGCCTACGGCAGCGACGCCCCCCCGCAGGAGCAACCCTTTGGCCTGGACGCCAAGGCCTCCCTGACGCAGCACTTCGACCAATACCGCCGCGTTACTGCGCATGGCCGGGAGTCGTATTAAGTTAGCTCGGCCGCGATGCCTTGACGTGCCCTGCCTGGTATTAGAGGAATGAAAAACCGCCTGGACGACGCAGAAAGGCGGGAGGAGACGACCGGAGATAGCTAAGGTAGAGCCCGACCGACAATGTGTCATTGAAAATCAGCTGCTATCCAAGTAGGTAGGAATCGCAAGAGGTCTAGGTGGAGAGAGAGACTCAAGGAGGAAGAGGGACGGAGAGGAGAAGAAAAAGATGACGAACAGGGAGAATTACTTGACGACCCGAAACGAAAGCAAACGAAGGAGAGAGAGCAAATGGAAAACGAATAAAGAATGCGAGAATATACTTGTGTAAGCAAAAGAGTTGATCCCATATTGCCGGTGTTGTTGTTTTTCTTCTTCCCTTTGAAAATGAAAGGCGGGGGTGTATTTTGGGGGAAATATATTATTGAAAAGAAGAGAATTAAAACTGCTGCACTTAGGAATGGATTACCCCGAAAAAAACTCCACTTCTTCTTTTGAACAGTCAAGTCGTAGTGTTAATAGCGTATGTCTAGTGCAGACAATCAAAGAAAGGTCTCGATGTGGTAAGGCCAAGCCAGGAGGTTGCTAGGAGGGGGAGGCCAGGAAGCAAATAAGTATGCCGGGAGGAGGACGCTACATAGATGAACCTTTACTATAAATTCGCGCTGAAGGAGCCGAAGAGGCAGGCGGTTTGGCGTAGCGTTGGTGTGAGCGCTAACAACCAAGGCAATTGTGGGGTGGTAAGCCACGAACGTTTTCTGATTTTGAATTCGCTCCGCTCCTTCATCGTGTTCACGCTTGCTTACCCTTGCCACCACCATTCATTGACTCACGACCCCTCTATTGATACACCACCCCGGCGCACACCCACAGCACGAAGCCATGGCGATCACAACCCCCATGCCGGAGTCCCCCTCCGGCGACTGGCGCGTCTCCTTGGTCGCAGCCAAGGGAGTGAAGGGTCCCATCGACATCGTGGAGCTCCAGCTCGAGGGCAAGACCAACACGTTTGACGTGACACCGCCCACGGACGGCGGGGCTGAGGTGGTACGTAGGTCTTTGGGGAGGGATGGCGGGCAGAAGGGGGTGGTGACGACGAGGATGGTGTTGGAGCTGCCCCTTTTTTGGTGCGCTGCGTGCTTTGCCTCAGGTGGCGAATGATGATGATGCTGCTCTCTTTGCCCTGGTAATTCATGCCTGTTCTCACAACCTATCGTTCTCGTTTGACGATCTACACCACCACAACCAACAGGCTCTCAAGGTGGCCAAGACTTTCTACTTGTACGGCCACGGGAATGAGCACACGACGCCCCTTACCATCACCCTCAAGGTAATTTGTAAATTTGTGTGGGAAAGACTATGCATGCATGGTCGTCACATGGGGACTGTCTTACTTTGCCATTCTCCTTCCGAATCAAAGGCCAACGACTGACGTCTTGTCTACCCTTCCGCTGAAATACTCACAGCATGGCGAAACCGTGGTTGGCACGGCCAGCCTCCCGCACGACAAGGCCGACACCACCGAGGACGTACGTATGGAAGGCGGGGGGCGGGGATGGGTTGGGGTCGGGGGAAGAAGGGAGAGAAATACAGCTTACAAGGGGGGTCCTCGCATTTTGCTCTCGCTTTATTTGTGTCGATACCATTTGTAATTGTGCCAAGGGGGGAAAGAGCTAACCGCAACGTCGGCCGCGTCTGTCGACCACCCACTCCTTGCGGTCCACGCCCTGCCCTTTTGTAAGCAACAATCACCACACACTCAACTATTCTAGCTCGTCGCTTATACCATTTTGTCTTTTCCCCACCCCCTCTCTCTCTCCATATCCTCCCACTTCTAATCACTACCGCAGTGGATTGCCCTGACAAATGCCAGCGGCAAGGCGGCTGGGCAATTGCGGGTGCGCACGCAATGGGTGTCCAAGATCTACGTGACGCCTACGGGCACCAACCACCTGCTGTCGGCGGCGTACCTGCTGCTATTCGGGCTGTGGGCGCTATCGAACCTGGTGCTGATTCCCGTGACGTTCAACCTGCTGGCTACCTCGCTAGCCATCATCTACATCGGCTGCCACCGGTCCCTGCAGCTGCGCGACAAGGGCGCCATGTCGGACGAGGAGCAGCTGGAGACCATCTCCAAGGAGGACGCCTACAAGTTCCCGCTCATCGGCTCCTGCGTGCTCTTCGGCCTGTACGCGGCCTTCAAGTTTTTCGACAAGGACTGGGTCAACTGGCTGCTGGCCGTCTACTTCTCCGTCATCGGCGCCGCCATGCTCACCTGCACCTTCGAGCCCCCTGCCGCCAGCGTCCTGCGCTCGCCGACCCTCTACGGCGTGGGGCCCTTCTCGCTGCCGCTGCTGGGCAAGGTGGACCTCCGCTTCACGCAGGCCGAGCTGGCGGCGGGCGCGGTGGCCATGGCGCTGGCCGGCTGCTGGTTCAAGACCAAGCACTGGGTCCTGAACAACGGCTTCGGCATCGCCTTCTGCATCCAGGGCCTGGAGCGCATCTCCCTGGGCTCCTACAAGGTGGGCGCCATCCTGCTGACGGGCCTTTTCTTCTACGACATCTTCTGGGTCTTTGGCACCGAGGTCATGGTCACCGTGGCCAAGTCCTTCGACGCGCCCATCAAGCTCCTCTTCCCCCGCGCCCTGGCCACCGCCACCACCAAGACCCAGCACTCCATGCTCGGGCTGGGCGACATTGTCATCCCCGGCATCTTCATCGCCCTCCTCCTGCGCTACGATGCGGAGCGCAGCGCCGTCTCGCCCCGCGCCAGCCCCGCCGCCGCCTTTTCCAAGCCCTTCTTCCATGCCTGCTTCGTGGCCTACGGTCTGGGCCTGGGCACCACCATCTTTGTCATGAACTTCTTCAAGGCAGCCCAGCCTGCCCTTCTGTACCTGGTGCCGGCGTGCCTCATCTCCTCCGCTGGCACCGCCCTGGTCCTCAAGGAGTTCAAGGCGCTGCTTGCCTACGACGAGGTCAACGAAGAGGAGGAGCAACAGGTGGAGGTGAAGCAAGAGGACAAGAAGACCAATTAAAAATTTGGGAATTGGCTAGAGTATTAATTATCGGCAGCATCAAATGTGAAAATACAAAAGCATCGACCGCGTCTCATGCACCTGCTTCGCGGCGCTAGCTGCGTCGTTTCCAAAGTTTTCCTGTTGCGGCAGCAAGCGTGACAGTAGTAGTATGAAAGAACAGCAGCACCCGTCAGTAATGGCACTAGTTAAACAAGACAATCAAGTACGGAACAGAACAACAATGAATGAAGCAAGTCAACCTCTGCCTTATTTAGGCTTTATTTTTCTTTCACGCTCCTATGTATTCATTACTTTTTGTCTACGCGGCGTGACTGCCTACGCTGTCCCCCCCCCCTCCATCGCCTGGGCCTGATTCCTTCCCCTTTTCATTTCCCTTGCCGCCGCCTTGTCAGAGACATGCATCCAAATTCCCCTATCAGGCCTCCGCCCCATCGACTCAAAAGTTGCCTTCCCCCTTGACCAAGGCCCCAAACGCCGAAAACAGCTTGGAGGCCCGGCTCAAGGCACTGCCCTCGTCGCCGGCACCCCCCAAGGCGGAAGAAGAGATGCCACCGATCAGACTTGAACGAGAAGCTACATGATCCCTTATGCCCAGCTTGCATGTATGCTGCATTTCCACCAGCTCTTGTATCAATTCAGGGTCGGCATCTCCCACCCTCTTTTGCGCTAGTGCGATCATGGTGTCCATCGTACGGTCCTGCTTGATACGCATTTGAACTTCCAGCTCATACATTTGAATCCTTCCCGTCAGCTCCTCCTTGGCCCGTCGGGCCTGCGCCTGCAATTTCTCCTGGTGCCGCGCAAATTCCTCTCGCAGCCGCTGCACGTCCCTTATCGAGTCAGCCTCCGTCCGCTGGGCCTCTTCCACCACCTGCTGATGTTCCTGCAAGAGCTTTTTATGCTTGCGCTGCAGGTTTGACGCGTGCTGGTTCAGGGCCGAGAAACTCAAACCCGCCGCGGAGTGCGCGTCCTTGACCCGTTGATTTTCGGCACGAAGGGCCTCCACCTCCTTCTTGTACGTCTCGGCCTCGCGCTTGAAGCGCAAGTACTTCTCCCGGTAGGAATGGACCTTGCGACCCAGCTGTTCAAGCAACTGCCCTTGCTCCTGCGACAGGCTACTGGTAGAGGTGTCGATGGCGTCCTGGCTTCCGTCCTGTTTGGCCGCCTCCAGTCTACTCGTCGACTGCGGCTCTTGCTGCTGCGGAAGGGCCGAGGGCGCGCTGCTGGCGGCTTCGTGCAGCTTCCTCTCGGCCGTCCGACGCGCTTCGCTCTCTTCTTCTAGCCGTCGCTTCAAAGCCTCAAGCTGGTTCTCGAGCTTGGCCTGCTCCTTGGCCTCCGCCACTGCCACCACGTAGGCTTTACGCGCCTGCTGCCGCCGGGCCAGGGCTTGGAGACGGATGGTCCCGGCCCGTGCCTTGTGGTAGCGTGCACGATGGAGGTGGGCACGAAAAGCCGTCTGCAGGGTGGTGGCACGAGCCTCGAGACGGCGCGCATGCACGAACTTGGTGGCCCGTTTTCGTCGCCAAAGGGCCTGGAGCTGCACCACACGTGCCCGTTCCTTGCGGTACCAAGTGCGCTGGCGCCATGCCCGCAGGGCGCTCTGGATCGTGATGGCTTGTTGCCGAATTTGGCGAAAGGCCTTTGCCTGGCGGGTGCCTCGGACGTAGCGCTGAAGGGTGGTGGCCTGCCGGTTCAAGACAAGCAAGCGGGCCTCCTCCAAGCCCTCCAGACTGCCCTTGGTGAAATAGACGCGGGTGCGCCCCATCTCCCACCGTGGCCGTGCTGCGAATGCCTCGGTGGCGGAAGACGAGCGAGTCGAGGAGGAGGAGGAGGAAGAAGGCAGCGGCAACAAATGCTGCAGCAAGGCTCGCGCTTGTGCCGTCTCATCCTGACCTTGAACAGCCCCCGCTGCGGAAGGTGCGAGCAGGCGGAAGCGTTGGACAAACTCGAGGTGGGACAGGCGGTTGGGGTAGGCTGAACGAGAGATACGAATGGCCTCAATGACCCCCGCGTACCGAAGCTGGTCCAACACCATCCGGGGCTCCATGACACCCGCTTGCTTGCTGGAGTTGGGCTTGATGCATCGAATGTACTGAACCCTCGTAGCGGCCACTGTCTCCATCAAGTCTTGCAGCTGCCGCCGAAATTTAGTCGCCACAGTCTCAGCCACGATGCTGCCCCCGCCCTTCTTCTTCGGCTGGTTGTTGCTTGTGCTGTGCTTATTGTTGCTGCTGGTGGTGGTGGTGGCCGAGGTTAAGGTGCTGGTGGGGCTCAAAAGGTTCTCGTCATTCGCGGGGAAGAGGGCCTGGACCAAGGGCTTGCGACTTGTGCCGAGGGTCCGGCCCAAGTCTTCCAGCAGCTTGTCGCGGTTCTTGGACACAAAGCCCGCTGCCGTATACTTGACTGGCCCCGCGTAGTGCTTGATGGTGAAGTCCAAGGGATTGAGGCGGTCAGGAACCAGGAGAGGAAGATCTGAGTGCAGCGCCTTGAGCTTGGAAGTAAAGGCCGAGTCCGTGCCCTTGGCCAGCATGCATTCCTCGTTCAACACCGTAATCAGACCCATCCGACCCTCTATCAGGTCCAGCACTGGAGCGTTGTCGCTGAACTCCACATAATCCCACCCAATGCCTTCCTCCTCGTACTCCTGCTGCACACTCTTGAAAACGTCCGCCACGTACCGTTGCTGGAGCCGCTCATTGCAAAAATTGATGCAGAGCTGTGGGTGGGTGTGTTTGTGGGGGTGGGGTGGAAGACGTTAGATATAGTAGAGGTGCGTTGGTGCGGGAGATGAAAGTGCTGAGTGTACGTCCGTAGATCTTGATACGGAAAAAGAACACTTGAAACCACTAGCCAAAATAAACCAGGGACTACTGCCTTAAGACAAGCAGCACACAAATAAAGGCAAGAAAAATTCGCAACAAAGCAAAGCTTACCTGCTCGTATCTATTCACAGCAAACGACTCGAACCCGAAAATATCCAACAGCCCCAAGGTGGAGGTAACTGCGCTGCTGTCGCGCCCTTCCGATTCCCCTTGACAGGTACTGGCGTTGATGCGAACCACGAGCCAATCAAATAGGCGCTGGTAAAGGCCCTTGGCCAAAGCGTCCCTTGCATCCGCGGCCTGGGCAGGCGTCATTGGGACAGCGTACGACTCGGTGCGAGTCTTGACGGTTCTGCAGCACAGGGCCTTGCACAATGCAGCCGCCTCTTCCCCGTCGCCTAGAAGTAGTGCGGCAGCTTGCGCCAGAGCCCCACACCCACTCTCGTCGCCGGAAGCCTCCTTGATCCTTGCCTCTTCGTCCCCGCTCGTCCCCTCCTCCCCGCGAAACTGGATTTGGCCCAAGTGCAATATCCCTGCCAACACGCCCCACAGCTGCTCTTGCTCCTCCGCCTCCAGGCCAATCAAAGAGAGGGCATGCGCCGTGGCCTGGAAGCGCACGGAGTCAGATTCGCCCTCGATCTCTGACGTCTTGCTTCCTCCATGGTCACAGACCATGTAGCGAAAATCCTTGACAGTCTTCCCGCTCAAACCCACCATTGCCTTCACCTCTTCTGGTGCAGCAAGTAGTTGGTAGAACACATGGTAAGTCCTTTCGCCGTTAGAATGATGCACCACCCGAGACCCTTCGAGCAGATACGTGTCACACTTACTGCCCACCAGTAAGGGCTTCCTCCCCGCTTGCTGGTGAAATTGCAATTGTGTGAACTTCCCAAATCTGCTCGAGTTGTCGTTTCTGACCGTCTGCGCATTACCGAAGGACTCCAAGAGTGGGCTGGACTCCAACACCTTGGTCACAATGCTATTATCTTCCTTCCCGTCACCGTCCGCGCTCGCGATGGCCGCCAAATGGGCCATGAGCTGTTTGCAGACTTCAGTCTTGCCGCCGCCTGACTCACCAGACACGAGAATGCTTTGATTCCTCCCCGTCTTACCGCCGAGGCCGTGGTACGCCGTTGCGCTGATGGCATAGACGTGAGGCGGTAGCTCGCTCGTCGTTTTGGCCAGTGCGTATGCAGTTTTCCTCTGATCGCTGTAAAGATCTTCCAACACTTCGTACGGGTTCACAGAAATGATTATTGATCCCGACCACGTGTACGGTTGCTGGGCCAAGTGGCGAGCCCGTACAGTGAAAAGCAAGGCGGGCGCATGGAGGAAGTCCAAACTAGACAGGTCCTCTACCCCCAATGCGGCGAGCTGCAGGTTTTGCAATGGCAGCCCCACGGCCGCTGCTGCCCCGGTCGTCTTTCCACCACCACCATGCCCGTCGTTCAGCGCCGTGAGATCAGGATGGGTCATGTCCACACTGCGAAACTCCCCTCCAGCAATGCCAACCACCTCGTCCGCTTCGAGTTCCACCTCCGCTTGGCGTGTCTCGGCATTCACGCGGAGCAAAGTCGCCTTCAGCCAGCCGTGCACCTCGTCGTTCACGTACACCTTGCTTCCTTCCATGCTTGCTGGCGCGGCTGTACCGCAGGAGCTTGGAGTTTCTTCTATTCAATAGCTACGCGGCGAGCTGGCGCTGTCACTGCAGGAGCTTTGCGGGGACGGGCAACGCGGCTGCTTGATCTTGCTCCCCATGCCCTGTGGATAGAGATGTGGGTGGGAGTTAGTGGGTAAGTCGTAGGAGCACAAGTAAATCGAAAGCCTTTCGTCATTGAATCGAAGCAACCTCCCCACCCCCCATGTGTGGGAGGTTTACAAATCCACACCTGCAGCCACTTTGCAAGTGCACACTGTCTTTGTAGGTGCTGTCGTGCGTGCGAGAAGTGGGTGGCAGGCACATGCCCTAGCTAGCTAGAAAGTAGCGCACCCGTTTCCGGCCTACGGGCGATTAGGCGATGATCACAAGTCCGCCTGCCCCCTTGCCCTGCCATCTTGCCCGTTTGCCTATCCCACCAACACTCAACCCCAGCGCACAACGCACAGGTCAGGCCGGCTACTAGCTCCTGCGGACCGCCATGCGCCACCCGCAATCCTAGAACCCAAATGCCTTCGACAATCCAAGCACAAGGTAAGAGCAGCATTAATGCTTGTTTTGGGTGCGGGAGGTTGATTGAGTGTATGCACGCAATTTGATGAAAGGAAAGGACAGCCATGCCGTGAGCTTGTTCGGGGCACGCGACCCCGTCTTAGACAGCCAGTATTTCTTTGTTGCGTACAGCGCTGCTTGGAGGAAGCGAACGTAAGCAAGCGCCTCTAGTACGCCCCTCACCCCTCCTACTCCTCCCATCCCACTACACCACACCACATAGACCACGCGCCCATCATGACATCGCACTCGCAGCCAATCCCTATGGCGCAGCCAGTCGGCCAGTCGCAGTATTTGCATGCCAGCCTACCCTCTGCACCCGTGCTGCCGCCCCCGACCTCGTCGCCGGGCAATCTGGTCGCGGTGTGGGCCACAGTATCTAACTTTGTCGGGGTGAGCATCAAGGAGCGCACCTGGTGGCACTTGCGGCACTTGCAGCAACCCATCATGCCAGGAAGCGCGACAGGGGAAAGGCAGGAGGGCGATGCAGACGAGGAGGCAGGCGGGAGTAGCGGCGATGGGGGTATGATTCGAGTGGCCCACTGCGTCGTGGGCAAACGGTCGTCACATTTCCAGCGCAAAGCGAAGCGAGGATTTCTAGTGGCGGGGGCACCATCACCCTCTTTCTCGACGTCTTCATCCTATTCGCCCTCCTCTTCCTTCCCTGCCTTATCGCTGCTGACAACGGCGCTGGCCTCGTCGGTCTCGTCGTCCGCAGGGTCCCTGAGTGGCTCCGGGACGACGCCAAGCGTGACAACGTTAGACTTTGACGGCAAAACTGCCTCTCCGAGCACCGTCAGCCACAACCTGGACGAGGACGATTTGCGCGCTATGGTATTGATGCCGTCCACCCAGGTACGTCTTGGCCGGGCACGGACAATGCGAGCGACGTGGGGAAAACCTGCGAAGTGGGCTGGACTTCAAATTCATATACACACAAATGCGCACCCCCACCCCTCATTTTAGGTGTTCTTCGTCTATGAGGTGCAGCGCGTCGTCTTTTGCCTCCACATGTCTCGGTCCCTGTTCTGCTTTCAGGGGGGCGTGATTCCTGCCGAGTTAATGGAGAGCACCCTTGTCAACGCATTAAAGGTAAGGCCGACGACCCTGCATGCATACGTACGCGCGTCAACATCACAAAGCACATGAGCTGACAAACACTATCCATGCTCATGTCGTCACAGGCGTTGGTAGCTGATGCGGCAGGCAAGGCCGTGCATGCGGCGGAACTCTTTATTTCGATCGTGGCATGCGATTTGGAGAGCGGGGAGGTGAGTACAACAGGCTGGAGCGAAGTACGAGCGTTTTGGCTAATCTCTAACTCCTACCTGGCTTCCCTTTTGTTCCACACAATTCACTAGACGCACACACTGGTGCAGGGGTACCCGTTGTGCCGCAAGACGCTATCAGACTTGCAGAGCCGGGTAGGGCCCTTCTTGAACGAGATGGAGAACAAGCTGGTGGCGAGTCAACAAGGTGGTGCTCCTCGAGGGCCCCGTAGGGACCAAACTCCTCGTGCTTCGGCGTTTGAGCAACTTGTAGAGTTGTCTCTCTTTGCCTTGCAATTTCTGCCAGACCACGCAGCGCCCTCCATCGTCTTGCTGGTCGACGGCGTGTTCCAGCTTGGCCACGCGGCCGTGGCCGAGTACGACGACCTGATCACGCAGCTCTGCCGCGATGACATTGTCCTCTCGATCGTGTGCTTGGCTCCCCTGCAGGACCCGAGGACCACCTTGGGTTACGTGGGGGACGTCCAGACGCTCGAGGCGGCGGTCAAGACTACGGGCGGGTGCGTTTTGCGCGCTGCGGAGGTGGGCCGGAACCTGGCGTCACACGCCGAGTCTGCCATAACGTCGGTGCCGTTGCGATACATGCTGGCACACCACGCGGTCGGTGTTCAAGACATGTTGCAGGTATCCCTGCTGGTCCGGCACTCGCGTCTGAACGTGCCCGTCGAGCTCGCTGCCAAGTCGTCCTCTTCTGCAGCCGTCGTGTCTGGTGCAGCCACTGCGGCGGCAGCCGCCATTGCTGCCATGCCCATGTCTCAGTCCGCCCCTGCCACGCCATTCACCACCACGCGGGATAAGCTCAAAATGTACAGCTTGCCTTTGCTGCGCCTGCGCATGTTGATGGAGTTGCGCGTCGCGGAGGGGTTTCAGGCCACCGTCGTGCACATTGGTGGCGCGGGTAGGGCTACGGGACGGAATCGGGTCAATGGTGCGGGCGGAAGCGTGGGAAGCACTGGCAAGCTCAAGCAGCAGCGTCGGGTGGGCGCCCGAGGCAACAGCAGCAGAAGCAGCAGCAGTAAAGGCATCGCGGGCACGACGGTGTTGGTGCGACTGACGCGGTTTCTGGATTGCAATCTGTCGGTGGAATACACGCTCGAATATTGCCCGCTGCCCGCGGCGGCAGGCCAAGACCTGGGCGCGGCAAACGTAACAATCGACGTGGTGGGTAGCACCGATTGGATCCGCGCCATGACAGACCCGCATGCCCGGCACGAGGCCGACGTGTTGCGGCAGTCCCTGCGGCGTTTTCTTCGGGCCCTTCAAGATAGAGACTTTCGGCTGTGTCGGGTCATGACTCTGCTCAAGTCGCAACCCAAGTTCTCGCCTCCCTCTGGAGGCGTCCTTCACCCCAAGCAGGCGCGCCAGGAAGATGAAGGGGCACAGAACCTGGACGTCATGCTCTGGCTGGGCCAATTGCCCTTACGGGACTGGGCTCGATGGTTGCACGTGGCGTATTTTGAGCTCGAGACCCTCGGAGAGGAAGTGGCCGAGGTACGGGAAGAGAGTAATGGGGAGGAGGAGATAGACTCGGACGCGGACCAGTGCAACGATTCGCCCGACCACAAGAAGATGACTCCCACCACCAAGGACCGGCGACATGGCTGGGCCGACAAGCTGTTGCACCAAGGGCTCGGAAAGGAGAAGAAAGAGGAGGGGGAGGTGGATGAGGAAGGAGGGGACGCGGACCTTCTGAATTTGCGTGTGCGGGAGGATCTGCTGCTGACACTGCTCGGCCGTTGGTGCACTTTCCGCGCAGGCAGGGACCTCTTTGTCAAAGTGTTGGTGGACGGCCCCGGACCCACCCACGGACACCGGCACCGAGGCCTCCGCTTTGTCCTCGTGAGGCTACTATGGGCGTCCGACCATTTGGTACGGCTACATCTGGGGTTCTTTGGTGTAGAGGGTCCCGCCGCCCGTCAACAAGTGTGGGAGCTGCAAAAGGCGCTCGTCAGCGTTGATGGGCCGCTACTGCTGCCGAAAGCGCCTTTAGCCTTCCAACTGCTGCTGCCTTTCCCGGGACAGCATAACCTCGGTGTCCTGCCGAATTACCCTGCCATCCAAGGGAGCGATGTGCTGCTGCGCTCGTATCTGAAAAGCAGACGCTGGAGCTGGCACCTTGGACAGTACACGGACCTACCCTCGATTATGGACACCTTGGCGCGTGCCCAAATTGCTGCGGGCTTCACCTTGATACACAAAGACCGCCAACAGACGCTTCTTGTCCAGCACGTGACTTTGTCCGTCACGCCTGGAGACGGAGAGAAGGGCTTCGCTACGACGCAGCAGCAGCAGCAGCAGCAGCAGCAGCAGCAGCAGCAGCAGCAGCAGCAGCAGCAGCAGCAGCAGCAGCAGCAGCAGCACCCAGGAGGAAGAG
>Ga0105055_10005673_pt1 | contig 17502 bp, 11 predicted proteins | sample BON03_FD_78090 | JGI IMG/M metagenome (GOLD analysis project Ga0105055, IMG submission 78090) | Freshwater microbial communities from Lake Bonney liftoff mats and glacier meltwater in Antarctica - BON-03 | ecosystem: Environmental > Aquatic > Freshwater > Ice > Glacier meltwater | place: Lake...
ATCTGGTCGTAATAGGAAAGCGCCATGAGATACTGGGCATAGGCCGCATCCTCATCCGCCGGATAGAAATCGAGAAACCGCTGCGCCGATGAGCGCGACGCTTCGTAATCCTTGTCGCGGTGATAGGCGAAGGCCTGCATGATCAGCGCGCGCTTGGCCCATTCGGAATAGGGATACAGCCGTTCGACCTCGCCGAAATAGCGGGCGGCCTCGTCGGGGTTGCGCGATTCGAGTTCAAATTCGGCACGCTTGTAGATGTCCTCGGCGGAAAAGCTCTCCAGCGGCTGTTCGCGGCTGGCAAAGAAATCGCCGCACCCTGACAGGGCAAGCGCCACCAGAGCGGCGGCCATTGCCCGGTGCCTGCCCTTGGAAAAACTCATGCCTTCACCCTCCGACGCCGCCCCTTGTGCGCATGGGGCGTTGCTACTCTTAACCGCTGGTCTAGCATATTAAAAGACGGGGCAAAACGCCTTTTGACGGTAGGCTCAGTGGGCGCGGGGCGCATCGTCGCGCGACAGGCCCGCACCTGGCAGGCGCGCCACCATCGGACCATCGCATGTCACCATCCGGCAGGCGCCGGGGCGCGCGAAAAGAGTGCGCAACAGCGCATTCGTCATCGCGTGACCGGCGCGATAGCCGGTATAGCGCGCCAGCAGCGGCGCCCCCGCCAGAGCCAGATCGCCCAGCGCGTCCAGCATCTTGTGGCGCACCGCCTCGTCGGCATGGCGCAGCCCGCCGGGCGACAGCACCTGGGCCCCGTCCACCACCACCGCATTGTCCAGCGTGCCACCCAGGGCCAGACCCCGGGCGCGCATGTCGTCGACATCGGACTGGCGACAGAAGGTGCGGCTGTCGCACAGCTCATGCACAAAGGTGCCGTTGGCCATGTTCAGCACCTTGTCCTGGGTGCCGATGGCCGCATCGGGAAACGAGATGTGAAACGCCATTTCAAGCGAATCTGCCGGGCTCAGCCGGGCGAAGGCATCGCCATTGCGCACCTCGACGGTTTCCAGCACCTCGAACGCCCGAATCGGCGCATCAACGCGGCGCAGACCCCGCGACAGGATGCCTGCCACAAAGGGCGCGGACGAGCCGTCGAGGATCGGAACCTCGTCGCCGTCGATGTCGATCATCAGGTTCTGGATGCCGCACCCGGCAACCGCCGCCATGACATGTTCGATCGTCGACACCGACACGCCCTGGCCATTGGTGATGCGGGTGCACAGTTGCGATGGCACGACAGCATCCCAATGGGCCGGGATCAACGCCTGCCCGCCAGCCTTGTCGGTGCGACGAAACCAGATGCCGAAGCCCGCCGAAGCGGGGCGCAGGGTCATGCGGACGGCCCTGCCCGAATGCAGGCCGGTGCCGGTGAAGGTCACGGGTGACTTCAATGTCGATTGCATGGTCCGCCTCGTCGTTTGCCTGTCACCGATGCGCGTGCCCGGAATTCCAATCAGCTAAGCACAGGTGGCAGCGTTAACAATTCAATCTTTGTAACGGTCTGAAACATCGGCACACAAAAGGGGCGGGTTTTCGCCCAATTTTCGCCCAACTCGGCAAAAGCCGTTGATTGGAGACGAAAAAGGCCAGCGCGGGCTGGCCTTTTCGAGGTCAATCGTGACCCGGTGTCAGTTCGCCTGGCGCCGCAGGAAAGCCGGAATCTCGATCCGTTCCTGATCGGGCGACATGTCCTCGGAGTCGGCATGGCGGCTGACCTGGGGCTGTTCGCGGCGCGGCGCGGGCGCGGCCCGTTCGACCGCCGCGTCGGGATGGCCGGTCATCCGGTTGATCAGCGAGTTGATGCCAAAACGCGGTCGCTCGGCCACTGCCGGGGCGGGGCGGGGTGCCGCAGGTGCGGCGGCGGGGCGCTGCTGGCCTGCCTGACCCGGTGCACGGTGCACGGCGGCCTGAAGCCGCGCCAGCGCCTCGGGCGAGGGCATTCCGGGCTTGGGCGCACGGGGCGCCACGAACGACTCGGCCGGGCTTTCGGCCCGGGACTCGACCCGCGACGGATAGGCGGCGGGCTGCTGGGGCTGCGGGCGATAGGCCGGGGGCGGCATATCGCCATGCTCGGCCTGCATCGGCTCGCCGAACAGGTCGCGATCGTCCTCTTCCGACTGGTTCATGTCGTCGAAGAAATCATCGGCCGCTTCTTCCACATATTCGGGCTGGGCCGCTGCAACGCGGGCCACTTCCCGCACGGGTGCCGGGGCCTTGGCCGGGGCTGCGGTTTCCTCCAGAGTGGTGGCGGTGCGCAGGGGTTCTGCCATGCGGCGGCGCGGCACGGGAATGTCGTGAACGACGGGCGAGGCGTCGATGCCCGTGGCCACCACGGAAACCCGGATCCGGCCTTCCATCATCTCGTCCAGCGTGGACCCGACGATGATGTTCGCATCCGGGTCAACCTCTTCGCGGATGCGGTTGGCGGCTTCGTCCAGTTCGAACAGCGTCAGGTCATGGCCGCCGGTGATGTTGATCAACACGCCCTTGGCGCCACGCAGGCTGATTTCGTCCAGCAGCGGGTTGGCGATGGCACGTTCGGCAGCCTCGATGGCACGGTTCTCGCCCTCGCCCTCGCCGGTGCCCATCATCGCCTTGCCCATCTCGTCCATCACGGCGCGCACATCGGCAAAATCGAGGTTGATCAGGCCGGGGCGCACCATCAGATCGGTCACGCCCTTGACGCCCTGGTACAGCACATCGTCGGCCAGGCTGAACGCTTCGGTGAAGGTGGTGCGCTCGTTGGCCAGACGAAACAGGTTCTGGTTCGGAATGATGATCAGGGTATCGACCATCTTTTGCAGCGCCTCGATGCCTTCTTCGGCCTGGCGCATCCGCTTGCTGCCCTCGAACTGGAACGGTTTGGTGACAACACCCACGGTCAGCACACCCAGTTCGCGCGCCGCCTGGGCGATGATCGGGGCCGCGCCCGTTCCGGTGCCTCCGCCCATGCCGGCGGTGATGAAGCACATGTGCGCGCCGGCCAGATGATCGACGATCTGCTCGATGCTTTCCTCGGCGGCGGCGGCGCCCACGGACGGACGCGCCCCGGCGCCCAGACCCTCGGTCACCTTCACACCCATCTGCACCTTTGCGGGCGCGGTGGATTGCTGCAACGCCTGGGCGTCGGTGTTGGCCACCACGAACTCGACCCCGTCAAGCTGTTTGGCGATCATGTTGTTCACGGCATTGCCGCCTGCCCCGCCGACACCGAAAACGGTGATCCGCGGCTTCAGTTCGTCCTGTCGGGGCATCATGAGATTGAGTGTCATTGGGTCTGTCCGCCTGTTTTGATCCCGTTTTCGGGGTTTTCTGCCGCTGTTTTCAGTAATCCTAGCCTTTGCGCCGCGCCACGTCACCAGAAAAACACGAAAATACCACAAAATATAGTCGAATTTTCGGGGGTTTCAGCGGCATTTCGCCAGTTTCACTCCATCTGGTACTTACCAATTGTCCTTGAACCATTTCACCGCCCGTTTCAGCGACCGCGAGGGATAGCGATCGGCCGGAATTTCAAAGTCCCACCATTCGTCCTGGGGGTGGGCGGCGAACAGGCACAGGCCGACCGCGCTGGCAAATCCGGCACCCGTCGCGGCCTGTGGCAACCCCTGCACCCGCAGTGGGCGGCCGATGCGCACCTGCTGGCCCAGAATCTTCGGCGCCAACCCGTCCAGCCCCGGAATCTGCGAACCACCCCCGGTCAGCACGATCTGCTGGCTCGGCAGATGCTCGAACCCCGCCCCGTCCAGCCTTGTGCGCACCTCTTCGAGAATTTCCTCGACCCTGGGGCGCATGATGCCGATCAGTTCGGCGCGCGACACGGTGCGCCGGTCCAGTTCCCAATCGCCGGTCTCGCCGCCGATCTCGATCAGGTCGCGGTCGTCCATCCCCGTGGCCACGACGCCGCCATGCACGGTCTTCAAACGCTCGGCCAGGGCCAGCGGCACCTGCAACCCCTTGGAAATGTCGCTCGTCACCTGATCGCCGCCCAGCGCAACGTTGTCGGCATAGATCATGTGCTTTTTCATGAAGATCGACAGGCCCGTCGCGCCGCCCCCCATGTCGATGCAGGCCGCACCCAGTTCCTGTTCATCCTCGACCAGGCTCGAAATGCCGCTGACATAGGCCGACGAGGCCAGGCCGGCCAATTCCAGATCGCACCGCTTGATACAATACAGCAGGTTCGAGATGACATTTCCGTCCACCGTCAGGATGTGCATGTCACAGGCCAACTGGCTGCCGATCTGGCCCCGGGGGTCGGCCATGCCGCTGCGAAGGTCCAGCGCAAAGTTCACCGGCTGGGCGTGCAGCACCTCGCGCCCCTCGCCGAAATCGGGCACGTCGCAGGCGGCCATCACCCGCGCCACATCCTGTTCGGTGACGTTGGAATGTTCCACCTCGATCTGCCCGGCCAGGCCATAGGAGCGCGGCGCACCCCCCGCCAGACAGGCGATCACATGATCCACCCGCACATTCGCCATCTTCTGCGCCGCCTGAACGGCGGTGCGGATCGCGCGCTCTGTCTCCTGAATTGCGTCCACCTCGCCAAAGCGCACCCCGCGCGACCGGGTGGTGGCCGCGCCGATCACCCGAAAGCTGCTCTGCCCGGCCAGCGACCCCACACCGTCATTCTCGGGAAACCCCTCGGGGCCGTCGAATCGCAGCACCAGGCAGGCGATCTTCGAGGTGCCCACGTCGAGAATGGCGATCACGCCGCGCTGCATCGCCGCGCGCCGCATCGCCCGCATCGCCCGCTGGGATTGATAGAGGTCCGTCATCTCAGTTTTCTCCCAGTTCCAGAACACGGATTTCGCGCAATGTGTCGGCCGCCCCGTCGCCAAGCTGCACCGTGGGCCGCCGGGGATTGCGCATATCCACCGCCAACACATCGCGCGCCAGCAAATCCTGCGCCTCGTCCAGGGCCAGCACCTGTTCCAGCGCGCGCACCGGATCGCTCTCGGGCAGGCGGATCACCTGATCGCCCGCCAGCACCACATCCCAGCGCCGCTCGCCCACCCGCACAAGACCGCGCAGCCGGTCGGAAAGGGGCAATGCGGCAGCAATCAGCGCCGCAGCCTCGCCCACCGCCCTGTCCGCGCCCGGCCCCGCAATCACCGGCAGATCGGGGCGTTCGGCGCGCAGGGCCAGGGGCTTCACCCGGTGCCCGTCTATATCCAGCAGATCAAGCGTGCCGTCGTTGCGCCAGATCGCCACCGGCACCCGCTCGACGATGGCCAGTTGCAGCACCCCGCCCGGGCGCACCCTGAGATCGGCCCGCGCCACCGCATCCAGCGCCGTGACATCGGCCAGCATGCGCGGCAGGTCCAGATCGAAGGACGACACCGGGAAATCGATCGGCAACGCCTCGCGGATGTCATCGGCCACCCCCGGCGAGGCCCCGTCGATCGCCATCAGCCTGACCATGAACTCGGGGCGTTCGCGCACCGCCGCCTTCACATCCTCGACCATCAGCGTGACCCCGTCGCGCCGCACCTCATCGGCCAGATAGGTGCCGATGAACAGCGCCACCGCAAACACCGGCAGCCCGACCCAGACCAGTCGCCGGATCATCGGCGTCATCCACAACCGCTGCATCCGGTAAGCCATGCGCGACGGTGCCGGGTCACGGCGCGGGGCGGGGGCAGGTGTCATCTGTTGCATGAGGCGTCCTCGACCATCCAGGCGCAAAGCTTGCCGAACGCGATGCCACAATGGGCCGCCTGTTCGGGGGCCAGCGATGTTGGCGTCATCCCCGGCTGGGTGTTGGTTTCCAGCAGGATCAACCCGTCGACGCCCCGCCCCTCGTCCCAACGGAAATCGGTGCGGCTGACCCCCCTGCACCCCAGCCCGTCATGGGCGCGCAGGGCATAGTCCAGACAGGCGGCATGGATTTCGGCGGGCACTTCGGCGGGCACCACATGGCGCGATCCGCCGGGTTTGTACTTGGCGTCGTAGTCATACCAGCCATCGACGATGATATCCGTGACCGTCAGCGCCCGGTCGCCCATCACCGTCGTGGTCAACTCGCGCCCGGGGGCATAGCGTTCGACCATCACCCATTCGGGCATGTCGCGGGCCAGATCGGGCGGGCCATTGGCCGCCTCGTGCACAAGGTACACCCCGACGCTCGATCCCTCGTTATAGGGTTTCACCACATAGGGTGGGTCCATCACATGGGACGCGCGCACATGTTTTGACTGCGCCAGCAGCGACGCCACCACCGGCAGCCCCACCTTGCGATAGGCATCCTTGGTGCGCTGCTTGTCCATCGCCAGCGCCGAGGCCAGAACGCCCGAGTGGGTATAGGGGATGCGCAGCCATTCCAGCAGGCCCTGCACACAGCCATCCTCGCCCCAGCGGCCATGGAGCGCGTTGAACACCACACACGGCGCCGTTTCGACAAGACGCGCGGGCAGGTCGGGCCCCGCGTCCAGCGTGACCACCTCGAATCCCTCGTCCCGCAGTGCGGCCGCGCATTCGCGCCCCGACGACAGAGACACCTCGCGCTCGGCCGAGGGTCCGCCCATCAGTACCACAACCTTGGGGTTTGTCCTGCTCGACACACCCGCCACCTATCGCCTCACATGGCCTTTCCGGCCATTTTTCCGCCCTTGAGGGCTGATTATCTGTCTTGTCTGCCTGTTCACACGTCGCGTTCATCCAGGAGGGCCGGTTCGCCCACACGCATGATTTCCCACTCTAACCGAATCCCGCTCTTTTGAAAGACCTTTTCGCGCACCTCTTCGCCGAGACCCTCAAGATCGGTCGCCGTGGCATTTTCGGCATTGACCAGAAAATTCGGATGCTTCGGCGACATCTGCGCGCCACCCCGCCGCGCGCCGCGCAACCCCGCGTCGTCGATCACCTTCCAAGCCTTCAGATCGTGGCTGTCATCCGCCGCGCCGGTGCTGGAAAACCCGCCCGGATTGCGAAACGTGCTGCCCGCCGTGCGGTCCTTGGTCGGTTGGGTCGCGTCGCGCCTGGCCAGTTGATCCTCCATCCTGTCGGCCAGCGCCCGAGGGTCGCCCGGCGGCCCGCGCAACACCGCCTCGACCAGCACCGCGCCCTCGGGCAGATGACTGCTGCGATAGGCGAACGCCATGTCGCCCGGTGTCAGGTGCAGCACCCGGCCATCCCGCGCGATCGCCGTGGCGCTCTCGAAGCAATCCGCCACATAACTGCCATAGCACCCGGCGTTCATCCGCACGGCGCCCCCGATGCTGCCCGGAATGGTGCGCAGGAACGTCAGATCAACCCCCGCCCCGGCCGCCTTTCGCGCCACATGGGCCTCCAGCGCCGCCGCCCCCACGGTGACGGTGTCACCCGACACCGCGATCCCGTTGAACCCCCGCCCCAACCGCACCACCACCGCCCGCACCCCGCCATCGCGCACGATCAGATTGCTGCCCACCCCCATGGGAAACACCGGGATGGCGGGGTCAAGATCGCGCAGAAACCCTTGCAGATCATCGCGGTCCGCCGGCTGGAACAGCCAATCCGCAGGCCCGCCCACGCGCAACCATGTGAGATCGGCCAGAGGACGGTTGGCTGTGAGGGGGCCACGGGGGGTGGGAAGGGTCATGGGGATGCACCTGTAGTTTTGTTGTTCTTCGCACCCCTATGGTGGAGGACCAAGCTTGTCCCCGATGAAGCGGATCAAACCCCAAAGCCCTTGCCCGCGCTTTTCCCATAGCAACGCAGTATCAGCACTCTCACCGCCCACCTTGACAGCTTTCTTGGCGCGTTCGAAATAGACGCCCGCTGTGGCACTGACCTTGGCCATCTGAAAATCAATCTCACGTTTCAGACTGGAACGCACTTCGGGGGTAACTGCGCCTTCCAGTTCTCGAATCTTGCGATCAATGCTGTCGATCACATCGTCCAGAACAGCGATATCAATTCCATCAAGCGGCGGTAACTGCCCGCCCGACCCGCTGCGCAACGCCTCGACGATCATGCGCAGATCGCGCAAGACCTGCCATGGGTCGGCCTCATCCTCCATGCGTATCTCACGCAATGTCGAGAACCGGGCCAGAGTGTGGGCAAAGTGGTTGCGGATCAGGTCTTTCAACTTGCCGACGACCATCTGGAAAGGATCGGCCATGGGCCCGAATTCGCGGCGGGTGTCTTCGCGCGCTGCGGTATTTTCCAGAATGCTGCCCCATTCCACCAACTTGCCCACACGCAGCGCGCCCAGCGTTTCGGCGTTCGCCATCTCGTCCAGTATTTTTTGCAAATAGACGCGCGCCATCCCGCCACCCTGCATCCCGGTGCCCTCGGCTGCAAAGGCAGAGCACAAGGTGGCGATATCTTCGCGCAGGTCCACGGCGTCGGTCAGGAATTCCGACAGGCCGGCAGGATCGTCAAGCTTCTGCCAGTCCTGCGGCAAAGGAACGGCCAGCATGACGTGGCGCAGGGCATCGAACCGAAAATCATACAGCGTTGTGGTGAACAATTCTATTGCCGGGGCTGTGCGATACTTCGCCACAATCTCGGCGATCATCGGGTTCACCACGTCCGGCCCGGCGTCCCAGTGTTTGGGGTCGATCAGGGCGATTTCGGCGAGCATGGGCCAGTTTTGTGGGCGACCGGCCAGGATGTCGTCGTACCAGTCGATCCAGAATTGCCAGTCGGGGGTGGCGGTGGCTTTCAGGGCTTGCCAGGTTTCGTCAAACGGCTGCACGCCACCATGCCAAAGGCGAGGCGGCGTTGCCAGATTGCCGTCGGCGAGAAAACGGGCATCAACGGAAAGTGATGCCCACGCAACGGCGTAGGCTTCGGCGACGGCAGCGGGCGAACGCGGGGAGGCATAGCCAGAGGCGTCTGCGGCGGCGAAAGCGGCGGCGGCGGCAGTGCCAAAGGCGTCGGCTTTGGAGGTGGCGGTGGCGGTGCGAGTGGCGGCTTGGGCGGCGGAAGCCGAGGAGGAGAAGAAGTCGGCGGACGCGAAGGCGAAGGCGTCGTCGGCAGATGTGGCGGCGGCTTTGATTTTATCGGTAGGTGAAACTGCCGCTACCGATGGTATCAGGGTCAGCCGCAGTATCATGATCGGTGTAGGATCACCTTTGCGCGCGTCCGATCCGGAAAACATCTCCCACGCCGGCGGCAGCACCCGCAGCGCACAGCGACTGGCCAGCCACACCGCCATGGTGCGCGCCTTTTCCTCGCCCACCTCGGCGGGCAAGGCGTCAAGCCAGGCCCTGAAACTCTCTTTGTCAATGATCCCGCCCGCATCCATCGCCGCACCCTGCCCCAGTTCGCAGACCCGGGCAAGCGCGGCGAAACCGGGTTATCGCCGCAGATACAGACCCTCGAACGCCTCGGGCGCCACGGCCCTGCCGCCCAGATAACCCTGCATCAGGTGGCACCCGGCGTCGGCCAGCCAAACGGCCTGCGCGGCGTTCTCGACCCCCTCGGCCACCACCCGGATGTCCAGCCCATGGGCCAGCGCCAGGATCGTGCGCACGATCTTTTCCGTGCCCGTGTCCCCCGGATGCGGCGGCAGGGGCGCGATGAAGCTCTTGTCGATCTTGATTTCCGACACGGTCAGCGTCTGCAAGTACCCCAGCGACGAATAGCCGGTGCCGAAATCGTCCACCGACAGCGCGATCCCGGCGGCGCGCATCTGCGACAGGTTGGCCCGCGCGGCGGGCGACATCGACACCAGCGACGTCTCGGTGATCTCGACGCTCACCCCGCCCGGCGCCACGCGTTCGCGCGCCAGCGCGTCCAGCAGACGGCGCGCCAGGGTCTCGTCCTCGAAGCTGCGGGGCGACAGGTTGACGCTGGCGGGGATGGCGTGGCCCGCACGCCGCCACCGGCCCATCTGGCAGGCGAAGATGTCCATCACCCGGGCGTCGATCTCGGTGATCACGCCCGAGGCCTCGGCGATGGGGATGAATTCGTCGGGGCTGATGTCGCCCAGCCCGGGCGCATGCCAGCGCAGCAGCGCCTCGGCCCCGGCAAGGGTCAGCCTCAGCGGGTCGGCGGTGACAGAGAATTTCGGCTGGAAGGCCAGCGCGAACTGGTCGGTGCCCAGGGCATGGCGCAGCGCCTGCACCACCCGGCCGCGCCGCGACAGGCGCGCATCCATCGACCTTGTATAGCGCGCCTGCCGGTTGCCCCCGGCGGTGCGGGCGGCGAAACTGGCCACCTCGGCCTGGCGCACAAGGGCCTCGGGCGCCTCGCCGGGGCCGGTCAGGCGGCTGATGCCGATGCTGGCGGTGACATAGACGGTGATCTGGTCCAGATCGAAGGGGCGCGCGATGGCGGCGCGCAGGTCGCGCGCCACGCGGTCGGCGATCTGCGTGCCCCCCGGCACCAGCACCGAGAACGCGTCGCCGTCGCTGCGCGCGAGGGTCGCGCGATCTTCCAGCAGTCCGGCCAACCGGTCCGACAGGGCGCGCAGAAGCGCGTCGCTGACCGAGCGGCCCAGCACCGTCTTGACGCAGCGGAAGTTGTCGATGTCGACGATCAGCACCGAGGCGCCCTGTGCAGGCATCGCCCGGGCCAGAACCGCTCCGAACCCGGCGCCATTGGGCAGGCCGGTCAACCCGTCCTGCTCCGCCGCCCGCCCGGCGCCGCGCATCACCAGCAACACCAGATCGCCCAAGGCAGCCAGCACCGGGTCGCGCACCGGCCCGGCAGGCGTGCGGCCCGCCGCCGCGACATGCAACAGCCCCGCAAGCCGACCGGCGGCCCGCAGCGCCACCAGCAGGACCGGCGTGTCGGGCAGCGCGGGAAACGCGTCACCGGGCGGCAGGCAAAGCGCATCGGCCCGGGCCAGATCGTCCGGTATCCCGGCAGGCTCGAAATCATCGCCCGGCGCATCCGCCGGGGGCGACGAGGCGGCAAGGCGGGCAAACCGGCCGGACCGCGCCGGGGCGAACACCTGCACCGCGCCCCCGCCGAAATGCGCGCCGATCAGGGCCAGCGCCGCAAGCAGGCCCGCCTGCCTCGCCCCGCCCTGCAGGGCAAGACGGCTGAGCGCCGCGATCAGCGCCGGCCAGCCGTCTGGCACCGCCGCCACATCGCCTGTCATCGAGTTGGACGCCGCATCGCCCGACGCGGCCATTTCAGCCGCATCGCCCGACACGACCCCTTCAGCCGCATCGCCCGGCACGGCAGACGGGCGCAAACCGCGCGTCAGGGCATCAAGGGCCGTACGAGAGGGTCTGCTCACCTGTGCCGGTCTTCCGATTTTCGCTTCCTCGCAAGAGATAAGCGCGTGCCAATCCAAGGGCTGTCTGACGGGCGCGCTCATCCTGCGATGGCCAGCGCGCCCTGCCCATCCTGGTCAGCATAGACGGTTCTGGCGCGGCCCGCCATCTTGGCGGCATAAAGACGGTCATCGGCCAGCTTGAACATCTCGCTGAAGCCATGGCCCTCGGTTTCGCGCACGGCCAGACCGGCGGAAAACGACACCGGCACGCGGTCGGAGGTGCGCGCAAAGCTGTCAACGGCCAGATCGGTGCGGAACTTGTCCAGCTTCGCCGCCACATCCCCGATCGCGGCGTCGGGAAACAGCACCACGAACTCCTCGCCGCCCACACGGTAGATCGGCAGGGCATCGGCCAGACGGGTGCGCAGCAGGCGGGTGAAATCCTTCAGCACCCGGTCGCCCACAGCATGGCCATAGGTGTCGTTGATCTTCTTGAAATGGTCGATGTCCAGCAGCGCCATCACAGTGCCGGCACCGTGGGCGATGAACGCAGGCTCGACACCCCGGCGGTTGTTCACGCCGGTCAGCGGGTCAAGGTTCAGCTGGCGTTCCAGCTCGTCACGCTGCAATGCGAGGTCGATCAACCGCGTCTCGGCGGCGCTCAGGGCGGCCTGAAGCCGGGCGTTGGCCACACGCTCGTCCGCCGTCTGGTTGGCGCAGATCAGCCAGGTCAGGCCCACAAGGCCGACGCAGATGGCATAGGGGGTGGGATCGAAGGCGGCGCCCTCATGGCCCAGCATCGCCCAGAACAGCGTGACCGCCAGCGGCAGGGCACTGGCACAGACCAGAACCGCAATCAGGCGACCGTTGCGCCGGTCGAACCGGGCCGCCAACTCTGCGAAGGCGCCCTGCAGGAACGTGCCGTTCTGTGTTGTTGCGGGTGTCATTGCCATGTCGGTGCGCCGTTTCTTCAGGACTGCGGCGGTTATCCACCCCAGGGGCACGCCGCCAGTTTCACGGTCTGGGCCCTGCAACAACGTTAACCAAGCAAAGGTGGCGCGAATCGGCATCGTCCTGTGGCGGGAGTGGTACTTCTTGTGGCCGGTGGCGGGGCAGATGGGCCAAAACCCGCCACGGTTTCGCCCCAGTCCGCCGGACCGCACCCGAAGCCGCGCCCGAAGCCCGGTGTCGCCAAACCGCAACCCGTAGCAAAAAACCCGGGCTTGCGGCGCAAATCGTTAATTCACGCTGGCAAAACATCGACTTTGCAGGCTAAGGGTGACGTGCGGATACCTTGAGAAGCTCCTGAAACGGGGACCGGGGTCCGCACCGAGCAGAGTAGACCCATTATGAAGAATGACACCCGTCTTTCCAAGGAAAGAGGAAATGCAATGAATCATGCCCTCCCCCGCAGCCCCCTGCCGGGCCTGACAAACCGTGTGCTGCGCCGCAGTGCGCTGTGCGCGACGCTGGCCCTTGCGGCCTGCACCACGGCGCCGGGGCTGGGCAGCTTCGGCGCCGATGTCAGCCGCGCCGGCGTCCAGTATTCCCTCGGCCGCCTGAACCAGACCTGGACCGCGACACCCCAGGCCTTGCTGATGATCCAGCGCACCGGGGCCGGCGAAGGCACCCAGATCGTCGCCCTTGAAAACAACACGACGCTGGAGGGCGACAACTTCCTGTGGTTGCGGGCCCATGGCGGGCGGCCCGCCGGGCGTTTCGACCTTGACGGCATCGTCACCCGGGCCGGCGGCGTACCCGCGCCGTTCCGCAGCCTCGACAACCGCAACCTGCGCACCGGCAACGACAGCCTCGGCCCCTATTTCTGGCAGGAATGGCGCAGCGGCGCCGCAACCAACTGCGTCCTCGCCCTGCGGCGTCTGGACAGCGGCACGCGCAGCCTGCCGAGCGGCACACGCTCGCTTGAGGTGTTCCTGCGCAATTGCGTCGATGGCCCGATCGAACAGGCACTGGCGCCGATCCTCGATGCGCAGATCCGCCTCGGCACCGCGTCGGGGCCACGGGTCATGTCGCCCCTGGCCGCACCCCGCAACTGATCAGCGGGACCGCACCCGTGACGGAGAGCCGATGACTGCCAAGAGCCCCAGCGGCCGCACCCAGAACCGCACGGTCTTTGCCCTCTGGGTGCTGACCTTCATTCCCATTGCCGTTCTGGTCAGTGTGCCCACCTCCACCGGCGGGCAGGCTTTCCTCGGGATCGTCGCCGTACTGATCGTGGCGCTGCTGAAACCGTTCACCGGCGCCATGGTGCCGCGCTTCGTGCTGCTGGCCACGGCCACCGTGATCGTCATGCGCTATTGGCTGTGGCGGCTGCTGGAAACGATCCCCGATCCGTCGTTCTCGGTGGCGTTCCTTGTCGCGGTTCTGCTGCTGGTCGTGGAAACCTATTCGATCCTGGTGTTCCTGCTGAACGCCTTCATCAACGCCGACCCCACCGCGCGCCCCTTCCCGCCCCAGGTCACGCCCGACAAGCTGCCCACCGTCGACATCCTGGTTCCGTCCTACAACGAACCCGTCGAGATGCTCAGCGTCACGCTGGCCGCCGCGCGCAACATGATCTATCCCGCCGACAAGCGCACCGTGGTGCTGTGCGACGATGGCGGCACCGACCAGCGGTGCAATTCCTCCGACCCCGAACTGGCCGCCGCCTCGCGCAAGCGCCGCGCCGACCTCCAGAAGCTCTGCGCCGAACTGGGGGTCAAATACTCCACCCGGGCCAAGAACCTGAACGCCAAGGCCGGCAACATGTCGGCGGCGATGGAGGATCTGGACGGCGATCTGGTGGTGGTGTTCGACGCCGACCATGTGCCGTCGCGCGATTTCCTGGCCCGCACCGTGGGCTATTTCGCCGACGATCCCAAGCTGTTCCTGGTGCAGACGCCGCACTTCTTCATCAACCCCGACCCGATCCAGCGCAACCTGCAACTGCGCGCCGACTGCCCGCCGGAAAACGAGATGTTCTATTCCCGCATCCATCGCGGTCTCGACCGCTGGGGCGGCGCGTTCTTCTGCGGCTCGGCCGCCGTGCTGCGCCGCGCGGCGCTGGACAGCGTCGGTGGATTTGCCGGCGAAACCATCACCGAAGATGCCGAAACCGCACTGGAAATCCATTCCCAGGGCTGGAAAAGCCTGTATCTCGACCGCGCGATGATCGCCGGGTTGCAGCCCGAAACCTTCGCGTCGTTCATCGAACAGCGCGGCCGCTGGGCCACCGGCATGATGCAGATGCTGCTGTTGAAGAACCCGCTGTTCCGCCGTGGCCTGCGCGCGCCCCAGCGCCTGTGCTATATCAACTCGATGAGCTTCTGGCTGTTTCCGCTGATCCGGCTGACCTATCTGCTGGTGCCGCTGGTCTATCTGTTCTTCGGCGTCGAAATCTTCGTGGCCACCTTCCCGGACGTGATGGCCTATATGCTCACCTACCTTGCCGTCGCGTTCCTGGTGCAGAACGCGCTCTATGCGCGGTTCCGATGGCCGCTGATCTCGGAAATCTACGAGGTGGCCCAAGCGCCCTATCTGGCCAAGGCCGTGCTCAAGACGATGCTCAAGCCCCGGGGCGCCAAGTTCAACGTGACGGCCAAGGACGAGACGCTGGAACAGGATTACATCTCGCCGATCCACTGGCCGCTGACGATCCTCTGGGTCGCGATGCTGGCCGGGCTGATCGCGCTGGGCATCCGCTGGGCCGCGTTTCCGGGCGACCGGACGGTGCTGGCGGTTGTCGGCGGCTGGGCGATCTTCAACTTCCTTCTGGTCTCCATCGCCTGGCGCGCCGTGGCCGAGAAACAGCAGCGCCGCGCCTCGCCCCGCGTCACCATGCAGACGCCCGCCACCCTGTGGATGGGCCCCTCGCCCGAGGACGAGTTGCAGGTCGAGATCAGGGATGCATCGACCAGCGGCGTGCGCCTGATGGTCAGCGACGGCGGCCCGGGGGTGGGCCAACTGAAGGATCGCAACATCTATTTCTATCCCCACCTGACCGAGGCGCCGCATCTGGCCGCCCCGATCCTGGCCCGGGTGATGACCGTGCAGACGGTTCCCGGGGGGCACGAACTGGGCCTCCTGCTTGAGGCGAAACAGGATCTGGCGGCGCAGCAGACCGTGGCGCTGCTGATCTTCGGCGACAGCGAGAACTGGCGCCGCGTGCGCGCGTCCAGCGCCAGGGGCAAGGGTATGCTGGCGGGCTTTGGCTATGCGTTCTGGCTGTTCCTGTCGGGCTTTCCGTCGCTTGTGTCCGATCTGGCCCGCGAACCGGCCCGCCGCGCCGCCTTGGGCGACGCTCCTGCCAAATCCGACGGCAGACCGGCGCATCTGCTGGCCTTCGGCGTCGATCTCGAAGCGATCGAGCGTGACGAAAGCGCCGCCCAGTTCGACCCGGCCCGACCCAAAACCCTGCCCGGCGGCGCCGCCCTGACCGGCGGGGTGCGCGCATGACCCGCCGCCTGGCCCTGGCACTCGGCCTCTGGGCCGCCGCCCTGTCCCCCCTTGCCGCACAGACCACGACCGCGCCGCAGGACATTCCGATCATCGACCTCGGCCCCGTGCTCGACACCCTGCCCGGCGCATCGGTGCCCACCACCGACACCTCCCCCGACCGCGGCACGGCACCCGGCACCCCGGCGCCCGGTGGCGCCCAGCCGATCCCGTCCGACGAACTGACGCTGCCCGAATACGAACGCGCCACCGACACCGCCACCGACACCGCCACCGCCGCGCCTTCCGAACAGGCCATGCTGCTGTTGCCGCTGCGCGCCGACCGGCCCACCGCCGACGGCATCACCCGCCTGACCGGCGAAGTGCAGCGCGCCGGCTTCTTTCTCGACCTGCCCGGCGGGGCGGCAGCCAATGACCTGGTGATCGCCTATCGCATCGCCATCAACGTGCTGCCAGACCAGTCCGAACTGCGCGTCACCGTCAACGGCACCGCCCTGCCGCCGCTGCGCCCAAGCGCCTTCGAGGGATTCGAGCCGTTCGTGCTGCCCGCCGATCTTCTGGTCGGGGGGCGCAACCGGATCACCGTCGAGGTGCGCCATGCCCACCGCATCTTCTGCGGCCCCGACGCCACCTTCGCCGTCTGGACCGAAATCGACACCGATGCCAGCGGCGTCCGCCTGACCGCCGGCGATCTCGCGCTTGACCCCGCCGGGCTGGCCCTGGCGGTGCGCGCACAACTGGCCCTGACCGGCAGCCTGCCGGTGCGCCTGGCCGATCCGGCCGATGGCGAAATCCTCGGCGGTTTTGCCACGCGCCTGGCCGCCCTGCGCGACGGCGCGCCGGTCCTGCTGGCGCCCGAAACCGCCTATGGCGCCAACCCCGGCCAGCCGCAGCGCGCCCGCATCACCGTGCTGCGCGACGGCCCGCCCCTGGCCGAGGTGCGCCGGGGCGCCGACGGTGCCATGGTTCTCGTGCTGTCGGGCGGCGACACCGGCCTGCTGCCCGATCTCGAAGGCCTGCTGCCCCTGCCCGGGCCGGTCCCGGGCAACCCTGTGCTGGCGCCCGGCGCAATCACCCCGCTGGCCGATCTGGCCCCGGCCCCGCTGGAAACCTACAACCGCTATGCCGAATTGCCGGTGCTGTTCCAGATGCCCGAGGACTGGCTGACCCTGGCCTCGCAGAAGGCGCTGCTGCGGCTGGCCTATGGCTTTGCCGACGGGCTGCCCGAAGGTGCCTTGATGCTGGTCAAGGTGAACGACACCACCGTGCGCCTGCTGCCGCTGGACCGTGACGCCAACAAGGACCGCCCGCTGCTGGATGTCGGCTTTCCCGCGCGCCTGCTGCGCCCCGGTGTCAACGCGCTGACCTTTGTGGCCATCGTGCCGGGCGATCCGGCCAACCTGCCCTGCCCGCCGATCAACGCCCCCCTGCTGACCATCGACCCCGCCTCGACGCTGGAGGTGCCGCCGTCGCCGCGCATGGTGGTGCCGGGCCTCGCCGCCCCCTTGCGCGCATTGCGCCCCGACCAGATCGTGCCGCCGGTGTCCGAAGCGCCGTTCACTGCGGCGCAGAAGGACACGCTGGCCGCCCTGTCTTCGGCCCTGCGCCCGATCACCGGCACCGAGCGGCAGGACGCGGTCAGCCTGACCGTTGCCCGGCTTGCCAATACGCCGGGTCTGTCGCTCGACCTGCTGGGCCTGCAACGGCGCGATCTAGACCGCCTGCTGACCCCGCCCACCGGCACCGTCGCGCCCGAGGAAACCCCGGTCGTCTCGGGCCTGATGGCAAGCCTGCGCGCCCTGCCGTCCCGCCTGCGCCAGTTGGCGCTGCCGGGCGATCCGGCCCTGACGATCTGGCTGGACGGACGGCAGGCCAGCGCGGCGCTG
>Ga0105055_10005678_pt1 | contig 17498 bp, 16 predicted proteins | sample BON03_FD_78090 | JGI IMG/M metagenome (GOLD analysis project Ga0105055, IMG submission 78090) | Freshwater microbial communities from Lake Bonney liftoff mats and glacier meltwater in Antarctica - BON-03 | ecosystem: Environmental > Aquatic > Freshwater > Ice > Glacier meltwater | place: Lake...
CAAAAGGACAAACAACGCAAACAACGCCACTCATTGAAGCTAGGTAAGAAAAGACGAGAGAGTTCCAAACGCAATTACTACATTATTTCTCCAAGAGTGATAATAAAAGCAATCATCATCACCAGCACCTGTCCATGTATCATCCATCCAGTCACTGTATGGGGCCTCTTCAGACCAAGACAGCTTTTCCATGGCAAACCTGAGACGCACCATCTCAGACATTTGCACAAATTTCTTGAGCGCTGACAAATGAGATGTGTGTGCTGCAGCGTTATCTGTTAGCAAGAAGAGCGCTTTCAGGTGTAGTTGGCTGGTGGCTGCGCTGCAGGCCAGGAAAGTGCGTGTGTATTGCGGTGTTCGACAGGCCAGGAACGTGCATGTGTATTGCGGTATCTGACAGGCCAGGAATGTGCATGTGTACAGGCCAGGAATGTGCATGGTATTCGACAGGCCACCATCCCTACTGCCAATCTCAATCAGTCGCACCTTCCGAAATCTTCCGAAAGATGTTGACATGTGTACTCATTGAGTTGTGCGTCAACTATAATAGACGTCATTTAGTTTACTAAATGACGTCAAGTATATTACGTCTACTGTCTTTTGCTCCTTTCCTCTGGATGAAAGAGTTGAGAATGCAGGGCGAATCACAGAAAAGAATAGCAATCAGGGAGAGCGCGCTAGATTCAAAGCAGAGAAGACGAGACAGGAGTTCTTCGGGAGCCACCGGTCTTAAGGTGCTTGCCCTCCGTATGCCTGTCGAGGCATGTGAAGGTGAGCATGGCATGTGAAGGTGCTTGCCCTCCGTATGCCTGTCGACTTCGAGCTTCACGCCTAGGTCAGTCACACGTCATCTTCAATTAAAACCCTGAAGCATCTTTGTTTCATGAAATGAGGCACATAGGATCTAATTAGATGCTTGAAAAGCTGCCACACCCTCATTAGCTAGAAGCAATTGGGGCAGGATAAAGATAGACGCAGACATGGATGATAGATGGTCCGTGTGTCACACTTGGATGCTAGATGCTGCATCGTGACAGTGGTCGCATACGACGATATCGTCCATTGTCACATGCCAAATGGCCGTCATCTGCGGTCATAGCCGTGATGGATGGGTCATAGTCGTGAGAGATGCATCAGTCGCCTAGAGTCGTGAGAGATGCATGAGTCGGCTAGCTCTGCTGTGCCTTGTCCCATCTCTTGTCCCATCTCTGGCTATTGCGTCTGTTACTGGTACAATTTGTGGGCCTGTTCCAGCAGGCATTGGTCGCTCACTGGCACTGGTGCGGCTAGCAGGTCCTGAGCCAACAGCCACATGCTCAAGAAAGGGGTTTGGAGCAGCAGGCAAGGGGGTATCAACCGCAAAGAGGGCATCAACTGCTCCTGTCTCGACACCCACCACGTCCCAACAACTGCTGCTATCTTGGGTTGCTCTACACAGTGTGCCCTCTGCGGCATGCTCATGAGCACTCGGGAGGACTACCGCGAGAGGCCCAAGCCGAAGCCCATCCAACGCAAGAGGCCCAAGTCTATGCAACCCAAAAGGCCCAAGGCCAAGTGTATGTGATGCGAGGGCCTGTACAGGTGTATCTGATGCGAGTGGTACATCTGATGCGGGTGATACATGTGATGCGAGTGGTCCAAGAGTGCCCACACCCTCATCCAAGATATTCGTTGCGGGTGCAAGAGGGTGGTGCGACAGAGGGTTGGGTGCGGGAGGCAACGTCAAAGAGCTTGTCCGCGTCTGCGAGCGCTGAGACCTACTGGGTGTCTGAGAGGAAGCGGGTGTGTTTGTCTGAGAGGTGCCGTGTGTCTTTGTCTGAGAGGTACCCCTGCCGGAGGGACGTGCATCACCACCTCCAAGATGGGCGCCTTGAAAGTGGTGCACCTTACCACGAGCTACTTGAGTGTGGTGCACCTTACCACGAGCTATCTTTGTCTTTAGCCAGGAGAATGCCGCCGAAGCAGTCGCTTCTTTGAGTGCTGCAACATGCACAGCTCCGGCGGTGGGTATGGGGAGCAGGTGATGCAATGGAGGGATTGGTCGCAAGGTAACGCGATGCCACAACGACAGGTGCCCTTGCCGAAAGACCTGCGCCTCAAAATGCAGCGCCAAGAGGTAGGCATGGTTGGAGATGAGATGATCCTCCATCCCCCCAAACGTGCCTGCCACCCAGCCATGCCCACTCCTTGTCACATGACTGATTTGGATGAGCAGACGACTTGGACGAATAGAGCAGCACCAATAGAGCAGGACGAATAGAGCAGCACCACTGGTCCAGCAATATAGCACATGGCATATACCACATGGCATAAACCACATCACACACACCAAATCGCATACACAAGAACCACCAACACTCACCGTGTGGAGTGCATGACAGCCCTGCACACCCATCACAGCCTTGCACACAGCGCTTGTAACATACCGATGCAACACTGCGCTTGCGACACACCGCGTGCAACACGCCAAAAAAATAATTACATGCAGCGAGTGTTTGTTACCTTTGTGGACTGGCTGCAAAAAGACGAAGGCTGCTCCCTCCACCAACGCTGCGCCAACGCCCCCGGCAGCCATTTGAGGTGGGTTACAAGTGTTCCAAGGGCCACTACCAACCGTGTCCTGCACGCTATTCCACCAGCTTCTTGTTCTCTCTTTCTCGACTGCCTCCTCTCTCTTGCCTTTGCCGTGGCTGGGAGGGTGCGGGTGCGCAGCATTGCACTCTCTCCCTTGACTCTCAGCATTGTCGTCTCTCCCTTTGTGCTGGCCTGGAGTGTGCCCTTGACTCAGCCCTGGACTCGACCGCGTCATCTGCGTCGCCTCTTCCCCTGTCTTGCGCCTTGCGTGCGCCCCTCCCCTCCTCTGTACTGGCGCCTGAGGTGGTGCGGTGGCAGGTGGTGGTAAGCGCGTGTCTATACCCACCTGCTTGCAACTGTCTACACCCGCCTGCACCTGCCGCCATGCTCGCGATGCCCGTCCATCGATATACTGTGTATGTGTGTGCGTGCGTGCGTGTATGTGTGTGTGTGAGAGAGAGAATGCGCGCGTGCGCGCGAGAGAGATGGAGAGAGCGCAAGAGGGCGAGAGAGAGAGAGAGATAGAGAGAAAAAGAAAGAAAGAGACAGAGATGAAGCGGTGACGGCCCTGAATATAAGAGATGAATGGTTCATGGAAACAAGGAAACTTAAGAGAGCCATACCACAAAGGTTGATGGACCACAAGGGTGGATGGAGACAAGAGAGTCGCGTGTCGGATGGAGACAAGAGAGTCGCGACACGCCACAAAAGGACCACACAAGAGACACGCGACAAAAGGACCATACAAAGGCACACAAACCACCGTCACAAACGTGCACGCTTAAGTGTGTGATAGGGCAAAAAGCACAGCACCAGCATTGGCTCGTTGGAGCAGTAGTAATTGACACAGGTGCCATACTGGCGGTTCGAAATGCTGGCGGCGCCGCCGAGCACGATGACTTTGATGCGAGCACGCTGCTCGATTGTCAAGTGTCGCCGGCAGAGCGACGTGATCAGTGCGCCCTGACTGTCATCACTCGAGAATCACTGCCCAAACACGCACACGCACACGCGCACGCGCCCGCGCTTGCACGTGAAAGCACCTGCACGCAAACGCACGCAGACGCAGACGCACAAAGAGGTTGGCAGAGACCTATGTGCGATGTGGACGAGACGTCCGTTACATCCGACCGCCTCCAGCTGTTGAGTGAGGTGCACCGCAAGTTGGAGCACCTCCTCTGTGTCGGCTGAAAAGACCTTTTGGCGAGCCGCCTGCGAAAAGTCTGCCCATGCCCCCTGCAATGCAACACACATAAGTCTGCCCACGCCCCCCCCCCCTGCACATCAACACGCACCTGTCGCTATCATGCCAAGAGATGTAATTTAAAAAATGTCTTACCCCCCCCTGACAACACCACTCAGCCCACAGAGCAGCAGGCGCGCGGCCGAGTGTGCGGGCTAGTCTCGCGATACACACCACTAGGCAGTCTTTGAGACTGCCTAGTTTCCGGGCTGGTCTCTCCATACACACCACTCCTTACTGCTCTCTTGTTCCACACCGCCTACCATGCCCCCCCCACACACACTCTCTCTCTCTCTGGGTACCGCCGTCTTGTTCCAGAGCGCGTAGCAGGGCACACCAAACAAGTCGGCAAGCATGCGCGCGTGATCCTTGCACTCGGCCTCGGGCGTGCGGATACCATTGATGTACGTCACCCGCACCTACTCTCTCTCTCACACACGCATCAGTCTATCGTCACGTCGTTACCCGCACCTAGCATACACCCGCACCTAGCATACACAAACATTTGATACCATCCATGCTTTTTCAGACACACTCTCTCATGAGCAGACACATACAAAATACACGGAGGGAAAGAAACTGAGAGAGGCAGAGCCAGAGAAAATAAAAGTGACCAACACTGATACAGACACACAACAATGCAGCAACAAAAAAAATACCCAGACACACGGGCAAAAAAAAAAAAGACGCGCTGACGCCGAGACAGGCACAGGCACACACTGAGACAGAAATAAAGACAGCGACAGAGATACAGCCAGCGACAGCGACAGAGACACAGACACAGACACAGACACCCATATGGCCACGTTGGGTCTCTCTTGTCAACAAGAGAGGGTGCGCGAGCGCGCGTGGTGAGAGAAAGAAAGAGTGAGAGAGGAAGAGCGAGAGAGAGGGCGAGAAAGAAAGAAAAGGAGGAAAAGAGAGGACAAGACGGAGATTGAGATAGAACATGTGTGATGGTTTTTGTGTGTGCGCGCGCGTGTGGGTGTGAGAGAGAGACAGAAAGAGACCGAGAGAAACAGAACGAGATAAAGAGACACAGAGAGATATAGAGAGATAGAGCAAGCAAGCAAATGCTAAAGCGGGCGAGCGAGCGAGCAAGAGAGAGAGAGAGAGAAAGAGAGAGAGAGAAAGAGAGATACAGCAACGCAGCAACACACACGACACATAGGTACACTGACTCACAGAAAAAGATATTGACACATACCTGACACAGACAAGACAACGACAACGACACACAAACAACACAAAGACACAGATAAACACTACCAAAAGACACAAGCGCTCACCTTTCGATTGAAAAACATTTTGCACCCGATCTAGAGCAAAGGTATTCTTTGGTTGCAAACAATTTTGCCCCGCCAGAATTTTTCGGTAGCTGCGGCCCAGTTCGGGTCTTCAAAAGAATGATTTAATGACACTACAATTGCTCCTCATCCTCATGTCTCTTCTCGGGCGGGGTTTTCCTGCGCACACGGTGCTATCGTCTGCCATGCCGTTGGCGAGCCGTGCACGGGACCGTTTCCCTCTTCTTGGCCCGCACCATTCGAAGACTTTGGTCCAGAGCGAAACGCGCGGTGGTGGAATTTTGCGTGATGAGGAGGCAGTGCTGCTGTCGCGCCGGGATTTGTTGGATCTTCTGCGTCCAAAAGACGACTTATGGCTCCAGGACAGCGTGCGCCGTCGAGTTTGTCACGCCTGCGTCGCTGGAGGAAAGAGGGAGAAAGAGGTCTGTCAGAGCACATCTTCTCAACAAGCGTGCACATCTTCTCAACAAGCGTGCATGCCTGCTGCACGCAGCAGCGCGTTGAGCTTGCAGTCCCCATTGACATTACTTGTGCAAAAAAAATCGACTCACCGGAACCTGCCCTATCCTGCATATTGTGCGCAGGAGACGGCACGCTACGGTGTTGCTTCCGAGACTGGTGATTTACGCTGGCTAGTGCTGCTGTGCAAAGAGTGTGTGAGCGGGCCGCGCCCCCTGGCACCGCACTTGATACCCCTCTTTAGGTGAACCCCCTCCCCGCGCTCAAGCGGCGGCGCGGACAGAGTGTTGCTAACAACGAACGCATGGGCAGGCGCTGTGTACAGTGCAGACGATACGCGACATTTGGACTGCCCGATGGTGGGCGGCACGCGGCCAAGTATTGCAAGGAGCACAAGGGCGAGCATGACGTTGACGTGACGTGCGCCAAGTGCCAGCACTCTGGCTGTGTCCGTCGTGCTCTCTTTGGGCAGCCGCCTAATCTTCTTCCCCCTGCCAGATGCACCAGGTCGCAATCATCGCGGCCCGCCGGTTCCTCGCCTGCACGGCAGCAGCATCAGCAGGCAGTGAGACGGCAGGCGGTGCGGTGTGGCCTTCACAGACTGGTCTGAACCCACCCCTCTCTCCTCTCTTGATAGACTCGTCTGAAGCCAACCTTTCCCTCCTTCATAGACTCGTCTCTATCAAGGCGACGATACACTCACCTCAACCCATTCTCCCCCTCTCTTTCCTCTCTCTGTATGTTTCTGCACCTGCCCTCGCTGGGTGGATCGCTCGCTTGCTGGCAGTGTGGTTGAAGATATGGAAAGAAAGGCGATTCCAAGAGGCGATTCCATAAAGCACGCAGCGCGCGAATCTCGAAAAGACGCCAGTCCTTTCATGTATTTTGTTTTCGTTGTATCATCAATGAGTCAGGTTCTCAATTGCGAACAGATGGAATGGGCCCATCGCACAATTTTTTCCAAAACAATTTCCAACAAAAAAAAAAAGCTTTTCTGTTCAAGGACCGGACACATTCTGTTTTTCCCCAGAATCTCGAAAAACAGGAACGGACGCTCCCGCAAGGTGCTGGGAGTCAAGGGCACCCGCCGAAGTGGGCGCGCGGGGGCGGAGGTCGCAGCTGCCGCCATCCCGTTACCATCGTTTGACTATGATGCTGTGTGCAGGGTGGCGACATGCAAGTGTACTCGCGTTTCTGTTGTGCCGTCGGTATCTTCTTCTCCCTCTACCTCTTTTGAAGCCTGAGCGCACACCCGACTTTCACGAAGATGCAGGATGGATAATATGGCCTAGTGGGCTAGTGCGTGCATCACCTCCTCCAACTCTGCCCTCCATCTGTTGCTTCAACCCCACGCTGTGTGCTGAAGCACTCTTGCCCCTGTGTCCCTATGCTGTGTGCCCAAGCACTCTGGCCTCTGTATCGCTGGCGCTTGTGTGTGCGCAGAGGCAGCAGCGCGATGTAACGAGAGGAGGGAGCACAGGTTGCCAGCAGCATGCCACCTGTGGACCAAGTACTGCCAGTGCTCGCCGCACCGTGTGTGCCAAGCACAAGCGTGGTGCATCAGCGCGCGCAGGCGTTCCGTTCCAAGACCTGTCTTCGCTGGTCTCGTGTGTCTCGTGTGTCGGCTCCCATGACGGCTTGCCTGTTGCGGCACGCCTCTTTTGCCACACCTCTTGCCCAAACCTCAAGCTCCCAGTCCATACACATAAAGATTCTATATATGTGTCACGAACTCATCGTGATACTCTATGTATGTGTCACGACCTCATGATGATATCATGAGCTGGTGACACTGATATGGAATCTCATGTATATGTAGGCATAGATGAGGCATAGATACAATATCTTGATGACTTGGTCACACCTATAGAATGTGTGCGCGTCTGTATTGCCCACACGCATGCCCACACACAACCATTCTCAGATCTGTGTGTCTGACACGGTGCGGCATGATGGCAGAAATGTCGTCATGTGTTGGGCTGTAAACGCGTGGCCAACTACGGGCATGCCTCTACGTTGCTGGCCAGGTACTGTGTGTCGCACCGTCACCCTTTCGCTACCTCTGTGCGGGTGTACTCTTGGTGTGAGCACGGCATGAAGAGGGCACAGCAAAAGATTGCACAAGCCATGCCACCAGGCCTGAGTCCACTGGCGGGTGCTACTGATAACTACTTTGTGACTCATGTTATGTCATAGATGGTATGTCATAGATGATATGTCATTCTAGTCACACATCATGTGTCATTCAAGTCATCAAGTGATTCATTCAATGACATACCATCTATCATTCTAGTGACACATGATGTGTCATTCAAGTGATAGATGATATGTCATTGAATGTTGCGGTGGTGTCATAGATGCTATGTCATTGAATGTTGCGGTGGTGTCATAGATGGTATGTCATTTATCCTTTCCACTGCCGCTAGTCCCAAAAGGTTTGCTGCTGCCAATTGCCGGTTGCAGGAGGGGCGTAGGAGGCTGATGCCACAAGAGCACATGCCTCAAGAGCGTATGCCCCAAAACCAGGCTTGCAGGTGCAATCTTGTGTCATCTTTGGAGGTGCATCTCCAAGGATTGCTCTCCGTCTTTGGGTACCATGCTATGAGTCGCACCTCTTTCTTGACATTGCAGATGACGACATTGAAGATGTTGACGACATTGCACATGTTGACGACATTGCAGATGTTGACGACCAAGCATGTTTGATGCTATATGCTATATATCTGGCCAGATTCTGCTGCGCGCACAAAGGAAGTGAGGATGTGGAGGTACGCTCGCGGTTAACCTCTGCTCGCCACCTTCGACTTGTTTTAAACGTCACTCTAGACATGAATGCGTCCATTTGGTCGACGACTCCCAAGGTTGGTGCCGCGCATGAAAAGCCTGCCGGATCAGGCGGCGAATCAGGCGGCGAATGGTCCTCGTCTCCCTCGCCCTCCAGTCATTCTTGCAACATCACACAGCCCAAGGGCAGAGGAGCAAGAGGAAGTAGAGGAGCAAAAGGGGTGCTTGGGGCTAGGAATGCACGAAAGGTGCTTGGCAGCCGCTTGGGGTGCATCAATGCCACAGTCGTGAATGACACAGTCGTCAAGGCCACAGTCGTGGATGGCACAGTCGTCAAGGCCACAGCAGCGCGGCAGCAAGGAGGTAGAGGACAGATAGCCAAGACATGTCGAGGCCCTATGCCATAGCACATATCGAGGCCTGTTGCATAGCACATGTGTAGGCCCTGTTGCATGGCACATGTCTAGGCCGTATTGCATGGCACATGTGTAGGCACTATCGCACACATGTGCACTTTCACATCGCTCAACCGAAAAGTCGCTAGCCATACCAATTAGGCGCAATTCTACGGCATACACCAACTGATCCGTGTGCCTATTGACTTATCGGTTGACCACATGTCTAAGGGCGGGTGTTATGTAAGTTGCGAGTTGTAAGACCGGTGGCCTTGCCTGCTCGTCATGACACCATTGCTGTTGACAGTCACAACCCTCTAATCAATAAACTTTGTTTTTACAACAGGTGTCGGGTGTGTCGGCTCGATTCAGTCTCGAAAGCAACTGCACTCTACATGCCCCTACCATGTAGCTGCACTCTACAGTCTCGAAAGCAAGTGCACTCTACATGCCCCTACCATGTGTAGAGCCCCTACCATGTAGCTGCACTCTACATGCCCCTACCCTCCTTGTCACCCTCCACCGTGTGTGCTGTCGGCGTGTGCGTAAAAGAGAAAGGAGGGAGGAAGAGAGCGAGAGGGCGGGTGTGAGCGAGAGAGTGGGTGTGCGGGCGTGTGCGCGTGGTGGGAAGCGCAGTAGGCGCGCGAGATGAATAGTGGCTGAGTGGTGCTTGACACATCCGGAGCCAAGGAAAGTGGGTGAGAGGTGACAGATCTGAGAGGTGACAGATCTGAGAGGTGACAGATGAAGAGTGGAGGTCGCTTCTCTGAGGGGTGCATCACCTGTAGCGCACCATGTCAGCGACCTTGAAGCACTCTCATGTGTGGCGTATTAGCGCAATAACCCGTATGCATACATGCGAGTGCTGCATCTAAGCCGTATGCATGCATGCGAGTGCTTGATGTAACGCCTATGCATACATACATCCACCGCCGCCTGCAAATCACTTGAAGACCACACCGCATACACACCAAATGACGAGTGCTACACACCAAATGACGAGTGCACAAACAAGAACAAGACAAAGACGAACAAGAGAAGCAACAACAAGAGTTGGGACCTTACATTTTGTCAATCTCCCCCTGCCCCTTGACCCCTGTCGTTTCCTGGTGCTGCTGCACGGCGAAATAGAGAGCGTCAGATCCCTGGAGACACGAGACACGAGACACGAGACACGAGACACGAGACACGAGACACGAGACATGAGACATGAGACATGAGATATGAGAGATGAGACATGAGACATGCGACAATGTGGAGACAAAAGACACGGTGAAGATATGAGAGAGGTTGGAGATAGGAGACACCGTCAAGACAGAAGACAAAGTCATGAGACACGGTGGAGACAGCAGACAAGGTCATAAGCACCTGGCGCGCCACCTGCATCTTGTGCTGACCCCGCTGCATTCTGGCTACCGATTCTGTTAGCACAGTACATAGTCAGGCCTCGTGTGAGCGTGTGAGTTTCGACACTCATTTGTGAGTTTAAATGAGTGTCGACGACTCTGTCAACAAGCAACCAGTAAGCGAGTGTCAACGACTTGTCAACACATCTCAAGCACTGTGTGCGCCTTCCACTGTGTGGTGCAGTGCAGTGGTTGTTCTCCTATCTTGCCCCATGTGTGTTCGAGGGCAGTGGGTGTGCATCAAAACTTGATGTGAGGGTGTAGTTTGCTTGATAGCAAGTCTAAGTAAGCAATACACTAACCTCGATACACTATCCTCGATACACTAACCTCCCACTCAGGGTCATGCCTCATGGCTTATGCGCCATGCCACGCGCTCTCATGCCATTTTTCGAGAGAACAAATCTCTCAAAGAGAATGACCTGAGATGGCAGTGGTCTGGTGTTGTTGGAGAAGATGTTGAGACGCTAGCAGCAAGGCAACTTGGGCGTGCTGGGCCTTGATGCTGGCCTCCAGCGCCTCCTGCTCAGGGCCCCTCCCACTCTTGATCACTCGCCTTCAACTCCCTCCGTCAAGGCACAAGGTACTGTACTACAACTTACAAGCATGTCTTTTGGCGCGTTTCAGGCGTGTTTCAGGAGTGTTTTGAGCGTGTTTGGGGCGTGTTTGGGGCGTATTTTGGGCGTGTATTGGGGGGATTCTGCAGGGTGGCGGTGGCAACACGAGTTGAACATTTGGAAAGTTTTGAGCATCTCGCTGCCGCGCGCCCGGTGCATCGCTAATCAAACTGACACATAGATGGCAAAACCTGCTGAAGAGGCATGTTGCTTGTAAGGAGCGCTCCCTCCGTGCTGTCATGCCCGACTCCCTTCTCTCTTTCTCGGATAGTCTTGATCTGTTCCTGTAGAAAACAAGTGGCAGATGCACGCAAGGTAAGTTTGAAGTTGACGCAACCCGCTGTACATTCGGCTCACTAAGACCACATGATTCTATACGCTCCTCTCAAACCACATGAGTCTATAGAGCCCTTTTCACATGAGTTTTTAGCCTCTTGTTTCTCTCGCCTGTCACTCCGCCCTCCTGCTGCCGTCTGCGCACTGCGGCAGCGTGCATGATGACAGCACGCATGCGTGTCTCCCTGGTGTGTCACGGCAAGTGTGCAGATTGAGCGCAAAAGACAGGAGAGACGTGAATACGTGTCACGAGTCCACGTGTCACGAGTCCTTTACCCCCGCCAGCATAGGCGTGTCTTGAGGAGGCAGCGTCTTAAAGACACGCCTATGTCTTGAGGAGCCAGCGTCTTCTTTACAAGCACCTGGCGGGTATGCATAGCGTTGGTGGCGCCTCCTGACACTTGTGCTGCCAGGCTATCATCGAGTTCTGCGGCACCAGCATCTTGTGCCCGTATGGCAGAGTGGGCGGAAACTCGTGTGTAATCAGCGCGCATCCTGCTGAGCTCCACTTTCTGTTGCACTCTCCACCCCCAACCCGTCAGCGCTTCATTTATCTTGGATATGTGTCATTATGCCTTGAATGTTTGGGCTTGAGACATGACTCTGCCTTGAGACGCCGTCACCGTGGGCATGACTATCTACAGTCTTTATCTACAGTCTTTACTTGACTATCTACAGTCTTTACTTGCTGTGCATGCATGTGCAACTTGGGTGTGGTGCACGCAGCGAGTGAGGTGCATGTAAGTGGGTGCATGCGCAGAAGGCATGTGCTCAACAAAGGCAAACACCCATACAGCCGTTGAGGTCTTGATGTGCTTCTGGGCACACGTGCCTGCAAAAGAGCAGCCTTTTGGTTGGCGATAGCATAGTCCCAAATGGCCAGGTCTTTTGACACGCTTCTTGCAACCTCTGCTGCGTCGTGCTTCCGTGCTTGGCTGTCGGTCGGCAGTGGGTGTAGATGGTGTAGATGGTCTACTGCACAGCCAAGGGCCGAAGACTCGGTAACGACACCATCGACACCATCTTGCTGCCTTGACGAGCCTTGCCTAATCTGCCAAGTATCTTATCTGTCAGCTGTCAGATGCTGGTGGGTGTAAAGGCATGTGTAGATATCAAAGGTGTAAAGGCATTTGTAGATGTAGGTGTCAAGGCATTTGTGGATATCAAACCCTCTCTGCACGTCTAAATATCAAAGCCTCTCAGTGCGAGTGCCAGAGGCCAAAAGGCACGGCTAAATGGCGGAGCGCAAGCACAAGTCATGTAGTAGGCAAGCAGCAGTCATGTAGCACAAGTCATCAAGCACACGTCATCTAGTCGGCACACTCGATAAAGCACACGTCACAAGTCATCAAGCATCTAGTCGCCTAGATGACGTGGCAGACTAGATGCACACCACGGCTTACACCACACGTCTAAGACGATGACAGGTTGTATGCCAGATGTAAGCACCTGCATTTGTTGTTGCTCTTGGGCTACAGTGCTGGATCGCGCTCGCGCTATGTCGCATCGCACCTGGTTGTTTCACGGCTTGAGTCACCACACAAGTACACACACTTGAGCAACTACACACACTTGAGCACAATACAAGTACAAACACCGCGCCTATCAACAGTGACTTTCAAGTATGACTTTGCTGAGACGACACTTGACGACACTTGACGACACTTGCCGTATCTCCACCCTTGTCATAGCATGTGATATGCGTGTGATATGCATGTGATATGCGTGTGATATGCATGTGATATGCGTGTGATATGCGTGTGATATGCATGTGATATGCGTATGATATGCGCGTGATATGCGTATGCCTATCCACTTGCAGCTGAGACATGATGGGGGCATTATGGGGGCATCATGGGGGCATCACAACATCCTCATGCCCTTTAGGTATATATACACGTAGAGTCTTGTAAATTGAGTATTGCAGTTGGATGCAGGTGTCTTTTGGTGTTTGTCCCATATTTGTCATCTTCCTCTCACTCCTTTCCACGTCCATTCACATTCATACACACACACACACACATATATATACTCAAAAACGCACACACACGCACACACACGCACACACACGTTGACACACACACGTTGACGCATGTACAGGTGGTGTGACATGTCTTTAGATGCACGGCCAGTATGTGTGAGGATGTTGTATGTTGTATGTGTGTGAGGATTGAGTATCTTGGGACCTTGTGGACAAGAGCCTTCCACAGCGAGGTATCATGCGTGAGCGAGAGCATCACGCTTTGCTCTTTGTGCTGTGACATGTGGGCATCGCATGTTGAATGTCAGTAGTTGCATCTCATGCCGGATGTCACATGTGACTTGTTGCACTAGTTGCAGTAGTTGCAGTAGTTACAGTAGTTGCAGTAGAAGCATCGCATGTCGAATGTCACTAGTGGTATTGCATGTCTCATGTCACTAGTAGCTGCAGGTAATACGCATCGTGACACACCTCTGCCGTCAAGTCGCCATGCATGCCCATGCAATCGGTGACAAGTTGTTATGTGGACGTGAAGATAGTTACTTAGCACCATCCAACTCTTATATGTCACTGCAATTGTCAAGAGGCAGGCCAAAAAGAAACAAAAGAAACAAAGGGTGGCGATATACGGCTTCTTTTGTACCTGTATGCTCACTGAATCGTGCGATACGTCTTGCTCAAACGATTGGGCATGGCCAGCCACTAACAGCGCATGCTTGGCACGTGCTGCTGCTACCTTGTCAAGCTGCAGTCTAGAATCTGTCAACGTGGTGTGGGAGTGCTGAAAGGCAGCTTGTGCCTCAGCCTCTACCTGCCTCTTGCTACTGCGAAAGGCAGCCATCTTGGCCTTCTCTTGGACCGTCATTTGGAGGGCAGTGCTTTTGAGACGCTGACCAAATGTGGCCATGTATGCTTTGTGATCCTCTTGCATATCTACCTCTTTCTGCTCTGAGCCAGACGCATCCTTTGAGACTGAGGAAAGGTCAGCGTTGGCAAGGCGCTCGGCCATGTGCATGTTCATATGCAGGTGTTGCTTGGCCTCTCGCACCTGCGGTTTTAGGTCTGCAACGCGTTGGTGGTCCCTCACTTGATCTCGTCGCCACATTGCCTCATCTGAGTGGAGTGCATTACGCTCACCACCAAGCTGCGCCTCGAAACTTTGGTGCATGATCTGTGTCATCTTTGCCGAAATGCATCCTGAAACCTGCTAGTGTGTGTGCGTGTACGTGTGTGCATGTGAGACAGAGACAGTGACAGAGACAGAGACAGAGACAGAGACAGAGACAGAGACAGAGACAGAGACAGAGAGAGAGAGAGAGAGACAGTGACAGAGAGAGAGAGAGAGAGAGAGACAGTGACAGCGACAGCGATACCCACACTGACACACACACACTGACACACACACACTGACACACACTGACACACACAGAAAAACACACACACACACACACACATAAATAAATATAGACACAGAAATAGACCATACGCACACACTGATACGCACACATACACACAAACACACGCACGGACACACAAACACGCACGCGCACACGCACAAATGCACACACGCACACACATACACACACACACACACGCACACACACACTGACATACATACACATAGTCACACACATAGTCACACGCATAAACATAGACACAGATGCAGATACACACAGAGACTCACAGACACGTACACAAATACAGACACAGACACAGACAAAGACACAGACAAAGACACAGACACAGACACACATTTGCATGTGCATATATAAGCACTTGCCTTGCGATTAGACTCAGCTGATTTGATGATTTCCATCATCAGGGCTTTCTGGTCTTGTTGCAAAATGGTGTCGCTTTTTAGACGCTCCGATCTGTCTCGCGTTCTGAGTTGCTCCAAATCCGCAATTGCCTTTGACATGTGCTTTGTATGCAGGGCCTGCGAACACACACATGCACGCGCGCACACAGAAATACTTGGTTCCTAGTCTATTTTGACTGACCAACAGATTTGCAATGATACTCATTCTGACTCACTGGTGAGGTAACATCTCCCTGTCTCATCTTCAATTACCCAAGTGATAACACTCATCTTCAATCACCTGAATAATGGTAAGCTCATGCTGCGCCGCTGCCACGGCGCTCCGCTCAGCCGTGTCTGTGAGAAGTTCGCCCGACTGCGTCCCCTGGGCTTGAAAAGCAAGAGCCAGCAAGCACAGCGCAGACATCATCATCCGATGATGCATGCAATGCTGCATCCGGATCGATGGCGACATCATCACAAACTTGTCCATGGCCACAAGTCCTATTTTCGATTGGGACCTTGTTTTTTTCCAAAAAACAAACATAACGGTTCATGCCGTTGTAAGTAAGTGTCGCTCGACTTGTGTCGCTCGACCAGCAACATCTCACCGAGCCAGGATGCACTCGCTCCACCGGCAGCGCTACCTTGAACAGGCGGCAAACGAAAAGACCAAAATACGGTCCAAAATTCCCCCTTTTTAGCTGTCTTGCTTCGCTATCACTTGATGAATCTCCTAATCATACTGTGGTTGTTGGCTTGAGCAGCAAGAGCACGGATTTCGAGCCCTTTTCGCATCCGGAATACCTGCGGGTATGCTCCCCCCGAACGCATCAAAGAAAGAATGGATGTGTTTGACGCTTGGTCAAACTTACGTCTCGAGTGTGTTCACAAGGTCTTCCCAGTCAAGGATGCTGACTATCTGTGGGAAACAGGCTGACGGGATCAAGGAGATTCGCTTGAAACAGCGTGCCAAGACTCAGGACTTTGCTGATAAGCATATGGAAAGAGAGGAGCGCTACAGCGCGGCGCTTGCCGAGGCAAGCGATGCAGGCATAGCACTTTACGGTCCAGCCGCCGCGGCAGAGGATAGGCATCTGTGGGCTGTTAGGTCTCCCCACCCTTTGCTATTCTTGCGCATTGCCTTTTGGTGAAGTTGAGTTGTTTGGTGGCCGCCAAATACGCACGCATACATACACACACACACACACACACACATACAGGCCTACACACACACACGTACACACACGTACACACACGTACACACACACACGTACACACACACACACACGCCGTCCATGTATGTCAGGACCTGACAACACCGTCTGAATTCTGCAGTGAACCGCTCAAGCATCATCCCGACCTGCACGATTTCAGACCGCGCAAGTTTTCTGCAGAATTGGCTCACCCTAACGTGACACCAAACAAGTATGTGCTGGAAAAGGCACGCATCCAGAACTCACTCTTGTCCGAAACTTTTGAAGGTTGTTTGGACCTTTCTTTCTTGTGCATGCCTTTTGAGAGTGCAGCACATGATTCTCTGCATCATGCATGCATTTTTATGCACGCACATACTCATTCATCCTCACATTCATACATGAATACAGATGGGCTTTGTTCGTCCACATGTATATAGCATGTATGCTCTTGTGTATACGCACAACCAATCTATAATCATACCTTGACGATGCATGTGGATAGAGTTGGCGGGTAAGTTATAAAACGGTCACGGTGACATTGCACGCGCACGCACGCGCTGCACACGTAGGTATGTACCTAGGTACCGTCTGGGACGAGCACAGGGGTGGCGTCCACATAGCGCTGGGCAATGAAGATCGCAAACGCAACAAGGAGGTGCAACCAATCATGCGCTTCACTCCTCGCACGCAGGCCGAGCGCATCGAGCAAGACGTCTCTCTTCCCCTTCCCTCTCCCTTTCCCGGAGTCTAGTAACAGAGAAGGAGCCCAAAGAGAGAAGGCTGATACGATTAGAAGGCTCTTTAAAATTATAGGTCTCTTTTGCAAAAGAGCCCCACAAAACAGACTATATTCTGCAAGAGAGACCTATGTTTTTAAAGAGTCTACCAATCGTAGCCACCCCACCCCATAAGAGAGGAGGCTTATAAGAGAGAAAGCTCATAAGAGAGGAGGCTCCTAAGAGAGGAGGCTCGTGAGAGAAGGTCATTGACATAGCACCGAGACACAAGGTCATTGACGTCATCATCATGTCACTCACCGCCCTTGAGATACCAGAGAGACAGAGGCTCTTGATCAACCTCCAAGTTGAAACCAATACAGATATCTATACCACCCACACACAAGCTCTTGAAATACCACCAAAACACAAGCTCTTCAACGTGATGTCACTGCCTTGTCGCTCCTCACCCTTTTCAGATACACACGCACATTCGATTAACTCGCAATCATACAATGTATATATTATATATATTGATATATACATATATACATATATATGTATGTGCATATATATATATGTATATACATATATATGTATATATATATATATACATATACATATATACATATATATATATATACATATATATACATATGTATATACATATATATATATATATA
>Ga0105055_10005682_pt1 | contig 17482 bp, 9 predicted proteins | sample BON03_FD_78090 | JGI IMG/M metagenome (GOLD analysis project Ga0105055, IMG submission 78090) | Freshwater microbial communities from Lake Bonney liftoff mats and glacier meltwater in Antarctica - BON-03 | ecosystem: Environmental > Aquatic > Freshwater > Ice > Glacier meltwater | place: Lake...
GCCATCAGGCTCTTTTCTTTCAACAAGATACTCTTGTTTATTAAGAAATTAGCATTTGATGGCTTTTATCCACTTCTAGTAGTTTTAAAAAAAATCGATTTTTGTTGTTGTTTAAAAAAAAATTCAAATTACCAAGGCAAATAAATTTCCATATTTGAAAAAAAGGAAAGCCCCCATCTCGTGGAGTCAGGTCTACGATGGTTTACATTGGTTTCCCTTGGATGATTGGTAAAATAGCCGATTTCATTGCTCTTAAAGGTAAAGTCTGCATAAAAGAAATCTGGGAATTTGTTGAGCTGGAGGACAAGCGGTGGCTGAGTGATTCAAGCTTCAAGCAATTGGTACTGGATGAGTTGAAAAAGATCGACTCGATTTCATTTGAGGGGGACTCTATGGTTGCGGCGAACGAGTCTCTTAGACTGGCTTCTGTTGGGTTGGTTTCGGACAAGTATGTAAATGCCGGACATACGCTGGAATATCTTCAATTCATCGGTTCGCATGGTGCACTAGGTGTTGAATCTACAACCCTTCAGGAGTTCGGTGCGACATTAAACAAAGCGAACCAGGCATATGTTGTGGATACTCTACAAGAGCTAGGACTGGTTTTTAAGAGATCTATGCCTCGAAACAAAACGGTGAAGAATGTAATTTTTCTGACAAGGTTCAAATTGGATGAACACGACGAGGAACAACAAAAGGTAAAGAAATCTTATGCTGAACTTGTTGATTTGTTGAAAGAGCTTAAATCTAAACTGGGTGTGAATGTCGTCTCGGCAAACGATGCATGGGTAATTTTAGAATTGCAACCGAGGTTCCTTACCAATAGAGCAGGACAGTGCACTGATTCATTCCGCAACCACGTGGATGCTCTCTGGAAAGAAGGAAAAGGTTTTATTGAGGTTGTGCAAAGACATCTTGGAATTGGGAAGGCGACCACCTCTAAAAAGTCGGTGCATTGTTTTTGCATTCGTGATCACCGTACAAACTCTGCCCCTCGATTGTTTCCAGTCGTGTCTTCGCCTACCTCTGTGGCTATGGTTGAACATTCAGGATTAGTTCATGAACTTTCAGCTACTGAACAGATCAAGTTGCTGGTACTCTCAAGAGGAAATGCGGGGATCGGATATTCGGAGTTAAGCGGCAGCACACGATTGAGTTCTAAAGCCATAGGTCGTTATGTTAATGGAGAGAAAGACATTTTTGAAGTCATAAAGAAAAAACTTGGCGATAAGAGTAAATACAATGCTACTTTTACCGTGGTTGGACGAGAGCACCCGTTAGAGTCGTTTTCTCGAACTCATCCTGATATGATAGCTTTAGAAGATGCTGTGGATTTGAAGGATAAGGATGCCGAACGAAAAGGCATTATTCAAAGGATAATGGAAGAAAAAGGGGTGTGTAATGTGACCGAGTTAACAAATGCTATTGTGCTTGCCGAGAAAGATGTGTATGATGGCAAGATAGCAGCACGAACGATGCGCGGACTTCTTGCCGGGATGGATGATTTTGTGGTAACAGAGATTTCCTATGAAGACATTCAAGGCAAACAATCTATTGTTGGTAAACGTGGCGTCAAATCAACGCCGGAGGAGCTCAGAGAAGCAGCTTCTTTTAAACCTACAGGTAAGGGGACCGCAGCTGAAGCAATTGATAGCAGCGTCATCCGAATTTACAGCAGAAAAAATCTGAATGATCTCATACAAGCGAAAGCCCAAGGTCAGAATATATTCGAGTATAAATTGTCGGGTAAAGGCACTGGCGAACCGAAGCAAGCGTTGGAAGTAGTGCATGTAGACGACGTCATGGATTTAGTCTCTATGCGAGAGCATCTGGGCGATGTGACATTTCTGGAACATTTCTACGACCCTAAATTAATGAACAGAGTTCGGATTCTTCACGGGTGGCTATTACGGCAACTTGGAGGTACCGATGCGGTAGAGGTCCCCTTCGATCGTCAAACAATACTACTTTCAATGCCGCTCTCGAAATTCTTGATCATCTTTTCGAAATCCTCAAATTGCAAATCTGCAAATTGCTGGAGTCCTGATTTGTGTAAGCGCATTGCTGATGGTGTTATTGCGAACAAAATTGCCGCCGACATACAGGGCTTGGGTGCTCGTACAAATCAGAGTAAATTGTATATCGATACATTTAGGCTGCTTGGCGTGGTTCGGGACGAAACCTCGCCTCTAATGAATGCACAAAATACTTTAGTTGTTCGCCAATCCTTGGTTTTCAGAATCCAATCTGAAGAAACTGGGGGGCGTGTGTGGGACGTGACGACGGATGAAGATTTGCACGAGTATTACGAATGGCTTCGAGTCGAAGCTGTGTCCCGACAAACCTCGAGTAAAAAATCAAATCAATGGTTTTCACGGAGCTCATGGGCATTAGTGTCAAGGAAGACAAAGGCAGTGGAGAAAGAAAAAGCTGTGAAGCCTGTGCCGAAACCTGGGAAGAAACGAAAACAGAGTAAACCGCCGCCTATCTCTAGGAAGAAGGCGAAGGTCGTGCCTCAGAAGATTCAATGGGATAAAAACAATGAGCAGACGCTGATGGATGAATATTGGGGTTCCCATGATATAGGTCGTGCGATTCAAGCACTCGGGTTTTCCATATCGAAGGAAGAATGTCTTCGAAAAATTTCAAAGGTCATAGCTCGTGATGAAGTTACTGAGGTAGAAAAGGTACATCTTGAGACCAGGCGTTTCGAAAGCTGTTCAGATTATTCTGTGTATAACAAACTTGTCTGCGTGCAAATTTGGCGAATGGATTCGGAGAACCCAGACATGTCGGATTCGTCGATTGCTGCTTGCATGTCACGGTTTTCCACATTCAGAATATTCAAAGTGTTGCAAGAGAATGTAAATATATGCTTCTCAATGATCCCATCGTTGAAGGAGGGTTCTGATTCGGTTGATTTAGCACTCCACCCATATCCTGCAAAAGCTTTGGTTGCCTGCTACAATAAAATAACCGCTGTAACTGATTTGAAACTTGACGCTACTGCTTTGGACTATGACACCTTGAAGTACGAATCCACCAAGAGGTATGCCGATTACGACAACGTTTCCGGGAGTGAGTTGCTACGAAGTGTATTGGGGGTTGCGGCTGGGCTATCCGAGATTACTGGGGTATTTGTTAGGGATCATTGTGAGATAGCTGATGAACCACATCAGGTCAAGGGGCCTCCGAAGATTCCAATATCTGATATTAAACAACACGTGCCTGAATTTCGTTTCGATGTTTCCCCAATCATCTTCACTACCGATGTCTCTTCAAGCAATTCGAATAGTTCCGTCAATGTTGAGAGTATTGTTATTCAGATCCAAGCGGCAGGAGAAGATGGACTACCTGTGAGTGACATCGGTGATTCGCTGAAGTTGGTGCAACGACATCAGAGTATCCTAACGGTACCGTTTTACGATCATTTGCGATTGGTGCACCGTGAATTTGGACAAAGGTGGACTACTAATTCTAACATAGTAGTACGCAAGTGGACATCAGTAGATGGTGCTACTAATGAAAAATTGTTAAGATCCATTAGGAGATCACTGATTTCACTGGTGTACGAAAAACCAGGTATCTCTGTAAGTGCTTTGCATGGACGTTTCTTCCCTGTTCTTGATCCTGTGGATGTCGATGAGATTGTGGGTGATTTAATGGAAGCAGGGGTCTTGGAAAAACAGCGCTTTGGAAATCTGGATTGTTTTTCAGTAAAACTTAGTGGGCATAGTCGATCCCTCTTGAAATACTTTGAAGGTTCCTGATTCAGTTTTGAAAACCTCAACTAGACGTTTCAATATTGTTTCTTTTGTACTGAGGTACTTGTATAAAAATCTAATCTAATGTGTTATTCGTAGTTTTACAAGAAGTAATCAGGAGCAGGTTTCTTGGCGGGAACTCCACGTGATTCTTGCGGTGCTGCTTCCACTATTTTAAATCTCTTAGCCAGATGCTCATCTAATTCTAGAATAGCAGCAACATTGCCACAACGGTAGCAATAATTTGGTGCAGACCATACAGTAACTAGCTGCTCATTAAACATCCACTTGTATCCTTCCATCACCAGTTGATGAGCCCTGCAAATTAGTTGGAGACTGTTACTGTGATTGAATTTTTCAACAACATCTTTACCGAATAAGTAGCCAGCACCTCGAGGACTCAAGCCCCATCCTTCAATATCTTCAGGGTCTGACCACATGAGATCGCACATGGCGCCATCGTGAGGAACTTCTTGTTTTCGATCGATGATTCTGATTTGATCCATGGTGTTGATGGACGGAGAGAGTCCTCCATGAACACAGAATATTTTATCTTCGATAATTGCAGAAAGACTTAAGAAATCAAATATCTCGGTACAGTAACGCCAAACATTAACGGACCCGTACTTACGGAGACATTCATCGTAGAATCCATACACCTGTGTGATCTGTCTGCTCTCGTGGTTCCCCCTGATGAGTGTGATCCTATCAGGGTATCGAACTTTGAGTGCTAAGAGCAACAAGAACGTCTCGACACTGTAGAATCCACGGTCGACAAAATCACCCATAAATAAGTAGTTAGTATTAGGACAATGTCCGCCAACTCGGAACAGCTCCTTGACGTCATAGAATTGACCGTGTACATCACCGCATATAGTAACGGGGGCATCAACTCGTTGGACATTGCTTTCGTCAATAAGGATTTCCCGAGCACGTGAACACAACACTTTGACTTCAGACTCTTTCAGGTACTCACAATTCATCAACTGCTCTATTTGCCGATCTAAGTCAGAGCTAGAACTCATTGTTAAATGAAGATACGGAGAGGCGGCTAACAACTGGTATTCTACTACACGAAAAAGCACTATTGCGTAAATTTTCATTTCATTATTTATCCCAAATAACGGTTGCAAGAATCTTGAAATGGACCAAGTTCCAGGGAGAACACCTTTTGAAAGGACACTGGTAAGTATGCGGGGATCTTGTGTCTATCTAACTAGTGCTCAAGGCATGCGCTATGTTTTTCGGGGCGGTTCAGGGTGTTGCATACGTTATGATTCCTCTGGTGGCACCTTGGATTAATCGATTAGGAAAGCACGATTATCATCGCATGTTTTTTGCTATTGGATCTCAAATTCATGCAGTTATTGCGATCTACTATGTGTTTGATATTATTCTTGGTTCAGCAAATGCCACTTTGCAAAGTGACAAAGTGTAAGTCGTTTTTTTGGGGAAAAAGGATGTTTGTTTCACAACCTACGTAGATATGGAACCACTGATGTTACATTGAAACTTCAGACATTTTCTTGTGGTTATTTTCTGTATGATTTTTTTGTGGTGATAGGACAAGAAGAAATTGATAAGAAGTTTCTATTCCATGCAATCGTGTGTGGTGCTGCATATTATCTTGCGCAAGGACCGTACTTTCAATACTATACTACGAGGTTTTTATTGTTTGAGCTGTCTACTCCAATTTTGAATACTCGAACTTTTTTGATTATGACCAATGCAAATGATAGTCTAGTGAAACTTTGTGGACCCCTATTTGGTATTACATTTGTTTGTGCCAGGCTTTTATACGGCATTCCATTGGCTTATGATTTCCTGGGATATCTGAAGGAACTTATAGACAGTGAAAATGACAAATATCCATCCAAGTCAATCTTATACTTTAGCGCCTTTGCTGTGTTTTCAATGACTTGCTTGAATATCGTTTGGTTTTTGGTCACCTTGTTCAACCCACCAAAAACAGATCACCTTTACAAAGAAGACGAAAAAAAGGATTAGATTGGTGCATTTTTCAAATTAAATTCGATACTGGTATATAAAATATATTGTTGTATGCACATGACTTTTAGAAGACGGGGAGAACAAAGAGAAATCCGATCATAGAAAAAATGACACACAATCAATGAGAATAGTTGAAATGGATTACTTTGTCTCAAAGGATTGAAATATGGTTTCAACAAACTTCTAGTTCAGTAATGAATCATGAATTCTTGTATCTGGGATCGTCGCTTTGTTCGTCTCACATCAGAAAACATAGTAACCCTGTTTTATCCTTTTCATATACCATGGTATCGAGAAAGTATAGAAGCTTTTGTTGTACTATAGTTATTTGGGAATCTCAATGGAGTCTTACATTTGGTGCTCGCTTCGAGTATTCGATGGCATGTGCTTGTCATATTTCATTATTGTAAAACTACTCGAAAATAATAAATGGAATTGAACATGGATTTAAAAAGCCTCCACGTGTTTATTCTATTCTCAAAATGACATCCTTTTATTTTAAAAAGCTTCATAATTAAAAAGGTTCCACAGCTTCGTCACCACACTTTCCGTACCCTCCACCACCAGGTGAAAGCACCCTTATCCTGGTTCCAGGCCCAGAAGTGACCGAGTTCTTTCCGCCCAAACTTTGTATAATACCATCAGGAGTAATCAACAAATTCTGTCCTCGCGCCCCAGGCATACCTCCTGCCATTCCAAAAGGGCTAATTGATCGACGTTCGGACAAAATACTGACGGTGACATCGGTGAGAAATTCCAGCTCCCGAATTACACCATCACCACCGTGAAAATTTCCCTTGCCTCCACTGTCTCTTCGCAAACAAAACTCCCTCAAAACAACTGGATATCGTCTTTCAAGTATCTCCGGGTCTGTTATTCGAGTGTTGGTCATATGACTGTGAACTCCAGATCTACCATGCCAACTAGGCCCTGCTCCTGCTCCACCAGCGATAGTTTCATAGTAACCAAAATTGGTATTACCAAAAGTGAGATTGTTCATACATCCTTGAGATGCAGCACATACTTTAAACGCTCGAAGGATGACATCTACCACTCTCTGACTCGTTAGTACATTTCCTCCTACCACAGCTGCATCCGGTGAAGGGTTTAGAATGGAATTCTGTGGAATGATAATTTGAATGGGGGCTAAACATCCTTGATTCAAAGGTATGTCTTGTGCCACCATAGATCTTAAGCAGTATATGATAGCTGAATATGTAACAGCAGGTGGAGCATTGCAATTCCCGTAAACTTGTGGTCCGGTCCCTGTGAAATCAAAGGTAGAATTTCCAGTCTTTTCATCTATGTCGATGGCGAGTTTGATGAGTGTACCATCGTCCATGAAATCCTCTGCAAATAGTTTGTTATTGGTTTTAGCAAGCTTCATTAACATACAGCGAACCGTCATTTCCGCATTATTCTGTACATGATGCATGTAGGCTTGAACTACCGGGAGAGTGTAATCGCTTATTAGCTCCTTTACCAGAGCTACACCTCTGAAATTTGCAGCAACTTGGGCTCGAAGATCCGAAAGATTGTCTTCGACACATCGAGTTCCGCTGCACAACGGATTCGACAGATCACTAGGAGTACACAGCAACTTTCGAATTCCTTCTTCCTGGAACGTTCCTTGTACGAGTAACTTAAACGATACTATCGCAGCACCTTCATCTTTGATGGATTTTGAATGAGGAGGCATTGAGCCCGGAGTAATTCCACCAACATCCGAATGATGACCTCGACTCGCGACCCAAAAAACTATCTCGCCTTCGTCAAAGCACGGGGTCACGACAGTGATATCTGGGAGGTGAGACCCCCCTGCTAATTGCGGATGGTTTGACACCAGGACGTCGCCTTCTTGTAAGTCATTCCCATTGAAATCTTTTTGAAATGTTACTGCCGCTTGCATAGCGCCTAAATGAACAGGAATGTGTGGTGCATTCGCTACTAGACCACCATCGGATGAAAATAGAGCACAACTGAAATCCTACCTATCGTTTAGTATTGAAATAGTTAAAAAGTAGTCGATACACTTACCAGCCGTTCTTTAATGTTAACTGTAAATCCCATGAATGAGTTTCAATGTTTTATAATATCGAGCACAAAAAACTTACCAGAAAAGGCTGTTCGATGCAGCGTGTTTCCCATTTGCTCCGCAATTCCCATGAAGCGGTGAGCGAATATAGATAGCTGAATCGGGTCTACATCTGTGCAAGTAAAGTGCTCAGCCATTTCAAGAATATCGATGGTTATATCGCCAAGATGAGAGATCATCGCTTGACAATGGGGCTCCAATACCACGGTGGACGTTTCGTCGATGATGACACTAGGACCATGTATTAAAGTGCATACTCGCTCAGATGCACCTTTGATGCAGCTTAGTTTGTAAACAGGGGTATCTATCCATCCGGTATTAAAAAATACTTTAGTAGTTTCCGTGGGTGTTTGTTTTGATTCGGACATTGAAGGCGATTTTGCAATGCCTACATGGGCATCACTATGACCACAAGCACGAACACGAATATCGTCTACGACCATATCTTTTCCAGGCAAAATGAAACCAAATTCACGGCGGTAATTGCTTAGAAAGGTAGGAACAAATAGAGAAAGATCATCAGGTAAGGATGCAGGAGTCATCATGGCGGTGTCTGTGCCTACAAACCTAATATTCAAAAAGTACTCAAAAGATATTTGAGAATATCCCTGAGCTTTCAATCGTGTCTCTGTTTCCTTTTGCAAGCGCAGGAAAGTTTTAGAAACAGACTCATCTAAATGAGGGTCTTGGAATGAAACGACAAGCGCAGTTGGTTCTTGCACGTCTTCAACAACATCGGCCAAACCGATGCCATAAGCAGATAGAATTCCAGAGTAGCGATGAATGAACACCTTTTTAATCCCAAGATCCCTTGCAATAGAGCAAGCATGCTGGCCTCCTGCTCCACCGAAACATGCCAAAGTGTGTTTAGTCAAGTCAAAGCCTTTCATTTGAGTGAGATTGCGAATAGGCCGACACATGGCTTCGTTAGCTATTTTGATGTATCCTAGCGCTATTTCGGCAACTGATTTACTTGAACCTTCGATTCGATTGATATCCGCAGTCAGCACTTCAAACCGTTCCCTTGTTTTAACAAGATCAAGAGGCTGGTTTTCATCTGGACCGAATATATGTGGAAAATGCTGCGGCAATAGTCGTCCAAGCACTACATTGGCATCAGTGACAGCCAATTCACCGCCTTTCCGATATGAAACAGGACCAGGATGTGCCCCAACAGATTCAGGCCCAACAGCCATAAGCCCAGAGTTAAAAGTGAGCTTACTTCCACCTCCAGCAGCAACTGTACTGATATCCAATTGAGGAGCTTGTATGATGACACCTGCAGTCACGGTTTCAAACACATGCTGATAACGGCCTGCAAAACGAGATACATCGGTTGAAGTGCCACCCATATCAAAGGCGACTACTTGACCTGTGAACGTTGCATGAGGAGTATTTATAGTTGCATGAGTGGTAGCAGCATAACCAACCACGCCACCAGCCGGACCGGATAAGATGGCTTTATGACCGGTAAACTGTTCAACCGGGGTAAGTCCCCCGTCTGATTGCATGAAGGACACTTGCGTGGTTTCAAGCAACTTGGAATCAAATCCAGATAAAAATTGACGAATGTATGTGGATATATGAGGGGTTAAATATGCATCAGCACATGCAGTAAACCCTCTTGGAACCATTTTGACCATCTGCATTACCTGATGGGACAATGATACCTGTTCAAATCCAATATCTTTCGCAATCGTTCCTACGAGGATTTCGTGCTCAGGAAATAAGGCAGCGTGGATGAATACTATCGCCACACTTTTAAGGCCCGATTCAGCATAGAGTTTCTGAAGCTGGTTTCGAACCACTGCTACATTGGGAGCTTTTTCTACCCATATACGTTCTCCTGTGATGGTAGATTGAATGTCTTTGCCAGTGCAGTCTAGATCCTTTGCGAGAAGCACACGTTCGTCGACTTCAAGGACACACTCGTAAAGCGTTTCAGGGCACTTTATTGCAAGATCGAATATATTTGGTCTCGATTGGTTGCCTATGTGCAGAATATCTTTAAATCCTTTTGTCGTGACCAAGGCAAACTTTTCCCCTTGGCGTTCTAGCAAAGCATTCGTTGCCACCGTGGTACCCATCCTGATGCTCCGGATGTTGGAAGTATCCAGAGGTTCATTCGCTGGAAATTGACAACCAGTGACTTGTTCCATAATGCGACGGATTCCTTCACGAGGAGCATCGTCATAGTTGGCTTCAATCATTAGATTTCTCCCAAATCACACGAATAACAGACTTACCGGGATCCTCTGATAGCAGTTTTAACACTTTTTCTTCACGTTGGTTACCATTTCTGATCTCTGCAAAAACATCAGTGAAGGTCCCCCCTCTATCAACACTGAAGAGTACTTCCATTGTATTCCTTGAAGGATCTACGCTTTCTAACAAGTTGGTCATCCAAAAGTGAATTACGAGATACTAGCACAAACAAAGTAGACCATGGCCCAATTCAAATAGTGCCATGAAGGATGTTGAGGAACACTACATGATCTCTCGACATGTGAAAGTTCAACTGATGGCAAAAGGTGTGATTGACATGCAGTTGAAAAGCGGGCTTAATACCGAGTTGTTCTTGCGGGGCTCGATGATAGTAGCTGTTGCCATTTCCTTGGACGACGATGGCTGGCCTGTTTTAAGGACCCTCGATATAAATCGTGTGGTTCCTTCGTGTGCAATGTGGCATAACGAGGATATTATTATCGGGACAGATGAAGGCCCGTTATACTTGTGGCAGTTAAATAACAATACTAAACAAGTCCATCATGTCAGAGGAGCTAGGGATTTGTGTCATTCGGAAAAATCGGGAATCGTCGTTCGTGGAATTCTTGAACCACCTGTGATAATATCCTCAGATCAAGTGACAGCGCTTCCGGAACTATGGCTAGGTTATCCTAGTTGTTCGACTTTGATCAAGGATCAATTATGGTACGGCTTTCGACATGGATTGGTACATGCCCCTTTTGGGACGTTTTCAATCGACCAACCTGTCTTGAAAATATTTTCGATGTCCAAAGATCGTGTGTTAATTGTTGGTAAACAGGGAAAGCTTCTCGTTGTATCCAGTCCAGTTGTTCACAAAGACGTATCTGTCAAGTACCCTATTCTCAACTGCGCACTTGTTGAAAACACTTTATTTTTCTGCGCCCATGCTGGTTTACTGAGGGTCGATCTGACTAAAGAGGAGCCCCCGATACTTGCGTTTCCACGCCATAATTTGTGCGCAGTCCAAGTGGCGGTGATTGACTCGTCACAGGTGTTTATGGTTGCCACTTTTTCAGGGGCGCTGGAAGTGTTTATCATGGATAAAAATATTGAACCGTCCATGGAATTTGTGCTTGAAAATATCTCGAAACAAGTGATGCTTCAAAAAAGTTTGGTAAACGAATCGATGAGGTTGAATAAGATTATTGAAGGATTTTGCTAATTTGACGTCTATGATGAGAAACGAGGAATGTGAATGTCGACTGGTCTTCCGAATGTTGGATGTTGAATATCTGCCTCAGAGTCCTTGTGGTTTTGGCGGAGCATTTTTAGATGATATATGTAATGGAAGAGGAGTCCTACGAGTTGAATTATGCAATCTGAAAACATATGAGAGTCATTGGGTTCTTGGACTTCGGATAAAGCGCTCCCATACTGAAATAGAATTGATGAGTTTCCCATTCAGTTGTATTAGTGCCGACCATTCCGGAATGCTCTATTGCGATGTCCCGGTGCGCCTGTCGTCCGTTTTACCAATCGAAGTTCAAGTGTGTGTCAATGTGGAAGCTATGATCAATCCAAACTGTTTTGGGACATCGAGAATCCTTCTCTCGAGATGGCTGGATATCCTTGATTTTGCAGCTTCTTGTACACCCATCAGCGTCATTCAGAATCCATGCATCATGCGAGTCCCGTGTGTGACCTTGAAACATAACATTGATGGATGTCTTGGCTCATTGGCATTTCATGTGGTTCCCAACTCAGGAGGAGGTGCAAGAATATCCGCTACTACATGGCCATTGTGTTGTGCTCTCCATGCATCTCTTCTACGACGTCATTCAAATTCAAAAAATGGGATAGCCCCGCCAGCTCCCCTTTCAGAATTAGGAGCAGACGTGGTAGTGTCAACAGTGGGAATCCAGGAGCGAGTGAAAGCAACAAGGGGAGTTTTAACCAAGCAGCAGTTGTGGACGTTGTATACTGAGATGCGATGTCCGCAGTGATTGATCTATTCGCTGATAGTGATCGATGGACGAGTGTTCGACTACAAGCATGGAAGGTTCGGTTGGCTGATCCAGGGACTCATCTGTTCTGGTTTACAGCAAGTGGGTTTTGCAAGTTGGGTGCATTTGGAACTCAGGAGGTGGCCAGTTTGAGGAAGCAATTGAGGAATTTCCGTAACCATAGCTGCATTGAAGAAAGGGATTGGGGAATGATAGCTTCTTGTTTGGCTGGTGCATTGAGAACAGGTAGGCAATGTCGTGATTGGTGTTTATTGCGACCCGAGTGGTTGAGGGATATCAAATATGGTGATTCAGTTTCAATTCGTAAATGGAGAGCCTCAATGCGAGTAGATTTGGTAGCTGCACTTCAAGTGGTTCCCAATATGGTTGCTGCCGAACGAGTGATGTGTCAAACGCCAGTATTAGACCCGACAGATATTTTGAATTCATCCAGTAGCGATGATGAGGAAGACGTTCCCGAGAAAAAGCGACCTAGACTTCTTTCCCAAGAACTCGATCTCCTTCCTGGAGCACTTGAAGAAGACTCCGATGAACAATCATCTTGCATTAGTGAAGTTCAAGTTCATAAACCGATGCATCGAGTAGCCTCAAAGCGGAGAAGAATTGTAGTGGTTCGTGATAGCTCTTCAGAAGAATCTGATTTCGAAAAGGAGAGTGTTGCTTCAGACATTATGAAAGTTCATGCCTCCTTGTCAAGCGATGAGGAAGAGTTTGAAAGTGATGGTGATTATGAAAGTGACGGGTTTTTGAATGGATGGGACGACGACGAGATGGCAGATCGACCTCATACAATGTCCAAACATCATTATCAAAAGTTAATGTCACTTGAAGGGTCTGAGTGTTACAATACCTTGACGTCAAAGCAAAAGAAATTAGATGATACATTATCAGAATTTGAAAAGTGGAACATTGATGAAGCGAATGCCACTGAACTAGAGACTTTGCTTCAAGTCGATGTCGTAGGAAGATTGCATGACGTGAGCCGCGTGCTATTGAGACGCCTTGATCAATTGAAATATTCTGATGCTAAACTGATGGCCCTTGATGGTACATATCGAGAGCAAGATGAACGTATTTTGAAAATGATGAAAACCATTCGGAAGTTTCAGATCGAGGTCTCAGACGATGATGATAGCGAGAGTGATGCCGGGTTTGAAGTAGGCTCCAGACAACAATTTGACGAAATCCCAGATCAAATATCAAAAAAAGTTAGCAAGAGTTTGAACAAATGTTCGAGGGGAGACAAAGTGAATGATGGTCAGCCTAAAAAACGAAACTCGACTATGGCTTATCATGGAAACGCTGTTCATGATGTAATCGGAGAAAACCACGATTCAATTAATCAAAAGGATGAGGGTCAACCAAAAAAAAGAAAGAAAGCTATTTTTAATCATGGAGAAGCTGTCGATGACGCAATCGGAGACCATGTTGATTCAATTATTCCCGTCCGAGTTCCGAAAGAGAAAACGGTTGATCACATGTCATTATGGCGCGACATGATAAAAGTACCGAATGAATCACATCATCAAAAAGAAATGGATTCCGTGAATAACTTGTGCAGCCGCATCTCGTCCGAAAATCAATTCTCGCTTAGTGATATTTTGAAAGGGAGTACTAGGGAAGCAACCCAGATAAGTAGCAGTAGTAATAGCCGCGACAATCTGCTAAGCAGGTTGAACAACAGTGCGGTAGCAGATCAGAAATCTCTGAATAAGTACCAACATGAACTCCCTCCTCGTAACCCACTATACCCTTTCAGATCATTTGAATTCTACTCTTGTGAAATTCTAGGCAAGCTGCCGACTCTCCACGCTATACCTGCGATGATTTCTAGGTTGGATGAGCCACTTGTTGATATTCACTATGTGCTTGAAATTATATATTTGCTGATACTGAAAGGTGAACGTGGTGTTGATGTGAAGGACGCAATATCTTGGATGTGGAACTCTGCTAGAGATTCTAATTTTCCACGGTTTCAAGGAACTGCGCAAGTGAATCAATGCGTACGCAATACCATCACGCATCTTTCTATATCCAACATTCAAATCCCAGCAGTTAGCGATTTCATCAGCTGGGGTATGTTTGAATGGATTCAACGAAGTTGCAATTCGAGTCAACAAATGGTGATAGGTTTAATTGTAATGGTTGATTTAGTGCAATTGCTTGCTGTGCGTAAGGGCCACATTGGAAAACGAGACCTTTTACTATGGTCTAAAACTATTTCTTTGATAGGACAGACGTATCTGTGGCAAGGTCTCAGTTGTATACTATCTGGCCATTGTATGCTGGAAGGCAATGGTTCTAAGGGATTAGGGAAAGAAGCTCGCTTACGGTTGCTTCTCGAAACTGAAGGTAAAAATCATTCGGATGCTCTGTTGAAAACGCTCTTTATTTCGTTCAAGAGTGCTTTGGGTACTCACAAGGCAGAAAATTTAAAACCAGCAGAAGCCCTAGAATGGGGTGAGTTTTGTTGGGACGTTTTGCTACTTTGCATATTTGTGCAAGGTGTATCTAGTCCAAGCACTAAAAACCCAAAGTCGGCTAGATGGAAGTTCGCGATCCGTATTTTGAAATTCTCGCCATTGTATTACCACGAGAACCAACATGAAGGCAACAAGTATGAAACGATTGTTCAATGGTTTAGTGGAATGAAATTCAGCGACTATTGTGATCTTTTATGCGCTCGTCTAGGAGTTCTGGTTAGCAAATGGGGCTGTTATCCGGGGCTGTTTGAAATTCTTTGGAAGGGGTTCCAGTTTTCTCTGCGGTGCGATACTTCCTGGTCGTTAGCATTTGATTTACCTGCGTTTTGCTTCCTGTTGGAACGGGAATATGATTCAAAGGAAAATGTGGAGGAGAAGAAGAGATGGCTGCGTGGTATTTTAGAAAAAGTTGGCAAAAACTACATTGCCAATTGCTGTGTAGTTGGTTTGAAAAGGCATCGTACACTCTGGAATTACGCATGTATATTTATTACCAGTTGTAAAATTTGTCCTGAGAATTGGTTCGATAATATTGCAAAGCGGCTCACAAGTTTGATTGATATTTCGAAAAGCGATTTAGATGCTCGCACTTTATTAGTTCACGCGATGTGCGATATGGACGTGGTTCTACGAAGCCGTGGTTTTTGCTCCAAGTACACTGTCGACTTGATGAATGATGTGCTAAAAGTAACGGTTAAGGAATACAGCGGCGATTGCCGCACTATTAAAAACGGAATTGACAACGGAATTTTGAAGATGAACGACCCGTCGCTTAAGAAGTTATTTGAAATCCAAGTACAAAGGGCTTCTTTGATTAACGCCTGCATTGAAATAGTAATCTCGAAGTTACTTGTTGGCGAGCAGGGATTAAAATTCATGAAAGTCATTGTCACTTGTGTTTTCAATAGCAAGATGTTGATTCGGTTTGAACCTAGCTGTGTAGCCGCTTGTTTAAACATGATATCGATGCTTTTGTTACCGGCAGTAAAACATCCGTACTTTGTACAAAACCTACCGAGTAAATACCAGGGTGAATTTCCAGTGCCGAACACAGAATCACCAGATGGTTTAGACGAAGATGCATTTTTAGTTGATGCAATGGATAAGATGATGGCGATGGAAGAAAGAAAGAAGTTGTTATCTGGGCTTGTAGCCAAGGTTTCCGAATACAATTCCAAAATGTGGGAAGAGCATCAAACTACTTGGACGGCATTGCATGATATCGTAGGAGAGGTTACTGGTCATTTACCTGACCTAGTCCGCCTATGGTTTACCAGCAGCGAGTCTCGTAGTGAAGTTTCAAAATATTCAAGTGCAGAAAACGAGACTACTAAAAAAGTGGCGTTGCGGAAAGTGTGTCAAATATGGGGAGCACTCGTTGCTCTGGGTCTCAAGGTCGGACACAGGGATGGCACTAGAAACCTGGAAACTTTCATTCGTCATTGTCTTGACCTCACGAAATGGGCAGCAGACTCGAAAGGGCGGTTTTATTTACGGCTGGTTCCATTCGTGGCAGCTGCATACTTGCTGGAAGCATCCTCTCGGTACGGAACTGCGCCACAGGTGCTACGAGAAGGCATGGAGCAGCTGGTACATGTCTGGCTTTATGCAACATTTGACGAGCAAGTGCATGGTTCGAACCTGGATATGTATTTCGGTTTTTCGAGGCGTCTTGGTGAGCTCGGACTGTTTGTGGAGGGACAAGGGAGTACCCCCACCGTGGTATCAACCATAGCGTCCAGTGCATTCTTCGTATACGGCAATAAACATACCAAGGAGATGGAAAGTCGCTTGGTGTTAGAAAGGAGGGTATCCTGCATGATGGAGGCAGTTGAAAGCATATGGGAGATCGCACGAAGTACTGGTAAAGGCGGTGTGAACTCTATACGTATAAGTGCATCGTTCATTCTTGCTCATACACTCAGTCACGTTCATACCTCGCATTTCCTTGTACCACTCTTAGGAAGGATTTTGGAATGCCCCACAGAATTGCTGTCTATATCCGGAAGGGCCCCCTCAGCAACACCGATCGACCAGATTGTACTTAAACACGCCGTGGTAGTTAAGGATCCATTGTTTATTGTTGCTTGTGCCAACTGTGCTATAAAATGCAAGCGTGAATGTCTACTGCCGCAGTTATTGCACAAACTTTATTCATTGGATGAGAGAATGTTGAGCAAAATAAATTCTTTTGATTGGAGTAAGCTACCGAATCTTTCTGATTCAATAACATCGAAATTAATCTAATTTCTTATTAGAAAAATTGTTCATAAACCAAAATGGTTAGAGAAGGAGAGAAAGTTCTCGATGGTACAATCAGATGCTGCAATCTACTTTTTTGGAACACCAGATGATTATTCGATTCAAAGCCCCCCAATCAACCTACAACAGCTATCATTGTCATTTATTGAACCTTTGAAGCAAAGGTATGCTTTGAAATAATCTTCCGACCTAGTAACCAGAAATGTTTTTTTTTGAGTAACTCAGATCTGAACTTGACACCATATTCGTGCGAACTTGCTGCGTCTTGCCACGATAATCAAGATTCACTAGCGTGTGAAAACTTGCTTTCTCTGCACTCATTTCCTTCTTCTCAAGAGAAAAATGTAGATGAAGTTACAGAGGAAACGGTAGTTTCAAATAAACTTACTCAGAGCTTGATCACGAGCCAGGTAATTACTTCGTTTTCTCAAGAGATAATTCAGAGTTTGAATGGCGATGCTTCTGAATTGATTGAAGAGGCGAAAGAGAAGGCAAAAAAGGTCCCCAAGGGTTCGATGCAACAGCGTATTTGTGTGGAAGAATTAGATTTAATTCGGTTGTTCCAAACAGGCCGACAAACCAATGCGAGGTCTCTTTTGTATCTTTCGACTTCGAATGTACAATGCCGCATCAGTA
>Ga0105055_10005685_pt1 | contig 17474 bp, 15 predicted proteins | sample BON03_FD_78090 | JGI IMG/M metagenome (GOLD analysis project Ga0105055, IMG submission 78090) | Freshwater microbial communities from Lake Bonney liftoff mats and glacier meltwater in Antarctica - BON-03 | ecosystem: Environmental > Aquatic > Freshwater > Ice > Glacier meltwater | place: Lake...
GGCTGCTGCCTCCTTGATATTCCAGTCGACGCGTAACACTCTGCGCGCCTCGACGGCTGCTGCATCGGCGGTGGAGCCGAGCAGCGGGTATTTGCTCTCCAGCGGTTCCACGCGCAGGCTGAGTAACTGGTGTGGCATTTCTCCACGAGTGAGCGGTCCAACGCCACACGTCTCCGCGAACCCGGTAAGAGCCACTCTGATCTTCCTCTTTTCATATGTCGTCCACGAACTCGGAACTCTGAATTGGAACGGCCGTGCGCTGCACGGCAAACACGGGCCCTCCTTGGGCCGTGCCGCTACCATTATAAGTCATGCTCGGCTGTGTCAGAGGTGAAGGGCAAAGAGTCGATGCTTCAATGGCTGCTCAAATGTCTGTCAGAACCCCGTCAAGGTTGTTTACAGACACGCGCTAACTGCCGCTCGGGAAGTCTTTACTTACCCAAGCTGCTAATAGCGCACGCCTAAGCGAAACTCGGCGGGCACTTCGGCGGGCAGCCGAAACCGCCGCAACCCATACACGGAATACCGTGGGGGGAGGAGATCGTCCCTCAACAAGAAGCGTTCGATTGGTGCACCGCGCTGCAAACCTTGGGTTAACCCGAACAAGAAGCGTTCGATTGGTGCACCGCGCTGCGAACCTTCGATCTGTCGCCCGAGGTGAACCATATCAAGAAGTTCACGTTCTGCGACTGCCGGTCGCTGGTGAACATCTCACTGGAGCACGTCGTCCGGATCAACGAGGGCGCCTTTGCGGACTGCGTAAACTTGACCGAGGTCCAGCTGGGGAGGTTGCAGTCGATAGGCCCCTACGCCTTTACCAAGACTGGGTTGACCAGGGTGTCGCTGGGCGGTGGACTCGTCGACATCGGAGAGCAGGCGTTTTGCGGCTGCATAGCGTTGACCCAGGTGGACCTGTCGGTCAGTCTGCGTTCCATTCAAGAGTTCGCCTTTTCCGAGTGCGGTCTCCTGGAGCTGGAAGCGCCCCCAGGTGCCGCACTCGATATCATCGAACAGAGTGCCTTTGAGGCATGCGAGGCACTGGCCACCGTGGACCTGCGCAATGCGGTGCTTCTCGAGCGCATGACTGATAGTGTATTCATGGACTGCCGCGCCCTGACGACCTTGCACCTTCCGCCCAATCTCCGGCGCATCGACCATGCTGCATTCAATCAGTCGGGGCTCGTCTCGGTAGAGCTGCCAGCATCCCTCAAACGGTTGGGCCATCGAGCCTTTGCCAATTGCACCGACCTGAAACGGGCCGACCTCAGCAAGTGTACCAGGTTGAGGTTAGCAAGAGCGGGAGTGGGAAAAGGCGTGTTTGTTGGGTGCGATCAGTTGTCCGAAGTGGTGCTGCCCCGGGGCATGGGGTCCACGGAGCACCTCCACGCACTGGGGTTGAACGGCTTCACCTTGAGTCACCGTGGCGAGTCGGACCTCGTCTTCCAACGCAAGTAGCGCGCTTTTGGAGGTGTGTCGTGCTCGCTTTGGGGGGTGTGCCGTGCTCGCCTCGGGAGGTGTGTCGTGCTCCCACCGTGCAACGCACGCAGCGACTAAGTCCAGAGCGCAGCGAGCTCAATCGCGACCGAGTACACCGGCTCGGGTTCTCCCTCGGGTTCTCCCTCGGGTTCTCCCTCGGGTTCTCTCTCGGGTTCTCCCTCGGGTTCTCCCTCGGGTTCTCCCTCAACACCGGCAGCGACCAAGTGGTGCGCTACCACCGCAAAGGCGGCCACTTCACCCCGGTCCTCCCCACCGAGCCGGCCGAGCGCGGTGACGAGCTGATGGATTCCAAAGAATTGAACGATGGCGAGACCGATCATCCTGGGCCTCAAGGTTACTGTGCCTGGTGGCCCCAAGGGGGGTGGGTCAGATTGTGGACGGGGTCGAGCAGGCAACCGACACGAATCATCCCAGGGGTAGAAAAATTCTGTCGATGCGGGCAGCGTGTGTTGAGCTCGCTGCGCTCTGGACTTGCGGCACACCTCGGACGGGACCACACCTCGGACGGGACCACACCTCGGACACCTCGGACGCGGCAAACCTCGCGCACCTCGGGCCCAGCGTCCAGAGCGCAGCGAGCTCAACACGCACAGCGACCAAGTCCAGAGCGCAGCGAGCGCAATCGCGACCAAGTACACCGGTGAGCTCGGGGTACCCCTTCAACACACGCAGCGGCCGAGTCCAGAGCGCAGCGGGCTCAATACACGCAGCGGCCGAGTCCAGAGCGCAGCGAGCTCAAAACACGCAGCGGCCGAGTCCAGAGCGCAACGAGCTCAACCCACGCAGCGGCCACGGTTCGCGCCTGCGACTCGACTGGGGAGTTGGACGCGGCGGAGGCGGCCCTGGTGGCCCCAAGGGGGGTGGGTCAGATTGTGGACGGGGTCGCGCAGGAAACAGACATATATCATCCCAGGTGTAGAAAAATTCTGTCGATGCGGGCTGCGTGTGTTGAGCTCGCTGCGCTCTGGACTCGCGGCACACCTCGGATGGGACCACACCTCGGACACCGCGGACGCGGCACACTTCGGGCACCTCGGACCCAGCGTCCAAAGCGCAGCGAGCTCAACACGCACAGCGACCAAGTCCAGAGCGCAGCGAGCTCAACACATGCAGCGGCCGAGTCCAGAGCGCAGCGAGCTCAACACACGCAGCGGCCACGGTTCGCGCCTGCGACTCGACTGGGGAGTTGGATGCGGCGGCGGAGGCGGCCCTGGTGGGTTCGGTCGCGCGCGCCGTGGCCGGGATCGCCACTGACGCGATGAAATCGGCACAGGGGGGCGACGGGACTAGCGCGAAGAGTGCTCGCTGCGCTCTGGACGCGGTCGCTGCGGCTGCGCGTGTGGAGCTCGCTGCGCTCTGGACTCGGTCGCCGCGGCTGCGTGTTGGGGGTGGCTCGGTGTGGTGGGGGTGGCTCGTTGTGGTGGGGGGTGGCTCGCTGCGCGCGTGGATGTCGCTGCGCGCGTGGAGGCCGCTGCGACTGCGTGTGTTGAGCTCGCTGCGCCCTGGACCTCGCTGCGGGTTGCGTTTGCTGGGGTGACCCTGCTCGCTCCGCCCTGGACTCGGTCGCGCAGTGTGCTTCACGGGCCACCAAACAGACGCACAAACGCGATACAACAGAGGCAGTTGGCGCAGCCGGGGCCGAGCAGCGCCGCCATCCCAATGAATGCGAGGAGAAGCAAAGCAACCACGAGACGGCGTCGGCTGATGCTGTTTGAAGGGTCCTGGCGCACGGGTGCGCGGGGTGGCCCCGGCTCCCAGGGTGGGGTGGGGGGCAACGAGCGCACTACCGGAAGCGTTGGCGGCGACGGCGGCGACGGCGGCGACGGCGGCGACGGCGGCAATGGCGGCGACGGCGGCGACGGCGGCAATGGCGGCGACGGCGGCGACGGCGGCGACGGCGGCGACGGCGGCGACGGCGGCGACGGCGGCGACGGCGGCGATGGCGGCGACGGCGGCGACGGCGGCGGTGGTAGTGATGGCACAGGCGGCGATGGCGTACGGGGTGAACGTTCGGACTAGACGCACAACCTAGTCACCTCGAGGAGGAGGAGCATTTCTCTTCACGGTAACTTTTTTTCGCCCGGGCCGGGGGACCGGGGGCGGGCCACAGTCAGATTTTTGCACCCCGCGCGCGGTGCGCGCCCCGGGGTGATGCCGCATCCGCATGGCACCGGTGCAGTGGCGGTCCGCGTCGCCGATGGAATCTCTGTGATGCGTGGCCTCCTACCGCCGGCTGCCGCTGCGCGCCTGCGTTGGTTCCTAGGGGCGGAGTGCAAGCGCCAGGCGCGTCGCGGGTCGATCGAGGAGGTCTTTGGGTCGGTCGGCTCCGGGGACCGACGCTCCTTCCCAGTGGCGGCCTCGCAGCCGGTCGTGCAGCCTGTCGCAGCGGCCCTGCGCGACTGTGGCCTCTTGGACGGGCGCGTGCTCGGCGCCCTCACTGGGCTCGTGAGCCGGCCGGGCGGGGGTACCCAACCCTTTCACCGCGACTACCCGGCCATGGCGGCCACGCGGCACGGGCTGACCCAGCCGCTCAGTGTGCTAGTGGCGGTTCAGGGTGGCACACGCGTTGGGTTTCCCCCGTTTCTCGACCCGGCCACCGAAGTGGTCCTCGGCCCGGGCGACGCATTGGCTTGGGAGGGCCACGTGCTGCACGCGGGCTGGGGGTACGATCTGCCAAACCTGCGCTTGCACCTCTACCTCGACACCGCGCAATCCGTGTCCTGTGCCGCCCAAACCCACCTGTTGGCATCGGCGCGGTTGCAACGCGAGTGGATGGACGCGCTGCACGCCCAGCGCCTCGAGGCGAGGGAAGGCCACGAGCACCACGACGAGGACGCCCATGGCCACCGCCCCGCGGCAGCGCGCCGACGTGCGCCAGGTGTGGCAGGCACCCGAGTGGTCGCACTCTGAATCGTCCATGCCTGCCGACCTACGGCGCGCGTCGGACACCCCCTCCCCAGGTGGCCCGCAGCGGCAACCGTGTCACCGCTGCGAACCGACCAGAGCGCTCAACGCATGCAGCGACCAAGTACAAAGCGCAGCGAGCTCAACGCATGCAGCCACCAAGCCCAGAGCGCATCGATCTCAACACACACAGCGACCGCGTCCAGAGCGCAGCGCGCTCAATCGCTCGCGACCGAGTACAAGGGTGTGGCCGGGGTCCGGAGCGCAGCGAGCTCAACGCATGCAGCGACCTAGTCCAGGGCGCAGCGAGCTCGACACGTGCAGCGACCAGGTCCAGAGCGCAGCGAGCTCATCCGCGACCGAGTACACGGGGGAGCGTCCAGAGCGCGCAGCGAGCTCAATCGCTCACGGCCGAGTACAACGGTGTGACCGGGTCCGGGGCGACATGCAGCGACCAAGTCCAGGGCGCAGCGAGCTCAATCGCGACCGAGTACTCAGGTGAGCTCAGCGCATGCAGCGGCCGGGTCCAGAGCGCAGCGATCTCAACACATGCCGCGACCAAGTCCAGAGCGCAGCGAGCGCAATCGCGACCGAGTACACCGGTGCGCGGCCTGGTGGAGGCGATGCGCCTCGAGCAACTCTTCGCTCACCGGCGCGAGGGCCCAGGGGTCGGACGGCGCCTTGCGCGGCTTCTGCGCCGCGCCGCGCGAGGCGGTCGCCTTGAGCGGATCCGCGCGCGCCACGAGCTGGTGAGCGGGCGCCTCGCCCGGCGCGGCGCTGCGCCAGGCGGCGCGCCATGGGCCGGCCGGGGCGCGATGAATTGAGCGGCTCGGGGGGCACGCGGTCGCGGGCGAGCGACGCTTGTGCACATGGCCACCCAGTCCTTGTGGAGCGCGCATCCAGCCGGACGTACTCCTTGCCCGTTCCCTCGAGCCGGTGGACGGCCTGGAAGAGCCCCTGGAGGTCGCGCCCCAGCACGCGGCTTGTGATGGTCGCCATGGCCATGCACGTCCGCTCGGGGTCGCCAGCCGGCGACGTCTGGCCCACCTCGCACTCGATGTGCGACGCGGCCAGCAGGCACAGCCGCCTGCCGAGCCCTCGACCTGAGGGTGGTTCCTGTGAAATGGCTCTGTGAAACAGGAGTTACAGAATTAGACTTCAGCGAAGATTGCCATGGCCGATTTCAGATGCGCGATGCGCGCGGCTTTGTTCCTTGTGCCCCTGGAAGCCGAGTCGGGCGACGACGACTGGGATACCACGCAAGCGGCCCGGCAAGCGGCCCGTGAGGATGCGGCCGATTCGTACTACGGAAAACGCAAGCAACCGCGCCGCATTCACTCGTCCCCGCGCTCGAGCTCGGGCTCGCGTTCGCACCCGGCGCGGGCGGCGGCGCAGGGGGGGGTGGCGCAGGCGGCGGCGCAGGCGGCGGCGCAGGCGGCGGCGCAGGTGGCGGCGCAGGCGGCGGCGCAAGCGGCGGCGCAGGCGGTGGCGCAGGCGGCGGCGCAGGCGGCGGCGCAGGCGGCGGCGCAGGCGGCGGCGCAGTCGGCAGCGCAGGCGGCGGCGCAGGACCAGGCGCAGGACCAGGCGCAGGACCAGGCCGTTTGGGGAGAATACCGCGAGTCGGACTACACCGACCCGGCACCGGAGATGACCAAGGCGAGTGGGCGCGATGCAGAGGAACGACCAGCCGTCACCCAACACGCCGACTGGCTGCGCGCCCAGTGCACCTCGGGTGAGCTCACCTCCCTGACCCAAGCGCAACTGGACGAGTTCAGAGAGGCATTGGTGCAGGCGATCTCGAGCATCGACCAGTTCGAGACGGCGCAGGCAGTTGCCGATGCCGGTGCGCGGCGCCGGGGGCCGCCGCGGCCGCGGCCGCGGCCGCGGCCGGCGCGGCGCCGGGCGCGGCGGCCGGCGCCGCGGCCGGCGTGGCGCGGCGGAGGCGCCTGGTGGTCCCTGGGCCGGCCGCATCGCGCAGTGTGAGGAGTACGACAAGGACGCCGTCCATGTCGCAGAGCTGCTCGGCGGCCACGGCGCGGCCCGCGTAGGACCAGTGGCCGAGGACCGGCCGCGCGACGCGCACGCCGTCCGACCAGAGCTCGCCGCGCCACGGCCCCAGCCGCGGGGCGCCGCGCCGGGGGCGGGGCACCGAGGGCGGCCAGACCCCTCGATAGTCGGCCTCGGCCACGTGGCACAGCGTCACGGCCCGGGGCTGGGACTCTGCGGCCAGGGGGATGAGCGCCAGGAGGGCGGCCGCGTTGGCCGCGCCCATCGCCGCGGTGAGAGTGGCCGCCGCGCCGGGCAGCGCCGGCCCAGGCGCGTACCCCGCGCGGGCGCGCATGGTGCCCGGCAGCGGCTGGCTGCCGGCCACGCCGGCCACGCCGGCCGGGGCCACGCCGGCCGGGGCCACGCCGGCCGGGGCCACGCCGGCCACGCCGGCCCCCTCGCCGGCCGCGGGGTGAACCCGGGGTTCATGGGAACCCCCATCGCCGGCGTTGTCTGTTTCGCCGGCCTCAGCCCTGACCTCAGCCACGCTGACGTCGCCGGCCTGGGCCGCTGCCTGGGCCTCGCCGGCCTGGGCCTCAGCGGGGTGCGGGGCGCCGGTCGGTCCGGTTCCGGTTCGGGTTCCAGTCGGTCCGGCGGGGCCCCTTCCCGGGGCTCGGTCGGGCGCAGCCCATGCGCTGGGCAGGGGCAGCCCGGCGGCCGCGCCGGCGAGGCCGGCGAGGGCCCCGACGGTCGCGGCCCGCAGCTCGAATGGCTCGAGCTGTGCCGCGGCCGCCCGGTCGAAGCAGGCCTTCCACTCGTCCGCCGGGCGGCCCTCGGCCCACCTCGCGGCCGCCGCGAGGTTGTGCACCTCCTCCGGGTCGGCGAGCAGGTCGTAGGCCTGCACGGCGCACCCGGCGAGGCGCAGCTCGGCCAGCCCCGCGGAGAGCGGCAGCGGCAGGGCACGCGCGGCGAGCAGCCGGTCGCGGCGGCCTTGGCTCGAGAGCTCGCGGAAGGCGTCGCCAAAGGCGGCCGCCCCCACCAGGTCCAGGGCGAACCAGACGGCCACCGAGAAGCGTATGGCCGGCCCGCACCGCGCGAAGACCCGCACGCAAAGACCGGGGAAGGCGAGCGCGGCCGCGAGCGGCGCCTGGGTCGCGGTGCATGGGAGCGCGGTCGGCAGCCACAGCGAGGCCGCCGCCTCGTCCGGGGCGCGGACCAGCTTGGCCCGTGGGGCCTCGGCAGGGCGCTGCCACCGCGGCCCATGTCGGATTGCGCCGCGTAGCACATGTCGCGCTCGAGCACGTCGCGGCCGGCGCACGCCGCGGCGGGCGCGGCGGGCGCGGCCTCGGCCTCGGCCTCGGCCTCGGCCGCGGCGGGCGCGGCCTCGGCCTCGGCCTCGGCCTCGGCCGGCGCGCCGACGGAGATCGGCGCCAGCGCCTCGCGGGTGCGGGCCGCGAACCGGCGGTGCTAGACGCGCAGCGCGTCGCGCCCGTTGGACACCTCCACGAGGAGCGCGGGCGGCGGGCCGCCCTCGCGCGGCGCGCCCCAGGCGCGGATCGCCGCCGCCGCCTCGCCCGCCCTGCGCGCGAGGCTGGCTAGCGTGGCCAGCTCATCGGGGCCGGGCGCGGCGCCGGCCCCCGGCGCCTGCACCTCAACCGCGTAGCCCTGCGCGCGGAACCCCGCCAGCAGCCGGCCCTGGGCGGGCGCCGCGTTGGGCGCGGCGGCCGCGGCCGCTCCGCCGGGTCCACGGCCCGCGGGGGTCGCCCGCCAGGACCCGGCGGCGGCGCGTGCCGGGTCTGGGTCCGTGGCATAGGCGTGGTCGTACATCGTGCCGTGGTCGGCGAGCGCACGGAAGGCGCCGAGCTGGCGGAAGGCGCGGTCGAGCAGGCACCCTGGCACGCCGTCCTTGAAGTTTACGACCAGCACGGCCTGCATCGCCTCGCGCGCGCGCCGGCCCTCTCCTTCCGCGGGCCTGTCCGGCCGGCGGCCAAACTGAGCAGCCCGGTGCGGCGCGGAGTCGCGCCGCGCGCTTTTATCTCGGCCCCGTGCATGGATGCCCGAGCGCACCGACGATGCGCACCGCACGGTCGAGCCCGGGCGACGCGCCCGGCGCGGGTGCGGGTGCAGGTGCAGGCGCGGCCCCGCCCGAGCTGGGCAGCGAGCTGGGCCCCGAGCTGGGCCCCGGGCTGGGCCCCGGGTCGGAGACTGGGTCGGAGACTGGGTCGGAGACTGGGACGGAGACTGGGTCGGAGGCTGGGTCGGAGGCTGGGTCGGAGGTTGGGTCGGAGACCGGGTCAGAGTACGGGTCGGCGCCCGGGTCGGCGCGCGCGGGTGGGTCCGAGCCAGGGTCCGGGCTCGAGGGCGCGAGCGGGTCCGAGCCAGAGTCCGATTCGAAGGGCGCTGGCAGGTCCGAGCCAGAGTCCGATTCGGAGGGCGCTGGCGGGTCCGAGCTGGGGTCCGACGCGGACGGCGCGAGGTCCGCGGGCGACGCGGCGGGCGAGGAGGACTCGGAGGACGAGGCGGCGCGCGCGGCGGCGCACGCGGCCGAGGCGGCGCAGCTGGGTTGGGCGCGCCGAGGGCCGCCCGCGACCAAGGCCGAGCTGCGCGCGGCCCACTTTGGCCCGCCGCCCGCGCCGCCCGGCGCGGCGGACGGGGCGGAGGTTGTGGCGCTGCGCCGCGGCCACATGCGGGCCGGCGGGTTGGGCGCCGGCGGGGCCGGGGCCGGGGCCGGGGGCGGGGCCGGGGCCGGGCGGGGCGCGGCAATCCTGCCCATGGCCGCGGCCACGCGCGTCGAGGTGGCGGACATCGACTCGCTCGGCCCGCTGGTGGCGCCGGAGGAGCGGACCGAGCACGTCGGCTACCTGCGCGACCGGCACGGCGCGCCGGTGGCCGAGGTGTGCGAAGAGCGCCCGCCGCCGGCCGATGGCGACTACCGGCGCGGCCCGGCGACGTCCGACCGGAAGATGGCGCGGCTGATGGGCTACGACGCGCGCGCGGCGGCCGGGACGCACAAGGCCGAGGTGCCGGGCATCACCAACCCGGGCGAGCCGCGGCTCGGCGCGGGCGCTGACGCGGTGCTCGCCGCGGCGCGGACCGAGCAGGCCGCGCAGCGGGTGGCGCGCGCGGTGCACTTCAACCAGTAGCACGCGCAGTCCTTTGCCGCGCGCGACGCGGGCCGCGACATGTAAGACGGCTACAACGACAAGCGGCACGCGCACGAGCGCGTGCCGAGCGCGCCCGCCACGCTGCGCGAGCAGACGGCGCGCGAGCGCGCGGCGGCCAACGCGCACGGCGCCGACGGCGGCGTGGGCGCGCGCGTGGCGGTTGGGGCGCCCCGCGCGCTGCGGGCCGAGCCGGCGGCGCCGTGGGCGCGGCCGGCGGCGCCCGACGGGCCGGACCTCGGCGGCGCCGCCGCCGGCGGCGGCCGCGGCGGCGCGCGCATCCGCGTGCTGCCGCTGGTGCGGCCGGTGGACGCGGCGGCGCGCGCGGCGGCGGCGGCGGCCGGGCGCGGCGCGGCGCCGGCGGCGCCGGCGACGGCGCCGGCGGCGGTGCCGGCCGGGCGCGCCTCGGCGCCGCCAACCTGGGCCGCGCGGACCGCAACCTGGGCGCAGTGACGCTCGAGGCGTCGGCGGCCAGGCCGGCCGTGCCGGGCGAGAGCGTCCGCGCTGGCGCCGCCGGCGCCGCGGCGTGGCGGGTTAAGGGTTAAGGGTTAAGGTCGGGTTAAGGGTTAACCCCGCGCCGGCAACGCGCCGGCCGAGCCGGCCGCGCGCGGCGTGGGCGCGCCGCGGCCCGAGGCAGGCGCGCTGCCGCAGTGGTCCGACCAGCCGGCCGGCGCGCGGGCCGACCTGGGCGCCGTCGTGCGGCCGGCGGTCGTGGACGCCGCGGCGTGGCCGTCGCTGGTGCGCACGCTGGACGCGGAGCGCGCGCCGGGCAAGCGCGAGGCCGACGCCGAGGTGGCGGCGCTGCTGGGGTTTGGCGCCGCGCAGCAAGTGCACGAGCCAGGGCCGGCGCCGCGCGGCGGGGCTGAGCCGCCGCGCGCGGCCGACGCCTCGCGCGCCACAGGCGCGGCCGGCTTGGTCGCCCAGGGGCCCGAGGCGGCCGGGCTCGCGGGAGCCTGGGCGGCCGGCGCCGCGCGCGCGGCGCCCGCCGGGCGCGGCGCGGCGGCCGTGCCGGCCGCCGGCGCCGGCGCGTGGGCCGAGGCGGGCGCGGCCGAGTTGGGCGGCGCGGCACGCGCGGCGCCGGCGGCGTGGCCGGCGGCGGCAGCGCCGGCCGTCGGCGCCGGCGCGCGGGCCGAGGCAGGCGCGGCCGAGTTGGGTGGCGCGGCGCGCGCAGCGCCGGCGGCGCGGCCGGCGGCGGCGGCGCCGGCCGCCGGCGCTGGCGCGCGGGCCGAGGCGGGCGCGGCCGAGGTGGGCGGCGCGGCGCGCGCGGCACCGGCCGCGTGGTCGGCGGCGGCGGCGCCGGCCGCCGGTGCTGGCGCGCGGGCCGAGGCGGGCGCGGCCGAGGTGGGCGGCGCCGCGCGCGTTAACTCTAACCCTAACCCTAACCCTCGGGTGTACGGGGGCGTGTGCCTTGTCGGGCGCAGACGGGCACGTGCGCGCGCGGGGTGTGCGTGGGCGTGCGCGCGGCGTGCGGGTGTGTGCGCGCGTCGTGCGGGTGTGTGCACACGGCGTGCGGGGGTGTGCGCGCGGCGTGCGGGGGTGTGTGCGCGGCGTGCGGGGGTGTGCGCGTGGCGTGCGGGGGTGTGCACGCGGCGTGCGGGTGAGTGCGTGTGGCGTGGGTGTGTGCGCGTGGCGTGGGTCAGTGCGCGTGGCGTGGGCGTGTGTGTGCGCAGCGTGCGCGGGTGTGCGCGCAGCGTGGGCGGGGCGTCTAGTTGATGGAGAACCGCCGAGCACCGGCCGTGCAGACCCCCCCCCCCTCCCCCCCCCCGGGGGGCCAACACTACCCCTAACCCTAACACTGAGGTCAGTACAGCCGGCTCCTGCCCGGGCGAACCGCTGTGGCCTCACGAGCCCGCGCGCAGGCCCGTTTCTCACCCGCTACTCCACGAGCGACGGTATTTCCGCCGCCACCGCACCCGCGTGCCCCGTGCTCGCGTGCCCGCCGCGGGTTGGCCCCGAGAGCTCGCCGGGTGTGCCCACGCCCCGCGGCCACTCGTTGAATTTCCTAGCTCGGCTCCGGTGGTTGGGTCCCCCCCGCGTGCCGGAAGCGTTTGCGTGGTTCGGGTTACCCCTTACCCCCAGCGGGTGCGTCGCCGCGGCGTGTGCTTGCAAGTCGGCGCCTCAGTGATGCGCGGCTGCGGCTTTCCTGCGCCGCGTCAACCGGCTGTGCCGGTCGGCGCCTCAGTGATGCGCGGCTGCGGCTCTCCTCCGCTGCGTCGACCGGCTGCGCTTGGCGCCGCGTCTGGCCCCGCCCGGGGTGAACCCGTACCCTTGCTCCGGCCCGTGGGCCGAGTCATCGCCGCGCCATTGCTGGAGCCCGGCTCCGTCAGGGGTGCGGGTTGACCCCCCGGAGGCCCCGCGGCCACCAGCCACGCCGTCGGCGCCGGATCCGGATCCGTAGCCGCCGCATCCGTAGCCCCAAAATCCGCCAGAGTCGACCCCAGCGCCGCCGCCGCCGCCGCCGTAGCGGCCGCCGCCGCCGCCGTAGCCGCCGCCGCCGTAGCCGCCGCCGCCGTAGCCGCCGTAGCCGCCGTAGCCGCCGTAGCCGCCGTAGCCGCCGTAGCCGCCGTAGCCGGCGTAGCCGCCGTAGCCGCCGAAGCCGCCGCCTCGCGCGTCGCCACCGTAGCCCCCGTAGCCGCCACGTGCGCCACCGCCTCCCGCGTCGCCTCCGTCGCCACCATCGCCGCCACGTGCGCCACCGCCTCCCGTGTCGCCGTATCCGCCGTAGCCGCCACGTGCGCCACTGCCACATGTGCCACCGCCTCCACCGCCTCCACCGCCTCCTGCGTCGCCGCCGTCGCCGCAGCCGCCGCGGTCGGAGCTATAGCCACCGCCGTGGCCGCCCCCATCGCGGTCGCAGCTACAGCCGCCGCCGTGGCCGCCGCCGCCGCGGTCGCAGCTAGAGTTGCCGCCGTGGCCGCCGCCGCAGTCACAGCTAGAGCCGCCGCCGTGGCCGCCGCCGTGGCCGCCTCTGTGGCCGTCGCTGCCGCCGCCGTGGCCGCCGCCGTGGCTGTCGCCGCCATCGCCGCCGTAGCCGCCATCGCCGCCGTAGCCGCCATAGCCGCCGTGGCCGCCGTAGCCACCGTAGCCGCCGTAGCCGCCGTGGCCGCCCTAGCCACCGTGGCTGCCGTAGCCGCCATCGCCGCCGTAGCCGCCGTAGCCGCCATCGCCGCCGTCGCCGCCGTAGCCGCCACCCCCGCCGCTGCCGGCGCCGTAGCCGCCACCGCCACTGTCGTAGCCGACGCCTGCGCCTCCGCCGGCGCCTTCGCCGGCGCCTCCGCCGGCACCGGCGCCTCTGCCCCGGCCTCGGTCACGGCCTCGGCCTCGGTGTCGGTGGCGGGCCGAGGGCGAGGCTAACTCACCCCGACTGGCGCGGGCGGCCTCGGCAGCCTCGGCCTCTGCTTCGGCCTTGGCCTCGGCCTCGGCCTCGGCCTGAGGGGCCTCGGCCTGCGCCCGCTGGGCGGCGGCCTCGGCGGCCTCGGCAGCCTCGGCGGCCTCGGCGGCCTCGACCTCGGCCTGAGCGGCCTCGGCCTCGGCCCGAGCGGCGTCGGCCTGCGCCCGCCGGGCGGCGCGCTCCTCTTCCAGGGCGCGCGCGGCGGCCTTGGCCTGCGCCCGCTTGATGGCGAACTCTGGGAAGTTGTCGAACCACCACTCGGGCACCTCGCCGTCTGGCTCCGCCTCGAGTTTGGCGGCGGGTGCGGCGGCGGCGCGCGCGCCAGCGGGGCACTCAGGCGCTGCGGCGGCCATCATATTCGGCAGTCGCAGTCGCACTCGCACTCGCGCCCGGCGCTATTCCAATTTCCCCCCCCCCCCCCCCCCCGGTCGCGGCCCCCCGTGGCCCCGGGCGCGCGCGCGGCCCCACGGGGGGGGGGCGTTCCCTTCCCCCCGCGCACGGCCCCGGGGCCCGGGGGGCGCGCGGGGCCGCACGGGGGGGGGGCGTTCCCTTCGCCGCGCGCATGGCCACGGGGCCCGGGGTGGCACGGGCGGTCGACCCGTCCGCGTGGACGCTGGGGCGCGGCAGCCGCGCGCGCTGCCGCGCGGCTGGGGCCGCCGCCGGGGCATGCCCGGCGTGCGCGCGCTGCGCGCGGTTGCGCGCGGTGGACCTGTGCGGGTGCGCCGCGCTGGCGCGGCTCGGGCGCGCCTTTGCGGGGTGCTTGGCGCTGGAGGCGGTGGACGCGTCAGGCGGCCCCGCGCTGTCGTCTATCGGGCGCGGCGCCTTTGCGGGCTGCCTGGCACTGGCGTCGCTCGACGTCTCTGGCTGCCCGGCGCTAGCGTCGATCGGGCGCGGCGCCTTTGGGGGCTGCGTGTCGCTGGCGCGGGTCGACGCGTCGTGCTGCGCGGCGCTGGCGTCGATCGCGCGCCGCGTTCGAGGACTGCGCGTCGCTGGCCGGGTTCCCGCTGGCCGTGGGCGGCGCGCTGGCCGTGGTCGGCCGGCGGACCTTGGTCGGTGCGAACGCTTTGATCGAGCTCGGACCTTGGTCAGTGTGCACACATTGGTCGAGCTCAGACCTTGGTCGGTGCGCGCGCCTTGGTCGAGCTCGGATCTTGGTCGGTGCGCGCGACTCGGTCGAGCTCGGACCTTGGTCGGTGTGCACACCTTGGTCGAGCTCGGACCTTGGTCGGTGGGCGCGCCTTGGTCGAGCTCGGACCTTGGTCGGTGCAAACGCTTTGATCGAGCTCGGACCTTGGTCGGTGCGCGCGCCTTGGTCGAGCTCGGACTTGGGTCGGCGCACGCCTTGGTCGAGCTCGGAGGGCTGCGCGGAGGGGCGCGGGGCTGGCGCCTGCGCGGAGGGGCTACGCGGAGGGGCGCTGGGGCCGGCGCCTTGCGCGGCGGGGCTGCGCGGAGGGGCTGCGCGGAGGGGGCGCGGGGGCCGGCGCCTTGCGCGGCGGGGCTGCGCGGAGGGGGCGCGAGGGCCGGCGCCGTGCGCGGCGGGGCTGCGCGGAGGGGCGCGGGACCAGCGTATACGCTGCGGGGCTGCGCGGAGGGGCCGCGGGGGCCGGCGCCTGCTGCGGCGGGGCTGCGCGGAGGGGGGCGCGGGGCCGTCGCCGTGCGCGGCGGGACTGCGCGGAGGGGTGGCGGGGCTGCGCGGAGGGGCTACGCGGAGGGGGCGAGTGGGCCGGCGCCTGCGCGGCGGGGATGCGCAGAAGAGCGCGAGGGCGGGGCTGCGCGGAGAGGGGCTACGCGGAGGGGCTGCGCGGAGGGGGCGCGGGGCTGGCGCCTGCTGTGGCGGGGCTGCGCGGAGGGGGGCGCGGGGCCGGCGCCTTGCGCGGCGGGGATGCGCGGAAGAGCGCGAGGGTGGGGCTGCGCGAAGAGGGGCTACGCGGAGGGGCTGCGCGGAGGGGGCGCGGGGCCGGCGCCTGCTGCGGCGGGGCTGCGCGGAGGGGGGCGCGGGGCCGGCGCCTTGCGCGGCGGGGCTGCGCGGAGGGGCTGCGCGGAGGGGCGCGGGGGCCGGCGCCTTGCGCGGCGGGGCTGCGCGGAGGGGGCGCGGGGCCGGCGCCTGCTGTGGCGGGGCTGCGCGGAGGGGGCGCGGGGCCGGCGCCTGCGCGGCGGGGCTGCGCGGAGGGGCGCGGGACCGGCGCATGCGCGGAGGGGCTGCGTGGAGGGGCTGCGCGGAGGGGGCGCGAGGGGCGGGTTAACCCGCGAGGCCCGGGCAGTGTCGACGCGAGGCCCCGACAGTGTCGACGCGAAGCCCCCTCCTGGGGCAGCGGCAGCGCAGGCCCCCCCCCTGGGGCAGCGGCAGCGCAGGCCCCCCCCCTGGGGCCGCGTCGGTGCGCGCCCCGCCAGCGTCGGCGCAGGCCCCCCCCCTGGGGCAGCGTCGGCGCGCGCCCCGCTAGCGTCGGCGCGCGCCCGCTGACTGCACTACGACGGGTTCGACAAGTACGGGCGGCTCCTGGTCAGGTTCGAGGTCCCGGGGCATGTGGGTGGCCGACTGGATACTCAACAGTGGCCACGCGCGCCCCATTGGGCAAGGGCGGCAGCGACTCCCCGATGCGCCGCTCGTTCAACATTGAGGTCGGGCGCGGCGCGCAGTGATAGGGCCATGCCTTTCAGGATGAGGTTGGTCAACGCGCGAGCAGCGGGATCGTCCACGGGCCAGGCACTCTCATTTTCTCCCCGTCACCCGCCCCCACTCCGCCACTGCCGCCGCTGTCCCCGTCACGTGAGGTGTGCAACGGACGTGTCCTCATATTTTTTATCTGCGCCTCATTTTAACCACACCTGGCCCAGTCCGACATGAGTTCCCATAAATATTTGAGCATGCCCCAGGTGAGCCAAGGAGTACGTATGAAGCTGGACGCAGTGGGGGCGGCCAACATGCTCAAGTCCTCACGCGAATTTCTGGACTATGCGATAGACGAGTGCGACGTAGCGAGGGGCCTGGACGATTACAAAAAGCTTTACAAATAGGGGCAGAACCCTACCACGCGTTGTAGTTTGAAGACGGTGGAAATGGTGTACACAAAGGCCAAAGGCTGCCTGGCGCGTATGAAGCATCCAATCGAAGGCGTCACCAAAATGAAAGGCAGCTCAGATATACAGCAGAGTGACGACGCTGCCATTGCCGCCTTCAAACGAATCCGTGACACGCTCCCCCACCACCTCACCCACGACGGCGACGTCAAACAGGATGCACAACTCGACGACCTTGCTGTGGTGCATACCCGCAACAAGCTGAAGCTGGGTAATGTCGATATTTACAACATTGTGGGCCCCACCTCAAATAAACCGTGGACGATGGGCATATCGCAACTCGAGGCGCTCGTGGCGTGCCGCGATGTGTGGGAATTGTCCCTAACCCGCTGCGTTATGAGCAAGGACTGGCTGCCTAAGCTGTTGTCTGCATGGGGGGGCGTCCGGATTCATGAAGGGAGCAACCCGGACCCGCGCCTCACGCTCAACTCGTGTGTGTACGGCGACGACACCCTCCACCTCACCGGCCACATCCCCAAGCTGGTGATTGAAGGGGAGGCGTATCCGAAAACTGTGAAAGTAACAGGTTCTACAATAATTCGAGATTACGCATTTAACGGGTTTAGGATGACCACTGTCCACCTGTCTCCCGAGCTGAAAGAAATCAAACAATCTGCATTTGCGGAATGTGTAGCCCTACGCAACGTAAACTTCACCCTATGCACAGGCCTCGAAAAAATTGGGGTTGCGGCATTTTGTAACTGCAAGGCGCTGGTGCATATCAAGCTGCCGCCGTCTTTGACTGTCATCATGGCGAGTGCCTTTGAAGGATGCTCCAATCTCCAGACGGTCGATTTGTCCGGTTGCATTGACCTCAAAGAACTTTCGAAATGGGCCTTTCGAGACTGCGACCCGAAAATTGTTATGCCGGGTTAACCCGAGGTCTTTGGGACCAAGCTGCGGAACCCATAGAGCGTCACAGAGTGTGTGTGTGTGGTGTTTCGTGACGTGTTTTATCTAAAAGAAATCAAGTCTCATGCAATTGCGGACTGGGCAGCCCTACACGACGTAAACTTCACCGCCATCGTCGCAGGCCCCGGCGGCGTCGTCGCGGGGCCCGGGCGGCGTCGTCACGAGGCTCGGGCGGCGTCGTCCCAAGGCCCAGGCGGCGTTGTCGCGAGGCCCGGGCGGCGTCGTCGGGTTAACCCAGGGGGCGCGGGGCCGGCGCTTTGCGCGGCGGGGCTGCGCGGAGGGGGGCGCGGGGCCGGCGCCTTGCGCGGCGGGGCTGCGCGGAGGGGGGCGCGGGGCCGGCGCCTTGCGCGGCGGGGCTGCACGGAGGGGGCGCGGGGCCGGCGCCTGCGCGGTGGATCTGCGCGGAGGGGCTGCGCGGAGGGGCTACGCAGAGGGGCGAGGGGCCGGCGCCTGCGCGGCGGAGCTGCGCGGAGGGGCTACGCAGAGGGGCGAGGGGCCGGCGCCTGCGCGGCGGGGCTGCGCGGAGGGGCTACGCAGAGGGGCGA
>Ga0105055_10005698_pt1 | contig 17447 bp, 13 predicted proteins | sample BON03_FD_78090 | JGI IMG/M metagenome (GOLD analysis project Ga0105055, IMG submission 78090) | Freshwater microbial communities from Lake Bonney liftoff mats and glacier meltwater in Antarctica - BON-03 | ecosystem: Environmental > Aquatic > Freshwater > Ice > Glacier meltwater | place: Lake...
ACCAAAGAGTTTATTGAGTTCCATTCGATGACCTCCTTGAAAAGGCTTTCGGAGTCAAGACGCTTTGGGTCAATGTCATCAAACTCAGACGTAATTAACCTGATTAAGCCTTCGATATCAACTATTTTTTTCATAATGCAATAAAATCTAACTGCTTCAACAATTTGTTAAAAGTAAGGCTATCAATTTTCAACACCCCAGTTGCTTGCAAATTCACGTAATCTGCAGATTCTAAAATAGCAAAACGCCAAATTTGCAGGTCTTCAGTAGACGAACGGTTATGTATTAATAAGACCTCTTTGACGCCATCTAAGGAATCGGCTTTTGATGGAACGATGACCGCTTGGAGTCGCTCCTTTGGTTCATCGATAATGAAAGCCTCCTGTACACCTTCCATAGATTTTAGTTCACGTTCCAAATCCTCTGGATGAATGTGGTTTCCGCGCTGACTTTTGTAACTTCTGACCGTTCTTCCTATTATCCGTAGGCCTCCATCAGAATCTATCCTTACGGAATCTCCAGTAAGAACCCACCCATCTTGCCCTCCAGGCTTTTGAATGGAACCGTCCTGTAGCAGGTAGCCTTGGAATAGTGTAGGACCTTTTACTGCCAGTTCGCCATTGTTTACAATATCAATTTCTACATTTTGCGCTTTAAGGCCAACACAGCCTGGTTTTCTGCAAGCATCCGTACTATACGAAAGCAAAGAAGCGGTCTCTGTAAGCCCATATACCTCATATACCTTTATTCCTATAGCATCGAACCATTTCCACATGTCAGCAGATAGGGGAGCACCACCACAGTTGACATTATGAAGTTGAAGTTGTTTTGGTGGATTACTTATAATCTCCTCTTGTAGTTTTTGCAGAAGGAAGGGAACTAATGCTACATGATGTGCTTCAAACAATTGAAGATTTCTAAAAAGAGAAATGGTTGGTGCTGAATAACAAAGGGTAATACCTCTGAGTTGACATGCATAATTCACCTTCCTAGCCGCACTATGACTCATTGGAAGAACACTTAAGCTTCGCTGAACGCCATTAAAAGCGTCAGAATCACCGAACTCTTGAGCTGCAACCAAAATGCTTCGATGACTCAATAAAACCCCTTTTGGGGCACCAGTGCTGCCAGAGGTGAACAAGATAACAGCGGTATCGTCAGCCTCAACAGAGTCTTTCCGGTGTTTCAGATTCGTGAGGTCCTCATCTTCCAACCTGACATTCGCGGCCTCATTCCGTACATCCATTATAGGAATATCCAGTTCAATCAGAGAAAGGAGTGCCTGAAGACGTTTCTCGGTCACGTCTGAATCTACCAACATTACGGTGGGCAAGACCATCATTAGTACGTGTTTCAGCTTTTCCGTCTCTGCGATGACTGGTAATGGCACATGTACTCCTCCGGCTTTAAGGATTGCGCACTCTGCTATATTCCAAATGGGGCTATCTTTGAGTAGAGAGACGACCATGTTCCCCTTTCTGAGACCACTCTTGATCAATTGACAAGCGAGGATGTCCGATTTTAATTCGACCTCCTTTCTGCTGTAAGCGATGAGCTCACCTTTGTGCAGATGCTCGAACAATATGGTCTTGCCTGAACCGAAAGAAATATCAAATAGACGGTGAACCATGAGAATAACTAATCAGACCTGTGTCCAGACTATCCAAAACTAAGGTTACTTGCGCTAGGTGCAAACAACATCTCTAATGAAACGCATAATAGTGAAACAAACATCTCTAACCATCTAAAAATTACATCTTTGTTTGCCTCACAACCGGCTTTTCCAATGACAGACTATAGCACAGAACGATTGGGCGACCGATTCAAGATCATACTGATGTCCTTGGGCCAAAAGCAGTTGACTCCGTTCATGCAGCTCATCCTAAGCACGTTGTCGCTGCTACTTTTGGCCTTTGTCCATATTTATTGGAGTGAAGAGAAACTGCTGAATGAAGGGGCGAAGGAACTTGTGAACATCATTAATGGAAAGCGGATATTCCTGTTGCATCCGGAGCGATGGCCCTTATTCATTACACAGATATTACCGGTTGTAGGTGTGTGGATGGAACTCCAATTGAAATGGCTGGTATACCTCTATTCCTTCAATGTCGTCTTCGTCACCACGCTTATCTCCGTAACCTGTATGATAATGGGTGAGCGAATGGCTGGATTCTACTTGACCGCTATCAACTTTATCGGTATTGGCCTTGGTTTTTTTCTCTATCCGTTTTCTGAACCCCTATATGCGCTGTTGTTCAGTTACCTGCTTTGGCGCTTACTTTCTGTGATGGATGATAGCCCCACTCGAATGGTATTTGCCGCACTCCTCGTTGTCTATATTTCATTTTTTCACCAGAATGCCTTCCTTTTTCCAATACTGGCAGTTTTGGCTGCGGGTCTTTCACTCAGGACCAGTGCGCTACTTTGGGGGCTTTCGATAGCGGTTTTTCTGGTCTCCCTAATACTTACTGAGGTAGATGCGGAGAGTCGCTTCTCTATGTTGCGACTCACTATTTACGGACCATTTCACTTCGCATCAAGCTATCCTGTGATCACAGCTTTGGCTCTCGTATCATTGGTTCACTGTTGGACCAGACTCCATAGCATTGGCTGGTTCATTGTGCTTATCACAGCGCTTGTTCCTGCCCTGTTCTACGAACAGGTTCCTGACAGTTACAGCCTCATCACAGCTGGCTCCACTGTGTTTTATTGGGCCACTTCTACATCGCATCGTCCTAGGTGGTGGATAGTTGGTGTGATCGCCATTTCCATTTTTGTCAACCTGACAATAGTTTTCAGTATTGGCCAGAGTCATAGGGAGATAAAAACGGTGGTCTGCCAACTGGTTCAAACTGCTCAAGAGAAAGGCAACAGGAAAAATGCGATAACCGCCCAACTCATTTCAGACCCCTATATGCGTCACCATTTTGAGTCGCTCATGGATGGGGCGATTCGGCACTCGTCCCTGATCTTCTCGTCTTTGGATGGACCCGAAACGAGTGTCGTGATAGATAATATGACATTCCACAGGCTCCACTTTCCCTCGGCATTCTCTAAGAGCGAAAACGAGCTGCTGTCGTTGCACCGTCTTTACGACACCACGGAATGCGAAAACCTGCACGAATCACTAGGGCATGAGTACGAATATGCCCGCTACTTTTTTACGAATCCCTGTTTAAACGATTATTATTTCGATGTTGGGACAGCACCGCCTGTTTGGCTTCTCGACCGCCCGTAAATGTCTTCATTACGGGCCTGTGAAAACGGATTGCACTCCTCGTAGCCCAACATATTGACAACATCTGGCAGAATACTCTGCGCCCACAGATAATTCCCTAGACCGGTATGATGACCATCGATGGGATAGTAGTAGCGATTAAGGTCAGAACTATCAATACCAACCTGAGAGTAGCGCTTATAAAGGTCGATGTAAGGAATGCGGAGTTCAGTAGCCTTCTCAATGATTGGTTGCATGTCACAGACACCATTACGCAGTTCAGAAGCAGTTGGGTGAAAGATGACGAAGAACTTAATGCCTCTAACAGTAGTTTCCTCCTTGAAGCGTTTTAGTATGTCTGCAAAGGCATCGACCAACTTGCTACGCTCCTGCTTGTATTCTTCATCAGTCATGAAAAGATGATTAAGCCTCATGGGACCGTGAACAAAAGCCCGTACTACAAAGCTCATTGCATACAGGGTCTCCCACCAGGGCCCTTCTTTCAATCGATAGTCAGTATCAGTGTGTTCATACCTGAACGCCTAGTTGCCTCGTGCCATCACATCATTCAGGTCTGATGTATTGATGCTGAGAGAGACGATATCTGGTTCGTATCGGACAAAAAGGTCTCTGAATTTGGCGAATTCATGAACTGGGTCACTCCCAGCGAATGCCTGATTGATGTGCTCAAAGCGGAAAGGAACACATGAGTCGACCGCCTTTTCGACCAATTTGGTCCATGAAGAATCGAAAGGGGCACAGCAGTTCTCGGTAAATGAGTCTCCAGCCGAAAGCCAGCGGACGGTTCCCTCTTTTTTACGCATGGAATGTTCCACATCCAAAACCCCTTCACTGTTCTGCTTCCTCAACAGCTGGAACTCGGGCTCATCCATCACCTTCTCGGTATGAGCGTATCCAAGCCAGTAATCAGATTTGAGATGCTTCGCGAAGAAAACATCATGGAAAGGAGAAACATAGTATGGTAACCACGAACGCTCCAATGGCCCTTTCAGCTCAGTTCTCATACGTAGTACCCCCTCTGCAAAAAGGATACTGAGGACGGATGACACCATAGTAACGAGGATTCTTCTGTCGTTGGTGACCATGGTAGAAATTATTAGGATGATTCCCAGGGTCAGCAGTATACTTAAAGACATAATATACCCTGTGATTAGCTGGAATAAGAGCGGAGGAAGCAACAAGACAGGAAGTATCCTACTGATGTTGAAACGGAAAAGTGGCAATAAGGAGCACAGGTATAAGTGGACAAGAACCGGAAAAACAATCATGCACTCGACCGCTGAGATGCTGGCTACCACTGAGAAGGCGATACCGAAAACGATGATTGAAGAAGAGGCCAATAACGGATTCCTGCTGTACAGAACACCCCATGCAGCTATCAAAACAGCAACAAAGCAGCAGACGATGACGGGAACAATCAAATGCACAAAATATGACAAGGTCAGGGCAATGGCAGATGCCGTGACAGCTAGACCCACGGTCTGTGCATATCCCACTTCGGCAAAACGGAACCGTTCCGGTCTATTCATCGGATTGTCTTTTTGAATGTTGCAGTTCCCAGATAGAGGTTCCATATGTTGCGTGTATCTGTTTAGCACACGGGACCTCATTTGTCAAAAATCCGGAGAGATACCGCTCTTTGAACGAAGCCTCGATGAACAGATGCGTAATACCATAATCGATTAATTCGCACGGACATGTCTCATCCATGAGAGAAAGAGAGTCTGCCCATTTTGCCAGAACACGCTTCTCTTCGGTAGGAACACCCAAGGAAGCACTTTTGTAAAAAACCCGACAACCGGTTGTTCCCGCAAGCATTCTGGCTCGCTCCTCTACAACAGCGAAAGTCGAACTCTGAGGGAGATTCTCACGAATCCAAGTAAAGGATTCTAACTCATCCTTATTAACAAATTCAGGGTACTCCATTTGCTCAATACGATTGAGCATTTGGGAGTAAAACTTCCAATTAGCTTGCATCGATAAAAATAGAACTAGCGCACTTATTGAAAGGGCTAGTGGCTTGTTGAATCGATTAATCCGTCCACTACTGTACAATCGCTGCAGACCAACTGCAGTCATTATACATAGTGGAGCTGAAAGGCCGACATGAGCTTGAACCTGAAAAGGCAAATAAGGAGGGGGAATACGGGTAATAACAAGTACGGTGACGACCCAAACGGCAAGCGCCATCCAATCATCCCTCTTGTCATTTTTAATAAGGCCGAAAACAACCAACAATATTGCCGGAACAGCAACCCAAAAGTTAGTCAGCAATGTCTCAACGAGACTAGGACCTATAACCCATCCATCATCCTGAGCAGCGCTGTTTAAATTAGTGTATAGCCACGTGTAATAAGTGATTACGGGTAGGGAAAAAAGAGCATTCCAGACAATTATTTTAACAGTTCCAGTGTTAGCGCCCCCCTTTTTAAGACGGTCATAAAGAAGTAATGATGCAGTTAAGCATATTGCTATCAGCATGGGATAGATATAGACAATCCCCAAAAGGAAGAGTAATGTTCCAGAAACGAACAGGTCTTTCCGCAGCGGAGTTTTAGCTCTTAAAAGACGAAGTAATCTCGCTAAATAAAACAACAACAATGCGGTAGCTGTTGGAATGTAATACTCACCTATGCATGCTATAAAAGGGTTCATTTCTGGTGCTGTGAGGGACCAAGAGCAAGCACCGATGCTATCGATACAAACATCCCAACCACCTCCGAAAACAAACAGAGAAAGAGCTAAAAGCCTAAAGATAACACCACTCAAAAAGATGCTGCTCAGTCTAACAAAACTTATCACAAGCAACATTGCAGCAAATAAGCGATAGAGAAAAAACGATGTTGTATTGTCCCACTTAGTTAGGTCTGATATTAGGGCAATACAATTGCCAATAGGGTTTATGAACATGGCTTTATCAGCCCTCATAAATTTGTCCTCCCCCATCAATCTTTGCCCATCTGCCATCTCTGCTGGCCCTAAAGCAAGATAATAGAATGAATCACTTGGGTATAAACCTACGACTCCCGAAAAAACCTTTTCCTGGTCGTTCACATTATGCCCCACCCACATAGGAAATACAATTGCGGTAATTAAAATAATGGTCAAACACACAATTAGTTTGAACCTAGTGGATATATGTGCAGAATATGAGAAGGGATTTCTCAAAAGTTCAGCACTTCAGTATTCCAAGAAGATTTTTCACACGAATTGTCTCTGACATTCTAACATTGCTCGGAAATTATGGAGACTATCTCATCTGCCATTGGCTCTACCGAAGGTGCAAACACATTGGTAAGCACCCCTCTTCCATCCAAAAGGTATTTCTGAAAATTCCATTCTACTTCCGAATCCGCTAAGAGGTTGTTTTCTTTGCGCGTGAGGAAAACATAAAGTGGATGAATTGGGTCTTTTTTTATGTTGACTTTTTCAGCAAGCTGGAAGGAAACCTTATAGTTTGAATCACAGAACTCCCTTATCTGTTTTGGGGTGCCAGGTTCTTGACTGGCGAAATCGTTACATGGTACACCAAGAATACGCAACCGACCTTTAAACTTCTGCTGGAGTACTTCAAGCTGCTCATATTGGGGAGTAAGGCCACATTCCGAAGCCACATTCACAATTAATAATAATTGCCCTTTGAAATAGCTTAATGGAAGATCTTTTTCTTCCAATGTTCGAATCTGTATACCGTGAACTGAATTAAACGATTGTTTATCTGGTCTATGCAACAGATTCCGTAAGATTTTAATAATACCCATTCTGATTTTTATTTGAAAACGGGTTTTCCGAAAGCTAAGCGGTTAAAGATTTTTAGCGACCGCCATAAGAAGGAAATGTCAATAAAAAGCGGTAGGTAGTTTTTAATCGTGTGAAAGGAAAAGTAGAAACGTACATAGGCAAAACGATACATTCTATCCATAGCAGATTTATTAACCGTTTTAGGAACGTAGGTCGGGTGGTCTATTTCTCCCTTCATGTAACGCACCCAGACATCTCTTTCAAAGGCGCCTTCTTTTATTCCGAGTTCGTAAACCTCTACATCTGGCATTGGAACCATTCTAGTAAACATGGCGTTGAAGGGCCTTAGGCGTGCCGCAAAGCTGACGGTCTTTTTCATATCGATTAGAGTCTCACCTGGGTGGCCGAAAATAAAGTTAGCCATGGTTTTGACATCATGCTTCCGACAAAGATCAAATGCCGTGATGAATTGTAGGTCGGTGATTTTCTTGCCAGTTTGAAATCTAACGGATTCCGATCCAGACTCAACACCAAAAGTGATTTTTTTGCAGCCAGCCTGCTTCATTTTTAAGAGAAGCTCTTCGTCTATAAGTTCGGCACGCGTCTCGCAACCCCAGTCAAAGCGTATTCCCGAATCAATAATGGCCTGACACATTGACAAAGTTCGCTTTCGGTGTGCTGTAAAAGTAAGGTCCATGAATTCCACCCATTCTACACCACAGTCGTTGACTAGCAGGTTTAGGTGTTGAAGAACCTTCTCATTGCTGAGATACCGAAAGTTCATCTGAGTAGGGTTGGCGCAAAAATTACAATTGTATGGGCAGCCACGGGTTGTAAAAAGCTGCATATAACGCTTATTCGTACTTGCGGAGTAATAGCTTTCTACAGACAACAAATCATAAGCAGGCAAGGGTAGGGTATCAAGGTTCTCGATTGTTGCTGGCCCATTATCTTTCAGGATTCCGTCTTGATAATTGACAAGCCCGAGACTAGACTTATCTAAAGAGTCACCATGTAAAATGTGTGTGCAAAGATTAAGAAACACAAACTCTGTATCCCCTCGAAGTCCCCATGGAATATCCATTTCTACCAGAACCGAGGGGTCGGCATTCACATGGTAGCCCTCCAAAACGATTACAATTTTTGGAAAGGCTGTTTTAATTGCACGGGTAAGATCATAAGCATCGGGGAGAGTAGAAGGAAAAGCCCCTAGGCAAACAATCTTCGGTTTAATTTCTGCGATGCGTTGAACAATACCCTTGGTTGTTAGTCGCATCGGAGTAGGTTCGATTATGACAGAACCGATATCATTCTCACGAAGTACTCCTGCAAGGTTGGCAAGCTTTACGTAGGGTAGGCACGCAACGAGGTCGCGCGGGTTTATGAAAACGACCTCAACGTCATTGGGTCTTGTTTCTAATACTGAAGAAGTCTCTTCGATAATCAACTTGTCAAGTTTTGTATTTGATAAATATAGCTAGCAGCTTGGAAACGCGCCTTTCTTTTGAATAAACCTTTCGCAAAGCGGAAGACGAAACGTAAAAAGGATAAAAAAGAGTACGATGTGCTGTAATTAACCAATTTGCTGTAAGGTAAGAACGACACCTTCTTAGCAGAATTCAATAACCGAACATCCATTAATTCAGCACAACTTTCTTCCTGTATTAGTTCTTTTACCAATGATAACTCCACAGCCCTCACCGAAGAACCGGTATGATGTAAACCTTTGGATTTTACCAACATCCGGAATGCTTTTTTATTTATCCAACTAAGGAGTCTTCTGAACTTAGGCCGTTTGTAAATGGTAGTAAGTATATTAAGATACGCAAGGTGCCCAGAGGGTTGCGCCTTAATGGCCAAGGTTGCCAGAAGGTGTGCATCACAATAAGTGTCTGCGTCCATTGTTAAGACAATCGGGCATTTAGCCACACTCATACCACATAGGGTGGCGGTCATCTGCCCAAAATTTTTTTTCAGCTGCAATACGTTCAGCGGTGCATCAATAATCTGGAATTCCTTGTATGCTGAGACATGGAAAAGGTTAGTGTCCCCATCGTTGACCAGTAAAACCTCTGAACCTTGTCCTAAGAGAGGAAAGAGTTGTTGTAACAGGTCTACGAGGTTTACGAAATGTTTTCTACTCCCGTAAAGAGGAATAACCACCGAAACTATTGGTGCTTCTTTTGAGGGTCTGTCGTCCAAATTGACCTGATTGGAAAAGATTATTTACACTGCCAGTCGCCAAACGGATAAAGCGGACCTGGGTAATTACCAATATTTTTATATTCTTTCAGTTGATAGCTGCTGGGCGAGACTCTGAATGAAAGGCAATCCTCCAAAGCTAAAACGGTTATTTGTTTTGCATCTGCGAAATACAAACTGACACGGAAAAGACCTGTGTTGAGTAGCCCTTTGGGCAGCGTAAGTAGGAGCGAATATCTCCCTGGTTCCGAAGTGTCAATAAAATCAGTAGGGCTTAGCGGGCGATAATTACAGAAGCTCATGATATTGTTTCGAAACTTGTCGGAAAATACGGCTGACAAAATTACTGGGCCCGTCCATTTTTTTGAGAAGTCAATACTTATGCAGACGCTATCATCTGAAGTGATATTGGCGTTTCTTTCTTTTCCTAGAGCATGGGCATGGGTTTGATGCACGATTATTTCGAGCCCCATTTTTGAATTTATGCTGTCGTCTTCATCAGCGGAAGATGGATCTTTTATATTGTGGTTGTCGGTTAAGGCCAGGTTGTCTGATTTGCCTTCATCCAAAAGCGGGTTGCTATTCGCATCATTTAACAGCGAATCAAATGTTTCCTTTTGGAGGTAATCTTCTATTATAGAAAGGGGGGTTCCAAACGCAACGATTTTGCCACCGCCTAGTAATAGAACCTTATTGCAAAGCATTTGAACCGCTGCTAGTTCATGGCTTGCTAGAATTACGGTTGTCCCACTTTTTGTGATTTTTCGGATTCTTTTAACGGACTCCTCTTGAAATTTTAGGTCACCAACGCTCATCACTTCATCCAGAAGTAGGATGTCGGACGGAAATGTTGTTGCAACTGAAAAGGCTAGTCTTAGAAACATACCGTTTGAGTAGTATTTTACTGGTACATCTAAATGGTCTTCTTGCCCACTGAACTGGACAATATCTGCTAGGTGCGCATCAACATCACGCTTGTGCAGTCCCAAAAGCTGTCCTGCCACATAAATGTTTTCTCTACCCGTGAGGTCATGATGAAAGCCAGACCCAATTTCTAAGATTGATGCCAACCTGCCGGAGTAACGGATTTCTCCTGTGTCTGGGACAATTAAACCAGATATGATTTTCAAAAGAGTGCTTTTTCCTGCTCCGTTGTTTCCAATTAGACCTAATACATCTCCAGACAACAATTCAAAAGAAATGCCTTCCAGTATTGCTTTTTCTTTTTTCTCATTTTCACCTGTAAGGTTCAATTTAGCAGTCCTTCTGAAGGTCTTACTAATGTCTGTAACTTTTAATACTGGCGAGCCAAGCTTCATCACTTATTCTAAATCTGAAAATTCCTCATCCAAAAATTTGCTAAGCTGTTTTTCTGAAACTTTCAACTTTTCATAAGGGAAATGGTGACAAAACACAGCCCGCTCTTTCACTAGGCCCGGTTCGTTAGCAGAGTCATTGGCGGTGAAAAAATCAGCAGGTGGTTCAAACACTTCAATTTCTTTAACGTCTTTATATGAGTCGGCATAGAAAAGATAGAATTTAGCATCTTTTGGCCTCATGTTTATGATAGCAGCCACCCTCGTGGTATCCGAGCTGTTTATTCCGGACCCATGTATGACGCAGTGATCCCACATAAGAACATCGCCCGCTTCCAAAATGATATCTGTAAGGTATGGTTTGAGGTTTTCAGCACCAATATCTAGGAAAGAGTCTGGAATGTCCACGCCTCTCCATGTGTCGAAAAGCCGATGACTTCCTTTTATCAGTTGAACGGGGCCGTGATTAGCAGTAAGATCTAATAAAGGACACCATACATTGATGGTACGAAAGGATGTTTCGTCAACATGCGACCAGTCTTGATGCAAATACATATCGCTATCAGGCTTTGGGTGCTTTACTCCGAAAACAGCAAATACTGGTTCGTAATTGTTGAGATATTTCTGTGCACGTGGTACTAAAGCTTTTTGAACCTCCCTGTTGATTCGATCTTTGATGTCACTCTTGTTACTCCATTGACTGATGAAGAATGATTTATCCGTCACCACATCGGCATTTTGCTCGTAAATGCTGTGGAGGTGTGATATTGTCTCTTTGTCCAGAAAGTTTTTCATAACCACGTATCCGAATTTTTCGAACCGCTCTTGAAGCTTATTATCCTTAAAGCTCTTGTACTTCTTTTTACCCTTTCCGAACATGGAGCTAATCTCAGAAGTATCCGTGAAAACGTCAAGGTGCTGAGTGGATAAGGGATTCTTATAATCGAAGAATGAATTACGAAGGAAGTTGTCTCCGACTCTGATTGTCCTTCTTCCAGCGTCTTCGTCTTTTTTGAAATAGTGTATTATCTCCGCTTCCTTTGGCATAAGAATCAAACCAACTGCTAGTCGACTCTCATCGCTCCGGTTTGGTTGCGAAGCGTGGATTAGTCTATTGTCCATTACCACTGCGTCTCCAGCCTTGGGAAAGATTTTAGTGGTATTCAATCCCTCTGGAACAGGAGGGTGAATATTCGTGCCTCGAATGGGCGCATCCCTGTGGCTATTTTCGGCTACCTCAAAACCACCATTGTTTTTACTGATGTCTGTTAGCGGAATCCAAAGAATTAGGCCCGAATGCTTAGACTCGTCAGTTACAGACCAATCTCTATGAGGGGTTACTTGTCCGTCCGTTCCCGGCCTTTTAAAAAGGTAATAACCCAGAAGACATTTATAGCCATCGAACCACTGGTTGGCTAACGGAAGAAGTTGTTCGGATACAAAACCATCTACCTGCTTTCGATAGGATTCAGAGTTACTCCAATGTGAAGTGAAGAACGGTGCTTCCACACCCGAATCATCAATACGGTCGTAGAAAAATGATTTCAGGGTCTCAATCTCTTCTGATTTGAGAAAAGCATTTATCACAGCATAACCTTTTGTGCCTACGCTGTCCTTTAGGCTCACATCCTTTATACTAACCACACTCATTCTTAATTCATTTACCAGATTTCAAAGCTACCCAATCTGTCGTTGGGTCAAGTAATTAACCCTATTTCAAAGCCGCTCTGATATGAATGGGTCAATCTTCCGAAACCGACTTACGCCTAAAACCAAGAAAAGAAGCATTACTGGAGTAGAAGCGAAATGTATAAGTTGGGGAGCAGGAGCACCAACAAGGGAGAACCTGTATCCTTCGCATATCAATGTCATGGGATTAAAATACATAGCATCAGCCATATCGGCAGGTAAAACGGTGGTAGGAAAAAATACAGGCGTGAGCCAAATACTGAAGTTGATAATTACAGGAATAACATGCATCAGGTCTTTCCGTCTATAGGTGACAATACAGATCCAAATGCCGATGGTAAAACCAAACACAATATTTAGCAACACAAACACAGGAAAGAAAATAATCTGATGATTAGGAAATACTCCGAATAGAACCATTGCAAATGCCAATAAAACCAAGGAAACCCCGAAGTCTAATGCACCAGAAAGAATTCGCGAGATGAGTAATAATAAGCGAGGGAAGTATATCTTTTTGATTAAGTCTGTGGATTCGTAAAGCACGTTGCCCAACGAGACAGATAAATATGTGAAATAATTCCACCCAATCAGCCCAATAAGCGCGAACACAGAGTAGGGCACATTATCGGTTTCCACTTGGATGATTCTATCGAAAAAGAATGTGAACACAATAATTGACGGAAGTGGGTAAAGGAGCACCCAAAAAAGGCCAAAATAGGTGTTTGCGTGTCGCACCTTCACTTCCCGTTGAGCGAGTGTGACGGCAAAGCGTCTCATAGACCATACCTGCCGCAAATACTGAAAAAGGCTCTTGGGAGATGCTGAAATGACAACCTCGTCAACCACTTCGTTATCTGGCCCATTATCTATCGTTTTATTCATTCATCGGCTTATGACCAAAACGTAATGTTCTCCCTTCGCAGACACATTTCATCCCAGATTCAACATTTTTCTAGCGTGGGCTCCTTTTTCTGTCAAGATTTCATTGTCTGAATCCGTTCAATTGCATTTGGAAACTCATTAATTCCTTCATTATCAGTATATTGAAAGTCAAAAAACGCTCTGAATCCATACTATTCTCTAATTAACAATGTCGGTTGGGCTAATCGACCGATTACCAATGTGTTCATCCAAGTTGGTAACAGTCATGTCTTCCTGCGAAGGACGTCAATCTACCAATCCTTTCAAAACATTATCTATTGAGGCGTGGCTTGCTGTGAAAACTGGTGAAGGCCAATGGTGGGGGTATTCAATGAGGAATCATCTTTATTGAACACCATCAATGTAATGAAGTGAAGGTCTAGACCATGAACAACATTCATGTAGTTGGTAATCAATTCCATACGTTCGCGAGATGAAACAAAGATTTTTTCCTCTTTAACAAGATAGAGGAATTGTTCCACGAATCGATTTTCCCCTGTCATGTTGTACATAAGTGTCTGATAATTGCCATTGAGATAAAGAGCACCACCATCGATAACCACCACTTTATCATGTGCTTTAGGTTGGACGGTGGAAAATAAGCGGTAGTGTAACTTATCCCAATACGAGATATTAAACACCAGAGAATTTGGCTGAAAATCTTCAAGCTTGTTCTGAACTAATTGATAGTAGTCCGATTTCTTTTTCGAAGTTGAAACGAGCCGAGCTTTTTCTAAAAACATTAATGTTGAGAGAATCATTACAAGCACTATAATGAGCCCCCGTTTAGGTAAGCTCGTAGCCTCAGTTTTGCTCGGAAGTTTGTCCTTAGACACACCAGTCAGCAAAAGCGCTGCCATCATTGTGGAAGTAATGAAGTGGTGTTCTGTCTTAAGAAAAACACTAAACAAGACTATGATGAAGGTTGACAATACTAGCAACCACGCCTCCGCACGATTCTTCTTCCAAAGCAGTAAGGCTGTAAGCAGTAGCGTTAGGAAATGAAACTTTAGGTCAAAAACACCTACTGTAAATCTGCCCCAACCATTTTTAACCCAGCCTGATTTCGAGAAGGCTTTAACCAATGAAATAGGGGTTTTATCTAACGGTTGTATCTCTAGGCTTCGGAAGAAGTCTAGGTTCAATTCCTCTCGGTCGGCAAAGAAAAAATTTTGAGCAGCTTGCAATTTTATCCTTTCAGCTGGTTTCAGTCCGTCATCGTTTATCAGACCTTTTCTAAAATCAACGAGCGTATACTCATATTTTCGAAATTCCTTGTAGTAAGCATCTTCAGTGGTTCTTTCGGAGTTTAGGAACACGAGACTTAAGAAAGTGACGCTAAGAAAAGGCAGAACTAGCGCTGTCAATTTCTTTTGTGAAGCAGGAAAATTCAGAAGGGTAGCTAAAAAAAAGATGACCATTGAAATTACCACTGGTTCTGGGCGCACCAGAAAGCCTAATGAAACAAGAAAAACACCGGTTATAATGGGAAATAATCGAGTTTTTTCAGTAAGAATATGTAGGCCCGTTATCGAAAGAAACATAGCCGTTTTAGAAAACTCAAACGGAAGAATTGGATCAAGAAGGCTAACAAGAACAGGAATCATTAGCCACGGAGTCTTTCTAGCTCTAATTAGGCTATACACCCAGTATACTGCGCAGCAAAAAACAGAAATTAGCTGAAACCAGTCATAGATATCAGAACTGATGCCATAGCTATAAACCAGGTTAAACCAGTAAGATATTCCAGAGAAGCAACCAAAGGTGTTTGGTAGCACATTGCTGCCACCGCTGTACATACCAAACATATATGTAGGAAAAACCGTGTCGCTTTCCGTTTGGTAGTAAAACCCTCCTGAACATAGGAAAACAAGGCCAACCACACTGGCTGTTCCAAAAAGTGCAATTATAAAATCCTGGCCGCTAAATCTATTTAATACGTGTTTCACCCGATTAAAATTACGAGCAAGGTAATACCTCAATGAATGGACTCCCCACTAATGAGCTTATTAACGGCATGCTGAAAAATAAATGAACCCCCTATTTTTTTTGACCAAACAGAGTTTTGTAGGCTTGGTAGCGTATTTAGGATGTGTGTATGATAAAAATCGTCAGGAACCTCCAATGCATCCACCTGGCCATGACCAGTGAATTGATAATGAAGCGATTTGGCTTCTAATGGTATAAGCGTATGGTTGATTGCTAGCCGCCTGTGCTGCGTGTTATTCGGTGGAGAACCATGAAACAGTCTATGGTCATATATCAACGCATCACCTTTTCGTAGTTTCAGTTTTTTCAATTGAAATTGTTTCTGCCATTGAGTAGGAGGGACTTTACACCAAAGATTAAGGCCTGGACCGCCTCGAATGGTAGGATAAAACTTATGACTTTCGGGTAGAACCCAAAGATACCCGTTGTCGTTTGTAATATCGATTAACGGCACCCAGGCCGTCAAAGAGGTAAACCTCTGTTCGTCAACCATACTCCAGTCTAAATGAATGTCGAACCCGCTTGAAGAATCTGGTTCTTTTACTGTAAAAGAGGAGAATACTGGTCTATAGTTAGAGAGTAGTTCAATCAACGGTTCATCGAAGCTTTTTCTAACCTCTTGGGTAACAGCTCTTCGGTGGTTAACATTTGTGCTATGAATACTTGTATGAAATCCACTGCTGTGTTCAGGAGGATTTTTCTCGTACCACTGGTTAAGTGTTTTACATGAACTCTGAGAAACGAAATCTCTAATGACAACATATCCTTGATTCATGAAAATCGTGTTCAGAGATTCATCGGTAAAGACTGTACGAGATGGTATTTTGAAGTCATCTTTCATATCAAGCAATTGATTCCCTTAGCACGCTCAGGCATATGGAGGTCGTTAGAATGTGATTCGTGTCAAAAGCCGTCCACACATCCCCATCGTCATGATGGAATTTCCAAATTTCCGAGTTGCTCATCCAACAGCCAGAAAGCTTCTGCTTTTTCAGTAGGAACCGAATTCCTTTATGTAGCGGTTCGCCATAATACCCCGCTATTTGAAGTGACCTGAGGGCAAAGGCAGTGGCTAACGGGTCATTCGATGACCCAAAACTCCCATCGCTCTTCTGCGTCTGAATTATTCCGTCAATAGCCTTTTGATTGGCGCCCACGCCCACGCCATAAGTGTTAAGAAGCGAAATAAACATATATGTGCTGTAAAACTCAATGGGGTAGAAGTAGCTTGGCCACAATCCGTTTGTTTCTTGAAGTTCTGTAACGAACAACTCATTCATAAGCACTTCCTTATCTGTGCCGTAGAAAAACTGCAAGAGGTTAGCATTAACCTCAGGATGAACCATCAAATTATTATTTGAAGAAGGGGAAGCAGTAATTTGAGGAGAGACAGTTTTGCTTATAAAAGTTCGAAAAAGTGGTAGACTTGATTGTGCCAAAAGGGTATCCACAAGATAAGCATCGAAGGCATCAGTTTTGTTAAAAATGCCCATTGTTCTTAAAGACCTCAACGCAAATGCGGTATCATCTGCATCCACAAAGTATGGGTTTTCAGTATCTCCCACATAGTATGCTCGGGGGGAATAACCCCATTGACCATCATTTTCCTCAGAGAGAATTCGCGTGATGAAAATTGTCCGCACAAGTTCTGATAAATCAGATCCTAGGCCATTCAGCATAAAGTAAATACAAAAGAGATGTCCTTTTTGATTAGAGAACTTTCGTTCTCCCGATAAGCCTAAACACGCTAAACCATACTTTCCTGAAAGTACTTGAGTATTAAGAAACGTTGTCCCATTCCCAACGGCTCTTTTACATCTCGCTTTGCGGAACATCATGATTAAAAAGAAGGTTTGTCGGAAGAGCTGCCAGCATCAGACACTTCTGTTGGGGGATGGTGAGGAACTTCACGGCTTACTATATATCCACAAGGAATCTCGCCTAATTGATGTGTTAGAAAAAACTCATGATTCACATCATAAACAAAAGTTTTTCCATTGTGCGTGAAGCAATGAATTGGTTGGGCGTCTTTAGGAATAAGCACAATTGCAATTGCTAATCGAGAGAGGGAAGTGATGTTTGGTTCAGAAAAATGTAGTAGTGCGCTATCATAGATTGCAGCATCGCCTTTTTTCATGTTTAATCCAACGGATTTTTTCTTGAAACGGGCTTCTTCCTGTTTGTTATAAGGCACAAACGGTGTTCCTCGGAAATCATTACTCAAAAACTGTGTTGCTGGACAGACCATTAAACGCCCGTTCAACGGATTCGTGTCCACTAATGGACACCAGATATTTATTGATCGATGGTGTGCTTCATCTATATAGTTCCAATCCGAGTGAAGACCAACA
>Ga0105055_10005708_pt1 | contig 17426 bp, 19 predicted proteins | sample BON03_FD_78090 | JGI IMG/M metagenome (GOLD analysis project Ga0105055, IMG submission 78090) | Freshwater microbial communities from Lake Bonney liftoff mats and glacier meltwater in Antarctica - BON-03 | ecosystem: Environmental > Aquatic > Freshwater > Ice > Glacier meltwater | place: Lake...
AGTCCTAAGACAAATGTTGAGTAAACATACATGTATAGGATGGCGTGGTTTGCAGGCAGCGGGCCCGACGACTACCTAGCGGGCGGTAGCACGTCTCCGGATTTCGCGGCCAGCTCGTCGCCCGCGATGTCGTCGTCGCTCGCGATGTCGTCGTCGCCCGCGATGTCGTCGTCGCTCGCGATGTCGTCGTCGCCCGCGATGTCGCCGTTGCCAGCAACAACATTTGTCTTAGGACTTAAACCTTCAGGTTTGGCACCTGTACCGCACCCCGCCCCGCCGACTGCCCCAGGACAAGAACCCTCTGGCATGTCAGAACCCCCCGAATCGCCGCAGTTCGTACCCATTGTGCCCCGAAATGCGCTCGAACAACCTCGCATGTCGTCGGGGGCACCGGCGGCAAAGAACGGCCGTGCGCCTCCCAAAAAGAGAAGTTCCCGACACACGAAGGCCTGTCTTCGGCCCGGCGAAGACAAGACGCGGAGTCGCGCAAAGAATTACATGTGCGACCGCTGTGGGAAGCGGCTCGAGTCTGGCTACAAATTGACCAGGCACGTTAGGGTCCACACTGGCGAAAAACCGTACCAATGTGGAGAGTGTCTCAAATACTACAACCAGAAGTCAACATTGAAGACGCACGCCAAAGTTCACGCGAGGCGTTTCCTTAAGGAACACTCAGATTTAGAGGTCATGGGTCGCGAGTTCAGCGGGTTCACGCTCACCGAGCTGGGCTTTGACGACCCGAGCGTGTGGGTGCTAGGCTAATTGATTGTTGTTTTTTCCCGGGAGGCCGCCAAAAATATGCGCTAAGGATACCGCTCACGCATTTTGTCCCGGAACAAAGGATGCCTCGCGCGCTGGTGGTCGGCGTAAACTACGTCGGGCAGAACTGCGAGCTCCAGGGTTGTGCAAATGATGCGGTGGCGATGGCCAAGTTTCTCACGGGGCGAGGCTACGTGGTCACCCAGATGATCGACAGCAAGATGCCCGAGGAGAAGACCCAAGTCCCTCCCACTCGCCAAAACATCCTGCGTGGGCTCGTCGACATCATTCTCTCTGGCGACGAGGTTTTGTTCTTCAGCTTTGCCGGACACGGGTCGCGCGAGCACGACGCCTCTGGGGACGAGTCTGACGGCAAGGACGAGGTGCTGTGCCCCGTTGACCTCGATAAGGGCATGATTTCCGACGATGCACTTCGCGGGGTTTTGCAGCTGATGGAACCTCACCAGAAGCTGTTCTGTGTGCTAGACTGTTGCCACAGCGGCACGGGCATGGACTTGAAGTACGAGATGTTTGACCGGGGTGGCACGCAATATCGATTTCTCGAAGCACCGACTGGCGCAGCGAAATTGGCCAGAACGCCTGGCGCGGTGTTTATGCTGTCAGGATGTCAAGACGACCAAACCTCCGCAGAGTCAACCGTGGCTGCCACCGGTGGGCAGCAAGTTCGCGGCGCTCTGACCGCTGCGACGGTACCTATCATGGAGTCGTTGCTGGCCAAAAAGGGCAGCGTCGAATGCGGTGAGCTTCTCGGGGCGGTCCGGCGCGCGCTGCGCGAACAGGGGCACAGCCAGATCGCACAGCTCTCGTCTGGGCAGTCTGCGGCCGGTACCGCCGGCATTCCGATTCTCTGAACACTCGGGCCAATTTGAAGCAACTATCGGCCAGCATATCACTTGGCAGCCATGGCGGAGGCCAACGTCGGCGTCGCGGTCCACGAGGTGGGGGTTTCTTGCCTCGGAAGACAGGAGGCGCTCCCAAACGACAAATCGATTTGGTTAGTTATGTTTGTGGTTCAAACCACTGCTGACGAGGAGGCCGAAAAGTTTGCCTGCGACGTGGCCGGCATGGCGTTGCTGGCGCTCCGCAAAAGTGGACGCCTTTCAGTCGGCGACGGGCTGCTTGCGTTCGCTGTGGCGCTTGATGGCGTCCTGCCTATCTACCTTGCGTTTGTTCCCCCCATGCAGCTTCCAGAGGTACCAGGTGCTTCTGATGTCCGGTTTCCAGATGGAGAGGTCCAAAAGTTCTTTATGGTGGGCATGCAGTCGGACCGCACCGGCGACAAGAACCATCTGGCGGTCAAGGTGAGCGTCACGGGATCGAAAATCACCCACGCCTCGGTGTACGTCGTTAAGGGTCCGCTGACAGTCCCACCGGTGGACGCAGAAACCCCCCCGCCCACGTTCAAGCCAGTGGTGTACGGTACCCTGGCCCCCTGAGGGATGTTGTCTTCGGACAAAGGGTTTTCGCGCCTTTGTGCTGTCTACACAACAAGAATGGCCGGGGGCACTGATGATTTTTGTCCTAAGACCGTTGCAAGCAACTGTATGACGGTGGCGGCGACCCAATCCGTCTTGGCACCTGTCGGACAAGCTCCTCCAGCTCAAGGAGATTCGCCTGGACAATTTCGGCGGTATCCTCCAGGTTGCGAATTCTGATCCCCTGATTGTTGACGGCCCGATCTAACGAATCGATGACGCTTTCCGGAAACTGCTCGGGTTTTCCGTGGTGCAGGACCCAACACCGCGCCCGGAACCGCTGGCCTTCGACGACTTCGACACTCATGACACGTACTATGATTGTTTTTGTGGGCGGGCCCGCAAGGCACGAACATCTAGGAACCGGTTCTAGTCGAACCAGCCGGTCAACCCGCCGCTGCCACGCCGCGAATCGGCCATGTGAATCGTTCGTCCAACGAGAAAACTCGACCTGCCGTTCGCACGGCACCTCCCGCGAAAGCCACAACTCCCGGAAAGCTTTCCTGTCTATTGTCAGGGGCCTCATAGCATCGGTTGCGCCTTTGTCCCAAGGCAAAACCCCGTGCTATACCTGGCCGCTTTTCTGGCAACCAAGTAACGCGCGGCGCCCGCCACTCAAAGAACAATACGATCTGGTGAAAAGTATGCCAGTTGCGCCCAATTGCGCCCGCGGGCCGACCAGCTACCTTTCCCATTTTGCACGGGCAAAAAACCGCCTGCCACTACAGCCCTACATGGTTCCTGATCACTATCGATAACGCGCCTAGCACCCCGCGCGCACAGGCCTGTGACGCGAACGTGTTGCAAGCAACTGGAACAGAGTTGTCGGAGCAGACAGTGAACGTGCTGTGGGACAACAAACACCCCCTTTCTTGCGCAAACTCCGCGCTGGACTTCCACTCGAAGCACACCTCCAGCGGTGCAAACTCGGGGCCCTGCCTGGTGAACTTCAACCTACCGTCCACAAATTCAGTCACGTAGTTGCCTCTGGGTGCAATCGTGAGTTTCTGTTCTTGCGCTTCGAGCAGTGCGACGTCGACCAGCTCGGGGATGCTCTGGGATATCGCTAATCCCAAGGCGATCGCTTTTTCTTCGGAGGCGCCCGGGATGCTGGGCGGCAGCCGCTTGAACAGCTGCCCGGGATTGACGAAACTCCGCGAGCTTGCGCTTGGCACCTCGACGCAACGACTATGCGACACGCAGCAGTAGCCACAGCTCGCATCCCAGGTCTGTGGGCAGGTGCGGCCACACTGGGTGCACTCGAGGGGGGGCATCTCCCCGTCCATTGCGGCTCGACTATATACACCCGTTTAGCAGCTTCAATATTAGCCACGCTAGGATGCTTGAAAAAGAGGATATACGCGCCTCTGTGGTGTCCTCTCGTATACACATGTCAGTCGCTTGCCAGAGACTCTGCCAGGGCCACACGCGATACTGCCAGGGCCACACGCGATACTGCCCGGGTCACTCGCGAGATCAGTCTAGCCATCTGCGGTGTTCCTGCCGCCTGTGGGGTGACCGCGTTGTAGGTTGCGGTGTTCCTGCCGCCTGTGGGGTGACAGCGTTGTAGGTTGCGGTGTTCCTGCCGCCTGTGGGGTGACAGCGTTGTAGGTAGCGGTCACCGGAGGAGAGGACGCCGGTGCGGCCGTCGGCGTTTCGAACATAGAAAGCCATTCGTCCGTGGGGGTGACAGTGTTGTAGGTAGCGGTCACCGGAGGAGAGGACGCCGGTGAGGACGCCGGCGTTTCGAACATAGAAAGCCATTCGTCCGTGGGGGTGCTCGGACTGGGCCTCGCCGCAGACATAGGGGGCAGGCTCCGAAACTCCAAAGGGTCTGTGGAATCGGCGCCCCCCGAGCTGGACCGGCGGCGCTTCGCAGCACTGCCTTCACCTCCAATCGTCAAACGCTTTGTTGGTTGCTTTTCTAGCGGGGTACATCCGTCGCCGTCGAGCTCTTCTTCGATTGGCGTTAGCGCTACCAGCCGCGACCGGACGTCTCGCAGGGCGCGCTTCGGGCAGATGTCCAGGCCAATGTGCATCTGTTCGAGGTTCCCGACGAAATTGTCGAAGACCTCGATGCACAGGGCTGTCTCTTCGGGGGTTTCGAGGGCATGCAGCGACGCGCAAACCATCCCGATTGCCTTGTCTATGTCTTCGGCATGCCCTCGGTCGTCGAACAGGTAGATAGACCCCTGCGTGAACTTGGTATCGGTGAAATCGAGGTTGCACCCATCTGCTTGCAACTCCATGATCACGCGATCCAGGTTATTGAGCGCGTATTGGAGGTTGGAACTCCTGAAACACATACGTCCGAGCCCCGCCGATTGTGCGGACAATATCACACCTAAAATCCTTTCAAATATCGATGGCCTGCGCTGAACACTGTCCCCGATGCGGGCTGGCCTGCACGTCGGCCTCCCGCCTCGCCAGGCACCTCCAGAGGAAGTTCCCCTGCGCCGTTGGTGGCGCGGAAGGGGAATTCGACCAGAAGATACGCGCGGCGAGGCCGCTTGATGATTACCGACCCGGGATTCAAATCAAGGCGCGGGACACGATGGCTCTAGGATCGGGTATGCCGACCCAGTACCAATACACCTTGGTCGCACGGCCGGGTAAGGATTTTGATCCGAACTTCACCCCCGCGTTCACCCCCGGCGAGATGCTGCGGCTGGGCGTGTTTTCGGGCAAGTACATCAACGACTGCACCAACGAGTTTCCGAGGGAATGGTTTGCAGCCGCTCGTGGTCGCTTGCGACCCGGGGCCGCAGACCCGAAGGTCAACCTATTTGGGGTCAAATCCCGGAAAAGTATCCAATTTTGGCGCGCCAAGGGGTGGATCCCAGTTACTGCAGGCGACCGCGACCCCCGCGGGTGGTTTCAATGGTACTGCCGGTACTGGCTGGGACGACGGATGCCTGCCGTTGACGACGTCCAGATCAAGAGATGGAAGGCCTACGTCCGGCACGCTGGGCAGATCCGCGCGAGCTACCTCAAACCCGGGGCAGCTGTCCCGATAACCAGGCACGACAAACTGACACACCGGGCCAAACAACGGCAGGGACTTCTCCAATGGGCCCACGACCCCTGGGTGTGAAAATATGAATGGCGCTTCCTCGTAGTATTTGCCCCCGAAACCGCTCTTGCACATAATGCCGGACCCCTCTGTGTCCCGCACAACCTCCGGCTCCGCTACAAGCACCTGCTCCGCTGCTAGCACCTGTCTGCCCCAACATCCTGAGGATGGCCATTCGCTTGTTCTCGATCTTGAACGCCGTCGCAACAAAAATTGCCAACCCGGAGGCGGATGCTATGGAGCGCCTCGCGATCTCTGACGACTGCCCAAACCTAAAGGTTTAAAGCTGAGCCCACTGGTAGTTGTGGCCCACTGGTAGTTGTGGCCCACTGGTAGTTGTGGCCCACTGGTAGTTGTGGCCCACTGCCCTGCTGGGCTAGAACCACCATCCCTCTGGTGGAAACATATCGGCCTGGGAGCACAAGTCCAGGTCGTCGTCCCAGGCTGACGCTGCGCCGGCTGACGCTGCGCCGGCTGACGCTGCGCCGGCTGACGCTGCGCCGGCTGACGCTGCGCCGGCTGACGCTGCGCCGGCTGACGCTGCGAGAGTGTGAGTCACATAGTTGTAAGCAACGTCCCGAAAGGTAGGTTCGCGATCGCACGGCTGCGCCTTCCTCTTTTGACTGATGGCGCCTCGTTGGGACTGCGCCGCCACCATCTGCCGAAGGCGGGCCTTCTGTTCCCGGCTGTTGGCACGCTTCGCTGCCTTCTCGGCGAGATCCTCTCTTTTCGCGCGCAAGGCTAGCGCGCGAGTGTGCAGTTCCTCTACCTGTGCTCGGGGAATTGACACCGTGATCCCGTCCGAGAAGGCCGTGCAATGTTCGCGCGACACCAACACCGGAGGGTATCCCTCGTCGTGAAGCGTCCAGGTTTGGATCAGCCGACTGCCGCGGCTCCGAAACTCAGTTGTCGGCTGCTTATCTTCCTGGGCGAGCTGCCGCAACGCATTGGCAACCCGTTGCTGTACCATTACAGGGTTCAAACTATTTGCCTCAAGGCAAAGGGGTTGGGGTTCGAGCTTCTGCGAGCCGTCGACCTGGCACAGCATTGCCGGTTCCCGAGCAGCCATCATTTAACCCTGCAGGTGTTGCCTTCGGGCTGTGTCCGAAAGATTTGCTAAGAAAAAAGGATGTTCAAATCTAGCGGCACCGCGGCTTGCCAGTTGGACGACGGGCGGCCGTTTCTGTCGGCACGATCGGTGGTACGGGAGGTCCCCTGTTTGATTTGGGAATCGGGTCGGTGTGCAGCATCAAGCACAAGCTGTCGAACGCAAGTTTCGTGAGTTTCCAATCGGGCAGGCATTGCATTTTGACAACATCAAAGTTGCTGAGTCCGGGCACCTGGCGCACCCCGATTGGCGGCAACGGGACCGTCACTTGAGGGTGCTCCCGCCTGATTTGCAAGATTGTCTTCAGGTCGGGCCGGTCAATGACCATATACTGGCGCTTGCCGTTGCTCGCCACGTACATCATATGTATGTAGTTGTTTTTGATCGCGAACAGCGCAGCTTCGTGCTCTTCCTCGTTGAGGAAGTTTCGCATCCGCTCGATGCGAACGAGCCAGCCGGTTTCCACCACCACCAACGTGATGGTCACGGCCGGCGAATCATGCCACAGCTTGTACATTTCGTAGGCTGCCATCAACCCGGGGTACGCGATCAACGCCAGGTAGAACTTCTCGCAGGGGTTGTAGTCCTCCACGTTGGCATTCTTGAGGAAGAACGGTAGCGGCTTGAACGAGTTCTGATTTCGGAACCGTACAAACACATGGCCCCACCCCGTCGTCATCAGATAGTACCGATCCCTGGCCGTTTGTTCCGCAATTATGCGTAGCGTGTGCCGGTCGTAGGTCAAGGGGGCTCTGGGTCCTTCGACTTTTAGATCCTCGACGACCATCCCCTCCGGGGGCGGCCCTCCGATATCTTCCGGAGACGTCCGGTCCAATATGGTTATCGCGAAGCCCGTGCTGTCGCCGATTTCCTGCATGCACCTGACCATTTCTTCGATCGTGGTTCCTTTGAGCCGCGGCTGCATGGGCACCCGCGAGTCAAGGACCGACGCTTCGACATCGACAGGCGCAGGCGCTCCGGCGGTCGCAGGCGCTCCGGCGGTCGCAGGCGCTCCGGCGGTCGCAGATGCTCCGGCGGTCGCAGATGCTTCGGCAGGCGCAGGCGCTTTGGCAGGCGCAGGCGCTTCGGCAGGCATAGCCACTTTGGCAGGCGCAGGCGCAGGCGCTTCGGCAGGCGTAGGCACGCTGATATATACTCTGCGAGTTGCGCATCAAATTTGAAGTATATCTCCCAGAGCAAAAGTTCGATGGCTGCCGCGCGCCCATCAGCGCCTTCTGAGCTCCTTGCAGCGGTCGTTTCGGACGATGTAGACATCGTGCAAGAACTGCGCCACCAGGCCTGCATCCCCAGTGAGACCTGGTGGCGCGCCTTGACGCTCGCAAGACAGCGTACCGGAAGCGATGCTCGGGTGATCGTCCAGCTTATCATCAAACACCTGAAACGCGGTCTGATTCCCCGCCCAACAGGTGCCACCGAGATTGTTCAGCAGCTTGCCGACCATCTTCAACCGTCCGCGCTTTCCATTGAAGAGAAAGCCCTGCGCAATTCCAAGGTCGCGATTGCGCTGGGGCTGCTTCTACGGGCGCTGTCGCCTGCGGCCGAGGTCGTTTCGCTGGAAGTGTACCAACAAAAAGTTGACGACCTCGCCGCGCTGATCAGCGCCGCGCTGATCTGCTACGAGCAAGAAGAAGAGTTCGACACCCCCTCCTGACCGTAGATCCTCGAGTTTTCGACGGCCGAACGGCTTGAGTTTATTCTATTTTTTGCAACTTTTTGGCCTGTTGTTATGGACCAGCCCCATGCCGCAACCAGAGGATTTCCCACCCGACCTTGACGATATGTTGGACGCTGCGGGAGTGTGCTTCGCCCCCCCGGAGGTCAATGATTTTATTCACCCGGAGAACGTTAAACAGTTGCTAGCGGGTTTAGGCTGGGCCGAGGAAGCTGAATTTCAGCGGGACCTTGACCAGCTCACCACCCTGCTGGCCGAGGACCCCGACGCGAGCCTCCCGCCGATGCCGGCGCTTGCAACTGAGGCGTTCACCATGAGCACGTTCAAGAAGTTCATTAAACTCGCGACTGATGCTCGCTGCCAGTGCCGAGATATGGCCGAAGACATCCAACGGGCTCTCAACTATCTAACGAACTCTCTGTCACAACTTCTCTGGGGAGCATTTCAAGGTGGCCTTGCCGAGCACCCGATCGGACCGACGTTCAGAGAAATCTTGAAGCTTTGCGCCATGAGCATCCCAGCTCAGGCAGCGTTCATCATCCAGATGCTCAAGAACCCGGAGACCCGGGAGCACGCGTATGGTTACATTCGCCATTGGACTTCGAACGTTCGAATCAAGATTCACCTTGCTATCGGGCCCTGCTTGCTCCGCGACGCCAAATATCTGGAGAGTGTCGAGATTGCGTGCCGGTGTGTCACGCGGCTCCGCCCCAGCAGTCCGAGGTTTACGCAACGCCTTGTGCCACTCCAACACGTACTCTGGAGATCAAAAGTGCTTATCACGCCCCTTGCACGATTCTACGCGATGAATGTCGAGTTCAGGGAGCGCTGTCGCGCTCTGTGTCCTGGACTGGGTTATGTGGTTGGGACCCTGTACCCCAAGCCAAACACGATTGAGCGCGATCTGATGAATGAATGGAAGCTGATCAACAATGCGATCGGCGGGCGCGAGGTTATTCGGTTGTTCGAAGCCCTCCGACCGGCACGTGACCCGGTCCCGATGCTGGTGAGGAAAATCGTTGCAGTTCGGGACTCCGGCAAAAAGTTGAAACCCCTGAGGATTCCTCGAAGGGACTCGCTCCCCTATCGCCCGTCGATCGGGGATGGTTCGCCGGAAGACGTGACCGCATCGGCGGACGTGACCGCATCGGCGGACGTGTCCGCATCGGCGGACGTGACCGCATCGGCGAGTGATATCCAAAATACGTTCAATTGAAGAACGTAGCATCTACTCGAATTCCTTCAGTGAGTTGCGGCGATACAGTCGGACAGTCTGTAGGGCGGACCGCGCCCAGGCATGCTTGGGATTTTTGAGGGTGAACTGCATATAGGTTCGGCTGGCCGCCGGGGAGAGGGCCACGATCTCGTCGTCCGGGTAGTTCTCCACTACGAAGTCTGGCATATCGACTAGCGGCTCTTCGTGGTACATCTCGAGCAATACTTCCTCGCCCTCCTCGTGGATTGCCATGCCCGGACACCCGCCAGCACACAGCACTATCCAGATGACGCCCAGCTCCGCTAGCATCCTGAGCAACTTTGGCGACAATGGGTCGCTACCTTGATAGTCCGGCCAAGATAGTATGACGACCGTTGTCTCCCAGTCGCGGGGGGCGCCGTTTGGAAGAAGATATGTTTCTGGATTCAACGCGTCAGCCTTTGCCGTTGGCCAGAACGTCCCTGCCACCCTCCGGTCGCTAGCCACGATCTGGTCTGGCGACAAGCCGCCGAAGTACACGAGCATTGCTGGTACGAACGCTGAGCCGGCAATCGGGTCGATCCATTCCTTCACCCCCCGCGCTGTGACTTGCTCTACCAATGACCTTGCGTAACCCGGCGACATCAGGTACCAGGCGGTCCACAAACCCGTAGCGTGAAATACCACGCCGCGCTGGGTCAGCGCAGATGTGTGCGTCGCTACGGGGGGTAGCCGCGACTGCCACCAGTCCCTCTTCGATACGGGACATACTGGCGCCTCCTCGGGCGACCGCCCCGACGCCAACTTTTCCCAGCTGCGTACACTCGCCACCGCCTTCTCCGTGAGGTTCATCGGCATCGCGCAGAATCTGTTACCGTCGGGCGTCCAGACTCCCAGATGGTTGTACACCTGCCGGAGGAACTTTAGCGCCTCCGGGTGACCTACGATCCAATCGCAGAACGGCCGGTGCTTTGGTCCAGCGACCGCGTAGCACCGCTCGTGAAACCGGATCGTTTTGCACCTCGAACAACGTAGGGTTGTATCTTTCGGGGAATGCTCGTAGTCGTCCGGGTGCGCCACACACGGTATCGTGCTGGAACGGTGGGCCCTCATGTTCGGCACCGTGTCGTCGTACTCGACTTTGTCGGCCCACGCTGGTATGTCCGGCCCTTCCAGCTTCCCGTCCATGATCATGCGGATTATCTCCAGCTCGCTCACTCCGGCCAGCTCCGCCGCCATTGCTGCCGACATTTTGGAGTTGCTGCCTGTCGGGAATGACATTCAAAAATGAACAATACCGGCCAGTAAATTGAACCTGGTTCGGGATTAACAACACCAGCCGGTCCAATGGCCGGCGCGACGCCAATCACCACCTTCCGCCACAAGGTTGACCTCACCGGAGCAATCCTTGACCTGCGCGATAGCGGCAGTGGCAATGAAAAGGTCTGCCTGGCCGCTCTTGAGTTTCTGGGTATTGGACATCTGTTCACTCGCCACGCCGACCTCGTCCTGCTCCTCGTGGGTCATGATGGGTACGATGGCGTGGCTCGCCTGATCCTGACCCACCTGGACTACTTATCCGCCTGGAACCTGAGCGCGTCTTGCAAGACGCTGTGGGCTCAAGTTGATCACCTGATCGCCATCGGCAGAAACCCGCCCAGTATCTTTAAACGTCCCGTCCCCGCCCGGCTGCGACTTCCCTTACTAAAGAGCTGCCACCTCACCGAAACGAACGTCTGCACTCGGGTCGGACCAGACATTGTTGCAGCCTGCGTCCGGAAGAATTATCTGGACGTCCTGCTCGCCATTCAACAAGTTGCGCCGCTCCCACAGTGCCTCTTCTCGGAAGCCTATGTCCGTTTTGGGCATACCAGTCCCGCGATGATTCGGCTTCTCATGGCCGCCACCAACGGCAACGTGAAAACCATTGTCGGCAATGCCGAATGTAGCGACCTACCCACTGCTGCCGCGATGGCAAAATCCCTCGGTCTTGGTCACCAGGACACCATCGCGCTCATCGAATCCTGTTGCTGCGAACTCGACGTACATGCGGCTGTGTAACTTTTTCATAGCGTCACCAACCTGGCTTGACCAAACAACCTACATGTTGTCCTAACACTAACCCTAAAGCATGGCAAGCAAAAAGGTCGTTGTGGACGGCGATCGGTGCGGTAAAACTGCGCTCGTCCGAACGTTCGATGGTCTTGATTAAGACGACCTCACCAACCTTGTGCAGGGTTGCCCCGAGCGCTCCTCTATCCAGTCACTGCAAGCTGCCGATACTCGACTTGCCTGCACCTCGTCAAGTTCCCCACAATTCTGCAACCATTCCGTGAACTCCGCTGTCCTGCCGCGATCGCACTTCATGTATTGCCCCACCAGCTGGCACACGCGGCTGTAGCCTTTGACTTTAAGGGCGGCGATGTTTTTTTGTTCCAGGTGGAGCCATTCGGATATGTGAATTCTCGACTCCCCGCCAATTCGCGTGCCCAGTTCTTCTGCGGGCGGATCCCCCTCTTTCGCGAGCGGCTCCCTCTTTTCCGCTTGCAGCTCCCCTTCGGTTGCGAGCGGCTCCCCCTCCCCCGCCAGGGGATTCACAGCCGGGGGCGACGCTTCGGCCGATTGGTACGCACCCATCGTGTTGCGGATACCTTGGCCGTATTCATTTTCGACGCCTAACCCTGTCGACGCCTAACCCTGTCGACGCCTAACCCTGTCGACGCCTAACCCTGTCGTTTATGTCTTCTATCCCACAAACCTCGGGATATCGTTTGCGTGGTCGATCCGACCTACCTCAAAATTGGAGGACGACGTCCTGTTTGCCCGTGGTCTGCAGACAATATATCGATAGCTTATACCCCACAACCACCATGTCTAGCAGTGCTCTGGTGGGACACTCGCCTCGCACGCAAACACTCGTCACATCGTTCAGGAACACTGTCAGCATCTCGGCGGGGGATGACGTCTCCATCATCGCCGCGGACGACATCACGATCTCTGCCTCCGGAAAGATCGTGATCTCTGGGATGTCCGGGGTCACGATTTCGCCCGGCGAGGGCGTTGTCGATGTTAATCGAATGTACCTGGTCGCCGACGGCGGCGACGGCTCCTACGAAATGCCTGTTGCGAACGACGGCATTACCACAGCGCACTGGTACCTTGCCCCACCCTGCCGCATCAGCCCGAGTCTTGTGTTGACTGAGCTTCGTTGCTTCATCAGCATATCCGGCGTTGGCATTGCCAACCCTGCTGGATCGATCGTTGGAATCGTTGGTCGAAACTGCTCCATCGGCAGGGTTCCGAGCGCGTTCACTTCGGTCCTTTCCGCCAAACTTGAGTGCCTTGGAATTATTGGCACGTATGTGGACCTGGCGGTCGCTACCAGTGACTCCAATGATCTGCCACAGGGTTCTACCGCCCTGGCAGATGCCACTCTGATGTTCGGGGGGGGTACCTGGATCTCCGGCGAACTGCGGCCGGCCCGGCCTACTGTGCTCTCGGATATCCCCGGAAAGTACCTGTATTTTGTCACGGACGGCGTGACCGGCGGGGTCAACAGTGTCTCGATTGGCCTCTTCCGGCTGACCATCATCGGCCTGGGTCCATTTGTCTGAGCGTTGCGAAAAAACGAAGCGTCGAACTCAGTACGAGGCCTTTTCAATGGCGATCAACACATGGTCCGCCTTGTCGCGCAGATCCCGCAAAGCGGATGTGTGCTCGTCTTCGAACGGCCCCCCATCTCCCAACGTCTTGTGAATTGCATCCCGCAGCTCTCTCGTCGCGTCCACGACCTGCGACTCGTGGCTCGACAGTCTCCCGCTGCCCTGCTCGACGAGCCCCTCAAGGTAGGCGAGCATCTTGGCCGCGACAGACTGGCGGGCGACCTTTTTCGAGGGCGCCCAATCCCCATGGACTTCCATGCTGCTCGCTTTGTGCCTCATCGAGTACTGCCATTCGCCCGTAGCTGCGTTCTGGACGGCAGTCTCGTTCGCGAATGTGTAGGCCCAAGCGCCTATGTCGTGCCCCTGCAAGAAGCTCTGAAGCCGTTCTACTGAGCTCGGGACCGCCATCCTGTGATTTGTATGAATCTTCATATTTGAATCAATTTTAGACATAGTAGCGCCCACCCCGCCAACCGCCACCATGAGCCAGTTCCGAAATTCCGCCGACGTTAAGCTACTGCTGGCAGAACACCTCAAGGAACACCCACTGCCTCCAAGTCACGGATTTGAGCACGCGGTGGACGTACTCGCTACCTGCGAACGAGCTCTCAGACTGGAGAGCGCGCTCGTTACCTACGATCAGGCGGCTCCCAATGCCGAGGTGGTCGACGTCGTGCGAGCGGTGCAGATCTCCGCCCTCCTGCACGACATCGACGACCGCAAGTTCACGGAGCCCTGCGACCTAGGCATGCATGTCACGTACCCGAACGCACGGAAGATTCTTAGCGCGCTGTACCCCGCGCACGAGAACGGGGGTGGGGACATCACAAATCTTGTCCTCTGGGCGATCTCCCAAGTGTCGACTCAGGAGAACGGAAACAGCTGGCCCTCGGAGGAGAACGTCAGTGCGCTGATCGCAACGCTCTCGCCGCGTTTCCAGCAGCTGTCGGTTGTACACCCACGTTGGGTCGGAATATTGCTGGTCGTGCGACTCGCTGACCGCGCCGCCGCCCTGGGCAACATTGGGGTCGCTCGGTGCCTTATGTACTCAGCCGAGACCGGCGTGCCGGTGACCGACGAAGTCTCGGACATGATCACTACACCACAAGAGCTGCAGAAGTCTTGCGATGAAGGGCTTGTTCGATACCAGCTCGGGGGCGGCCGGAGCACGTGCATGGTAATGCACTTCCCCGACAAGCTGTTGCCCATTGCCGATCCCGGACCGGCACCGCCCCACCTGGCCGGCGAGGCCATAGCATTCATGCTCAACGTGCTGTCCGAGAGCGGCCACCCGCTCTCGGACGTCGTCCTCAGCGACCCGGCTGGTCGCCGGCGCATCCTCTTGAAGGCGCTCCATGAGAACTTCGAGCCGGAGCTTCACGAGTTCTGCACAACCTATATCGACGCCAACGGCGCTGTCTCCGGATCCGATGCTGCGGACCGGTACTGTGTGCTCGCGGCCACTCGCGGTTTCACGAAGCCACTGATCAAGGCTGCCCGCGCCCCGGATCAGGGCCGCTTGTCTCGGATCGCTGAGTGGCGGGAGGCGGGGCGCGCCCACAGCCGGGTCGTCGAGCTTTGCGAAAGCATGCTTCTCTCAGATGAGTGATGGCCCAAGGCAGGGCTGGGAACCTGCATTTTTGATGCTTCGGGTGGCGATTACGCGCCTAAAATTGAAGTTCATTGTCTGTTAGGTATTGGCATTCACGAGCTTTCCTACGGACTATCTTCAGAGCAACGATGGCAGCTGCTGCGTCACTGGGAGCATTCATGGATCAACTGGGGGCAACCGAGCAATCGGCCCCCGCACCCTCGCGGAGAGCTCCGGGCAAGATCATCCAAAACACCAGGGGCCTGCCCGACAAAGACTGCCGTAAGGAGGTGCTAGTCATTGTCGATGCCAGCTCTTCCATGCGCGAGATCAACACCCGCTGGGCATGCGCAATGTTCAAGATGATCAAGGACGCGTTTGCCGAGCAAGGCATGAAACTCATCATCGGCACCTTCGGGAGCTGCAATCCCGGCTCGAGCCCCCTCTATACCAGCGTCGAAGAGCTGATTGCGAGCCTGATGACGGGCCGTCCGAACCTGTTCTGCAACGGCACTTCGTGGTCTCCGAGAGGACCAATGTTGCTCAAGGAGAACCCGACAGTGCACGGCATTGTTCTCATCACCGACGGCGTTCTTGACAGCAGTGTCAAGAAGTTTGCTGAGAACCTCGGCAGTGCCGGGGCTCCCAATCTGCTCGTGATTGTCCCCTGGTCCGACGGGTTCACCACCCATGGGACGTATCCCATGATCCGCGACCAGATCATCGAGGTCATGGCGCACTCCACTGGTACCGTGCAGATCATCAACATGGATACGCAGGCCGCCGCGGACCAACTGTCCGAGAACGTGGCCAGGTTCCTCCAGAACACGGTTCCGATACGTCTCACCGGACGCGTCCTGCTCGGAGAGCTGCTGATCCCAGCGAAGACTTCTGCGCTCGTCCTCGCCGATGCCCTCAAGGACTGTCTCGCCACTGACAAAGAGTTCGAGGTGATGCTGCAGAGCGCCTTCGACGCCCTCATCCAGGTTTGGTCGTCTGTGGGAGCTGCCGGCGTCCAGCAGTTGCTCGAGAAGAACCCTACGTTCAACACCATCCACAAGGCGTTCCTCAGGTTCGGCGCGTACGTGAAGGAGTTTGAGGACTTGGATCCGAGCATTAAGCAGGCTCGCCTGCAGGCCGAGAAGTCACGGAAGTGGGAAGCCGCAAAGGGACTCATTGCCCCTTGCTTTACGGTCCGGATTCCCGTTACTGAGATTGATGCCATTCAGATCGCCAGAGGTGCGTTTACGGCCTTCCGCCCCTACATGCCGACCATGACGATCGCCCCGATCAAAGGAGTTCCGGAGACCCCGGATACCATCCTGGCGTCGTTCGTCCTGATCTTCGCCAAGTGGGAAATCGCGATTTCCACCGCAGTGGCGATCCAGATGATGTCCCACGTCTCGATCCACCACGAGGAGGGGGACCTCCGCGACTCGATCACAAGGGCCCTTTCTGGACTGAGCCAACACCTGGACATGCTTGCTCAGGACCCCGATGCGATGTATGGCGCGCCGGATGAGACCTGCAACTTCTTCAGGATTGCCGGCAAGCTATGGCGTGGCAGCGTCCGTAACGTCTTTGCAATGAGCTCCTTCACTCGAATCTGTGTCGCCCGGGCGCTGTACTCCAAAGAGTACAAGTACCCGAAGAAGGCGCAGATTTGGGCGCTCGTCGGGCATGTGGCTGTTGTTCGTCCCGTCCCTCAGATGAACGACCCGCTGAATAACAGCAAGCCCTACGTCTTGGCCTTCATCATGAAGGGCAAGAAGGCCCTGATCTGGTACTGCGAGCAGCACGACCACCCCACGGACACGCATGTGGCGAAGCATATCGAGTTCTCGGAAATTGCGGGATACATGCCCATCACCGGGGCGATGCAGGACGCGCTCAACTCGAAGTCCCGTGGTCCCGACGCTCTGGGAGCAATGCTAAAGGTCGCGTCCCCGGGCTTCCTGGCGTTTCGCGACGAGTTCATGGCCGCGTCGGTCAAGGCCTGGAACACCTGCTACAGGGAGACTATCGGCGAATGGTCATCCGCAAATGCGAAGTCTCTCAACGAGTTCCCGAAGCCGTCATATGCCGATGGCACCCCAATGTCGCTCGAGCAGCAGACGGCGGTGTACGACGATGTGGCTCGCGAGTTCGAGGTCCGGCTGACCCAGCCAGCCGCGTCTGCGGACGAGATTGAGACCATTCCGCCAAAGCACATTCTGTGGACGTTGGGCCAGATGCCGGAATTTGAGGGCATCCCGGTGGCTCTGATGGTTTCGAAGCGTGAGTGGAAGGGTGAGATGGGCAAGCGCGGCGATGTTCAGCGCGGGTTCCTCAAGCCTGAGCGTTCCGAAGGTTACAAGATGCTCAACAACGCTGACGCAGAGGAGCCCACGCCCGCCACGGCACCCTGGTGCAAACGACTGATCGCGGAGTGGCTGCGCAAGCAGAGCCACGTTTACCTGACCTGCTCCCCAGGTGAGTGCCCGGTCTGCTTCGAACTCTTCACGGACGCCAAGTGCGCACAGACGCCCTGCACCGTCTCCAAGAAGCACGGCATCTGCAGGACGTGCCTCGATGGCTGGCTCACAGAGTTTGGCGACGGTGATGCGACTTGCCCAATCTGCCGTGGCGACCTCGACGTTTGAGCCACAAGGCAATTTTTGCCGCCCGGCGTGTTTTTCGGCCACCCGGTGTTTTGCCACCCAATTTGATTAGGATTTAGTAGGTCTATTCATCATGTGCGTCGCACATGCGTCGGTAGTCCGTCGCGTGCCGTCGCCCGTCGACCAGACGTTCGACAGCGCTCCGCCCGCCGACCAGACGTTCGACAGCGCTCCGCCCGCCGACCAGAC
>Ga0105055_10005711_pt1 | contig 17424 bp, 3 predicted proteins | sample BON03_FD_78090 | JGI IMG/M metagenome (GOLD analysis project Ga0105055, IMG submission 78090) | Freshwater microbial communities from Lake Bonney liftoff mats and glacier meltwater in Antarctica - BON-03 | ecosystem: Environmental > Aquatic > Freshwater > Ice > Glacier meltwater | place: Lake...
AAACTATAAGTTCTTGTAAATCAACCACATATTGAACTATGTGTTCTGCAAAGCTATCAAAAAACGATATACATCCGTTGGAAAGCCCTGAATATAACTTTGTCAACGAGGAACTCTTAAAAAATATTTTTATATTTACTAAATTTTACTTAGAGGAACTTTTTTTTAAACAACAAAAATCCATTTAAAGCCTTTTTTAACACAACAAAAATCGACTTTTCAAATTTGATTCGAGATGAAAGGTGAAAGATCACATCACACTTGAAAGGGCAATAATCGTCAGAAGATGATCAGCAAAAACTTGGAACTTTTAAATCAACGGCTTGTTCAAATACATGTGTTTTCTAGAAAACTATCAAATAACAGTTAGAACCCCCCGGAATATGCAGTATTTAATTTTATCAACGAGGCTGTTTAATTAAAAATATTTCTGCGAAAAAATTAGGCTCTGCATCTCATGTAGCAGCATATAATTCAAACAGCGATGACATAGAAGGTTACACCGAGGTATACATTATTGCATATTTTCGAAAAAAATTCAGCTAAATAAATCGTTGTGATTATCTACAAAAGGAAAGCATCGCATTCGACACCATGTGGGGGTATTAATGATTGAAGAGCAATCAATGTTGATACTAGGACACTGCATCTTGGACTCATATACACACCGAATTAGAAAATACGTGTTGACGATATATAGTAAAATCGCGATTTTAATAAGAACATATGTATAAAACCATGTTGCGCATTCGGAACGAAAGACAACCGAATTTCAATGAATCTCTCACTAGACCCTCATGAAAATAGTTGATATTCCGGGCTCCGCAACTTGCAAAGTTTGTTTTCTATTTGCATAAAGGGTTATCTCCTATTTGTAGATACACCAAAAGATGCATATAGGATTTTACGTTGATCAAGTCAAGCAACGCAATTCCGATGGTCCAATCTTAGGTATTTGATAAGCCCTCTGATTTAAAGTCAGTTTGGAAAAATTATTAGGTTCATGGACACAAACAAAGATTCATCTCAATCCCCACAATCTGCCAAAACCACGACTCGATCTTGATACGCGTGGGAGGGGGTTCGACTATGTCAAACTCAAAAAGCTGCTGAGTTCGTTCAATAAAATAAAATACAACCGTTAAAAACCTGTTTACCGGATATCTTGGAATATGTTAACGAACAAAGTGTGTTTTATCAACAAAAGTGCCCAATAGGTTCCGTGTCTGGTATGGTTCAAGCAGTTACAATACTATCACAGACGGTACGTAAGATGAGTAGGATCGTGACACCACGAATGCGTTGGTGCATTTCTCGCATCCAAGAAACATTCGGATTGGACACACGTACTGTAGAAGAGTCATTGAACGATCAACATAACTTCAATTCTCTCGAGAGCGTGTTGCATGAAACTGCAAGTGTGTTCGTATTCTTTCAGCCCGTGTATGCGCTTAATGAACTTGGGGAATGGACGATGGTGAGAAGCGAGCCTGAATTAATTTACACTGATGGCAGTGATGAGAATACCCGAATGAGATGCAAGAAAGCTTGTTTTTTCTTACGCATTGGACCAATCGACAAAGATGTTTCTTCGTGTGAAAATTTACTTCACGGTGAGATCGGTGATGATCCGCTGAGATCTTTGGAAATGTCATTGACCAAGTTGTACAAACCGTTGTATGAAAGCAGAATAGATTGGGGTAAGGCTCAAAAAGACCAGAGTTCTGAGTTCATGGAATCCCTCGGAAAAATCACCGTTGATTTGAAAGAATCGATCAAAAGCTTATGTGGAGGTTTAGAGCTTCGCAAATCTGACAAAAAGTACGACTTGGAAGGTAAGAATTTTTCTCAACGAGGGACTCAAGAGGACCAGGAGCTTATCACGCACTACGAAAACCTCTTAGAAGAATGGTGCACTGAGATTGAAACCTACCTAGAAGGAAACAGCGATTCATATGAAGCTAATGCTGTAGATGCAGGTCCTATGACGGAGCTTGAATCATGGCGCAGACGAATGCAAAGACTCACTAGCATTACAGAACAGCTCAAGACAAGAGAGTGCAAAAACGTGATTGGCGTATTGACCAGCTTGACGAAGAATGCGCAGGATAACAATCGACAAAAAGTGTTTTCTCTTTTGAGAAGATGGAAGCAAATTGATATTAATATTACCGAGGCGGCAAATGAGGCCAAGGATAATGTCAAGTATCTCTTTACACTCGAGAAGTTTCTCGAACCATTGTATAGTGGAGAACCTCTTTCAATTGTTGACACATTGCCAGCGTTAATGAATTCTATTAAAATGATTCACACCATCGCTCGCTATTACAATACATCGGAGCGGATGTCTGGATTGTTTTTCAAAATCACAAACCAGATGATTTCCAGTTGCAAAGCGAGTCTTACAAATGATGGTATCGATTTGTGGGAACAAAATCCTGAGTCATTAGTGAAGAATCTAGACTTGAGTCTCAAATTGAATGATTGTTATCAAGAAAATTACAGACTCACAAAAGACAAATTGCTTACAATGCCCAAAGGCAAACAGTTCGACTTTAGTGAGCAACAAATCTTTGGAAAATTTGATCTGTTTTGTCGTCGAGTAGTCAAATTGATCGACATGTTTAGTACCATTCATCAATTTCGGGCCCTTGCAAATCACAAACTTGAAGGGATGGAGAGTTTAACGGATCAATTTAACACCATAATTGGAGAGTTCAGAAGAAAGAATCACGATTTACTAGACTATCACAACAACAAATTCGACAGGGACTACGTCGAGTTCAACGTATCAATATCGCAATTGGAAATGTCACTTCAAAAGTTTATTAACGACAGTTTTGAAAGTATTTCTTCCATTGAGAACTCTCTCAACTTACTGAAGAAATTCCAAGCCATTCTACAGCGCGAGAATTTAAAAGCTGATCTGGATTCGAAATTCAACATCATCTTTCAAAATTACGGTTTGGAGCTGGAGATTGTGCAACAGTTGTATGAGAAACACAAGCATAGTCCTCCCGTTCCCCGAAATCTCCCTCCCGTGAGTGGTAACATCATGTGGTCTCGTCATTTACTGAAAAGAATTGAAGACCCGATGAAGAAATTTGAAAACAACCAAAGTGTTTTGTCTTCAAAAGATGCCAAGCGTATTATCAAGACTTACAACAAAGTAGCCCGTACATTGGTGGCGTTTGAATACCTTTGGTTTCAAGCATGGCAGCAGAGTATTGAAACAGCCAAGGCTGGTCTACAAGCTACTTTGATTATCAGACATCCAGAAGATGATAAGCTATATGTAAATTTTGACCAAGAGATATTGCAGCTTATCCGTGAGGCGAAATCGCTGGATAGAATCGGGATTGATATTCCTGAATCAGCTCGCATCGTTCTTTTGCAGGAGAGTAAGTTCAAGGCTTACTACAATGATCTCCAGTACGCGTTAAAGGAGTACGAAAGAGTCGCTAAGCGGGTGATACCTGTGGCTGTAGATCTCTTGGAACCACACATGAAAGACATGGAATACAAATTAAGACCTGGAATGATCACATTGACTTGGACGTCAATGAATATCGATGCGTACAAGCATCACATACACACTGGACTTCAGAAGCTGGAGGAACTCGTAACCAACATTAACGACATCATCGAGAATAGAATAGAAAAGAACCTCAAGACAGTGAGTAAGACAGTGTTGGTGGATCTCCCTTCCGATCGAAGCACCTTGCTGAGCGATTTCGTTGCCATGCAAGAAAAACGAATTACAGTTCAATCCAAATTGCTGCACGGTAAAAACGTTGAGATCGAGAATGCTGTAAATGATCTTGTTCAACTAGTAACAATCTTCCCACTTGACCCTCATATCTCGCCTGTTGGCCAGGTTCAGATTGATGCTATCTGCAAAAAGTACCGGCATAAGATGTATTGTGCGTTGCTCAAATGCACCAAAGATTCTTTAAACATGATCAAGGAGCGGGTAGGCAATCGCGGAGGTGGAGGAGGGTTCTTGTATGTTGAACGTCCATTTTTTGAATTATTTGTGAATTTACAAACCCCAAAAGTTCAAATAACTCCTGATTTAGAAGATGTTCAAAACGCCATCAATAAATCATCTATTGCAGTTTTGAAGTGCTCTAAAAGCTTGTTTGACTGGGGGCAAAATGAAATACCAGTGGAGGAAAGACGAACCTTCTTTGATGAGATTACTTGTGATCTTCAAATTGCCGTTGTATGTTTGTTACTAACTGGGTCTGTGCAAGGATTGAAAGTTCAAGTTACCAAATATTTGGAACGCTTTTATGAGTATCAATGGCTATGGAGCGATGACAAAGACAGAGCATATTCCAAGTTCATGCAATCAAAACCAAGTCTCTCTGAATATGAGGCCAAGTTGCTGGATTTTCAGCAGGTGGATCGACAAATCAACGAGATTACATCGGTTCATGTAATAGGTGCTATGTCCATCAATACCTCTACTCTGAAAAATAATTTGAGGTATGAGGTTCAAACTTGGAAACTAACTTTTTCTAGGTTTCTACATGACCAAGCGAGACATGACATGGAGAAGTTGTACCACTATATGAAGCAGACTGAACAGCGTTTGAAACGTGGTGAGAAGATACGAGTACTGGTACAAAAAGAATCAAGCTCTTCCAACTCTGACGTTCTCCAAGAGTTAAGCAGTATTATGGATGTCCTGCGAGAGATACGGGAGCGGGAATCAGGAATCGAACAGGAAATATCTCCTGTAATTGACATGTACGACATGTTGGAGCGATTTGTTGGCTCCCAAGGACTGGGTGATGTGGAAGGCGATGAGAAATTCATGTTGAGAAGTCGTTGGAATGATCTTGTCAATTACGCGGAGAAAGTGACTGATGAGCTGGGCGAGCTCCAAGAAAGTTTCAAACGCAAACTGCTGAGAGATATTAAGGAGTTTGTGAATGAAGTGGTGGTGTTCAGAAACGATTTTGTGGCAAATGGTCCCATGGTACCTGGCATATCACCTCGAATAGCGGTTGATCGATTGCGGCGTTTTCACGAGGAATACGAGATCCGCGAGCGTAAATTTGCCCTGTATAAGAATGGCGAAGATCTCTTTGCAATTCGGCCGGCAGTGTATCCGGAGTTGATCAAAACGAAGAAAGAATTGCTGCTGTTGGATCAATTGTATAAACTATACACTGATGTATCAGATTGCATCGAGGATTGGAAGCAGATAATATGGGAGAAGGTTCGAGATGAGATCGACGCGATGGCCGAAAAGATGGAGATGTTTTCAACGCGGTGTCAAAAGATGCCGGGGAAACTTCGAGAGTGGGAAGCGTATAAGGATCTCAAGAAGCAGATCGATGACTTCACTGTAGTACTTCCGCTTTTAAGATCTCTTGCCAAACCCAGTGTTATGCAACGACACTGGACAGAAGTCTCCCGTAGATGCGGAACTGAACTCGTGGTAGGACCTGATTTCAGACTTCGAACTTTATTGGAGGCCAATCTTCTTAGAGTAGCCGATGATATTGAGGATATATGTGATAGTGCTGACAAACAGCTTCAAGTTCAAAATAAAATAGCGGAGATTGCGGAAGCATGGCAATTGCGTGAATTTGAATTTATGGAATGGAAGCAAAGGGGTATCTACGTATTCAAGAATGTCATTCCAATCTTGGAAGACCTTGAGGACGCGCAGATGCAACTGCAAACAATGCTGACAATGAGACACGTGACACCATTCAAGAATGAAGCACAGGCATTGCTTATAACTACAAGTGACACAGCCGAGACACTGGAACGTTGGGTGAAGGTACAAACTTTGTGGTGTTCTTTGGAATCTGTGTTCTCTGGAGGAGATATCGCAAAGCAACTGCCAACTGAAGCGAAGAAGTTTCAGAAAACTGATAAGGAATTTGACAAGGTGATGAAAAAAGCAGGGGACACAAAGAATGTCATTCAAGCATGCCAGAACGACATCTTGAAGCAGAATCTTATGGTGTTTTATAACGAACTTGAAAAGTGCCAGAAGAGCTTGGAGGGATATTTGGAACAAAAGCGAAACAGTTTTCCTCGTTTCTATTTTGTTTCGAATCCAGTGTTGTTGCAAGTCCTGTCTCAAGGATCTGACCCACAAGCCATTCAACCATACTACGAGAAGATATTCGACAGCATTGATGAGGTGGTTCATGACAAGTTGAATCCTCAACAGATCAATTCCTTCTTTTCACGCATGGGAGTTACGGAAGAACGTGTGACTTTGTCAAAACCTGTTCAATGCAAGAACAATATCGAAGATTGGTTGACGGATCTTCTGAAGGAGCAGCAGAGAACAATGAAGGATATAACTCGTGAATGTGCTACTAAGGTAGCCTCGGTTACAGAAATCTCACAGCTACGATCTATTGTAGATGATTTCCCTGGTCAGTTTGCGTTGTTGGCTTTGCAATTAATATGGACGACCGATTGCATGGAAGCACTCTCATCCTGTAAGACTAAAAAAACTGCCATGAAAGAATGCTACACCAAGACATCTGATATTTTAGCTGAGATTTCATCTTGGTGTTTGAATGATTTAGGATCAAAATTGAATCGTGTCAAGATCGAGTCATTGGTAACTATTCAAGTTCACCAGCGTGATGTTATTGCCGAACTTGCTGAATTGCACAAACTGAAAAAGATAAGCGACCCTCAAGACTTTGCATGGCAAAAACAAAGTCGGTTTCAATGGCGACCAGAAGACAAGGACCCCACCAGTGATAAGGGATCGCTGGTTATCAGTATCACCGACGTGGATTTTCAGAACTCGTACGAGTACTTGGGTTGCACTGAGCGTCTAGTTATCACTCCGTTGACTGACAGATGCTACATTACTCTTGCTCAGGCTCTTGGTATGTTTTTTGGTGGGGCACCTGCAGGTCCTGCAGGAACAGGCAAGACAGAGACAGTGAAAGACATGGGAAGAGCTTTAGGAATCTACGTCATGGTGCACAATTGCACGGACCAAATGTCCTACAAAGATTGCGCGAAGATATTCAAAGGGCTGTGTCAAGGAGGTCTATGGGGCTGCTTTGATGAGTTCAATCGTATTCAATTACCTGTTCTTAGTGTGGTAGCTCAACAAGTATTGGCGATTCAGAACAGCAAAAAATCCCATGCTGAGACTTTTTTCTTTCCTGGTGATCCTGCCCCTTGCAAGCTCAATCCAACTTGCGGGTTCTTCATCACCATGAACCCAGGATACGCTGGACGCCAAGAGCTTCCGGAGAACCTGAAAGCTCTGTTTCGCGGTGTAGCAATGATGGTGCCCGACCGAATGATCATCATGAAAGTCAAATTATGCAGTGTAGGCTACACTAAATTCACTTCACTGGCCAAGAAATTTGCTCATCTGTATAAACTATGCGAGGAACAACTTTCCCAACAGAAGCACTACGACTTTGGTCTAAGGAACATTCTCAGTGTCCTTCGAACGTGTGGTGCGTCTAAACGGGAGGATGTGCATGCTTGTGAAAACTACCTCATGTATCGAACATTGCGAGACATGAACTTGTCCAAATTAGTTTCGCAGGATGTTCCTTTATTTTTATCACTTTTGGCTGATTTGTTCCCCAATACTGAAAGCCCCCCTGGTGCTCAATATGAGGATATCATGACAGCAGTGAAAGCAACAGGTGAAAACAACGGTTTGATTATGGAATCGGCGTGGATTCAAAAGGTGGTACAGTTATATGAAACGTACTTGGTTCGACATGGTATAATGATGGTTGGTACTAGTGGCGGAGGCAAGACAGAAATCATCAACGTTCTTGCTTCTGCTCTAACGAAGACAACAGGTGTCACGATTAACTTCTCCCGATTGAACCCGAAAGCTATTCGTGCTTCAGAGATGTATGGTGATGTGGATAAGCAATCGGGCGAGTGGACAACGGGTGTGTTCGCAGCGATGTGGGGCAAGATGAATCAAAGAAACAACCGTTTCAGCACATGGCTGGTTTGTGATGGCCCTGTTGATGCCATATGGATTGAGGATCTAAATACTGTTTTGGACGATAACAAGATCCTTACCCTGGCCAATGGCGATCGAATCCCGATGACTGATCAGAATAAAATCCTGTTTGAAGTTGAAACTCTTGTGAATGCCTCTCCTGCGACGGTATCAAGGGCTGGAATCATATACGTGTCGGAAAGTGACTTGGAGTGGCAAGCTATTTCAAAATCCTGGATTAACCGACAAAGCCCTGACGTAGCAGATTTTGTCCAAGTCCTGTTCAATAAATGGGTTGGCCGAGACGGGTCTCTTTTCATCAAATTTTCTCGCTGTGAGTTCGACAATCCTGTTATTGAAACATCCACAAAGAGTAAAGTCAGCAATCTTCTTAGTTTGTTAACATACATGCTCAATAATGCTACTCTTAGTGAGACAGTTGTAGAGTTTGAAGAAGAATTTGAGCGCCTATTTGTAATGTGCTTGATGTATTCCTTTGGGGGGTTATTGGAGCCAGAAGGCTTGTTGATGTTTGACTCATACTTGCGTTCCATTGACTCTGAGTATTTACCGGTATTGGACGGAGAATCTTCTTCGTTTGAATATTACGTTGATCTCGAATCTCTCAATTGGACAAACTGGTCTCCTGATTCGTGGGAATTTCCCGATGTAGAATGTTTTGATTTTTCTAGTCTGTTAGTTCCCACTGTTGACAGTACTAGAGCATGTTTCTTGTTGGAGTCGATGCACAGTCAGCGTCAACCAGTGATGCTCATTGGTGGTAGCGGTACTGCCAAGACATCTACAGTACTCATGTACTTGGCTACTGTGAATCCGGATGTAATGGCGGTGAAACAGATTAATTTCAGTTCTGCCACGACCATGTTCGGCATTCAGAGTGCGATCGAAGGAGAGCTGGATAAAAGGGCAGGTAAGAGTTTTGGACCTACTGGTGGTAAACGTTTGACAGTTTTTCTTGATGACATGTCGATGCCAAGTGTGAACGAATGGGGCGACCAGCCTACTCTTGAATTTGTGCGTCAATTGATCGAATTCGGGAACTTTGCCTTTTTAGACAAAGACAAACGAGGAGATATGAAACAATGTGAGGATTTGCAGTTCATGGGTGCTATGTCACATCCTGGTGGCGGCAAAAATGATATTCCCAACAGACTCAAGCGTCATTTTTTCATTTTCAATATGGTCCTCCCTTCCGTGAGCTCAATCAACAGCATATACGGACAGATGCTCCTAGGGCGCTTTGCCGGTGAATCAGATGATACCATGGACACAGTGATGAAATTGACTAGTGCTACCATCGAGTTGTGGCAATGGGCTCAGCGGAAGTTCATGCCGACTCCCAGGAAGTTCCACTATCAGTTCAACATGCGTGATGTAAGTCGTGTTTTTCAAGGGATACTGCTGTGTCCTTTAGAAGACGTGCTACATTGCAAGGATCCTTCTCTGAACATCATCAAGTTATGGCGGCACGAGTGCGAGAGGGTGTTCTGTGATAAACTGGTGGACGTTGGAGATAAGATGAAATACCTGCTCCAAGTGCAAACTGTTACCGAGTCCTGTTTTAACCAAATCCACTCCGCTCTTTTATTTCCACCAGATTTAGGTAACGCAGATATATCCGAGTTTCGTGCTCAGTCGTTTGTGAATTTCATGGGACAAACATCAGAGGAATTTGAAAATGCATCCAATGAAAGTGGTGATCATAGTTTTGAGGTGAGAAGAACTTATGAGTTGGTGGAAGACATGGATGCGGTCAAGCAGGCTGCCTTGGGTTTTATGGAAAGGCAGAATATGGATCGACCTGCAGAAGCGCTGGAGCTTGTACTCTTCCGAGATGCTCTGGATTCGCTAATCAAAATTTGCAGGATTGTGACTTTTCCCAAGGGCTCTGCTTTATTGGTAGGTGTTGGCGGATCTGGCAAACAGTCGCTTACCAGATTGGCTTCTTATATTGCGGGCAACACTTTGTTTCAAATTACGGTGACAAAGTCTTACAACATAAATTCACTCTTGGATGATATGCGGTCTCTGTATAAACTCGCCGGGCAGGACAGACGACAAGTAACCTTTCTATTTACAGATCAGGAAATCAAAGACGAAAGTTTCCTGGAAGTATTAAATTCGCTGTTATTAACTGGGGATATTCCAGGACTGTTCACCAAGGAAGAAATGATTGGCTTAACTGCAGATCTGGAGCACCATGCAGTGAAGGAACGGGGAACATCATTCGAAGCAACCCCTGCATCACTCCGACAGTACTTTATAGACTCGGTGCGGAACAATCTTCACGTAGTATTGTGTATGTCTCCTGTCAATCCTATGTTCCCAGAGCGAGCTAGAAAGTTTCCTGGAGTGATTAACTGTTGCACCATTAACTGGTTCCTTCCATGGCCGGAAGATGCTCTTGAGGAGGTGGCTTCCAACTACTTGAATGTTTTTCATCCGGAACCACATGGAATGTATCTCAGAGAAGCCCAACTTCCCGATCCTACTCCTGATGAACCACCAGAAATGTCTAACAGTCAGTTGGTACGCAACAGTCTCATCCAGTTCATGGGAACTGCGCATGGACTCATTATTCAATCGTGTGCTGACTACGAACACAAGATGCGACGAAATGTGTATCAGACTCCAAAGTCGTTTCTCTCGTTTCTGGATGTCTTCATGTATGAATACGAACAAGAGCTAAAAAAACTCCTAGAGAAGGAAAGTCGTGTTACTCATGGTTTGGAAAAACTTATTCAAGGTGCCCATGACGTTCAAAAGCTAAAAATCGTTCTTGCAGAAGAAAAGAAGAAACTTGAAAAAGCTACATTGGAGACCAATTCCATGATTGGTGATCTGGAGACGAAGAGCTTAGAAGCTACAAAGGAGAGTGAAAAAGTGAACAATATTAAGCTTGAGTGTGAGAATGATGCGTCTAGGATCCAGCGTGAGAAGGATGAGTGTGAGAAAGATCTAGCAGCAGCTCAGCCTTACTTAGATGAAGCTGAGACGGCTATAAAGTCCATCAAAACAGCTCACATAGTAGAAGTGAAGAAACTAGCGAAACCATCGGACATCATCAAATTGGTGTTTGATGGTGTTCTTATTCTCTTCAAACAGCCCCTCAACCCAGTGAAGGAAGCAACACTGACAGTAAAGAAGCAAGAAATTACGTTTATTGATCCTAGTTATACCCACGCTAGTAAGATGATGGGAGCGCCTCACTTCTTGAAGGACCTCTATGCATTCAGTGCAGAAGGGAAGGATCTTATAAACGATGAGACGGTTGAATTGATGGCTCCGTACATAGAGATGAAGAACTTCACTGCATCGGTGGCCAAGTCTGCTTCGGTCGCTGCTGAAGGATTGTGTATCTGGGTTCGAGCAATGCAACGGTATCACGAAGCATCCAAGATTGTAAAACCGAAATTGGAAGCTTTACAAGTGGCTTCATCAGAACTGGAAACTGCGGAAATGAAGTTGGCCAACGCGTGCACACGGCTTGACAACTGCAAGCAAACTTTGAGAGAGCTCCAAGACACGTTTAATAGCAAACTCAAGGAGAAGGCAAAGGTAGAAGAAGGCGCAAAAGTATTGGAGAAGAAGATGAGTCAAGCCTCTTCATTGATTGATGGCCTTGCAGGAGAACGCAAACGATGGAGCGAAGAAAAATCTCAATTCATTTCTCAAAAACGAAGATTGGTAGGCGATATCGCAGTGTCCTGTGCATTCGTTTCTTACTGCGGGCCGTTCAACCAAAGCTTCCGAGAGCATATACTCGAGAACATATTGATTCCTCAAGCAAACAAATTGAATCTTCCGGTATCTCCAGGTGTCAATCCAATCGACTTTTTAGCCGATGAAGCTGCAGTGGGTGATTGGAATATAGATGGCCTCCCCTCCGACCCTCTAAGTATCCAAAATGGCATTTTGGTGACACGCAGTTCTCGGTATCCGTTGCTTATCGATCCGCAGGGTCAGGCGCTGGATTGGATCGTCAGAAAAGAGCAGCGGATTGGCAGACTTCCTCCATTCGGCGTGGTTCAAATAAACTCGCCAAAATTGAAGGAATGTTTAGAAGTGGCGCTGAGTGAAGGACTCACGTTGATAATTGGAGGTGTTGAACAAACGGTAGACCCAATGCTGGATCCGGTGCTTGAAAAACGCATTGTGCGTAAAGGCAAGTCGCTGTATATCAGTATAGCTGACAAACTATGCGCATACAATCCGGAATTCAAAATGTGCATTGTCACTCGATTGCCCAATCCCCATTTCAGTCCTGAGTTGCAAGCGAAGACCACCGTGGTTGATTTCACTGTGACATTGAAAGGTCTGGAGGATCAATTGCTAGATGTGGTCATCGGAAAAGAACAGAAAGCCCTTCAGGACCAGCTGGAGCAAGTCATCACGGATGTTGCAGTGAATACGAAACTTCTCATCTCGGAGAATGAAACGCTGCTTTACAAACTTACATCGAATTCCGGTAGTTTATTAGACGATGAAGAGTTGGTTACAGTTTTGAAATCGGTGAAGAAAACGGCTGAGACAGTGACGCAAAAACTGAGAGATGCCAAAGAGACCAAAGATAATATCAACGAGAAGCGAGAACAATATCGTCCTGTGGCAACTCGCGGTGCAGTTCTGTACTTTAGCATCGTGGAAACCACGTTCATCAACATCATGTATCAAACATCATTGCAGCAGTTCATGAAACTCTTTGTGAAGTCGATGGACGAGGATTATTCTGGTCGAAACAGCTCAGTATTCAAACGTGTTGCGAATATTATTGACGCCCTTACCTACATCACCTACAGATACATCAATCGTGGTTTATATGAAAGCGACAAATTAACGTTTCTTCTCTTAACCGCATTGAAGATTCTTTCCACCACTGCTGGTTTGAATCCATCTGATGTTACGTTGTTCCTTCGAGGAGGTGCTGGATTCGATGCTGATAAACTCAAAAAGAAACCGAATTCTCTTTCATGGATGCCAGATGAAGTATGGCTTAACGTGCATGCGGTGTCCAACCTGGTTTTCTTCAGAACTCTCCCAGAGGATATTGTTAAAAACGAATCGGTTTGGCGACAGTGGTATGACGATGCCAGACCAGAATTACTCCGAGTACCAGATTACGAAGAAAGATTTGAAATGGGTCAGAGTCTTGGATCTTGGAACAAACTCTTGCTGTTGCGTATGATGAGGATTGATAGGACCACAACAGGAGTACGTGAGTTTATCCGCAGCTTACCTCAAATGGGTCCCAAATATACTGAGCCTGTGTCTGATGTAATTGAAAGCATATACGAGGAAATGGATTGCGAGACCCCAGTGATTTTCTTGCTATCTGCAGGTGCAGATCCAACCGATTCGATACAAGCGTTATGTTACAGGAAGAAGAAGACCCTTCAAGTGGTTTCCATGGGTGAAGGTCAAGAGTCAGTTGCCATCAAAGGCCTTGAGAATGCCAGACGCACAGGCAACTGGTTGCTCTTGCAGAACTGTGAATTGGGTCTTGGTCTCATGAACGAGCTAGAAGATATTTTAAAAGGTCTTCTGGAAAGGAACTATGAAGATATGGAAAGTATCAGAAACTTCAGACTATTCTTGACTGCAGCTCCTCATCCTGATTTTCCTCTGGGCCTGCTTCAAATTTCTACTAAGATTACCAATGAGCCACCTGCTGGTATTCGAGCAGGTCTTCTTCGTTCGTATACCGCACTTGTAGACCCGGATAGAATGGAACGAGTCGATCTTCCAGCGTGGAGGCAAATGCTGTTCAATCTCTGCTTCTTGCACAGCGTTGTGCAGGAACGAAAGAAGTACGGGGCTCTCGGATGGTCGACTCCATATGAATTCAACAGCGGTGATGTCACGGCTTGCATTCTCTTTTTGGAGAAGCATTTGTATTCCAATAGCATATCGTGGTCTACCATACAGTATATGGTTGGTGAAGTTCAGTACGGAGGAAAGATCACTGACGATATGGACAGAAGGCTCTTCCTCACTTTTACTGAGAAATGGATCACAGAAGCAAGTATGAGCTCCGACTTCAAATACAATCCAGATTCAATGCTAAACACAGCTACATCTCGCTTCGAGTACATCATCCCTCACAAAGCTGAACATGCAGAGTATGTACGATACATTAACACTCTACCTGAGGATGACACGCCCGAGTTATTTGGTCTGCATCCGAATGCTGATTTAACTTTCAGGATTAAGAGCGTGAAAGGTTTGTTGGACCAGCTTTCCGAAACTCGCCCGAAAGATAGTTCAGGGCATGGGGATCGACAAGATCTGGAGACACAAGTTAAACAGCGCTGTTCCGAATTGCTATCTTCCATGCCTAACGACTTCAATATGGAGGAAGTCAAGGTACTGATTGACAAGAGGGGTGGAATGACGGATCCATTGAACATCTTTCTCAGTCAAGAAGTATACTTGATACATAAGGTACTGGAGAAGGTTCGGTTCGACTTAGTGCAATTGAAGCTGGCTATTGATGGGGATGTTACACTAACTAGTGAACTGCAGCAAGCAATGAACGATATAAATATTGGAAAAGTGCCTCATTCGTGGATATGGACGATTGGCGGCGATGAATTTTCCTGGATTTCAAATTCAATCTCAAAATGGTTTGAGTCATTGTCGGCAAGAACCCATCAGTTTAATGCATGGCTGAATAACGGTAGGCCCAACTCCTATTGGCTTCCTGGTTTTAAGAACCCCAATGCCTTCCTGACTTCAATGAAGCAGGAGGTGACGAGACTGCATAGACATGACGACTGGGCCTTGGACGATGTGGTGTATCATTCTGAAGTCACGGACTTTGCTACTCCTGAACAAATCAAGTCCCCACCCAAGGAAGGTATTTACGTACATGGACTATTTCTGGAAGGTGCGCGTTGGGAGGGCAAGAGTAACGGCCACTTGAATGAATCAGAGCCAAAAATTCTATTCAGTCCATTACCAGTGCTGTACTTTACCGCTACAACGATGAAACTCAAGGTTGAAACTCGGAACTCGTCTCCGTATGAGTGTCCATTGTATCGGTACACGTCGAGGACTGGAAGATGGCTCATCACAGACGTTGCTCTATCGACCAAGTTAAAACCAGAGCATTGGATATTGAGAGGAGTAGCTCTCGTTTGCAATACCGAGTAATATGAAACTTCATAATATAACAACATTTATTAAATTTTATCATCAACAAGAGCAAAGGGATTTATCGTCCTGTGAGTCTTGCAATTTCTCAAAAGCTTCCTCACCTGGCATTTTCAAAATTCCTGATTCTATTTTAGCTGAAATGGCTCTAGCACACATGAGAAACACTTCATTGATATTTTGACCTGTAAGTGCACTGGTTTCTAAAAACATGGAGTTGTTTTCTTGAGCAAACCTACTGGCCTCCAAAAGCTCCACTTCTCTCTCATCCACCAAGTCAGATTTATTACCACATAATACAATACACACGTCATTACCAGCCAAAGCTCTCGCATCCTCTACCCAATGAGCCAAAGCATCAAACGATTCCTGATTGGAAATGTCGTACACTATCAGAGCTCCCATGGCTCCTCCTAAACAACAACCATTAAAGCAATACGTGATATCTATATCAAACTTACGATAATATGAATGACATACAGATCTGAATCGTTCTTGACCCGCCGTATCCCAAACTTGAAGCTTCACTCTCGCGTTGCCTAAATTCATAACCTTTGATCCGAACTCTACTCCTACCGTGTGTTTCATGGGCCCCTTTTTGAATTCTAATTCTACAAACTGATGTAATATGCACGACTTTCCTGTCCCTGCATTTCCGATGATAATAAATTTAAAAACGTGCTCATGGTCCTCATCATTCATCAAAGGGGAGATCGTGGTAAAAAAAATCAAAGTAAAAAAGATCGAATAAAAATTCCCTGGGCCACTGAAGATGTCTGACGATGAGAGAAGGGATCGGAGCGGCAGTGATGGAGACATGGTTGACAGCAACAACAACGTCAGTAACGAAAACAACAGTGATGTTGACGCTATGATCCAATCTCTCGCCGAGGAGAAAGTGCTGGCTGATGTCGAAGACGATGTGATGACGATGTTGAAAACACTCAGCCCTCAAAGCCAAATAAGTTGTCTGGAGAATTTCGCCACCGCTTTTCGCGATACTACTCAGAGTATCCGTAAACCATCCTCTTTCTTCAGAGGCATCATTCGACGTAATCTGGAGAATGAGTTGAAGAAGAAGAAATTTGATGATCTCTCAGGAGATGTTCAAGAAGCGTTACTCGCTATCTTCGAAGATGGATTTCTTACCCAGAGTTCCTTTGAAGAGAGTTGCCTTTTCAACATGCTTAAGTTGACGGACGACAGCACAATGCTTGAAGGAATTGAAAAACTAAAAGCTGCTGATAGAGGCGGCATCCGCAGCGTCGAAGGGTTTTTCAATGGTATTTTGAAAAGACTGATGGATATCGAGAAAGGAAGGAAACGAGGTTTGGATCCAGAAGTGAAACAATTACTTGACGATGCTATCGAAGATGGACGAATTAAAGCTGATGATCTAGGACAACCCTGCATGGATTCCCTCGCTGAATTCGGAAAACAGGAAGGACTTGAAATCGTCAAATCGTTTCTTCAGTCCGATCTATCAACTGTTCGCAGCATGGATAGATTTTTTTACGGTATCATCAACCGATTCAAGAGGAATCGAAGCGACGATCGACGAGGAGGGCGTGGAGACGATCGCAGAGGCGGAGATCGCAGAGGAGGTGATCGCAGGTACGATGACAGACGACGCTATGATGACAGACGGGATGACAGGAGAGATGACCGAGGCTATGATGATAGAAGGTCGCGAGACTATGGGCGGTATGATGATCACCGTAGAAATGATGATCGACGAGGAAATGATGATCGACGAGGAGGTTACGACCGAAGATAATTTTACTACTCTATCAAACACACTACAAAATAATTTTCCCGCAAGCCACGAGCAGGCCTGTTTATTTCAGGTGCAAAATCCTCAAATAGCTTCATTGACTCACTTTTGAGAAATTAGTTTTAATTGATAAGGCTTCCATACAAATGTTGGAGCATATTGACGTGGACCATGACGTATGGTTGGGGTCTCCGTCTTCTTAGACAAAGCACCATTGAATTTGATGTCATCTTTCAAGAACAATTGAAGCGCCTTAAATAAACAGTCCAGCTATGCACCCAGAGACTCTCTTTTACTCGAACTTAAGCCTAATCTAGTTGGCTTCCCTTGGTACCAGGGTAGTTTTAAAAATCAAATTCTTTCAAAAAATTAGTTGTGTTTAAAATTTTTTTAAACAACAAAAATCGATTTTTTTTTTTTTTTTTTAACAAACAGAAGATAATTAAAATTTAACCCCCCCAAATGGATCAACCTACAACAACTATTAAACTTTTGAAATTCG
>Ga0105055_10005712_pt1 | contig 17422 bp, 13 predicted proteins | sample BON03_FD_78090 | JGI IMG/M metagenome (GOLD analysis project Ga0105055, IMG submission 78090) | Freshwater microbial communities from Lake Bonney liftoff mats and glacier meltwater in Antarctica - BON-03 | ecosystem: Environmental > Aquatic > Freshwater > Ice > Glacier meltwater | place: Lake...
GCCTCCCCCCCTCCTCCACCCGGACACACCTCCTCCCCCTCCCCCCCCGCACCATCATCCGCCAAATCCCCCAAGTCCTCCTTCCCGTCCTCCTTCCCGTCCTCCTTCCCTCCTTCCCCCCTCTCCCCCTCCTCCTCCCGCTCGGCAACCATCTCGTTCAAAAACAACTTCTTGTGCGCGCGGCTGACCATGCGTTCTTCCACCGACGCACGCACCACCAAGCGGTAGACACGCACGGGTTTCGTCTGTCCGATTCTGTGGGCGCGTTCCATGGCTTGCAGGTCCACCTAGAGAGGGAGGGAGCGAGGGAGGGAGGGAGGGTAGGGTGTGAGTATTGTGTAAATGTGCGTACGGATGCCCAATGCGTTGGTGGAGCGGACACTACTGATAAACAAGCGCTAGAACAAAAAACAATAAAACCCTCCCTCCCTACCCCCCCCCCTACCTGCGGGTTCCAATCCGAATCATACAGCACCACCGTATCCGCCGACGCCAAATTAATGCCCACGCCCCCCGCCCGTGTCGAAATCAAAAAAATAAACAAATTCGACCCGGGGGCATTAAACCTTCGCATGTCCAAACGCCTTTGCACGCGATTAGTACTCCCATCAAGCCTCACATACTCATGCCCCCGCATCTGACAGTAATCCTCCAAAATATCCAACATGGAGGTAAACTGCGAAAACAACAACACCCTGTGTCCATCCGCCTTCATCTTAGGCAGCATTCGATCAAGCACCTTCAATTTCCCCGACGCTTCCACCAAATCCTCCCCCAAAGTATACACCGAATCAGACATCAAAAAAGGGTGATTGCAGACCTTGCGGAGCTGCAGCAAAATATTCAAGAGCTTCCTCCACTCTCCATCTGCCATCTCTAACGCTGCTCCTGCCCCCGTGGTGAGGATCTCGCCTCTCACCCCCGTCAAGACGCGCTTGTACCAGGTGCGTTGATACTCAGACAAACCACACACCACAGCCAGCTCGGTCTTACTAGGGAGGGTCATAGAAATCTGATCCTTGCGTCGACGGAGCATCAGCAAAGCGAGAAGGGAGCGAGCTTCCTTCATCCGGGCTACGTCCATTATCCCGCGTTGGGCATCAAAGCCTTCTTCGAATTTTTCGGCGGAGGCGCTGGTGAACACGTCGGGGAGGAGGTAATGGAAGAGGGCCCAGAGTTCGCGGAGGTTGTTTTGGCAGGGGGTGCCGGTGAGGATGAGGCGGTAGAAGGCTGGGAGCTTGCGTAGGTTTTCGGAGAGTTGGGATTTTTCGTTTTTGAGCCTGTGGCCTTCGTCGACTATGAGGACGCGCCAGAAGAACTTGCGGCGGAAGTAGGAGATTTCCGAGGTGAGCATTTCGTATGTGGTGACGACGACGTCGAATTCACGGACGTCGGTGAGTTCTTCTTGCTTGATGCGGGCGCGTTCTTGCTTGGGGCCGTGGAAGCGGATGCAGCGCATGGAGGGGCAGAAGCGTTCGATTTCGGCCATCCAGTTGGACATGACCGAGAGGGGGACGACCACTAAATGGGGGCCAGAAACCTGCATATTATCCTTGAGGTAAGCGAGGAAAGCGATGCTTTGCAGCGTCTTGCCCAAGCCCATTTGATCACCTAGGATGGCAGGGACGGCGTTCCGGTATTGGTGGAGGAGCCAACTTAACCCTTCCACCTGATGCTCGTGTAGCTTGGCTTGGATAGTGCGACTGGCTTCGACAATCGGCACGCCATTCATGGGGTCGATCCTCTTCAGAACCACCGGGGGAGGCGTAGGAGGAGGGACAACAGCAAGGGCAAGCGCCGCCGCTTCAGAGGAAGGAGAAGAAGACAAGCAAGGCATGGCCGCGTCGCTCTTGGCCTCGGTGATGGCGCCTTCCTCCATGTCGTCCTCGTCCTCCATCCCTCCCTCCTTTCCCTCCTTCCCCTCCTTCCCATCACCCTCCTCCCCCTCCTTGTTCTCCTGGTGCGTCGTGCTTGCAACACCCTCCACCCCTCCCTCCCCCCCTTCCTCCACCTCCATGCCCATCTCACCCTCCTTCTTCGCCGCCGCCACCGCCACAGCCACCGCCGCCGCCGCCGCCGCAGCAGCAGCAGTAGGCCCTTCCTCCTTCACTTTCTTCGCAGCCTCCTTCTCCGCCTCCTTCGCCTCCACCTCAGCTTTCTCCCTCGCCACCTGCTCTTCCAACTGCTCCTGCAGCTCCCGTTCCGTCCTCCTTGCCTTGTCCAAAGCAGCTTTCACCGGTACTAGCAACGCCTCAGGCTGCGTCTTACCATCGTCTAACAAAAACCCATACGCCCGCTGAGCATCACCAAGCGACGTAGCCTGCACCTTTTTCAATGCTACCTTCAACCAGCGTTCCCTCTCCTTGAGGGCAGGATCCAAGACGGGGGTAGAAAGGGCAGGCATAGAGGGAGGAGGGGGAGGAGGAGGGGCGTGAGGCATGCTCATACGGGAGGATGAGGAGGAGGAGGAGGAAGCGACAGGAGAAGCAGCAGCAACGGGCGGGCCGGCGATTCCCATAAATTGACGGTAGTGCTGGGAGAACTGCCCTCGGGGTTGCTGCTGCTGCTGCTGCTGCTGCTGCTGCTGCTGTTGCTGCTGCTGCTGCTGATGGAAAGCGTGGGGAGGCATGGGGGGAGGTGCTTGTGCGGGGCCGAGGGGGAAGGGGGAGGAGGTAGGGAGGGGAGGAGGAGGGGGAGGAGGGCCGCCGTGTGCTGCATAGAAAGACCCAGGCATTGGTTGCGGTGGCGGTGGCTGGGAGGAATAACCATAAAAGGCCTGCTGCTGCTGCGGCGGCTGCTGCTGTCGTTGCTGCTGCTGGTGTTGCTGGCCGTGGGGCTGCTGCGTGGGCGTGGGCTGTGGGTAAGGGTAGGCGGGCGCGGGGGCGGGGGTGGGGGCAGGGTAGAAGGGGAGGGGAGGTTGCCCTTGACCGGCTAGCATGGCGCTTATACCGCTGGGAGGAGAAGGATTGCGGGAGCCTGGGTTGGAGGATGGTGGTTGAGGGTTGTGATGCTGTTGTTGCTGCTGGTGGTGCTGCTGGTGCAGTTGATGTTGCTGGTGGGAGACAAAGCTGACGCCCTGCGCTTGTTGATGGTGTTGCTGAGGGTGTTGCTGTTGCTGCTGCTGCTGCTGCTGCAGGCGTGGTGGTGCTTGCTGCTGGTGCTGTTGGTGCTGAGGGTGCTGAGGGTGCTGCTGTTGGTGGTGCTGCGGTTGCTGCTGCTGCTGCTGCTGCTGCTGCTGCTGCTGCTGGTAGTGCTGGTAATGAGACTGCTGCTGAGCTAGCTGCTGCCGTGCCAACTGCTGCTGCTGCTGCTGCTGCTGTTGCTGGTGTAGCTGCATTGGAGGCGCCTCTCCAACCGGCCCCGGAGGCGAGGGCACCGGCGTGGGCAACTTCTGCTGCTGCTGCTGCTGCTGCTGCTGCTGCTGCTGCTGCTGCTGCTGCTGCTGCTGCTGCTGCTGCTGCTGCTGCTGCTGCTGCTGCTGCTGCTGGCCGCCATTCCCCCCATTCGCATGCCAGGGCCGTTCGACCGACTCGGGGGCAAAGCAATCAACCAAATCCTGCAACTGCTGGTACGCCTTCTCATCCCTCTCCACCTTCGCCCTTAAGGTCCGTCGACACGCCTCGACATACCTAGACATCCAACAATAATCTCGCAACACCCTGACCGGCTGCCCCGTATGGGGACACCTATACGCAATCACCACCTGATTGTTCAAGGGAATCTTTTTCGCCTCCGCATACTTCATCGTATACCTCATCAACGAATACCGATGCGGGACAAATCGTCCATCCGACAACCTTAAAGCCAACACATTCGCCTCCCTCTTCCCCCCGCTCCCTCCTCCTCCTCCCTCGTCCCCTTCCCCTCCACCACCACTAGCAGCCACCCTTGGTCTCTCCAGCCAATACAAATGCTGCCACCCAATCATATGCACCAACTCCTTCTCCGTATCCTTCGGCAATGTCGCCATCGGCAGCTTCGACCCCGGCCAGATCACCCGATGATTATTGAACGGGCCCGCTTGAATCACACAATTCACAAGCATCCGATCCTCCATCCTCAGATTCCCCGACGCATCCATATCCAGTGGAGGCATCACCGCACTCCTCTCGAGCGCCTTGCCATTAATCCCTAACGGAATCCCGGCATTCAATTCCTCCCTTGTCACCCACCGCATGCGCAACATCACCTCCTGTAGCTCCGGCCCGCCCTCCATAGGTAAATGTTTGCATTCGACTACGAAGAGGGGTCCTCCTCCTCCTCCTCCTCCTCCTTCTTTCCCTTTGCTGCTGGTGTCGTGCGTGCCGCTGCTCTTGACGCTGTCCGTCGAGGCGGCGACGGCCAGCTGCTGTGGTTCTTGTTGTTGATGATAGGAGGACGCGTACCGTTGCTGCTGCTGCTGCTGCTGCTGCTGCTGCTGGAGGAGGCGTTGTTGTTGCTGCTGTTGCTGCTGCAACTGGAGCTGCTGTTGCTGCTGAAGCTGCTGCTGCAGCTTGAAATAAGCCACACGCTGCGTTTCTTGCTCGGCCAGGGCCCGTGCTTGCGCCTGGGCAGCAGCTTGAGCTTGGGCCTCTGCGAACGCCGCTGTGTCCGCCTGGTGCTTGGCATACCCTTGCTTGATCTGCTCTTGAAAAGGCTCCGCTGCTGCCTTCAATGCCTGCACCCGCTCCTTCTCAATCGCCTGCAAATGCGCCGCCTCCCTCTCCTTCCTCTCCTGCTCCAGCCTATTCCTCCGATCCTCCTCCCGTTGCCGTGCCAACTCTGCCTTTTTCGCCTCCTCCACCTGCTCGAGCTTCGCAAAGAAATTCCCCTTCTCCGGCAAAAACGTCTCGACATACGGACGAAACTTGCTCAAATACGCATTCCGCCTATCCAACGCCATCTCCCACTCCCGCCGCACCTGCCGATTCTGCTCCATCGTCCTCTCCACCTCCGCCGAATACCTCGACGGCACCACCTGCTGCCCCCCCCTCCGCGAACTCGCCCTCCCTCCCCCCCCTCCTCCCTCCCCTCCTCCCCCACCACCTCCTCCAAGGTTATACAAATCGTGGTAGCTCATCATGGAGTGCGAGGCGTAGTTAGCTGCAGAAGAGGACGAGGAGCCACCACCTTTCATTTGCTGCTGCATTGCTCTTTGTGCCGTCTTGGCTGCTTGCTGATCCCTCTCCATCCTTGCCCTGTCCTTCTGCTGCTGCTGCAAGATCCGCTGGTACTCCACCTGCTTCTGCCGCTCCCGAAACAGATAAGAAGGGGAGAACTTGAAGGAGGACTTGGTGTTGCGTTGCACGACATCCTCAGCTTCCAGCTTCAAAATCGCCTTCTTCGTCAGGGTATTAAAAGAGGCTTTTTGCTTACTTGCCGCCTCGACATTGTTCTTACAGATCCACTTCCTAATCGCTACCAGACTAGCTCCATCCTTCCCATGTATCTCCTTCAAGGCCTCAATAATCAAATCAGCATACGTCGCCTTGCTATTCAACCTCAGCCTTGGCAGATTCCGGATCAACGCAGCAGTCGACGTGCTTTGTGACGAGGAAGGGAGGGCCGGGAGGGAGGAGACGGAGGCAGAGGAGGAAGGAGGAGGGGTAGGGCCCTTGCCATAGTAACCACCAGCACCACCGTCGCCGCCGCCGCCGCTGCTGCTGCTGTAGGCGCTGCTGGCGCCCCCACCCATCCCACCGGAAGACCTGGCGGCCTCTCGTTCTCGGGTTAGGCGGCGGGCGGGCGTGTCGAGGAGGAGCCAGGGGTCGTCGAGCTTCTCGTCGTAGATCTGGTGGGTCGGGAGGGAAAGGGGGAGGGATTGGTGAGAATAGGGGCGGGTTTTAAGGGAGAGCATAGCCATGGGGAGTCTAATTTGTGCGGTGAAGGGTGTGGGGGAGGGAAGAATGTTTGGGAAGCACTCCAGCAGGTCCGTATCCACCTAAGGATGCACATCCCTCCCACCCTCGCCCCGTCCATGCGATACAGATAGAGGGGGGTCTCAGGCTTGAACAGTGAGCTTGCTGGCCGAGAATGTCAATGGGTGGGTACAAAAGGGCCAGAGGGCCCAACACGCAAGCCGCAACACATATCAAACAAGGACGCCCGTCCCCCTTCTCCTCCTCTGCACCCTTACCTCGACCTCTTGCCCCGGCCCCCGCTGCTGTGTCTCGTCATCGTAAACCACCTGGAACGAGCCTTCCTCTGGTTTGTAGCCCACCACTTCTCCCAGGTAAAATTGCCCGCCTAAAGTGAGGGGGGTCGTGTGGGAGGGGGAGAGGGTGAGCTGAGCTTGCCCGAGATCCTCCCTCTTGCGCTGACCGCGGGCGGGCGCGGGCGGGGCAATGGGACCAGGGCCAGCCCGCCGGCACTGTGCAGGGGTCACAGGCCACTTCCCTGGCCTGTACGCGCATGGGCACGTATTTGGAGCGCACGGGACACACACTGATTCCCTTCCCTCCCGAAAGCCAAGGCCAGAGGCTGATAAACTCACCAGTATCGTCGTTCCACCAGATCTTCAGCTTCTGACCGATCAGATCGGGTGTTCTTTGATGCGGCAAGCCCTCTATCCACGACATGGCGGTGGACCTGTGCGGGTAGCGGTGTGGAAGGCGGGGTTAGGGGATGACCGTGTTGTTGTGTTGGGCAAGGTCATGAGAAGCAACGACCAAAGCACACCAAGGGGAGGGTAACAGGCGTGGACGTGCCGAGTACGTTCGTGGGTACATTCGTGTGTAAACCCTTGGTACGCTTGGGAGGTGTGCAATGCAGGGCTCTTGGCTCGCAAGCGATGCCTACACGATGGGACAAAGGCGGGAAGGAAAGAACAGACCAGCCTTGGTGCTCCTCGCTCCTTGACCCAGGAGGTTGCTTCCTCCAAACCAGGCCCTTTTCTCGAGACAGGGACGCCCAATTTGAAAAGTTTGCACAGCCTTAGAGAGCCTGACATCCAATTTCCCCAAATATACCCTAAGGTCATTCGACTTTTGGTTCGTGGCGTGCACACTACCAGGCCGATAGAGGAGAGTCTCGTGTGATGTTTCGGTGAATGTGGCTGAATCCACCAAGACCAACAAGCCGTTGGCAAGCGCTCCAGATCACCCAAAACACAGAGTGTGCTGGCGTGGTTCTAGCAGGCCAGATGTGTTACTGCACGGACAGTGAACTCGGAGTTGACGTGCTGTTTGCCGTTGTCCTTTGTCCTGATCTAACCCATCCCACCACCCCGCCCTATGCACCACCACAGGGCGAGAAATGCCGGTGCCACCAGCGGAGCATCAGCTGCAGCAGTCTTCCCAGCCTCCTGCCTCCTTGCCCGCATCAACGAGCACCCGCACCACTTCGCGACGAAGCAGAACAAAAAACGCAGCATCGCGCGGCGGCTTAGTCATCCTCTTTCCACTCCTGGTCATGATGGCCTGCCCTTTGCGCCGCGGCACGCCTGGCATGGCTGCTGCCTTCCTGGTGCGGCCACGTCAGACCATCAGCAGCAGCAGCAGTAGAATTTGCAGCAGCACACGGATGGCCATGAGCACCCGCACCACCACCGACACCAAGCCCCCTCCTGCTGCTGCATCCGCCTCTGCCACCCCTACCCTAATCGGTGCTCTTCCCAGCTTTTCCCAATTACTGACCGGTGGGCGAGCGTTGTTGCAAGAATCCTTACGGGTAGCGCAAGAAGTGGGTCCAAGAGCTGGTTTTGTCCGGACCTTGAGTGCTACCAAGGCTTTTAGCGAGACGGCACGCGATTTGCTCGTGGAGCTACGTAACTACCAGCAGCAACAGCAGCAGGGCGGGGATGCGGCAGTGTCGCCGTTTACCCGCGCGGCCTTGGCCAAGTCCCTGCGTCAATTGTTCGAACGGCTTGGCGCGACGTACATCAAGGTTTGTAGAGCGCATTGGGAGGAGGAGGGAGGAAGGGAGGGAGGGAATGAGGGAGAAAGGGTGACTAACGAGTCACCTTGTCGTTATTGGGTGTTAGAAGCTGAAAAGCAAGCAATCAGCGCTCTAAAGCCAAGCTTGGTAAGGAATCAAAGCAAGCACTCTCACTCACCCACCTCCCTCCCTCTCCTCCCCCCCCCCACACCCCATCCACACACAGGTCGGTCAATTCATCGCCTCCAGCCCCACCATCTTCCCGGAAGAATTCGTCTTGGAATTCCAAAAATGCCTTGATCAAAGCGCGCCCGTCCCTTACAGCGTCGTACGTGAGACCCTCCGCACAGAGCTAGGCGGGGATCAAGCCCTAAACGAGAAATTTGAATTTATTGATCCTATTCCTCTAGCGAGCGCGTCCATCGCACAAGTGCACGTGGCCCGTCTCAGGGGGACAGGGGAGGAGGTAGTTATCAAAGTGCTGAAGCCGGGAGTGACGGAGACGCTGAAAGCGGATTTGGGCTTCATTTATCTTGCCTCGCGATTGCTGGAAACGCTCGCGCCGGACCTGGCACGCACGTCGCTTGGGGATATTGTTGCTGACATTCGAACATCGATTTTGAAGGAGGTGGATTTTAGTAAGGAGCAGGCGAATTTGGAAGAATTTCGCGCGTTTTTGGCCAAGGCGGAGTTGACGGCGGTGGCGACCTGCCCCAGGGTTTACCCAGAAGTGAGCACGAAGAAGGTGTTGACGATGGAGAGGTTGAGGGGGGTGAGTTTGATTGACTTGGATGGGATTAGAGCGTATACGGATGATCCGGAGGGGACGTTGATTGCGGCGCTGAATACTTGGAGTTTGTCTGTGGTGCTGTGTCCGAGTTTTCATGCTGATGTGCATAGTGGGAATCTGTTGGTCTTGGAGGATGGACGAGTGGGGTTCATTGATTTTGGAATTGTCGGGCGGTTGAGCCCAGAGACCTGGAAGGCAGTGACGGAGTTGGGGGAGGGGTTGGTGGGGGGGGATTATCGAGTGATGGCCCAGGGTTTGATCAGGATGGGGGCGACGGCGGCGGCGGTGGATGTGGGGAAACTTGCGGGGGATCTGCAGGCGCTGTTTGAAAGGTTGAGGACGTTGGATCCGCAGGTGGTGGTGGTTGCGGATGTGGAGAGTCAGACGGCGGCGGCTTCTTTGCAGGTGGACGAGGAGCAGGTGACGCGGTTGTTGTTGGAGATTGTGGATGTGGCGAGTAGTAATGGCTTGAAATTGCCGAGGCAGTTTGGTTTGTTGATTAAGCAGAGTTTGTATTTTGATCGGTATACCCGGATTTTGGCCCCGACCTTGGATCCATTGAGGGATGCAAGGGTGAATTTTCCACGGACGGTGGAGGAGGCGGAGGTGGTGGCTTCTGGGGCTGGAGGGGGGGGGAGGATGGGGGCACGAAGGAGGGGGAGGGAGGAGGATTTGGGGGTGGTTATCGATGTGACTCCGAAGAAGTAGGGAGGGTGTGTGTGACCATGTAGAGCTATAGATAAAGAATAGAACAGAATAGTTAACGAAATATACTAATTTTTATTTCTTTTGAATTTATTTCTTTAAATTTGTGCGTTCATTCTCGTTTCTACAAATTACATCCATCCCTCCGCCAGCTTCCGCCGCGCCTCGCTCGCCTCGGGGTCTTTGTACATGGCCAGCACCTGCCAAAGCTGCTCGTGCAGCCCGACCACAGCCTTCTTACAGCTGCTGCTGCTGCTGCTGTTGCTCTTACTCACGCTCACCACCTCCTCCTCCTCTTTCACCTCCCGACACTGAACAAACACCAAGCCATTCGTCACATCCCTCACGCCCGCCGTTTCCAACGCCTCTTTATACCGACCCACCGCCGCATCCCGCACTAACGCCACTGCGGTGTCCTCCAACCGATGATTATGAATCAAAGCCGCATACACAGCCGGGGACCACTTCAGGCCATGAAAAGCCTTGACCTCCAACTGTTGCTGCTGCTGCTGCTGCTGCTGCTCCTGCTGCTCCCCCTGAAATCGCAACCCATCGCCCCACCATTTCAGTACCCGCTCAGGAAGGGTATCGACATTAACCAGGTTCCCAACGAGATACAACCACCCCTCCCCTCCTTTTTCATTCTTCTTGTGCGAGAGCACCTGCGCGGCCAACGCTACTACTCCCTGCGTAATCACTTCCCCTGTCGCCCCTCCATCCCCGTATTGATGCAATTGCCGAGCTCTTCTTTCTGGGTTGGGAATGTAAGGGGGATTGGATAGAACAATATCATATACAGGCAAGGGTAAATCTGCAGGAGTGACGGTTCGTACGTCCGTTTGGAGCACGGTGATTTGGGTTTGGAGGTAATTGAGTGCAGCGTTGAAGGTTGCGAAGCGGACGGCGCGGGGGTTAAGCTCTAGTAAGGTGAGTTCTTCGATAATGGATTCTTGCTGCTGCTGCTGCTGCTGTTGGTGTTGCTGAGCCCGCAATGCTGCCACTATCCCTTGCACTCCACACCCCGCACACACGTCCAAGATCCGTCGAGGCAGAGACATAGTAATATAAGAAGATTGGCCACTCTCCTTCCCATCACTCTCACCAGCACCTGCAGCAACAGCAGCAGCAGCAGCAGCAGCAGCAGCAGCAGCAGTAGCAGCAGCATACGAAGGCATAGCCCCCACCAAGCCCAACGAATCGGGCCCCACATACATAACAGGATCAAAGCCTCCCCCACCATTCCCAACCTGGGCAAAATCCGTCAGAAATAATCCGCAGCCATAACCACTAGAGCAGCCAGCACTCCGAAAGGGAACAGGAGTGATTTGCACTAAGCTTTTGACACGCGTGATGCTGCTGCTGCTGCTGCTGCTGTTGGTGGTGGTAGGGTCGTCGTTGCTGTCGTCGTCGTCTTGGCCCTCCGCGAATAGCAAGCCCAAGTCCTCCAGCCGCTGTAGTAGATCATGGTCCGGGAACATTTGCAGTAACTCAGCTCGGGGCACAGCCATGCCCATCAAGAAGAACTTGACGAGAAACGCCAATGAAGAAGAGGTGGCAGCAGCAGCGTTTACCCCTGCCGTCGAGGAGGAGGAGAAAAAGGAAGAGGAAGCGAAGGACGACGTAGTGGTACTCGTAGCTGTCTCCAATTGCTTGACAAACCCAGCACGCAATCGCGGCTCGCTGATATCCCACACCGGCAGAAGACCCCCGCACGTCGCCTCCAACCCCAACAGAGCATTAATCCGTCCAACATCACAATAACCCTCCCTCTCCAAAAACAGCCCAAGCTGATGCGCCGTGTCAATCATCTCTTCCTCCTCATTCTCCTCTTCCTCTCCTTCCTCAGTACTACTAGCAGCAGCATTCACCCCCTCCAGCACTTGTAATCGAGCCAGACGCGCTGCTTGGCCATGAAATAAGTTATCACACGTCGCAATTTCCCCCTCCGCCACCGCTCGTTTCGGCCAAAACGCCGTAAACGCCTCGTTGGTTACTGGGTGAAAGACCAAGGCGCATCGAAACCCCGCGCCTTTGCTTTCCTTTACCAACTCTTCATCTTTTGCGTGGTCGTCCTCCTCCTCTTCCTTGTTCTTGTCCAGCTTGAGTCCAAGAGACCGTCGAGGAAAGACCTCGCAAAATCGCGAGCCCACTTCATCCATGATATACATGACATCTGTCGCCTGCCCCTCCCGATTCAAGTAGCTATATTTTCCTACTAGTGGCCACATCCTTGCTGCAATGCTTTTGGCGTCGCTCGCTTCCTCCTCCCCTCCCTCCCCCATTTCCAGCAGATCCCGCAGACGCGCTTGGAGTGTTTCTCCCTCCTCGAGCATGGCCTGGGCTTCCGCAGGCGTCGTCGTGCCGGGAAAGCTCCAAAGATGATCGCACAGAAACACATCGCTTTCCATGTCGAGGGCACGCTGGGTGACGAGGCATGCGCGGTGGCTGGGGGGAGAGTCCTCATCGTTGTCCAGGGCAAAGGTGCTGCCCGCGTCGAAGATCTAAAGGAGGAGGAGAGAGGGAGGAAGAGTTGGTGACTTGCGGCGGGCACTCGAGGAGAGGACGCTGTGGATGAAGGGCAGACGGGATGGTCCTTAAAGCGCCTTGAGAAGTGGCACTAAAACCCACAGCCACACCGAAACGAGTGCTCTCGGAAGCCCTCTCATATATATATATAGCAGCTAAAGCCGGAAGAAAAGGAGGGGGTGGGTGTGTAGGAGGAGGGGTCAAGGGAGGGAGGGTCACTAAAACTTACCTGGTTCCGAAGCTTTTCTTGCAAAACCGGCAGCAGCGCCGGGGGCACCTCCGAGGCCATCTCCTTCTCGCCTGCCTGTTGTCATGGCTTGGTTGTGAATGGGTAGATGTGGTGCGTGTGATGATGGTGCGTGCCGCGCGAATGACACCTCAAATTCAACGGCTTTCGGCACGACGCCATCGTTCATAACCCAGCCACTCAAATGTCTCCACCAATCAAGCGTGCCCAGCCGTGCGGCAGCCAGTTCGTCCCGTTGGCAATTTTCAATTCACCTTCGTGCTTGTCCAAAACCCCACCATTGCCTGCCTTGGCAAAGCAAAAGGCAAAGCGAAGCACGCCACCCTTCCACAGAACAAATTGGAGCCTCGACCTTGACTCGCTGCTCACACCCATCCCTCATTGCACTCGTCCACATAATACAGGAGGAAAGGCCCTTGACGTCCAGCATGGCGGCCTCGGCGTCCTCGCCCTTCATCCTGGTCCTGCTGACCTTTCTCCTCGCCTTGGCCTGCAGCCTAATCTCCCCGACAGATGGCGCGGAGCTCGTGCCCGACCAATGGCATGAGTTTGAGGTGCCCGTCGTGCCGGAGGACAAGGTAAGGGTTCGGGATAATTGCGTAGGAGTGAGCGGAGTGGCAAGGTGGGGAGCGTGGGGCAAGGGTGGAGGTTTGAGAGCTCGAAGGGGAGGATGATTGCGCAGGTGATTCGGTGGGCCCCGGCAGCAGGTGGATGGAAGCGCGTGCCCACTGCCACAACCACCTGCTCCTTTTCTTCTATCTTTCCCTCCTTCTCCCTCCTGTGTCCTCCTCTTCGTCCTCCCTTTTTCATTCCCACCTACCCTGCACTCACTCCCCTCTCATTCCTTCCCTTCCCTCCCACCCCATCCAACCCAAAGGACTACACCCAAATTAAGCTCAACCGATTGCGGGATGGCTACGTGGCCGTCAACACACATACCGACCCCTCCGTCACCGCCGAGCTCTTGGTAGGGGACATGCTGGAATCCAAAGGGTACACCCCCGAGGAAATCTACGCCATGCAAGGCGTGGTCTCCGTCCTCGTCAAGGCAGGCGTCCTGACCGTGCATGCCGATAAGCTCGAGACGGCGGACCTCTCTGCCTTGACGGGGAGCACCAGCACGACAGGCACTTCCAAACGCAGGCTTCAGGGCATGGATAGCTGTTGTCCTTGCCACGTGGAGGTGGGTCATCATCCCCACCCCACCGGCCCGCCCCACTACAGCAAGGACCAAGCAGACTCTGCTTCTGCTGCTCCTGCCGGCACCACCGCTGCTGCCGATGCCCGGGCCTGCGAACGTACCTTGGCAGGGTGCGCGAAGAAAGGGATTCAATTGGCAGCAGATCGCCGGTCCATGTACAAGACGATGAAAGCGTATGGCCTCGCCTTGCGTCGGACGGCGGCGGCCCGTTCGTATTATCTCTACTTGAAAGAAGAAGTCCACAGTTTCGATGAGTTTGAAGCGTTGAGCCAAGCGGATCAAGAGGAGACGAGGAAGGAACTCGCGGCTCACCTCCTGTTGACCTGCAAAGAGTACGGGCTCAAGGGAGAGGAGCTTCAGAAATATGGAAAGGTATTGGGATTCGAAGTCCCTGATTTGACTAAGACTTCGGACGCGGAGCTCACGAGGTTGGGGACAGAAATGGCTTCCAACCACATGATGGAGAAGGTGGCGAAGACAATGGGGAAGGATTTGGGGGTTCAAGCCTTCCAAAGTCTGAGGGACTCCATGGGCGATGCGGCCTTGAGGAGGATCGGGGTGGAGCCCTCCCCGGCGTTGAGTGTGGCGTTTGGGGAGTTTGCGAGCGAGGCGTCTCGGTTTATTACCTTGTCGAGGCAAGCGATGGAGGCACAGGGGATCTTGGACCCGGAGATAGAGGGGGCCTATACAAATGCCACGGCCATGGCGGATCGTCTGGCGACGACGATGGAAAAGGTGAATGTGACTGATTTACTCGTCACGGCGACTGGGTTGATGCTCGAGGCCGAGCCATACCTCACCGATGCGATCGCCACCCCGGTGGGCGATGAGACGAGGCACAAGACCACGGAGCCGTGGGAGATCATTCTGAAATTGAGTCAGTTGGAAAAGGCGGCGCAGCAGCAACGCAAGAGTTTTACGATTGGCCTGAAGGAGGATAATGCCTTGGATGGGCTGGTTTTATTACACAAGGGAAGCGGGGCGAGGGTGCAGAGCCCGCTGGAGCAGCAGCTGGATTTTGAGAAGATTGAGGCCATGACCGCAGGTAAGTGGTGGTGATGTGGGAAAGGGGAGGGAGGGAGAATGGGAGGGAGGGTGGAGGGAGAGGGGGATGGGGGAGGGGAGTGGTAGGGGGATGAGTGGCTGGAATCATTAGGGTAAGCCTTCAATTAGATTGATCGTGTCCTTGTCAATCCCTTCCGAAGTGTCATCACTCCATGGCCTAATTATCTCTCAATTCCCCATCCCACACAGACCACATGCTGGACGCGACCGAGTTGCGCTACCTCGTTCAGCGGGTGGGGGCGTTGAACGACATCTATACCGTCGACGACTTTGCGGACTTGATGGCCGAGGTGGAGGAGAACTATAGGCAGGTCAAGGGCTTGCCGCCAGTGCGGGGAGGGGGAGAGGGTGTAGAAATGGGGGAGGCCGTGGTGACCAAGGCCAGGGTGTAATCAACAGGAAGTGTAGTAGTAGAGTGCGCGAAAAGCAGGATTGCAGTTGTATGTATGTAAGAAAGGGGGGGAAATGACTATCGATTTGACACAAACCCAAAAAAACAAAGTAGAAAGTAAACGAAAGCAAAAACGTGCCTTAGCTATCCATATCGGAAAGCCATGTGAACTAGCACTCCTCTCGGCCTTTGCGCCGTCGCTTTTCGTGTTGTTCCCATCGCGGTGGCTCATACATCCACGTCACTGATTTCACGGCGCTTCCATGTGTTCTGTTCTACGCCGAAGCCGGCCAGCCCGGCCTGCCGTGATTGGCCTCTTGCGACCCGCGAATTGTCCAAGCCTTGACACATTGGTCCCGCCTTGAACCTCATCAAGGCACGATGAGCCGGCCCCAAGAGAATTGATGCTTGCTTTGAGTGCTAGACATCTCCTCCGGAAGAAACTGCAACTTGGGTGCGTGTCCCCGTCTCAAGCTTCAATGCCAGGAGACACGTCCACGGCGCCACACGTCGTCCTCCTTCTCCTTGTTGTTGTGTTGTTTCTTCTTGTGTTTTCCTTGTTCGAGGTATGTTTCTGGCGGCTTTGTGAGCCACCGTGGCCACGCACTTGATGCCACGGCCAGCCCAGTCTGTGGATGGTCGAGATGTCTCGCAAGCCCACGGCAATCCCTCGTTCCCCTCCCAACCCCGAGCGACGAACATGGCTAGCGGACGTAACACCTTGGCATGCGCCGCCGCCGCTCCCAAATTTGCGCCCTGGCCGCCTTTGTTTTCGTGCCGGCGGGCCAGGGCCTGCACGCTCACCATCCCACACACCTAATAGGCCGGGTTTGCGGAGCGCGCAGTCCACGGGCCTCGTGTCATCACCCTTTTGCATGCCTGGCCTTTCAGCAACGTGCCACGCTTGACTTGACGCTCACGCTTCCCTTGCCCACCCCACCCTACCCCACCACAGCCAACACACACAAGACAACAACACCACAAACAAGCAAACCATGAAGCGAAGTCGCAGCAGCTCCAATCTGGTCGAACTCGGCCTCGGCGCTCCCCTTCTCCCCTCCAAGAAACTCCACCGCGCCCTCTTGTCCTCCTCGGCGTCAAGCGAACAACTAGCTGAGCGCTTGCGCTTGTCCACCACGGGCACCCACCCCTTTCACGCAGCCAACATGACAATGCCTACCGTCGCCCGGCGTCCTTTCCTCGCCACATTCATGCCTCGCCTCCGTGCCCTTGACACCATGGGTGCCGGCCAAACCCGCCACCCCGCGATCTGCCTCCCCAAGCACATTATCACCCTCAAGCTCCACGAAGACTGCCAAGAAGACGACGACGAGAACCACGCCCCTCACTACCCTTCCTCCTCCTCCTATGTCCCTGCCTGGGCCCCGCCTCCCGCCCACGACGGGCCGTGCCACGCCCCCGCCGATGACGACGACAAGGACTACCCTCGGCCTCTCATGTTCATGAAGCAAAGCAGTTACAGTTGCCCGAGCCCGACCCGCAGCGCTTCCACCGCCACCACGGCCGCCACCAGCAGCAGTGGCAGCTATGTCAGTGTCAGCGAGTTGTTGGAGAGCGACGGGAGCAGCAGCAGTGGGGGGGGGAGTGGTACTTCCTCTGCTTCGTCTACGCCGACCGAGGCGGACATTATGCATGAATTAGTCCGAGAGATGGAGCGCTTGTACAACACCCAACAACAGCAGCTGCAGCAACAACAATATTACCAAACAGCGCGGGCCAAGGCTTTGTGGGTAAGGAGTATTCCTCGCCGGCCGTTCTCCCTGCATTGCTGGGAGGACGAGCAACACCACTCCTCCTCCACCTCCGCAGCAGCAGCGGGGTGTGGGTCCGTGGGCTTGGCCATTTGAATAATTAGGAAAACACAACAACAGAAGAGAAGAAGAAAAATTGGCTGAGAGAGTGAAGCCATGACAGATCAAGTAAACCATAGAGAGAGAGAAAGGGAAATGCGTGTCGCGCATGCATGCGTGTTTTCCTACCATATTTTTTTGCTGCAAATAATAAGACTGAGATAAATAAAAGAGACGATGAAACAAGAACGAAAACGAAAACGCGAGAATGTTAATCAGGATGCGAAACGAATTTACTGTCGTGTGTGTGAAAGAGAGAGGAAAAAAAGTGTGGGCAAGAGAGAGAGACGAAAGGAGAATGTCGGCAAGTGTGCATGTAAATGGAGCGCCGTGTCCGTAGGAGGGACACGGGATGTGCTGCTACCCTACTATCAACCCAACCTAACCTAGAAATTGATTTTAAAGAACCGAGAGTGAACTTCTTTTATCATGTAAACATTGTGACCTGGAGAAAAAAAAGGGGCGACCAGATCAACCAACCGTGCGTGTATGAAAATCTACTTCTAAAAGATAGATTTGATGACAAGAGAGATTTTTAAAAGACAGAGAGAGAACTAGTGTGTTTATATATATAAACCCGCCTAGGTCTTCCCCTGCATCTCTGTGTGCGCATGCATACAACAGCAACAACAACCAAAACGCCTTTTTTTGGTCTTTCCGTCTTGAGTAGATGGAAAGCAACATTGTGTTAATTTCTTCCACCCCTCTACATGTGCGCGACGACACCGCCCGCCACACCCACCCACCCACCTTCTGTTCAAAACCAACAATA
>Ga0105055_10005717_pt1 | contig 17414 bp, 9 predicted proteins | sample BON03_FD_78090 | JGI IMG/M metagenome (GOLD analysis project Ga0105055, IMG submission 78090) | Freshwater microbial communities from Lake Bonney liftoff mats and glacier meltwater in Antarctica - BON-03 | ecosystem: Environmental > Aquatic > Freshwater > Ice > Glacier meltwater | place: Lake...
TGTAGGTTGATCCATTTGGGGGGGGGTTAAATTTTAATTATCTTCTGTTTGTTCAAAAAAAAAATCGATTTTTGTTGATGTTTGAAAAAAAAAATAAAAAAATCTTGTAATATCAATACCAAGTCAAGCATTTCATATTCATGTTGAGTAGCGGTATTTTGTGGGTGAAGACGCGGTGCTGTCAAGAGAAAATTCGCATTGAAAATAAAGTTTATCATGTCGTCCAGCAGATTGCGGAAGGAGGCTTCTCATTTGTGTACCTTGTTCGAGATTCCAGAGGGAGTTCATTCGCTGCGAAGCGGATTTTAACCCAAAACGAATCACAAGAACGAGCAGTCAAGTGGGAGATAAGTGTGCATCATCTTATTGGAGACGACCATCCTCATTTAATGCCACTTCTTGCCTCGGAATCGATCAGCGTTGGTCGAGGCTTTTCCCAATTCGTTCTTTTGTTTCCATTGTTTCAACAGAGTTTAGTCGACGTGCTAATCAGCAAAGCCAAGCAAGGAACTCAGCTTGAAGAGACCATTGCAATGTCTTGGTAAGTTTGAATTTCAAATTTAAGGTGGAAGCTAATGTGCTGATCAGGTTCTTGGCAATATGTCAGGGTGTTTTGGTGTTTCATGAATTAGACCCTCCGCTGGCCCACCGAGATATCAAACCTCACAATGTTCTTATCTCAGACAGAGATATCCCTGTTGTTATGGACTTTGGAAGTGTCACCAATGCGCGTGTAGATATATCCACGAGACACAATCGTAGTCTACTCCATGAAGCAGCTGCAGTGAATAGTTCAATGAGCTATCGAGCACCGGAGTTATGGGATTCAATGACCGCGGAAGATTGTGTGGTTGACGAGCGAACTGATTGTTGGAGTCTCGGATGTCTTCTATATGCAATGGTTTTCGGTCAAGGATTCTCTCCTTTCGAATGTTCATTTTCAGTAAAACAAAGTTCTGGTCGGAAAGCCAAAACTAGCAGATCGATGCTACCTCCCATCGCCATCCCAAAAGACTGCACCTTTCTTTCTATTATTGGTAAATTGAAATTCCCTGAAAATCATTCGAGGTCTCAATCGGTGGTTGATTTGATCACTTGGATTTTAGATACAGACACCAACTCCAGACCCAATTTGCCTGCGATTATTGACCGCGTAAAAGCTTCACAGAATCAATATTTAACCAATGTATAGTTGTTATAAGAGATCATTTGTATATAGCTATTAGAATTTCTTCTTATTTCCTGTTTTAAATGAATCTACCTTCTTCAGCGATACCTGGATACATTATCTAAAATCTTCATCATTTGGAAGCGCGCTTTCATCCTCATCGGAAACATCGCGATCGACTTGGCGCGAATTTTTTTTTCGAGAAAACAAACTTCGACTTTCACTCTCATCAAAATCTCCATCTTTCGAATCTCGACGGCCGAAGAATTTCGATGAAAAGCTCTTTCTGGATGATTTTGAAAACACACTAAATGCTCGCTGAGACTTTTTGGTGAATTGTGATTTATCCTCCAACTGATCTAAATCGTCAGTTCTCGTACTCAGCCTTAAGTCCCACGAAAAGTGTGATTTCCTCGCGACTACGAGCTCATAGTCCTTGAATGTTGGTCGGCGTCTCCAAATCAACATGATAAGGATTTGAAAAACAGGTTCCAAAATCAACATCGACGCAACAGCGGAAGCGATACCCAGGTAATAAGTTGAGAACGAATCAGATTGGGTACTGATAGCAGATACTTTTAAAAACATAAAGTAAATCGCAATGGCAACAACAGATATCTGAATAAAACCTACGAACCGCATTTGAAAGGAGTTGAATAGATTGTATTCCTTTCGAAATTTATGAAGTGCCTTCCTTTGTAGATCATATTCTAATGTAAGAGGAACATTTCCGCCATAATATCGCGACAAGGCTTTTTGGTAAACAGTAGGAAACATCCAAAGAATATTCTTATTGTGCATCCATCCATTCTTCTGATGCGGCTGGTCCAATTGCATCAATTTTTGCTCGCATAAATAAGTACGCATGTAATGCTGCTCCAGTTGCTTTTCAGGAGTTGTCAAATAACTGATACTCGAATCTCCAATCTCAGCTTCCAACGGCCATGCATAAGATATCCTTGCCTTCAAGAAAGCAACTCTACTGAACTGGTTCAATTGGAACCTACTCACGAGATGGAAGTATACTTTCGCAATAAATAGCATCGAACAAACAACAGCAGCTGAAATGGGAACAATCAAATAGATATCACTCCAACCAAGACTAGAGTTCAAGAAATCTATCGAGGCAACACCAATACTAAGTTGAAGAGGGAGTAAAAACGATCTAGCTACTCTACTGATCATGGGATTGTAGTAAAACAGACCTGCTATCGAGTGAGTTGAGAACGGAGAAATCCTGGATATCTTTGAATGCGGCTGTAGTTTCATTATTGTGAGCCTCTCCAACCACCTTGCATGCTTTACTCCAAATCCTGCTTCATGAATTGTTAGCGGTCGGTTTTTGTTTCTCGTTTCCGGTTTCTTTTTATTCTTGTTGTATACAAGACCTAGAATTGCCATTCTTTCAAGATTGTCTGCATCTTTCAAATCTTGAAACTGCAAAATGAACGACAAGCAAAGCCACAAGATGAAGGGAACAAAAGTGACAAAGATAAAAGTACCATCTACCGGCGGAAGGTATATATGGGTAGGAGATAGAGTCGGAGACAGAGAAGGGGAAAGTGTGATGTTATTCCATGCAACGAATGAAGTCGACGGTAAAACATTCCAACACGAACAAGTTATTGAGGAGGATGTGGAAATAATAGTTTCGCAAGTTAATGTAGTCCATTCGCCATTTCCCCGCTGACCGCAATTTACGGGAATATCGAGTGACATTGTAGGAAATTCATGATGCACTAAAATTCTACTGCTGCTATTGAATACAGAAGAATTATGGTTCAAATTTAACCGTAAAACCTCAGATACAAAATTGTAATCCGTAGTGCCGAGCATTCTTCTGACAGACTCACAAACGAGATCCATGTTTATTCTACTAACGATCATCTCAATACTTTCATAATACAATTTCTCTCCTGGATCAAGAGATCCTTCAGGTAGCGATATATACGAGTTACCTTTAGGCGGGGTAGCTCTTATACTCTTTGCATTTTCAAATACTTTGAGAACAATAACCGACATGGCATCAGATTCATGCGAAGATGACTCTTGTGAAGGAACCATACCTATTAATTCCAAGTTAAAAGTCATCTCAAATAGCCAGTCGATATCATCAACACATGATGATGCTGATATGAGACTTGAAATAATATCCAATAAAACTTGAATTGGTGTATCTGAAACCAAATAAGACAAGTAAGGCGCTCTGAGAAGAGTTTCTTCCAATGATTCTCGATATTGCTTGAGTAATCCCAATGAAGTTGCCACGATACCAGCTGTTACTTGTTGATCATTTACCTGTGATTCACTTGCGAGTTCCCGAAGTACAAGCAAGCCTAAAGCTCCAAGTTCAAATGAATAACTTTTGGCGAACATCTTTTCTAACGCGACATCCATGAAACCCAAAACCAGTAATCTTCCATTTCGGACATTGGTTATCAAGACATTATCGTTTTGATTGTATGCCTCGAAAGCATCCTTACTCAAAATAGACGCAGCACTTAATTGTTCTCGTAAGATGTCTTCAGCGGAGCGATCATTAGTAACTGAATTCAAAACTAAATCAGCAAAGGTGCTTTCGTCCAAACGAATATTTTGCGCTTGCAACATCTCAGATTCAGCACTAAATCTATCTTTAACAAATGCAACAATGGACACGAAAGAAATATCTAGTTCAGGATCGGAGAATGGTAAAGTTACTTGATCCAATTTAGAGGAGGAGACGTAATCGCTGATGGAGATCGTCCCACCTTTTTTAGTATTTCTCAGCACGGCAAAGCGATATTCATGGTCCCCCACATCCAATGGATTATCAATTGAAATATTAAATTTAGTCACTCCAGCGACTCCAATAGTTGGAGTCACGTGAAGAGCTAGCATGTTCAAATCAGGAGGAGATCGAACGAGAAAGGTAATTGTGGTACTTGCCATACGACCTCCTTGAGTAGCTGTCAAACTATATTTGTACGCTCCTGGTGATAACTGCCAAGGTTTGATTACTAAATTGGGTCCATTTAACGGCGTACCATACACGGAAGGCAATGCTACACCACAATCGGTTTTATCCGTTTCATTCAGTAGTGGAAACGCAAGTTTGCCGTTCACTCTTAACCAGCAATAGTGGACGGTTGTACCAGTACTTGCTCTTACTAACGTACTGCGAAGCAATAACCCTTGACTGGGCGATACTATCAATCCTTGTCCAGTCAGGATGTTCACAACAAGAGCGGCAATAGTTGGAGCTGAAGTAGGAGCCGAAGTGCTAGGAGATGCTGTTGGTGAATCTGTATCTGTTGGGGAGGTTGTTGGGCCAAATGTAGATGGTGAACTGGTGGTAGGGGAACTAGTAGGAGCTTGAGTAGGCATCAATGTGCTAGGACTAACACTGGGTGCGAAGGTCGTAGGACTCACCGATGGAGATGAAGTAGTGGGAGATGCACTAGGAAGACTTGTGGGTGTGAATGACGGTACTGGAACCACTACTGGTGAAATCGTTGGACTGTGTGTAGTAGGCTTTGAAGTTGGGCTTTGAGTCGGATTCGATGAAGGTGATGAAGTCGCAGGTGAGCTAGTAGGTGACGAAGTCGGAGTGACAGTAGTAGGCGAAGTCGTAGTTGGGGATATTGTTGTTGGCGAGAAAGAAGGCATACGAGTGGTTGGACTGGCTGTGGATGGAGCAACAGTGGTGGGCTGAGATGTTGGTGTAATAATTGAAATCTGAGCTCCACATATACCATTCCATGGTCGTGTCATACTAGGTGACAGCGGATCGACCAAATGTGGATTCTCCATAACGAATGTTTGTGCTACTGCTCCTTCATCAGAGTGATCATTGTTATGACAATGTAGAGGGATCTTGCCCGTGAATGTATCGGGTTGGAACCTAAAAACAACTTCTTCTCGCAATGGCGAAATTCGAATTGTATCTACCCAATCACCTCGTTGAGTAAAGGACCACTCTTCAGGCAATAGAAACTCAGTGACATCACTTTCCATTTGAAAATGATTCACATGAATATGAAGCGGATGATTGATACTGCTACTTGTGAGCCTCCATCTAGTTACTTCCCCCATTAGCATAATCGTGATGTTTCGATGTGCTGGATCATTGGCTACGTCTATATACCATCCTTTGAACGGTACTCCATTGAAATCGAAGGGAGTCACTTCTACAGTAAAGGTAGAGTTCGACGCATCTCTCCAATATGACGCTTCGTCTTGACTGTCAATAACTTCCTGATATAAATCGTGGTAAAATGGAGCAACTTGTCTGACGAAAGGTTGAATTGCTGCTCTATCAGTCACGGTCATATTGCCAAACGCCGCCACTGGCTTATCCAGTAGGTTTACGAGGTAATATGGAAGGCAAGGAACGAAGTCGAATTCTTTGCCAAGACCTGCAGGTTTTGTTGCTGTCACAATTTTTAAGTTGATAATTCGTTCCCTTTTATCAATATCCAGGCGACCGTTATAAATACCAGTAAAATCTGAAAAAGTGGACGACACGTCGCGGTAGTAGCTATTGAAGTTATCGTAAATTGCACCGGTTTCACCAACTGCACCATCACACATAACAAGAATATCAGCGCGACTAGCAGGGTGCAAATGAATGTAATTACCAGAACTGAAATCCAGCAATCGTGGACCGAATGGAACATAAACACCGTCCCGAGATAACAGCTTGAAGGTGCATCCCATGGCAGCAGCATCTCTTAAAACCAACTTCACATCTTGATCATTGGCTACATGTGCGATTCGCCAACGATACCAAATACCTTGCTGCAATTCCAAAGTAGGTCTGTAGAATCCGTTTACAAAATAGAATTCCTGTTTCAAAGCAGAAAAGCCAGCACTAATTGAACTAAAACCTTTCATTGACATATCCACATCAAATGTGGGATCTCTAGTGTTGAATCGAGTGGAAAAACTATCAGGATGCCCTTGTGACAATTGCCACAGTCGAGATGGATTGAAGTACTGAATGAAAAGTGGAACCTCTTCCATCTCTAACACGTCCAAAGGTATCTCCGTACCGTCATCTTTATCTTCAACTATAATCATTCCCGCTGCTCCTCCATTGATAAACAGCTCTGAAATGCGATGCATATGTGGATGGTACCAATGAGTACCCCCCGCATGATCTTCAGGTAAGTTGTACTCATACAAATACTCCGTTCCTGGAGGGACCTTGATAGCAGGATCATCCTCCAACGAAGAAACATGCAAACCATGAGTATGGATATTTGAATTCAAATCTAGGGCTTGTTGCGCTGTCACATTCAAAAGATTGCGATTCAACACGAAAGTCTTCGAACCTTTGGCAAGTTTGATGATTGGTCCAGGCGAGTCCATTCGGTGAGATTCACCATTCTTGCTCCAGCCATAACCCTTGCCTGACATTATCCAGTACCCGTCGACGCTCTCATTCCCTCGATTCACCCAAGGAATCTCCCAATCATAGACGCCGAAATCTAGTTCCATTTGATCACCGTCCCCTAAATACACTTGCTTCAGTGGACAATCGTTCAGTACAACATCTATCTTGCTTTTGTCGCATGGGTCGGAAGCGTTAAATGCGTTTGCCACTTGGACGAACAGCAACCATATGTAGTAACCGCGCATCCAGCTGATGGAACTTATTCGTTACTATAGCTTCAAAACAATCTAGTATTATAGTTTTTCATAAGAGTGCACACTGTTTCGTGCGTCCAATTTTTCTTGGAAACAGATTTGTTTTTTAATTTGCAGCAGGTTGCCACAAACTACTCATTGTGTTGAAATATGAAATATTATTTATGGAGTTTTAGTGTACAGAATGAATTCATTAGTGAATTGATATTAAACCCGCAGGAAACAAAGTTAAGAATATTTAATGTGTTGATAGTTCAACGGCCTACCTGATGGGATCTTTGGGTACATCATTGCTGGGTAAATATTGAAAAATTTATATTAGATACCTTGCTTGGTAAATATTGAAAATTTTATATTAGATAACCAAACTACTTGATTGATCAAGTTGAAAGCAAGGAGGGATTACGTTTTGAGACAGATAGGATCAACGGAACGGTACATCATTAGGTTGGTAAATATACTCTTGCTGTCCAGTAAATAACTAGGTTGCAGTACAGCCCCATACAAATTCGCATCACAATATCGACGATCATACTTCAATCAGCTTTGATATCATTTGGAATCCTTAATGCATATCTTACTATTGTACGAAATGCATTGTTATTTTTCCAATAACTAAAAACGTTTTTGTTGAATTCAAATATATTGGTCTTGGGTTTGGCGAGAGTTTGTGATGGAGTTCCGCGAAGAAACACTCTTAATAAAACACCTACCACATCATTATTTTAATTACTGCAAGTAGGTAGCAGCCATCCGATGATAATTCCTCAAAAAACAAGAGAAATCTTTCACCGGATGTTCTGTCACTATGCATCCGCGTGCTTTTATTTATGCATGCCGGAATGAAGAAGTCAATATCATCGAAAGACTGCTTGAATCCAAAGATGTCGATCCAGGGTCAGAGAATAATGAAGCATTTATTAATGTATGCAAAAAAGGTCATCTTGAAGTTATCAAGCTGTTACTTGCAGTGGATGATCGCGGTATTAATCCTGTTGTACAAGATAATATAGCATTTATTCTGGCATGCCAAGAAGGTCATCTTGGAGTTGTCAAGTTGTTGGTTACATTGAATGACCGTGGTATTGATCTAGTAGCACGAAAGAATAAAGCGTTTATTGTTGCATGTGAACATGGCCGTTTAGAAGTTATCAAGATGGTACTTGTAGTGGATAATTGTGGTATTAATCCTGTTGCACAAGATAATATAGCATTTATTCTGGCATGCCAAGAAGGTCATCTTGAACTTGTTAAGTTTTTGCTTGCATTGAGTGATCATGGAATTGACGCTGCAGTAAAAAACAACAGCGCATTTATAGTTGCATGTGGATTTGGACACGTTGAAGGTGTCAAGTTGTTGCTGGAATTGAATGATCATGATATTGATCCAGCTGCACGAAGAAATGAAGCATTTATTCTGGCATGTAAACAAGGCCATCTAGAAGCTTTCAAGTTGTTGCTGGAATTAAATGATCATGATATTGATCCAGCTGCAGAAAGGAATAAAGCGTTTGTTGTTGCATGTGAATATCGCCGTCTTGAAGTTATCAAATTGTTGATCAACCGTTCAGTATTCAACTACGACGGAGATCTGGAATTCATTGTGGACTCGTTGAGCTTTGATAACAATGCACTTCGCTTATTGTTAATGAGCCCCAGAGTATCATTGGAACACCTGAATGTTCATTGGGCGTCGGGTTTGCCTTTGATACTGATGATCCATCAAGCACTCCGAATTCGGTACCCAGAGCTTATCGAGAGATCTAATTTCCAGAGGCTTCATGTCAAGTTCAAAGTTAATGCTATTCGTCAGTTCTTGGGAATCAAAATTCTACATCGAGAGCATTCTTTCTCTTGTTGTGTTGTATGTGCTAGAGCCGTGGGAAATTTATTTGCTTCAGAAAAGACGTATTACGAGTGACGAGAGCATTTCGGATTTCGATATCGTCTCGAAATTTCTGTGTTTTCAAACCATCAAAGTGAAATAGAACAAAATATCGATTATTCATATAATATTCAATGTTGGGGATAGGATCGACATTGTTGGATCGGGTTATGCTCAACCTAGATATAGTGCTAGGAAGTCCAAAGAACAATTGCATACGAGAAGAAGCCCTATGATGAGATAGAAAAGAGGAATTAGTAGCCTTTCAAACGAAGAACCATATATCCCACCAACAATGAACTGTTATTGATTTGCTTGAACCAGCCATAGTTAAAAATAAAATACTGGCTTATTTTAACAAACTCGCATTGAATCTTTGTCTTCTCGACATCGAATCGGCCTTTTAATCAGTTGAATTTCTCTCCGTATTTCATCGTACAATTGAGAACCTTGCTGCTGAGTTTCGAGCGCCCTTTCGAAATTTTCGAGTATCTCAGCTGATTTTAAAGTCCTACGATAAGTACCCAACACTTCAAGCAGTGACTCATCAAAGTAGAGAATTGGCTTCGACCGTTTAATTCGAATATATCTTGAAAACGTAGAAAATCCAGACCCAAGAAAATACGAGGCTCTGGCACATATGAGCTGCTCCACCAATCCTAGAATACTAATCTGAATATCATTCTGGGGATAGATACTCAATATACTTTTAGCCTCTGGACTTCGCATGATGGAATCAGAAAAGACCAATTCGAAACCAGCACTGCGAAACGCATCAAAGTATGTCGAGTTTGTTTTACCAGGATGAGTAGCCACATATAAAATTTTAGATGACTCGACCACATTTTTCTTTTGCAACCTGTGTACAAAAGATTTCGCCGGTCCGAGAGCATCAGATGTTAATTTTGAATTCAAACTTGCACCTTTATCTTCAAATCTCACATGAATAGCATTAAAGGGAGCTCCATGAAACATTCTCTCCACAATTAGCCTGGCAGCATTTTTCAAGCCTCTGGTCAGCTGCAATCGATTTTCAAAATATTGTGCTTGTTCTACCATAAAATCAAAACATTTCCACATCGTATACTTGGCGAAGAAAAGAACATCTGAATCGTCTTCTCCGAAATTCATATACACATCCGCTGCAGTCCACGGACTTCCTCGTTGACTTTTTGAATTCGGTCTTTCAATTCTATGCCACTTTTGATTGTGTTTGTTCTCGTTGCTTTCAACAAATCTTCTCAAGATCGTGTTGTTGATTGCAACAACGTCAACCACACTTTCCATCCACTGGCGATCGAACACATCGAATGGGGAAACAGTACGAGGCCATTCTACTTTGTTATAATTCCAGAACATACTTGTGTGCGGGGCAATAGGGGGAACAACCAATGTACGGTTCAAGATGCGAGCCACGAGCATTGCATTTTCCATCTCTATTCGCTGGTTGCTCAAACCACCGGAAGGCTGATATACGAGATACTTTTTAGAGCGTTGAAACCATTTGCCCTTGAGTAAATAGGTCTCAATATCAAAATCCCGACGAAGATGTACGATTTTTTGGTCATCTAAATCTTGCAAATGTATAGCCATTGCATCCGGTAGTTCTGTTTTTATATCTAATTCCGTGCTTTCTCCTAGATCGAACTCTTCAGGTTCTGCTAACTCTTCCTCTGGTTCTGCTAACTCTTCTTTTGGTATTGGAAACTCTTCTTTCAATTCTACGATATCTTCTTTTAATACTGCGATCTCTTCTTTCAGTATTGGTAGCTCTTCTTTCGACTGCACTAACAGTGGCGTTTCCTTTGAGATATACCGGGAAAATTTACCGGTTTTAGCAATTAAATACGAGAAACGCTCACCTTTCCATACATAGGCTTCAGTATCATCTTTATTTTCAACATAGTTCGAAGTCATTTCAATACTACGGTCACTCGACTCAGGCAATAGAAACCAAATAATCACGATGAAAGTCAACACGACAAGTCCAACTCTTTGATTGGACAACCGGAATTTCCGAATAAATCGTTTTTTCCTATTATACTTTTCATTTCCTTTGACAAATTCTCCGTTCGTGTGCATAGCAGTCTTCCTAGCAGTCAACTGCGTCTTGTCGGTCATGCTAATAAATTACAAATATGATTTCAGGGTCTACAATAGTACCGTTTCAAAACACAATAAGATTTATTATTGAGCATCTTGAAAGCCATGAATTATGTGGACATAAGACAAGGAGTTGCATTTAGTGAACACTTAAATCGAACAAGGAGCCAATCTCCCAGAAGAAGAAACGAAAAAAGTGAAATGAAAGAAGTGAACATGATGGAGCATAATTTCGAAATGGAGGAATGTTGGAACTTAAGGCAAAAGGAACAGAAAGCTCAAAAGAAAGTTCAAATGAAAACTCAAAAGAAAACAATTATGCCCGGAGCACAACTCTCTGTGTTGCGAGTGAAATATAATTCAATGTCAACTTCAACTAGACAATACATGTTTAATGCGCTTTTCAGGGCCAACAGAATTATTGAAATATTCTCCTTCAAACGAAAGGCGAAATATTTCACCAGATGGGTTTGCCGAAATGCCTTTTTTGTGTCGGAGGTTCAAATGACTGTTCGCATCCATGAGCTGGAGGAACAGCTAGACATCTCTAAATACTCTAGACATAATAATGACGCGAGTGGACGAATAAAGCACATTCTTACAAGATTCATGCACAGCGGTTTACAACGAGGATTCAATAAATGGAAATCCATCGTTTTAATTCAGTATCGTGTAACGAAGAAAATTGTTAAACGGCTCTCCCGTTGCAAAATGCATTCCGCCTTCTCGAAGTGGCAACTTTGTACGAGGCATGAAAAAGACTCTGAGTTACTAAAGAAAAATAAACACCTGCAAAACAGAATCTGCCGCAAAACAATCATTAAACTATTGAATCGAAAAATTGGAGCAGCTCTTGGATCTTGGAAAATTTACGATACCCTTCTAATTAGAGTGCAACGGCAACAAAAACTTTGCTTCAAAGTTGTACGTAAATTGAAATATTCAAAACTCCGTCAAGCACTTGAAATTTGGAAATCCTTTGTACAGGAAGAGATTCAAATACTTCAAAGTATGGAATTAGGGACAAGACGAATATCAAAAGTCGTGAAAAAATTACTGTTTAGTCAATTAGCTCGTTCATTTTCACAATGGACTCACTTCAATAACTTCATTGCAAAATCTGATCTGAGAGAATTACAAGCAAGACGCTTATGTAAGAAGTTTGTGCAACGAATCTGCCATTTTGAAATTTCAAAAGCATTTCGAAAGTGGAAACTGGACTTGGACCGCGAATCCAGCATTTCTAAATTGTGCGGAAGGATCTTTAGGCGCAAAGTTCGTTATCAACTCCGTGATGCGTTTGCATTATGGATTCATTTCGACCAGAAACAGAAAGCAATTCAAAGGTGTTTGTTAAAAATGTCAAAACGGGATATCGCTACTGTCTTCCGCAAATGGGCGAAGCATATTGAAATCAATGCCAAACAAACTGGTCTAAAACGCACTTTAATGCACATGGAAAATCAAATCTATTCCAAACTGATGATTCAAGCGTGGCATCATTGGAAAACCCTGGACATAAATCACATGCATCGAAATCAAAAACAAGAACTAGGAATGAAGTTTCTTCAAGTGAGGCGAAATGGCGCTAGAAAAGTTTTTGCATTTTCAAAGTGGCGTGAGCATATTCAGGATTTTATCATGTGGTCGACTAAACTGGCCCAACGCATGTTCTATCACTGGAAGTTGTTCTTTATTCATAGCTCCAATAGACGACAAGTTTCTGTACTACATGCTGTTCTATCGAATCAAAGATTCACTGTCATAAAAAGAGTATTCTCTTTGCTGTCTTTTCGCTTATATGCAAAGTATTTTCAAAGATGGGTAACTATTGACAGACGTGAATTAATAGCAAATCGGTTATTTAAGCGAACGATTCGTAGGAATGTTAACCATGCATTTTCATTTTGGAAGAACGCATTTCAAAACAGCACAATGATGATGCTGCGACTTCACCGGGTGGTGCAATTGTTCCACAATAATTGTTTAGGATCCATACGAATATCATATATACATTGGAAACATTATGCTCATGGATTAAACCAACAGCAACATCGAGAGAAGCTACTTATAAAATATTCAGCTAGAATAAAGCGACTCGGACTCGTAAAATGTTTTGAAACTTGGCAATACACAACTAGACAAGTGATACAGCTAAGGGCTACTTTATTAAAGACCAACTCTAGAGTAGAGCAACTCTGTCAGCAGTTCACCAGTCGAAATTTAAAATCCTGTTTTCAAATATGGAGTGATACTGTTTATTGCATCACCACTTCTCGAAAACTGATCACCAGATGGATTGCCTCCAAAATAACCAAATCAATACACCGTGCTTGGAGACGATGGCTGGTGTTCTGTCAATACCAAACTTCAAACAAAGAGATGAATAGCCACATTCAAAGTGCCCAGTATCAAATGAACAAGATCGAAAAACAATTATTAGATACTCGCGAAAAATCAATTTCAAAAGCAATAAAACGAATGATGAACATCAAATTGAGCAACGTGTTATACCAATGGAGTCATCAAGTTGCATTAAAACGTACTATCAACTCGCTTTTAAGTTTGTCCAAACACAATGCGATGAGGTCAAGATGGATGCGATGGAGGCATTGGTCAATTCATCAACGAGTCCTACGTTTGAAAAGAATCATGAGAAGTTGGAATGTTTATGCTGTTCGCCAACACGCTATCAGGAATTTTTGGGAATATCAGAAGCAAATTCGGTGCAAACGGGTGGCGTTTCGTAATTGGTTGGTTTCAAGTGAACTCTCAAGGTCCCTCAAGAGCAACTTGGTCTGCAAGGTAAGAACCATTAAATTAAGAGTTGCATTTGACCAGTTATACCGCGGAGGAATACAAGTTGCGGTGAATAGCCTTACAATGAAAGTAAATGTTCTTACCAGAATGGAAGCTAGAAATAGGAACAAAACAAAACAACTGAAGGAAGGAAATATCCTACGTTCAGTGTTTAACACATGGGCACACACTGCTTCTGAATATCGATCCATTCGAATTTTCAAATCCCGACATACCGAAAAAGCCATTGAAAGAAGTTTCCGATGGCTTTCTCGAAATGTCCGAACAAGAAAAACGGCGAATAAAATATTCCATTTTAGAAAGAATGCATTAGTTTTAAGCTGTTGGGATAATTGGAACAAGTTCATTTCACTGGAGAAATTATTGAAGGTGGCGAAACACAAAGAACAAGTGCACAAATTGAAACATGTCTTTGCTGTTTGGCAAGTGAAGTGCCAACGTGTTTCCACCCTCAAAAAGTTATTGAGGACCATAAAACTCTATCATAACATGGCAGTATCAGCCCGCTCCAAATTTCAAAGTTGTTTTATTCGTTTGAAAAGAAACATGATCTATTCTTTGAAGTTGGAAAATGGTTTGAACAAACTGCAACAAATGTTTAGCAACCGTCAAAAAGTGGCTTTTGATCGATGGTTTGAGAGATGCAACCAGACAACATTGGAATTCACCAATCGCCGATTATCGTTCATGACTAAAAAATGCAATTCAGAAAACATTCGAGCTCGGAAACTGACCGCAGCTTTGGAAAAACTCCAAAAGAAAACATCCGCGATGCAAGAAAAGCTTGACAGGCTTCAATGTAGAAACCATCCAGCTACGCCACGAGAAATTCTAGCAGAGGAACAGTTTTACAAGCAACGAGAATTATCTGGTAGACCAAATCCGTTACCGAAGAAAAAGCGAAAAAACGTTCCAATGAAACGAAGTGAATTAGATGACTCAAACTTCGAGCTCCTAAATTCCCAATTAAGTTGCGATATTAAAAACCTATCTGGAAGATTCAACAAAATAGCGTTAGCCTCCATGGGCGCTAAAATGATTTCACCTGAAGCTTCGAGAAGCTTCGAACATATGCTGGACAAAGTAGCGAATCAAATCTTCAATAAGGAATCACAAGCTGATGCATTGCGTAGCTTAATGGAATCGAAAGCTGATTGAAAAGGTCAGACTACAAAATAAATATTTAAAACTTTTAAAAAACTATACACTTTATGAAAGAAACACTGTCTCTTCATTCTCCTGATCCTTTTCTTCACTTTCAGATTTTTTACAGAAGAAATTCGAAATGATGTTGATGATGGAAACAACTAAAAGAATGGCATTTCCTTGAGAGAGTTTCGTCCCAGAAAACAGGAACGCTGAACCACCGACGAGACCGATGGCACTTATATACTTGAAAAGACCACCTTTTTTATACATGTCGAAGAGCCTTGAAAGAAAACCAAGATGATGTTTTTCAGAAACCGTTTCCAAAACGGCTTCCAGAATCGGAACGGGTTGACTCTTTTTCAAATCCCGTTTCAACATTTCAGACGATCCGCTCGCTTCAGAATCTGTAACACTCACGGCACTGCTACACCACGATTGAGACTTGAGGTCTCCGGATTTACCGTGATTCAAAACAGCAGGCGATTGAAATATAATCTGTTCATCTTCGTCGGAGTCAAAATAACCGTCATTTTCTTGGTCAGACTCATCCATAAACCAGCCCCAATCTTTGTTGTCCTTCTTGGACTTCTTGGACTGAATAGGAAGCATGGATTTTAGTTCGTGTATTTTGTCATCCATGATATCGTCAACGAGCATAATAATTGTATTATTATTACCTTCGACGGTTTGCGACCGCGCGTACTCGATAAATACTTTGGATTTAGTAGTTCTTACTGTTTAGCATAATTGACACCTACGTGGGTCATTCCTCGAGGCGTTCCTACCTTGCTCACTATTATTGTATTACGTAGATGAGGCTTATGTGAAATTTGTTCGATTGAATTACACCCAAAAACAGTGATATTATTATTGTCTACAGCGTATGCATATTTGTTTTTCACTTTCATGTTATAATCATTAGTGTTGAATGCATCCTACAGTGTTGTATAGTCAACATTTCAAACTTCAAGTAAATACATTTCCTAATGTTCTGAATTAAACACAGGCACCTCCTGATTTTAATCAATAAAGGACTGGCACTGGGACAGTGTGAACACCTCAGGATAACATATCATCATATAGAGACTCTGTAGAGCCTGTGGAGGGACTTGTGCAAGGTTTCAAGTGTTTCACTATGTCCTTATTCGAAATCTGAATTGAATTTGTGAGATTTATGCAATCTCGGAAAAGTCTATTAGAAGGTTAAGTTACCTCAGATTAAGCTTCCTGTTTTTGTTGATATATATCTGGTACAAAAGGTGCTTGTATTTTCAAAATATTGTCGTATTCCAACAATACTATTGATTAAATTTGATTTACATCTTGGTGCTGTAAAATTCTGCATGTAACCTAGGGCTCTGCATTCGACCTACGGCATCAGATATTCGGAACCAGGTCCAACAGAATATATTTCGACATTCAAGTTACAACGTTAGGACGCTTAAAGGAAGAGAATCGACTACGCAGTAATCAGGATTCAACCCTTTTGTGAATGACCGTAAGGTGTTCGCGAAGATATAAAAGAGGGCTATTCAGATAGCAATCATGCAACTGTGGCACGTATAACTGGTGATATTTTAACTGTCACTAGAACGAAGTTGAAGATGCTAAAAAAATTCCCTTGACACGGAATAGGGCTGTTACGACCGTGGGGTACTGTTGGGCTTTGTTAACTTAGATCAAACTGTTTAGTTATTAAGACTATAAAACACAACAGATCAAATGATATGTAACGGCTTCGGTTACATCTCCTGTCGTAATATTGCTACGGTAGACACTTGGTCCGACCTATACCATATTGGTATCACGATCAACCACTACTGTAACAGGGCTTAGGCGTCTGGCCTGGCATTCGAGGCTTTGTATTGTACGATCCTCAGGCATACAACCCTATATAAAACGAACTCAACCAAGTTGAATTTGAAAGTCAAATTCAAACGTTTGTTTAAACGATTTCTCATGAAATTGAATAGCTGGTATGGACTAATGATATTTGTAGACTGGGTCTAAATAATAGTAGTCAAAGTTCAAGTGGGTTGATCACTTTTGGGAACTGGAATGTTCAGACGATAGGAATCAATGAATCGGCAAAAGAATATGAACACTAGTTGACTGTATTAAGAAGTGGTCAAAGAATTAAACTTCTGAATCATTGATCAGCCCCGTTTTATAACTCCCTATTCTTCACTCGTGATGGGCGTTGCTGCGAAGATCTCGATCATCCCCATGAAATTTAAAAATAGAACTAGCTATTAATATTGGCACCCGTTGGCCCAATTTTCAAATTCAAAAATATGAAGTGAAGCGGAATATAACTCGCGCCATGCATGAACTGTTCCATCAAAAGTGCAGTTTGAAAGTTAATTGTAGCCATTTAGACTAGTATTCAATAAGATATGGCCGTCTTCTTCAACAATTGCCTGTTTGAAGCTCGAAACCTTTGCATGTTCAAAGCACCCTGACGCAAAATAACTCGCACCATGCATGACCCATTGTACTAAAAATGTAGCTTTGAAGTTGATCATGAACCTTAAGACTAGTATAGGATAATATATGCCCGTCTACGTCAACCATATTCTGTTTATTAAGAAATTAGCATTTGATGGCTTTTATCCACTACTAGTAGTTTTAAAAAAATCGATTTTTGTTGTTGTTTAA
>Ga0105055_10005721_pt1 | contig 17403 bp, 9 predicted proteins | sample BON03_FD_78090 | JGI IMG/M metagenome (GOLD analysis project Ga0105055, IMG submission 78090) | Freshwater microbial communities from Lake Bonney liftoff mats and glacier meltwater in Antarctica - BON-03 | ecosystem: Environmental > Aquatic > Freshwater > Ice > Glacier meltwater | place: Lake...
GCGGCGGGGCGTCGATGGCGTTGGCGCTGGCGAATGGGGGGGGAGCGGGGGGAGGAGGGGCGGGGGGCCGCACGGGGCCGATGGACGAGCGCACGGCGCTGCGGCTGGCGGACGCGCGCGGGGAGACCACGGGCCTCGCGGACGCGCCCAGCGTGGTCGACGCGCGCGACGGGTCCGTGCGCATCCCCCCCAAGTGGGACTCGATCCTGGCGCGCGAGCGCGCGGCGCTCGAGCAGGAGCGGCGGCTGGCGCGGGCCGGCGGGGGCGGGGGCGGCGGGGGCGGCGGCAAGTAAAAGGAAGGACTAGTCTGGTCCCTCTCTCTCTCTCTCGTCTGGAGCACGTGCCTGAGTGCGGCGGCGCCGCTGGGCTCTCTCTCCGGCACACACGAGGAAGATTTGCGCAAAGGTCTCTGGTTTGTGCGGCGACGACGGCGCTCTCGCTCTCGCGCTCGCCGTTTGGCGGCGCTCTTTCAAACTTTCTGGCGGTAGTGAAGGTCGCCTCCTTCCTGTCCGCGAGCCTTACAAATCGCCACCACCATCATCAGACTCACACACCAACGCACACACCGTTTCCCTGCTCACGAGTCACGATCAGCGATCAAACAACTGCTCCCGACAAGAAGCAAGTCTTCCTCTTTCTCACGCACATAAACGTGACGCAGAGCGCTCGAGCCTCAACGGCAGCTGAGCGGCCACCTCTCCACCTGTCGACGCAACCGCGCAAGAAGCAGAGAGAGGGTGGCACGAGCGCAAAGAGCAAACGAGAGACCCTCACTTCACGAGAGTCGTTGTCGTTTCTTCCTCTCGCGCGCGCGCCGAACGGGCGACCCCAACCCCTCTTGGCAAAGAGCTGAGAGGGCGATCCGGCCAGCGTTTGTTGTCCCCCCCTTGACCATCCGAGCCCCATGGACCGCATCCAGCGGCTGCTGGCCGGCGCGGGCGGCGGCGCCGGCGCCGGCGGCCCCGGCGGGCCCGGCGGCGCGGCCAACGACGCGCCCCAGGTCGACACGGCCGAGCACGTCTACATCTCCTCGCTCGCCCTCATCAAGATGCTCAAGCACGGCCGCGCGGGCGTCCCCATGGAGGTCATGGGACTCATGCTCGGCGAGTTCGTCGACGACTACACTGTCCGCGTCGCCGACGTCTTTGCCATGCCGCAGTCGGGGACCGGCGTCTCGGTCGAGGCCGTCGACCCGGTCTTCCAGACGCGCATGCTCGACATGCTCAAGCAGGTCGGCCGGCCCGAGATGGTCGTCGGGTGGTACCACTCCCATCCCGGCTTTGGCTGCTGGCTCAGCGGCGTCGACATCAACACGCAGCAGTCGTTCGAGGCGCTGAATCCGCGCGCCGTCAGCGTCGTCGTCGACCCCGTGCAATCCGTCAAAGGCAAAGTCGTGATCGACGCCTTTCGCCTCATCAGCCCGCAGACCATGATGCTGGGCCAGGAGCCGCGCCAGACCACCAGCAACCTGGGCCACCTGCACAGGCCTTCGATCCAGGCCCTGATCCACGGCCTGAACCGCCACTATTACTCGATCGCGATCTCCTACCGCAAGAACCCGCTCGAGGAGCAGATGCTGCTGGGCCTATCGCGGCGGGGGTGGTCCGAGGGCCTGCGGCTGGAGGACTACGCGGCACACGCGCGGCGCAACGAGACGAGCGTGGCGGCCATGGCGGCGCTGGCGCGGCGGCTGGAGGCCGACTGCGCGGCCGAGGGCGGGCACGCGAGCGGCGACGAGCGGGCGGTGGCGGGCGTCGGCAAGATGGACGCGGGGCGGCACCTGGCGCGGGACGTGTCGCGGGTGATGGCGAGCAACGTCAACCAGGCCATGGGCACGATGCTGGACACGATCGTGTTTTGATTGTGTTTTTTGGGGAGGCGGGGGGAGCGAGCGAGAGCGGGGAAGAAAAAAACAAGACGGCGCCCGGCGCGCGACGGACGACGACGAGGACGCCCTCCGCCGACCTGCACGCGCGCGAGACCCCGCTTCCTCGTCCCGCCTGTTTGTAAGCCAACGAGATGTGTGCGCAATAGTCGGGCAATTGGTGTCTGGGGAGAGAGAAAGGGACGGGGCGCGAGCGTCTCGTGTGTCGAGCGCCCCGCGGAGAGAGACAGAGGGGAGAGACAGAACGCGACGACGCTCCCCTCGCCCTCACACCTCGATCACCCTCACTCATACACACACGCACAACCAGCCGATCGCGCTCGAGCCGAGTACCTCACATTGCATCGTAACGCGCGCGCCACCCACAGAGAGAGAGAGAGCGCGGACGGGCGAGACAGACACCGCCGCCTCCTTTTTCGTCCTCCCCCAAACGCGCGGCGCGCGCTCGCGCGTCCGCTGGTTCTTCAGCCAGGAGCCAAGCCTCTCGACAGCGCACAAACGCCCAACAAAAGGCTGTTGCCATGCGTCCCCCGCGCGGCCGCGGCTTTGTCGGCCGCGGCGACCGCGGCGGCGGCCGCTTCGGCGGCGGCGGCCGCGACGGCGGCCGCGGCGGAGGCGGCGGCCGCTTCGGCGGCGGCGGCGGCCGCGGCGGCGGCGGCGGCCGCTTCGGCGGCGGCGGGTGGCAGGACCAGGGCCCGCCCGCCGAGGTCGTCGTCGCGGGCGTCTTCAGCCACGCGTGCGAGGGCGAGGCCGTGTGCAAGCTCACGCACGACAAGGTCCCCTACTTCAACGCGCCGATCTATCTCGAGAACAAGACGCAGGTCGGGAAGGTGGAAGAGATCCTCGGCGCGACCAGCAGCGCGCTGTTCACGGTCAAGATGGCCGAGGGCGTGGTCGCGACGTCGTACAAGGCCGGGGACAAGTTCTGCATCGACCCGATGAAGCTGCTGCCGATGGAGCGCTTCCTGCCGCGGCCCAAGGGCGCGCCGGCGATGGGCGGCGGTGGGCGCGGCGGGGCGGGCGGGCGGTTTGGCGGCGGCGGCGGGCGGTTTGGCGGCGGCGGGCGCGGGCCGCCCCGCGGAGGGTTTGGCGGGCGCGGCGGAAGCTTTGGCGGCGGCGGGCGCGGCGGCAGCAGCTTTGGCGGCGGCGGGCGCGGCGGAAGCTTTGGCGGCGGCGGGCGCGGCGGCAGCAGCTTTGGCGGCGGCGGGCGCGGCGGCGGGTTTGCCGGGCGCTCGCCCGGCGGCGGGTTTGCCGGGCGCTCGCCCGGCGGCTTCCGCGGGCGCGGGCGCGGCTGAAAGGTCTCCCGCCAGCTGCTTTGTTTTGCTTAACCCACGCGCACGCACACGCGAAAACGACACCGCCCTGCGCGCGCTCCTCTCGCGGCAGCAGGCGGCGGGCGGCGGCGGCGCCTCTCTCGTCGCGCGCGCTCTGCTCTGCTCCGCACCCTGCCCTCTCTCCTTTGGGTCCCCTCCTCGTGCTGCCGGCCTGCCTGGCGTGGCGATCACACGAGCGACTCCATTGTAAACGACGACGTCTTGCCTAGACGATACCGACCTTCCTCGTCGTCGAGACTTGATTCTGTTCGATTGGGGCTGCGGCGGGGCCAACAGCAGCTGCTCCGACGACAGGCGCCCGCCCCCAACGCCAAAAAAAAGGGCGCCGCCGAGCGGAAAAAACGCAATCGGCCGAGGATCGCGCTTTGCCGCAAGCGCGCAGGGCGGGAGGATCGCGCTCCCTCTCTCCGCCCGCTCCTCACAGTTTTCCACGCAAGCGTCATCAAGCCGTCAGCATCTCTCTCTCTCTCTGCCTCTCTCTGCCGGCCGCGCCCTCTCGACCCAAAAAGACCCCCCTCCCCCTTTCTTCCCAAAGCGCAAGACCAGACTTTTCCGAGACCGCAGCATGCTCTCCTCCGCCCTCTCCCACGCGGGCCAGGCCGGGCTGGCCGCCCGCGCCCGCGCCGTGTCCGTCGCGCCCCCCATCCCGCGCGCGCGCTGCGTCTGCCGCGCCGCGGGCGCAGGCGATTTCGACCCCTCCTCTTCCTCCGACACTGCGGACGGCCCGCTCACGGACGCGCGCCCGCTGTTCACGCTCGACCGCGCCTCGGCGCACGACAACCTCACCTTTGAGGACATCCGGTAAGTCAGGCTGGACGGGCCCGGGGGGCCGCTCTAGGCCCAAGATACGCAGCCCGAAGAAGGGAGGGGGACAAACTGCCCCGCCGCCTCTTGCCGCTTTCGCCGCTCGTACGCTGACGCCGCACCGTCCTCTCCCCAAACGCTCAACCAAAAAACAGTGACGCGTACGAGATGTGCTCCACGATCCCCGAATCGCACGAGCGCGGCCAGTGCTACTCGGTCTTCAACATCGACAGCGACCGCATGGCCGAGTTCTACGCGCCCGTGTCGCGCCTGGAGGACGCCCTGCTCGGAGGGGCGGCCTCGGGCGCGCGGCGCGAGCTCGAGCGGCGGGCGGCGGCGGCGTCGGGCCAGCCGCACCAGCAGCCGCAGCAGCAGCCGCAGCAGCAGCAGGCGCGGGGGTCGCGGTCACCGCACCACCCGGAGGAGGAGGACGTCAACGGCCCCCTCGCGTTCCTGGCGCGCCTGTTCCTCGGCCACTAGAGGGGGAGCGCAAACCTACGATCTGCGTCCCCCCGCCCCCTGTGGCTTTGGTTTCTATCCCCCCCGATCCGCTGTCGTTTTTGCGTTTCGTTTTTGCGTTTCGTTTTTGCGTTTCGTTTTTGCGTCTCGTTTTTTTTCCCTTGTCGGGAGCGTCCCTCCTTTTTTTGTCTCCGCCGGTTTTTTCATTCTCGAAGGTCCCGCGTACACCTACCCCCCGTCCGTTTCATTGCGTTCGCCTTCTTGCGGGACGCCCCATGATTGATCGACCAATGGCACACCGCCGCCAGAACAACGCGCCCCGCCGCCGCAGCAACAAGCGAAATGAAAGCGGCCTGGAGAAAAGCCCCCCGCCTCCTCTCCTCCTCCTCCTCCTCCTCCTCCTCCCCCCCCCCCTCCTCCTCCTCCTCCTCCTGCGTGCATTTTCCCGCCCCACGTGCCCAGGCGTTCCGACACTGGAACCAAACCGATCGACACCCATTTGTGTTACACACAGGAACGCTCGAGTCGACGCCCTTCCGAGGGAAACAATAAAAAACGAGGGCGCCGCCCAGCCGCCGCCGCCGCCGCCGCCGCTCGCCTCACCCCGCCTTGTCCCCAGCGCCTAGCGCCCGCACCACCGCCGCCGTCCCCGAGTAGATGTAGTCCTTGGCCGTCAGCATCAGCGCCGCGTTGAGCGCCGTCTGCAGGATCTTGGCGCCCATGCCGGCGAAGAAACCGCCGGCCCCTTCCTCGCGCCAGATGCGCGACACGGCGTCGGCCGTGCCGCGGTAGTGCGGCGGCGGCTGCTGCTGCTGCTGCTGCTGCTGCTGCTGCTGCTGCTGCCTATGCTGCTGCTGCCGCGACCGCTGCTTCTGCCGATCCAGGTCCTGCTCATGCTGCTGGCCGCCGCCGCCGTCGAGGCCGCCGCCGCCGCTCTCCCGACCTTGCGCGCCCCCGCCCCCGCCCCCGCCCCCGGAGGAGCACCCCCCGCCCTGCGCCTGCAGCCTGCTCTTGACCACGATCATCGGGTAGGTCACGACGGTCGCGCCGATCTTGGACAGGGCGCCGAGCAGGAAGACGTCGGCCGCGGAGAGCTTCTGCGCGGCGACGGCGGCGGCGGACGGCGGCGGCGGCCTCGGCCGCGCCCTCCCAGGGGGGCCGCGCGCGGCGGGCAGGCGGGGCAGCAGGCGGGGGAGGATCGGCCGCCCCGCCGCCCGCCGCGCCCGCGCGCCCGAGAGCAGCGCCTCATACAGGGCGTACTGGATCGCCGGGTTGACCACCAGCAGCAGCGAGGGGCCCAGGCCTTTCCAGAGGGCGCACAAGCCGCCGCCGCCCTGGCCGCCGCCGCCCTGGCCGCTGCCGCCGCCGCCGCTTTCGCCCGGCCGCCCAAAGACGAGCGCGTCGCAAACCGCCGCCGCCGACTCGTCGGGCAGGCGCGCCGCCGCCGCCGCGTCGCCGCACGCGAGCAGGTCGCGCCGCCGCCGCGCCAGCGCCTGCAGCTGCGTCGTCACCACCTGCGCGGGCGTGGTGACTAGTTGGTTTCCGGCGGCCGCGAGCGCGGCGACGGCCAGTCCCGTCGCGACGCCGAGCTCGCCGCTGCCCCCGTTGCGCACGCTGCGGGCGCGCGCGGCCGCCCGCAGCGAGGAGTAGAGCCAGAAGTACAGAGCGGAGGAGAGCGCGGTCTCGAGGGCGGCGGGGCGGACGCCCGCGTACAGCAGGGGGGCCTCTCGCCGCGCCGCGGCGCCCAGGGCGGCGAGCCAGCGGCCCGGATGGCGCGCGAGGGCGCGCCTCGCGGCCGCGCGCGCGTCGGCACCGGGGTCGGCCGCTTTGGCGGCGCGGATGGCCTGGAGGGTGTAGATGGTTTTCAGGGGGCTTTTTGGTTTCTCGTTTGGGGTTGTTTTTTTCGTGTAGCGGGGGGCGGGCGCGTCAGCAGGCGCGGCGGCGGCGGAGCAGGCAGCCGAGTGCGGCAGAGAGAGAAAAGCATACAGAGAGACTCACTAGGTGGCAAAGAGGGCGACGAGGCTGCCCACCCCGCCGGCAAAGCCGTCGATGACCGCCGCCTGGGACATGGCCGAGAAGGAAGGAGAGAGGGGGAGGAAGAGAGGACCGCGAGGACCGCGCGCCGGCGGCGGCCGCGCAACACGGAACGCGCTCGGCGCCGCACGGCGCCCCTTGCCACCGGCGGCGGCGGCGGAGGCGGGAAAAAGAGCGAGGGCGGACAGGAGCGGCTTGCGATAGGATGGGTGCCTAGGTCAGGCGCCGCGGGGTGGTTGTTGTTTGTGTGCTGCTGCTGCCGCTGCGTGATTGGGGCGACGCGGTCGAACCCTTTTTTCGGCTTCCTTTCTGTTGAGTTGACGTGTCAAAAGTCGATCGGGCGCTTTGTGATTGCAAGGTGTCGGGCTTGGGTCGTCCGAGGAGAGAGAATCGTGTGTCTCAGTGTGAGAGGACGCCTGCCACCGGCTCTCTTGAGCGGAGCAAGGCGAAAACGCGCGCGACCCCGTCGCGCCGTCGCGCCGTCGCGGTGTCGCCGCATCGGCGTAATCGGCTCGGGCGAATCGCCGAGACCTCTTTCTCGCCATCCTCAAAGTCTCCCCCGCTCAATCGCCCCATTGGCTCTAATACAGCAGGTGACACCTACCCATCACCCCCGTTCCTTCCCACGACGCCACCCCTCTTTTTGCCCCCCCGTCCCCCCAACCCCCAAAAAAGGCCTGCAACTTGTAGCGCAAAAACCGAGCCCGCCCAATCCATAAAGCCCGTCGCGCCGTCGTAAAGATCGACCCCATGAGCGCCTGAGTCCCCGACCCCGCGGCGGGGCGCGAGGGCCGCGCCGCCATCGCCTGGCCGCCGCCATCGCCGGTCGCCGCACAAGCGGCGCGCGCCGGCGCGGCCGGGCCGACCTTGATCGTGCCCCGCCAACCGCTGTCGCCCAGACCTTGCGTCCGTCGCGAACCCTACCCTTCTCGACGCACCCTTCCTTCTCGATCGCCCATTGAATAACACAAACGCGCGCGCGCGATCGGACCGTGCCAAGCCGCCTCGACGTTGGCCCGATCGCGTCTCAGACACAAAAAGAGAGAGAAAAAACGATGCTCTCGTGCTGCTTTGGCGGCGGGCGCGGCGCCGACGAGGCCGCCGCCGACGGCGCCGACGGAGCCTCGCCGAGGCGGCGCAGGCGAAAGGCGCAGGGAGCAGCGGCAGCAGCAGGAGTAGCAGCAGGAGTAGCATCCCGGATTGCGAAGCAACCTGGCGCGACGCAGCGGCGGCGGCAGCAAAATCAGCAGCAGCAGCGCGAGCGGGCGCCGCCGACAGGCGCCGTCGCCGCCGCCGCCCTTACTTTCTCGCCGGCCGCGGCCATGGCGGCGCTGCTGCAAGACCTGGTCGCGCTGGTGGGCGACGGTTCCGCCGCCGCCGCCGCGCTCGCGCCCCCCATCGCGCCGCCGCCGCAGCAGCAGCCTGCCGCCTCCCCGCGGGGGGGCGGCGACGGCGTTCAGGAGGCGCTCGAGCAGCTGGCGGCCCTGCGGGCGCCCTCGTTCGCGTCGACGGCCGGCGGCGGCGGCGGCGGCGGCGGCGAGCACACGAGCGGCTCCTTGTTTCCGGGGGGGCAGACAGCGGCCGGCGGCGGCGGCGGCGGCTCCCAGCTGTCGCGCGCGATGGCGCTGCTGGTGACGCGACTGCCGGTCGACTGGGCCGAGCTCACGGCCGTGTCTGTCGGAGGCGGCGCGGCGCTCAGGGTGGGCGCGGCCGCGGGAATAGAGGCGGCGGCGGCGGCGGCGAGCGCGCCGCCGCCCGGCCTGCGGTCGTCGCGCGGGGCCTCGCTCTCCTCCGCCGCGGCGCTCGGGAGCACAGGGCAGCTCTCCGCGCAGGGCGGCGGCCCCGGGTCCGCCACTGGAGCCGCCGGGCGCGAGCGCAGGTCCAGCCAGTCGCAGCAGCAGCAGCAGCAGCAGGCGGCCGGCGCCGCCGCCGAATCCGCCGAGCTGGGGTGGGGGGGCGAGCCGCCACTGGTGCTCGAGGGGAGCGCCACCGCCGTGGAGGCGGTGGTGGCGTCCCGCGAGGCGCTCGTGATGTACGCGGGCGACCAGGGGCCGCACGCCGGGGGCAGTCGCTGCTGGGGCGGCGTGTCCGTGCTGGCCGCCGCCGCCGCCGCCGCCGCCGCCGCCGCCGCCGCGAGAGAGCGCGCGGCCGGGGGGGCGAGCGGCCGGGCGGCGCCCGAGGCCGACGGCGGCAACCGCAGCCAGCGTTCGGCCGCGGCGCCTCCTCTGCCGTCCGACTGGACGGCCTTGGCGCGCACGAGGCGGCTGCGCTCCTTCCTGGCCGTGCCGATCGTCGCGGCCAGCAGCAGCGGCAGCGGCGGCGGCGGAGGAGGAGGGCCGTCGGCCAAAGGGACGGCGGCGGCGGCGGCGGCGGCGGCAGGGCGAGGACGAGAGGGACCCCCTTGGGCTGCTGCCGCCACGGCGTCGGCGCGCGGCCCCTCCCTCAGCATCACCGGCAGCGGCCACTTTGACGCGACAACGGACGACGCGGGCGACAGCATGGAGTCGCGGGTGCCACCGCTCGGGCCCGCCGGCGGCGACCACGCGGCGGCGGCGGCGGCAGAGGGCGGCGGCGACCCCTGGCGCGCGGGCGGCGGCGGCGGCGGCGGCGGCGGCGGCGGCGGGGTGGTCATCGGCGTGCTGACGCTCGCGTGCGCCGACCCGCAGACGGACTGGAGCCGCCTCTGGTGGATGCAGCCGCTGCCCGCTGCAGACGCCGACGATTCTGCCCGCCCCCCCTCCCCCGCGCCCGTGGGGGGACTGCAGCTTATCTGCGCCTGGGCCGCCGGCGCGCTGCCCCGCGCCCGCTGCGTCGCCCGCGCCGCCTTCCTCGACGCCCTGCAGCGGGCCGGCTCGCTGGACGCGGTCGCGCGCGTGGTCGTGCACGGCCTGCCCGCCTGCCTCGCGGACCAGAGGCGCCAGATGGGACGCGGCGGCCTGGAGGTGCGCCTGGCGCTCGTGTCGGCGCGGCTCACCCGCGCGGCGGTGTTTGCGCCGTCGCCGCCGGTTCCGGCCGCAGCAGAGGCGGCGGCGGCACCATCGGCAGCGGCGGCAGCGGCGGCAGCGACGTCGGCGTCGGCGGGCGGCCCGCCGCTGCACGGGGCGCACCAGCGAGGTCACGACGAGCGGGAAGGCGCCGTGCTGGTTGTCGGGCGCGGCGCGGCCAAGGCCGTCGTCGCCGCGGGCGGGCGACGCGCCCCGCCGGCAGAGGGTGCGGCGGCGGCGGCGTCGCCGGCGACCGCAGCGGCCGCCTCGCCGGCCGAGGACGACGCGACGATGACGACGACGATCACGAGCTGCTCGGCGGGCCGGCGGCGGCCCGCGCATGGCGACGAGGACGCGCGAGTCGGCGCTGGAGACGGCCCGGGAGAGGGCGGGGCCGCGGACGCCCGAGGCGAGGAGGAGGAGGACCGGGCGGCGGGCGAGAAAGAGGAGGAGGAGGGCGAGGACGACGACCTCGGCGGCGCCGTGGCGGCCGCCAAGACGGCGGACGGCGTGAGTCGGCCGCCGCGCGAGCGGCGCCACCGTTCCGGCGGCGGCGCGGGCGCTTTCGCCCCTGCCATGCGCGTCATGGCCGCGGGCGCGGCCCGGCGGGCGACGCAGCTGCGCGAGGCCGCGGCGGCGGCAGCGGCGGCGGCAACGGCCGCAACGCCCGGCGCCGCGGCCACCCCGCCGCGGCCGCCGCCCGTCGTGACGGCGGCGGCGCTCGACCTGCCGCTGCCGCCCCTGGACCGGCACGACCTCGCGACCACAGGCAACACCCTCCTGATGTCGTGCCTCGAGTGGGGCGAGCCGCTCGTCGTGCGCGACACGGTCTCCTACTTTGGCGGCAGGCTCGACGGCCCCGGGTCCTCCGCCGCCCTCGCCGCCGCTGCCGCCTGCGCCTCGTCGCCGTCGCCGTCGTCCTCGTCCCTACTGCCCGGTGCCGCCGCGCAAGACGTGTTCTTGCCCGGGCGGCCCGTTTCGCGCGGCACCCTGGTCGTGCTGCCGCTCGCGTTCCGCGGGCGACACGTGGGCGTGCTCTATATCTCCGAGGCGTCGTCGTCCGGGGGCGGCGGCGGCAACGGCGGCCTAGGCGCGACAGGTCCGGCGGCGGCGGCAGGGGCCGCTCTCGGCGCCACCGCGGACGGCGGCGGCGACGGCGGCCCGCCGCCCCCGAGCGATCCGCTGGCAGCGGCCTCGGGCGGACTCAGCCGCGCCTCGCTGGTCGCCGCCGCATCCGCCGTCGCGGGTGCGCTGTTCCGCGCGCTTTCGGCAGGGGGACCCGCCTCTGACGAGTACTGCGCCCTGCTCGTGTCCGACCTGCCACCCGCTCCCCGTCTCCCCTCCTCTCCCGCCGCCTCGCCCTGGTCCCCGCAGCCGCCGCTGCCGCCCCCTGCCGCCGCCGCCGTCGCCGCGCTCCCCGTGTGCGGCGAGTCTTTCTCGGAGTCGTCGCGCGCCCTGAAGGTGTGGCCCGAGCTGCTGTCGCTGCGGGACGAGGTGTCGCGCGGCCGCCACACGGTGGCGTACGCGGGCCTGCTGCCGGTCGGCATGCGCGCTTGGTGGGCGGACGACAGTGGGCAGGGGGATGACGGGGGCGGCGGCGGGCCAGCTGAGGAAGGAGGAGCGTCAGGGGCGGGGCCGGCGGGCGCGCCGTCGGCCGAGGAGGAGGAGGAGGAGGAGCAGCAGCAGCAGCAGCAGCAGCAGCAGCAGCAGCAGCGCGCGGCAGCGGCGGGCCTGTCCCCCGGGCGCCCGAGCGACCAGTCGCAGCAGCTCCAGCGCCTGTCCCACTGCCACACCCGTGAGGGCGTCCCCTCGCACGACCGGCTCGCCGCGCTCTCGGCGCCGATCGGGGCCGGTCCTCTTGTCAGCGGCGGCGGCGCCGGGGAAGGGGGCGGATGGGCGGGTGCGGGCGCGCCGCCGGCGCAGCTGCTCTCCCCGCTGCCGCTGCCGCCCTCGCGCGCCGCCCTGGCGCTTCCCGCCTGGCTGCCGCCGCCCCCGCGCCCCTCCCTGGCCGGCGCCGTGCGCTGGCCGACGCCCGTGGTCGTCAAGCTGTTCCGATATACCGCTGCCGCCGCCGCCTCGCCCGAGGGCGCGAGCGGCGGCGCCGCCCCTTCGGCCAATGCCCCCGGCTCGCGCCGCGACAGCCACTCGATCGAGCTCGTCGCGCCCCCCGGCGCCGCCACCTCCAACGCCGCCGCCGCGGCCCTGATCGGCGGCATCGGCGCCGCCGCCCCCCCCGCCGACGTGCGCGCCATGCTGGCGCTGCAGTACCGCCTTTGCGGCGGCGGCGTGCGGCACGAGCACGTGCTGCCGACGGCGGCCGTCTACCCGCACGTGTACGAGGTGCTGCCGCCGCCCGCGGCCCGGCGCAGCCTGGCTTCCTTCCAGCTCGCCGGCGCGTCGGCGGCGGCGGCGGCGGCGGGGGCGTCTGCTTGCTCGGGCGCGTCCTTTTCGCAGCAGCAGCAGGAGCAGCAGCAGGCGGCCACGGCGGCAGCGGCGGCGGTGGCCGGCGCGCTCGAGACGCCCGAGCCCTACCTGACGTCGGCCCCTCCCTCCGGCCGCGCCCGCTACCACCGCGTGGCCGCCGTCGTCACGGCCCTGGCCCCGGGCGGCTCGTTGCGCGACGCGCTCGCGCGCGGCGCCTTTTTCCCCGGCGGCGCGGGCACGGCGGCCGAGATCGCCTCTTCGGCGGCGGCTGTGGCGGCTGGCCCGTTGTCGCAGCAGCTGCGGCTGCATCCATCACCCGTCGCCGCCCCCATGCCCTGCATCCCCCTCCTCCGGGCCTTGCTGCTGCAGGTCGCGCGGGGAATGGCGGCTTTGCACCGCGCGGGGTTTTCGCACGGCGAGCTTCGCCCGGGCAACATTTTGCTGGCGGGGCGGGCGCTGCCCGACCCCTCGCGCCCCGCGGACGTGGCCTCGGCGCTGGCGGCGCTGGCCGCGCACGACGCGGCGCTGGCGGCCAACCGCGCGGCGCGCAGGGCGTCGCAGCAGCAGCAGCGCGGGCGCGAGGCGGCGGCCGCTGGCCAAGAGGGCGGAGAGACCACCACGGCCGCCGCGCCCTCGCCTGGCCCCACGCAGGTGCCCCTGCCGCCGCTGCCCTTCAGCGCCAAGATCAAGGACGTCGACATGACGACCATCGTCGCGGCGGCGCCTGCGCCCGGCGCGCACCTCCCGTGCCCGTCGCCCGGGGGCGGCGGCGGCGGCGGCGGCTTCGGCTCCTCGCCCGCGGCGTCGCCTCCCTTGGCGCTCGTGATCGGCGGCGGCACCGGCGGCGCGCAGCGGCTGCTGCAGCAGCCCAACGCCGCCGCGCGCCTGCCGCCGCTGGTGGTCAAGATGCCGGGGCGCGTGCGCCAGAACGCGGCCGCGTGGCTGGCGCCCGAGATGCTGCGCGCGCGGCCGCGGCGCTCGCAGGGGAGCGGCGGCCGCGCAGGCGGAGGGAGCTCTTCGGCCAACCTGGCCTCCCACGAGGCCGACGTCTACGCCTTTGGCGTCCTCATGCGCGAGCTCTACCTCGGCAGGCTCGCTAGCGCGACACCCATGCCGCCGCTCCCGCCCCACTGCCCGCGGTGGTACGTCGAGCTGGCCGCGCGCTGCGCGGCCGAGCGCCCTTCGCAGCGCCCTTCCGCGCGGCGCGTAGCGGCGGCGCTGGCGGCGGCCGACGGCGTTGCGCCTTAAAGGGGGAAGCGGGATTTCTTCGAGCAAGAGGGGCTTTGTAACGATTGGTTTATCCGATTGTGCGTCCGGCTTTCGATGCTCGACAGTGTCGTTCATGTATGTGTGTCAGTCTGTCGGTCGGGTCCCGTCGCTCTCTCTGTCAAAAGGTGCGGAGAAAGGGCGAGAGGTCTGTTTTTTTTGTTCGAGCGGGAACCGCCGCCGCCGCGTCCGGGCTCCGGGCGTCTCCCCCTTCCGCTATCCTTCCGCTATCCTTCCGCTATCCTTCCGCTATCCTTCCGCTATCCTTCCGTCCGCCATCTCTCATCCTTCATTTGCGGCTTTTGCCCTTCTTGCCGCCCGCGCCCCCCTTCTTGGCGGCGGCGGCCCCCCGCGGCGGCGCCGCCTGCAGCCACGCGACCTCCGACTCGGCCAGCGGCCCGCCGGCCAGCGGCGCCGAGCACGCCTCGGCCTCCCGCGCGCCGCCGCCCTCGGAAAAGGCGGCCCATGCCTCGTCGGCCGCCTCGCGCCCGCCGCCCGCGCGCAGGGCCGCGAGGGGCTCCCACCCGCCGTTGCGCCGCGCGTCCCCCGCGTCCAGCTCGAACCCCCGCCACTTGACGAGGACGAAGCGCGTCGCCGCCCCCGCGCCCGCGCCCGCCTTGCCGCCGCCGCCGCCGCCGCCGCCGTTGCCGCCGCCGCCGCCGCCCGCCCGCCGCCGCCGCATGTCGCGCGACGCGACAAAGCGCTCGATCTCGTACGCGTCCTCCGGGTCGAAGGCGGCGCGGATGTCTGGTTGTTTTGTTTCGTGTTTTGGTTTTGGGTTTGGGGGGGGGGAGGGAATCCGGGGGGTGGATGGTTGGTCTTGGGGTTTCCTGGGGGAGCGTGACCGCCGGGCGGCGGCAGCGGCGGCGCGAGAGCACAAACGGACGGACGGACGGACGGACGGACGGACGGACGGAAAAGAAATGTACGACAAGAAAAAGAAATGTACGACAAAACGCACACTCGTCCACCGCGCGGTCGCCGTGCGCGCGGCACAGCGCCGGGTCGTAGCTGCGCCCGCCGACGGCGTCGGCGTAAGAGGCGCGGAACGAGACGGGCTGGCCGCCCTTGCTGCTGTACCTGAGGTCGGGGCGCGCGAGGGCCGGGTCCCCCCGGGGGCGCTTTGCGGGCGGGGCTGCGGCGGCGGCGGCGGCGGCGGCGCCCCAGCGCCCGCGCCCGCGGGCTTTGTGCGCCAGGACGCTGCCGGGCGAGGGCACGACGGCCTCGTCCTCGGTCCCGCGGTCGTTGCTGTCGGAGGCGGCGCCGCCGGCGCCGCCGCCGGCGCTGTCGCGCTCGTCCTCCTCGTCTGTGCGCGTGGCCTCGGGGTCGACGCTCACGACCTCCTCCGTGGGCTTGAGCTCGTCGGTCTCGTCGGCGGCGCCGCCCGCCGACGCGGCGGCGGCGGCGGCGGCGGCGGCGGCATCGGCCTCGCGCGCGGCGGCGGCCCGGCGCTCGGCGAGGACGGCGTTGGACGGGCGGCCGCGCTTCTTGCCGGTCGTGGTGGCGGAGGGGGCGGCGGCAAGAGCAGAGGGGGGCGCGGCGGCCGCCGCCGCTTTTTTGACTGACGCCTTGGCCGGCGCTGCTGCCGCCATTGCCGCTGCCTTGCCCTTGGGGCTGCCGCCGGCGGGCGCGCCGCGCGTCTTGCGCGTCGACGCGCCCGCGGCCGCCGCCGTCGCCGCCGCGCCGCCGCTGGCCTTGCCGCCGGCCTTGGCCTCGACTGTCTTGGGCTCTTGGGAGGGCCCCGCCTTTTGCAGCGCGAGCGACGGGGGCCGCCGCCCCTTGAGCGAGGGTGACGACGTCTGCGCCGCGGCCTCGTCCTCCTCCGCGCCGTTGGCGGCGGCGGCGCCGCCGTCGCCGCCGCCTTCCTCGGCCGCTCCGCCGTTGCCTGCTCCCCCCGGACCGCCGCCGTTACCGTGCCCGCCGCCGCCGACGACCCCGCTGAACATGTGCATCACGCGGCCGACCAGGTTGCGGCCGGGAGACATCAAGGCCGAGCTCGCCGGCTGCTGGCCGCCGCCGGCCGTCCCCGCTGCCGCCGCCCCCGCCGCCGCTGCCGCCGCCCCGCCTGCTGCCACCGCCCCGTCTGCCGCCGCCGCCGGCCCTCCCGCCGCCCTCCACCCCCGCGCCTGCGCCGGCAGGATCGTCTCGGTCAGGTGGCGCGTGGCCAGCGGGTGCGCTTCGAAGCGCTCCTGCAGCATCACGCTCAGCGCGCGGAAGGGGATGCCAGGCTTTGCCGCGTGGGAGACCGGAACGCCGCCGTCGGCAGAGGTGGCGGCGACGCCGCCGGCGGCCGACGACGGCGGCGCTCCTCCGGCCGCGGCCCGCCCCAGGTCGACGGCGGGGCCCTCGTACGTCCACTTCTCGTCGGCGTCGCGCCAGGCAATCCAGTAGAGGTCGGCGCGCGCCTGCGCCTGGAGGGCCGCGGTGTCGGCGGCGGCGGGCGGCGACGAAGCGGCGTCCGCGTCGGCGCCAGCGCCGGCGGCGGCCTCGGGGGCGGCGCCGGCCGTGGTCGCGCGCAGCCACACAACGCCGCGGCGCTTGCCGTTGGGCTGCTCGACGGCGCGGCCGACGATCGAGGGCAGGCCCAGCTGCTTCCACAGGGGGCCGCGCCCGGTCGGCGTGGAGGCTGTCGTTTTGGGGCGGTGGTTTTTTGGGGGGGGAGTGAGCGGCGGCGTGAGCGAGCGGCGCGTTTCTCGCGCAGTCTCGTCTTTCGTCGTTTCTTTCTCTCGCGCGTCTGTACGCGCGTGTTTCGCGACAGGCGGCAGCGTACGCAGGGCTCGTCGTAGGGGCGTTCGACTGCACTGACAAAGCCAGAGCCTGCCGATGTCTTGCAGCAGACGTTTGAAAAAAACAAAAGTTTCTCTTTTTCGCGATCCCGAAGCGCCAATGGTCCGTCGCTCCTCACCCATGGCCGCGCTTCTTGCGTGTAGACTGCCTAGTCCAGATGCGTCGATGCTGGACGCACTGAGGCGCGTGTGCGTTTGACGCAAAAGAAAGTCGCAAAAGAAAGTTTCCCCTGGCGCGTTCAAGGAGAGTCAGGGAGAAGAGGGCGCGGCCGCGTCTGGTGGTTGCTTGCGCGCGGATCGGGGTCGAGAGTTATCGTCTGACTGAGACTGAGACTGAGACTGCATCTGGCTCGTTTTATTATTTGGACGCCGTCCGCCATGACGTGTTTCGCGCTTGCCGTGTTCCCCTCTCGGGAAGCGCCGCCCCCCCAGCTAAACTCTCCCCATTTCGCGGAGTGAGGGTTTCCTCCTGCGCGCAAATGGCAAGGCCACGCACGGGCCGCACGATCGACGAGACGCCTCGACGACCGCTTGCGCTCCAATTGCAAACATAACACAAAACACACACACAAGAGCGACACAGAGAAAAGAAGAAAGACAAGGCGGGGGGGAGGCCGTCGGCGCGCGCCTGCCCGAACGCCCGCCGGAATAAAAAACTATTCGTCTCTCCTTCTCACTCCTCGTCCTCGTCCTGCTCAAACACCATGCGCGGCACGATCATCATCGCCATCAGCTCCTGGAACAGCAGCTTGGCCGCGTAAGGCATCAGCACCTGCACCACGCGCCCGCCCCCGTCGGCGCTCACCCCGCCCCCCCCCCCCCCTCCCCCTCCGCCTCCCCCCCCTCCTCCTCCCCCTCCGCCCCCCCTGTGCACCTGCGAGTAGAACGTCTGCCGCTGCAGGTTGGCCACCGCGATCAGCCCCGTGCGCTCGCACACGTGCACCCGGTACGCGTCGCTCACGTCGAACAGCCGCTCCTTCAGGAAGGCGGCCGCCCCGTGCGACAAGATGCAGTCGCGCTCCATCTCGCCGAAGCGGAGGCCGCCGTCGCGCGCGCGGCCCTCGACCGGCTGCCTAGTCAGCACCTGCGTGGGCCCGCGCGCGCGCGAGTGGATCTTGAAGTCGACCATGTGCTTGAGGCGCTGGTAGTAGGTGGGGTTGAGGAAGATGGGCGCGCTGATCTGGCGGCCCGTGAAGCCGTTGGTCATGGCCTCCCACCCGCGGTGCTGGTACCCCGCGCGGTGCAGCAAGGCGCCGACGTTCTCGACGGTGACTGGATTGTTTTTTGGGGGGTTTGGTTTTTGTTTGTTTTTGTTGTTTTGTTGTTGGTTTTGTTGTTGTGGGTTTTGTTGTCGTAAGTTTTGTTGTTGTTGGTTTTGTTTTGTTTGTGGTCGAGAGGGTTGGCGTTTGGTTGTCGTGCCATGTTAA
>Ga0105055_10005727_pt1 | contig 17390 bp, 21 predicted proteins | sample BON03_FD_78090 | JGI IMG/M metagenome (GOLD analysis project Ga0105055, IMG submission 78090) | Freshwater microbial communities from Lake Bonney liftoff mats and glacier meltwater in Antarctica - BON-03 | ecosystem: Environmental > Aquatic > Freshwater > Ice > Glacier meltwater | place: Lake...
GATCAAGCAATATCTTTTACCGAAGTGCCTAAGAAGATGGTCGTGGTCGGAGGTGGAGCCATCGGCCTCGAACTCGGCTCGGTCTGGGCGCGACTCGGCACTGATGTGACCATCGTCGAATTCCTCCCGCAAATCGCCGGTGCCTCCGATGCCGATGTCGTGCGAAACTTCACCCGCATCCTGCAAAAGCAAGGCCTCAAGATCGAGGTCAAGGCCAAGGTCACCGGATTTAATAAAGGAATCCTCACCGCCGAGCGCGAAGGCAAGAAGCTCGAATTCACCACCGACAAAGTGCTCGTCGCCGTGGGGCGTCGTCCCTACGCCGATGGACTTGATCTGGAGAAAGCGGGCGTCGAACTTACCGACAAGAAACGTATCAAGGTAGACGCCAAACTCAAGACCACCGCTGAAGGTGTCTGGGCCATTGGCGATGTGGTCGACGGTCCTATGCTCGCGCATAAAGCCGAAGAAGATGGTGCCGCCGTGGCCGAATGGATCGCCGGAAAAGCCGGTCATATCAATTGGGATCTCATGCCTGCGATCATTTATACCGACCCTGAAATCGCGACGGTGGGAATCGGCGAAGACGCTGCTAAAGCCAAGGGTCTCAAGATCAATGTCGGCAAATTTAACTTCGCCGCGAACGCTCGCGCCCACGCGAACGATGGTGCCGATGGTTTTGTAAAAATCATCGCGGATGCTGAAACAGATAAAATTCTCGGCGCTCAGATCCTCGGTAAAAACGCCGGCGAACTCATCAGCGAAATCGTCACGCACATGGAATACGGCGGCAGCGCCGAAGACCTCGGCCGCACGGTTCACGCCCACCCCACGATGAGCGAAGCCGTCAAGGAAGCCGGCCTGGCCGTCAGCAAAAGCGCCATCCATTCTCTATAAGCAATTTGGCCGATACATATATTGCATCTGGGGGGAACTCACCCTAACTTTCATGACTTACTAGATGCTCATTTATCGTATTTATCTCGGATTCCTTTTTACGACACTGGCAATTTATTTCCTGGCATACTATGTCGCTCAAAGACTGCTTCCGTTTATAATCTACGAAGATGGCTTGGTCGAAAATTTAGCCGTCTTGTTCTACACTGCGGCTTTTGTATATTCACTAGTCCTGCTGCTTCGGCATCATACAGTCGGCCAAAGAAAGCTGATCTGTTTGATTGGTGTCCTTGGCCTCGGAGGAGCCCTAGAAGAACTCAGCTATGGCGAGCGTCTCTTCCAGCTTCAGATGCCGCGTATCAACGGCGTCAAAATCGATGCTCTCTACGACGGCCTCGCCCTCATAGTGAGAAGGCTATCGGAGGCTCTACTGAAACGCTCTGAGATCACGGCGTCATTAGGGATAGCCACTCTTACCGCAGGGATGATTTGTGCATGGAAATACCGCACTGCCTTGATCAAAGGCTGGAAGCACATTTGGGATCAAACCCCACTTCGCCTCTTAATCACCGGCATCGTGGCCGCGTTACTCGCCCAAGTCTGCGATATCGCCGCAAAATATCCCAGCATCCTACTCGTAGCGGAGGAAGTTCTCGAAATGAACCCGGCGCTCGCCGTGTTCTTGGCCACCATTGCCATACATTATTCCGAAAACAAGCGCTTAACCAGTGATGTCTGTGCTGGGAAAACATACCCGTAAACTCCCGATTCCATGCTACGAGTCACATTATATTTCCCTTTACTATTCATCTGCTTGCTTGGGCTAAGCTGGCCCGCTCATAGTCAAAGCAGCGACAACTTGACCTCTATCGCCACCGCGCAAGCGATCTACCACGAAGGGACGATGTTGATTGATAAGCGCTATCAGACAAAAATCGACATTCGGCCCCACGCAGATATCGAAGGGAAGACTTACTCCCGTTTTGGCATTGGACTTCCTTTGATATATTTGCCGATCGTAGGCCTCTCAGATTTCCTGGGGCACTATGTTAATCAGGACCTCGCCGATCATCTTCTGTTCTCCGCCGTGCCCAGCTTTTTTGGAATCGTGCTGTTTCTCGCCTTGTTCAAGACGATGAGGAAATCAGGAGTGAATCAAACGATGGCAATGGTCCTAACTTTCGCGTCATCAGTATTCACTCTAAGTTTTCGTTACAGTGTTCATGATCATTCAGAGATCATCCAAGCGAGTCTGTTTATGTGCGCCCTGCTCCTGATACTTGATAAGCGGCAGTGGCTTGAAATCATAGCCTTCAGCCTCCTTGCGCTCACGATCATGATCAAAACCTACAATATCGCGATCTATGGGCTATTCGGGCTGTTCGTTGTTTATCAGAGTTTTCATCGCCAGCGTAGTTTTTGGAGAACCATTATATACGCCGGAGCTCCTCTGATTCTGACCATTTTCACCATCGGCGCATTGAATTATCTCCGTTACGGCAACGCGTTGTAATCCGGATATGGCCAGGAAGCTTCAAGTTTCGGTTTCGTCTACTTTTGGCGCGATTTCTGGGGGCTTCTTTTTTCATTCGAAATGGGATTTTTTACCTTTAGTCCTCTTTTGATTCTCGGCGTCTTCGGCTTATTCTTGAAATTCAAAAAGCACTGGTCGTTGGCTTCGCTCGCTTTGGGATCCGCTGCTTTTCTCTTGCTCCTTTCGGCCTTTTTCTACGAACCCAAGGGCGCCTGGTCTTTGGGACCACGCTACATCGTGCCCTCCATCCCTCTGCTATGCTTAGGCCTGGGGTTTCTTAATTACCAGGCACGCCTAGTCCGCATCATCTTCCTCCTTCTGCTCACACCGGCAGCGGTGCTTACACCGATCTATGTCTTACAAAAGACACAGGAATATGACGTCATTCGATTCAATTTGTCGGAAGATCATACCAAGCTGCCGGCTCAAATTCCGGGTCTCGCCATGGTGCTCAATCTCAAAGCACAGGGACATATGGATCAGAAATACCCCATTGCCGAATTCACCGGTGAGCAGACCGAAGGTGTTTACAATCTGCAGGACTATCAAAGCTATCGAGCAGTGAATACGTGGTATAGCCACCTATCCTATCGATTTGGCCTCCCTCTGCGACTGCCCTTACTCATCCTTCATTTGGCGCTCTTTCTTATCGCCTACCTCTCGATTGTAGGGTTGATGCTTCCCAACAGAAATTGGCACCATGCAGTGGAGTCCGCACGCGTAGAGTAAATCGAGATCATCTGCGATCACTCGTTACTTAATGACCAATACACCCAGCAGGAAAGAACATCACCCCCTTGGTGTTTCCCTGATGTTGTCTGGTGTAGCCTGCTTGGTCGTAAATTTCCTCATCGTTCGAACTCTCGGGCAGAAAGGAATCGATGCGTGGACGCTGGTTAGCATCAGATTCGTAGTCGGGTTTGCAGTCGTCAGCTTGCTGTATCGCCTTCAGTTTCAACCCGAGCATCTCTTCACCAATCCACGCTTGATCGCCCGTGGAGTGATTGGCGCGCTTTCAACCGTCGGCTTTTATCAGGCCATCATTTATCTGGGCGTTGGTCGCGCGACTTTTATCAATAACACTTACGTGGTGTGGGCAGCTCTGTTCGCTGTCTGGTTTTTGGGAGAGAAACTCAAACCACGGCTCATGTTGAGCTGCGTCGCCACTTTGATCGGCCTCGCGTTGCTCACCAAAGTCCTCAGCGCAGGGATGCAACCGGGATTATATGATGGGCTGGCTCTTCTCACTGCCTTTGGTTCGGCGTGTGTCGCCGTCTTAATCCGTAGTCTTCATAAAGATGAACACACCTCCACTATCTTCGGTTCCCAATGCCTCTATGGCATGATCATTTGTGGTATCTCCACTCTGTGGACCGGCTCAGGCTATTCCCTCCGGTCTTTGGCCAGCGCTGATCGGCACGAGTCTCTTGGCCACCTCCGCCCAGCTTTTCATGACGCGTGCCTATCGAGAGTTACCCGTGGGTAAAGGTGTGCTCTTCCAAACGCTCGTGCCCGTCGGAGTAACTATCGGTGGGATCTTGCTCTTTAATGAGGAGTTTTATCGCTCTGATATCATGGGTGCCGTCCTGATCATCTCCGCGACGATCTGGGCCGCGAAGCAGAAATAACTGAGCCCACTCAACATCGTCGCGGGATCATTCTAATGCTGATTTCGGCACTATGCTTCACGGCTAATGCTCTTGTTTATTTGCGCGCTCAGCACCGCACAGGATGTCGATGTGTGGTTGTTGAGTTGCGTGCGATTTGTCATCGGACTGAGTTGGATCTGGGTGAACTACCCGATTGGCCCCAGTAGTTTTCAACCCAAGCATCTTTTCCAAAACCGGCTCCTGATTACTCGCGGTATCCTAGGCGGTCTCAGTATCTATGGATTCTACTTTACCATTCTGAATATTCGGGCGAGACGGGCTACTTCCATCAACAACACCTATGTTATCATGGGAGGGTTGTTGGCTCTCATATTGCGAGGAGAGCGCTTTTGTGCGCCCCTCCTTGGTGGCTGATTACTAGCTTTGTCTGGATTGGCTCTGATCACTAATGCCTTCGGCACCGGCGCGGGGATGAGTTTTTATGATTTGATCGCAGTTTTAGTAGCCCTGACAGCCGGGTATGTGATCGTCACCATCCGCAAGATGCACGCCAAAGGAGAGCACACTTCTACCATCTTTGTCGCCCAATGCGTCTTTGGTTTGCTGATATGTTTGATGCCCGCACTCGCCAATTGGTCTCCTCACAAACCCATGGCCTGGATCCTGATGATCACGGCAAGTCTGTGCTCGGGGCTTGGTCAACTTGCCATGAATCTCTCTTTTTGGCATTTAGCCGTCGGCGAAGGAGCCCTGATCCAAATGCTCGTGCCTCTCGGCGTCGCCACTGGAGGCATCCTCTTTTACCATGAACACTTTGCCGTGCACGAGATCATCGGAGCAGCGTTGATCCTGTTTGCAACTACGATTCCTGCGCTCCGTCGTCAGGTGAAGCTACGCCCGTCCTAAAACTTAACCCGCAGCTTTTTTCGCCGCGAGCTGGCATTCCTGCCAAGGAAACCGACGCGCTGTTGCCAAGGGCTTTTCGTAAGCCGATCCCATCGAGATATACGCGCGGCGGAAATCATCAGAATTATTTACCGGCGTGTAGTGCAAAGTCCGACCATGATGGAAGGTCGCGCCACCTGCGGGTAGCTCGCAAGCCACGGCACTACTAAAATCAATCGCGCCCGGTTCCACTTCTAAACCGGGAGCGGTGGAGACATCGCCAATGGGTCGGTGGGGGTGATTTCATTGCGGTGCGAACCGGGCACAAAATGCATACAACCGTTCTGTTTCGTCGCGGGTTGCAACGGCACCCAAACGCTCAAGCTAGAATATTCCTTTGCCGGATCCCAATACGCTTCGTCCTGTTGCCACGGCGTAGGAGATTCATTATGCGGCGGCTTGTTGATCGCGTGATCACCCACCATCACCGTATCCACGCCATGGAGTTGTTTGATCATGCCCTTGAGATTCGGGACCAGCTGAGTCTCCAACAGAGCGGGAGCGTATTTCGCAGGCTGGAGAATCTGAGGTATGGCGACTTTCTTTCCTTCTTCTTTCGCACCACTAAGATCGTAAAAATGCGCTTCTGCTTTGCTGCGGTCTTCATTGAAAAGACGATCACAGATCTCGCGCACTTTCTCGATTTCGTCGGACGGCATCACCGCATCAATCGCCAGATAACCGTGCTCATGATAAAACGCGATCTGCTCAGGGATAAGCAAATGCGTCGGCTCAAGCCTCGAGGGCTTAGCATAGTTCGGAGCAGGATTCCCAGCATCGGGGTTCATTGTGGGTTCAAAGTGAACTGCTCATTTAGCTCCACCATAAAATTCGCATGACCAGCCCCCCAAACCTGCTTGCCCCAAACCGCACTCAACTCGCACTATTGGAGAATGGGTAAACACACTTTGATCCTCTGGGATATCGACGGCACGCTAATCTCATCTCATGGCGCCGGCTTTCGTGCGATGGAGCGAGCCTTCGAACAGCAATTTGAGAAGCAATGCGACCTCAGCCAAATCGCTTGGGCCGGACGCACCGATACCTGGATCACCAGCGAAATCCTTCGCTATAATAACCTGCCCGTTACTCCGGAAAACATCCAGACCTACCTCGACGCTTACCTGTCACTCTTGCCCGCCGAATTGGTCAGTGGCCCACAAGGCGAAGTGCTCCCCGGCGTGCTCGAAATCCTCGAAACGCTCCACCACCATGAAGGCGTCGCGCAGGGCTTACTCACTGGCAATCAGAAGCGCGGAGCAGAATCCAAACTCACCCACTACCAAGTGTGGGACTATTTCAAATTCGGCGCCTTCGCCGACGACAGCTCTCTGCGCAACGATCTCGGTCCTTACGCTCAACGTCGCGCCAAAGAACTCCACGGAGTCGATTTTGCACCTGAAAACACCTTCATCATCGGCGACACCCCGCACGATATCGAATGCGGCAAAGTCATCGGCGCCAAAACCATCGCCATCGCTACTGGCACCCACACTCACGAGCAACTCTCCACCCACGAACCCACGGTGCTATTCACTGATCTAAGCGACACCGCCGCATTTCTACGCTCAATCGGCGTTGAAATTTGAGAAAATAAATTCTATCTATCAGTTCGCGCTTCGATAGATACCACTTTCCCATCGGTAAACACCACGCGCATTGCCTCGTCGTTATGTCCGCTGGTTTGAGTGTAGCCCACGCCACCACCTACGCGACTTCCATAGCCGCCAGAGCCCACGCCCAGTCCGAGCGAAAACTGCGGGCCCGATTCGAAATACGCCCAGACTTCCGAGTCTCCCTCGATCGTTTGACGTGAATACATCCGGTTGGGTTCACCCAGAGCCACCCGCACTTGCACGGGCGTAAACCCGATCTTCACCTTGCCCGCGCGGATCGAAGATTGCACCTCGCGCGGCCAGGAATCGAAGGCTGCTTGGTTTTTACCAATACGGGATTCGGTCGTCGTGCATCCGCTGAGCGCCACGATCAATCCGAACGAGAGAAGAGTAAGCAATGTTTTCATAATGGTGGACAGAAACCTTTAATCTGGCCCCAGAATAATAGAACTGCAAACTCCGATCTCGTTCCCTCTCCCATGAAAACTTATACGATCGCCATCGGTTCTGATCACGCCGGTTACAATTACAAAGAGTCCCTCAAAGCCATGTTGCTCGCCGAGGGACACACCGTGCGCGATATGGGCACCGATTCGACTGAGCGCTGCGATTATCCTGATTTCTGTTTTCCCGTCGCTCGCGCCATCGCGTCTGGCGAAGTCGAGCGAGGCATAGTTCTGGGTGGATCAGGCAACGGCGAGGCTATGGCCGCCAATCGCGTGAAAGGTGTGCGCTGCGGCGTGTGCTGGAACGAGCAAGTAGCGGTCTGGAATCGATCACACAATGACGCCAATTGTCTCTCGCTCGGCGAACGCACGATCACCGAAAAGGAAGCGCTTCAGATCGTTCGTGTCTGGCTCGCAACCGAGTTTGAAGGCGGGCGCCACATCGCGCGCGTCAACAAACTCGATAGCATGGCTTAAGCAGCGATCACCGCGACAACCCCATCTAGTTCTACTCCCTCAATTATCGTGATGAAAGCCGTGTTTCTCGGACTCATCGCCTGAGTGTTAACCATGTCTGCAAACACTCCCAAACTCACCGCCGAATTAGTCTCGATCCAAACGATCTGGACCCAGCAAGACAGCGGGCAACCTCACAACGCCTTTACCGACATGATCCGCTTTCAGGATCAATGGTATGTCGGTCTACGTGAGGGGGAAAAACATCACGGTGGACTCGAAGGCATGGGCGCTCTGCGCATCATCAGGTCGACCGACAGCGAAACATGGACCAGTGCGGGGCATTTCGTTCTGGCAGATGGCGATCTGCGTGATGCTAAACTTTCCATCACTCCGGATGGAGAACTGATGCTCAACTCCGCGATCCAAGTTTATCATCCTGATCCGGACCTCCATCTTAACTACGCATGGTTCAGCAAAGACGGCGCGACTTGGAGCGGGCCCGTGCAGATCGGTGAACCCGACCTCTGGATCTGGAGCGTCACCTGGCACGATGGCGTTGCCTACGGTATCGGTTACCCCAACCAGGACTCGGACTTAGAGGTTACCCGCCTCTATAAGAGTAACGACGGTCGCGATTGGGAAGTGCTCGTGCCTGCTCTTCACGAGGGCAACGAATCCTCGATCGCCTTCAAACCCGATGGCACCGCCCTCTGTTATCTCCGCAAAGGTCATGTCATCGGGCAGTCCCTGCCGCCTTACACGGATTGGAAATGGGTAGACACGCGAGATGTCGGTGGCCCCAAACTGTTCAACCTCCCGGATTGCGGATATATCCTCGGAGGCCGCGGCGGCAAATGGGGAGAAATGAAGATTTTCGAAATCGATCCCGACACCGGAAAATCTCGCCTACTCATCGAACTCCCCGCCAATTTCGATTCCAGCTACCCGGGGTTTCTTTATCACGAGGGCTTTCTCTGGGTCAGTTACTACACCAGCGCCGAGGATGCGACCGAAGGAGGCCGCTACCGCGTGCCCACAGAGATTCGGTTGGCGAAAATCAGATTGTCAGAATGATCTGTCTGTTTGACGAATGTCTCTAAGCCAAATCTCTCGCTTGCGCGAGTGGAGTCCACGCTTCACCGTTGAGAAATACCTATGGCTTTTCCGACCCCTCCACCGTTCCTGTCGGAGCGCACATTACAACCTGCCGAATGGGCCGAACAGAAAGAGGCTGCCCTGTTACGCATCTATTCGTGGATGCAGCTCGCGCGCACCACGGATAATCGGATCCTCGATCTTTATCGCCAAGGGCTGATCAAGGGCACGGTCACCGGTGGTCAGGGCAATGAAGGGCTCATCGTTCCCCTCGCTCTGTTGGCCCATAAAGCCGATGATGTCGTCTGCTTTTCTCATCGCGGCTTGGGAGGACATCTGATTTGGGGAGGACACCTCTGCGAACACCTCAATCAGTATTTCGCGAATGCGGATAGCCCCACCAAGGCTCGCGAAGGAAACATCCATCACGGGGATCCTGCCAATCGCTCCTTTCCGATGATCAGCCATCTCGGCGCGATGCTCAGCACCGTGACAGGTGCCGTGGATTCACAACGCCGTCTTGGGCACGATGCCGTAGGATTCACATTTTTCGGTGATGGTTCATCAAGCACCGGTGATATTCACGAGTCCCTCAACCTCGCCTCGCTCCTTTCCATCCCAGTCGTTTTTGTAATCGAAAACAACGGCTACGCCTACTCCACGCCGATCAGTGAGCAATTCGCACCCGGCACGGAACTCTGGAAACGCGCTGCCGGTTACCAAATGGAAGGCCTCACCATTGATACGACCGACGTCGAGGGCAGCTCGCGCGTGCTCGGCGATGCGATCGAAAAAGCCCGTCGCACGTCACGCCCCATTTTAGTCGAAGCCCGCACGTTTCGGCTGCGCGGGCATGCTGCCTACGATACCTGTGATTACATGAAGCCGGGCGAAGCGGAGGCAATTATCGCGCAAGATCCTCTGCCAAAATTCCGCTCAAAACTCGTCACCGAAGGACACGGAGCTGAACTCGATCAGATCGATTCGACTCTCACAGACTACGTCGAACGGTGCATCAAGGTCAGTATGGCCATCGCCGCCCCGAAACCGGCCGGAATGGCCGATGATGTTTACGCTCCGTCTACCCCAATCAAATGGAAGGCCGAACCCGCTGAGCCTGCTTCTCTTAACCTCGCGCAAGCAATCACTGCAGGTCTCGACAAAATTCTCGCTGAACGGGATGAATCACTTGTCCTCGGGCAGGATATCGGCACCTATGGCGGAGCTTTCAAAGTCACTGACGGCTTACTGGAAAAATACAGCCGCTCACGCGTCTTAAATACCCCACTCGCAGAAAGCGCCTGCACTGGCTACGCCATCGGTATGGCGGTCAACGGACATCGCCCCATCGAGGAATTTCAGTTTGCCGATTTCTCCACCGAAGCAGTCACCCAAATCACGCTCAACGCCGCCACGATGCATTTTCGCGCCGGAGCTGCGTGTCCGTTGGTGCTGCGATTCCCCTGCGGCGGCGGCCTCACCCTCGGATCGTTTCACTCCCAGGAGCTTGAATCGTTCTTCCTTTCGATGCCTGGAATAAAGGGTCTTTATCCGAGCAATTCCCAAGACGCATTCGATGCCATCCTCGCAGCTTACGAGGACAATAACCCTGTCATCCTCTTCGAACACAAAGCTCTCTATCGTCGCAGCAAACAACCCGTCGTTTGGAATCCCGACTATCAAAATGTCTGGGCGCCCAAACAACTTCGTAAAGGCGATTTCGCCACCTTCGTGACCTACGGCGAAATGGTGCACCTCGCGAGCAGAGTTTGCGACTATCTCGCCGAGGAATACGAAACAGAATTCGATCTTTTCGATCTCCGCGGACTCGCTCCCATGAAACTCGAAGCCATCCAAGCCTCGCTAGCTCGCACCGGACGACTCGTCGTGCTGCATGAAGGACGCCGCACTCACGGTTTCGGTGCTGAAATCGTCGCCCAACTCACCGAGGATAATTTTGATAAGATGAAAGCCGCTCCTCTCCGAATCGGCTCCATGGATATTCCCGTGCCCTTCGCCCCCGAACTGGAAAAAGCCTTCCGCCCTAATCAAGACAATGTGATCGAAAAGCTGATCACATGGATGGGCTAAATTGAGCTTGGATTTTAGAATTCGGATTTTTGATTTTCCAATCCACGAACCGCATATTCCTCCAATAGTCTCACTTTTTTACCGTCATGCCTGAAACCCAAAATCCCCCATCCAAAATCGAAGCTCAATCGTGGTCCAAGATCAGACTTTTCGCGATGGATGTGGATGGTATTCTCACCGATGGCACCGTGCGGATTTCTTCCGATGGCACGGAGACCAAAGTGTTTTCGATTCTCGATGGCATGGGTATTGTGCGGCTCAACAAAGCCGGAGTAGCTGTCGCGTGGATCAGCGGACGTCCCTCCGAAGCGAGCACCCTTCGCGCAACCGAACTCAAGGTCCCTCATTTGATTCAAGGCCGCACCGATAAGATCACGGCACTGCAAGAACTCGCCGAACGTCTCAAGCTACAGCCCGACGAATGCGTTTACATGGGCGACGACGATATTGATGCCGCCGCGATGGAATGGGCAGGAATCGGCGTCACCGTGCCCGATGCTATGCCAGCCGCCATCGCCGCCGCCAACATCATCACTACGCGCGCGGCCGGTCACGGTGCCGTGCGCGAAATCTGTGAACAAATCCTCGCGTATCGCTGTCCTCCTGAAGAAGCGTGAGAGCCTTACTCCTAATCACATTCGTCTTGGGCGGCTCAGCACTATGGGCCGAACCGTCGCCTATGGCGCAAACGCCCGTCAGCCAGTTCCGCCTGCCCACCTTCACCAAGGAAGGGCATCGCTCGATGATGCTAGTCGGCTCGGAGGCCATCGTCGGAGCAACCCACATCCAACTCATAGATCTCAATCTCACTCTGTTTACCGGCGATGCATCCAATGAGGTGGAAACCATCATTCTCAGCCCGCTCGCGTCCGTGAATCCGGGAGAAGGCATGGTCAGAGGTGGCGCTTCAGTGCGGATCATTCGGGATGATGTCGAAATCACCGGCCGAGGTTGGACTTACAATCATCGCGAGAAAAAAGTTTCCATCCACTCAAGCGCGCGGGTAGTTTTCCGCGCTCAGCTCCCCGATATTCTAAAATGAGCCGCCCCAACCTATTCCCCTTTCTGCTGACTGCACTTTCCCTCGTCACGGTTTCACTCCGAGCAGCGGAGGAATTGCCCCCCACCATCATCGAATGTGCTGGCGCGGCCGAAACGATTAGCACCGATACCGAAACCATCGCCACCTTTACCGATCAAGTCGTGGTGACCGGCAACAACCTGAAACTCTACTGTGATAACCTTCGGGTCGTTGCGATTCGCAAAGGTGATCCTGCGGCCACTCTGGGCGAATACGGCTTTTTCAAATCGCTCGTGGCCACCGGTCGCGTGCGCATCGTGCAAGGTGATCGGGAAGCCACCTGTGGTCGCGCCGAAGTTTTTCCCAACGAAGATCGCATCGTGTTGAGTGAGAATCCCGTCGTGCGCAGCATCGACGATCAATACGTCGTCACTGGTCCCGAGATCTTGCTCTATCGCGGCCAACGTCGCGCCGTGGTTCGCGGCACAGCCGAAGAACGCTCGCGCATCACCCTCCCCGCGATGAAAAATCTCGGTTTCGAAGAGGAAGAGGCAGAACCTGCCGAAATTATCACACCCTAATTTCTGATGACTACCGCCGTCGCCCAATCCGAAATCCGCACCGAAGGTCTGATCAAAACCTTCGGCTCACGCAACGTGGTCAACGGCGTCGACCTCAATTTCAAAGCCGGTGAAGTCGTTGGCCTGCTTGGCCCCAACGGGGCGGGCAAGACGACCATGTTTTATATGATCGTCGGTCTCGTGCCTCCCACCAAAGGCACCGTGAGCCTCGACGGTAAGAATGTGACCAGCGATCGCATGCACGAGCGCGCGCGCCACGGCATCGGTTATCTACCGCAGGAAGCCTCGGTATTTCGCAAACTCACCGTCGAGGAAAACATCCTCGCCATCGTCGAAGTGATCGGCATCCCGCGCAAAGAACGCGCTGCTCTCGTGCAACACCACCTCGAGGAATTGAGCCTAACTCACGTCGCCAAACAAAAAGCGTTCACGCTCTCAGGTGGCGAGCGTCGCCGTTTGGAAATCGCCCGAGCACTAGTCACTAAGCCAAAATTTCTGCTAATGGATGAACCCTTTGCCGCGATTGATCCCATCTCAGTCGCCGAAGTGCAAAAAATCATCATGCAACTCAAGAGTCGCGGTATCGGCGTAGTCGTGACCGATCACAACGTGCGCGAAACCCTCCGCATCGTGGATCGCGCCTATCTACTCCATGACGGAAAAATTCTGACGCAAGGCACCGGTGATTTCCTCATCAATGATCCGCAAGCCCGCAAGTTCTACCTCGGCGATAACTTCAACCTCTAGAATCCATGAAGAAAGCGATTAACGGCATCTCCGTCGCCCATTTCCACGAAACCTACGGTAAAAAACTCAAGATGGAGTTACTGATTGGCTCCGAGGGCATGCGACGGATGATCAAAGAGGGTTCGATCAACCGTCCTGCCCTCGCATTGACCGGTTTCTTCAAATATTTCGCCAACAAACGCATCCAGGTTTTGGGCGCAGCGGAGAAGACATACCTCAAAACGCTGACCGAAGAGCAGCAGATTACGATTTTTCAGCAGATGGTGAGCAAGCACATCCCCTGCCTCGTGCTCACACGCAATTTCAATGCGACTCCCGCGCTGATCAAAGTCGCCCAAGAAATGCGTCTACCGGTTTTCCGCACCCCAATGATCACGATGAATTTCGTGAACCTAGCGACGTTGTGCATCGATAATGAATTCGCACCGTCGACCACCGTGCACGCCACTACCCTCGACATCAAAGGCATCGGCGTGCTGCTGATGGGATCCAGTGGCGTGGGTAAAAGCGAATGCGCCCTCGCCCTGATCGAACGCGGACACTCCCTCGTTTCCGACGATCTCACGGTAATCAAGCTGCTCGACGAGCGCGAGCTCATGGCCACCAGCCGCGAGCTCAATCGTGGTTGGATGGAATGTCGCGGCATCGGCATCATCAATATCGCGGAAATGTTTGGCGTGAGATCCATTCGCCTCGAAAAACGCATCGACCTCGTAGTCTCACTGCAGGACTGGACGCCAGATGTCGTCGAAGAGCGAACCGGCCTTGAGGAAAATACCTACGAAATTCTCGGCAAGAGCGTGCCCCACATTGAACTTTTCGTGCGCCCCGGCCGCGACGTCGCCCGACTCGTCGAAGTAGCCTCGCTCACCCAAGCGCTCAAAAAGATCGGCCATGATCCAGCGAAGGATTTCAACGATCAACTCATCGCGCATATGGCCAAAGCTTCGGGTAAAAAATCGACGCGTGAGGTCAAACCCTTCGACATGGATGAGCGACGCACTCTACTCTGATTTATGGCAGATTCCTTTACTCGACACGACGGCAGACGTCCTAATCAACTTCGCGCAATCTCGTTCGAAGCAGGCATTGCGCCCTATGCGACCGGCTCCGTGCTCGTTTCATTCGGCGATACCCGCGTGATCTGCGCTGCCACGATTGAGCCGAAAGTCCCGGGTTGGATGCGCCACCAGGGCGTTAAAGGCGGCTGGTTAACTGCCGAGTATTCGATGCTGCCCTATTCCACTTTGGATCGGAAGTCCCGCGACATCTCCCGCGGTAAGATCGACGGACGCACCGTGGAGATTCAACGCCTGATCGGCCGTTCGCTCCGCGCCGTGGTGGACTTGCAGAAACTCGGCGCAAAGACCCTCTGGATTGATTGTGATGTGCTCCAAGCCGATGGCGGAACCCGCACCGCTTCCATTACGGGCGCCTACCTCGCCACTCGCTTGGCCGTGCAAAAGCTCATGGATGAAAAGAAGCTCGCGGAAAACCCTCTACGCGATTCCGTCGCCGCCGTCAGCGTGGGAGTGTGCGACAACCGTGAATTACTCGATCTCGATTACGTCGAAGACAAGGATGCCGATGTTGATTTCAACGTCGTCATGACTGGTCAGGGACAATTCGTCGAAGTGCAGGGATCAGGAGAGGAAGCGACATTTTCGCACGACCAGTTGCAAAATCTGATTAAGATCGCACAGCCTGGCCTCGAAGAACTCTCGGCCCTGCAGACCGCGTTTCTCACCAAGCAGTTGCTGGGCTAAAGCTTTCGCCGAGCTTGAGTTCCGCGATAGTTTAGCCGTTCGTGCAACATCCGGTCATCTGACCAAACTTTCTCGGTGCTCAAGATTCGGGCAACTAAGAACCTGATTCTGAGCTGTTGCCGGGCTAACTGAACCCGGTGAATCAACTCGCAACCAGGAAAGTAGAATTCACTCCGCCGGTCGCTCCTTCGCTGCTTCGACCGCCTTAAAATTGCCGCTTTCGGCCGCGAGCACAAAACTCTCGGTCACACTCTTGAGGCTCTCCCAGCGATTGCGAATCGTCTTAGCCTCTTCCTTCGTGATCACATTATCTGCTGAAGATGTGGCAATGGTCGCGAGCATATCAGCGAAATCTTGAACGATGTCGTTGGTCAGTGGCATCAGCTGGCCCGTGTGCTTAACCGATTCTGGATTACGGATAAAAAAGCCCTCACTGCGTTGGCAAATCCATTGAGCGAACCGCTCATCCCCAGTCGAAGCGATTAACTGCTCCACTCGATCCAGAGGGTTATTCGCACCACTACCCTCTGCTGGTGGCTCAGCCCATTTGTAGATCAGAGAAAGCGAAAGACCCATGTCACTTGCGATCTGCTTGGCGCTAATCTTCTTCAAAACATCCCGGAGGACCTCATGCGATTCCATCTCGAAGAAAGTGGAGGCCCATTCACTAAACGCAATCCTGCCCACACTCATCCTTAAGACTTTCACAGAAATCCTTTTTTTGAGTGCCTCTAGGCCGAAACTCTGGCTGAATGAAACTTTTACATGAATATCCACGAGTATCAGGCTAAAGCCCTCTTTGCAAAATTCGGTGTGCCCGCCCCTCAAGGTGCAGCCGCTAAGTCATCCGACGAGTTCGCCACCGCGCTCTCCAGCCTTCCCGAAGGCCCCACGATGGTTAAATCCCAGATCCACGCCGGGGGACGCGGCAAGGGCACTTTCACCGATGGTTACAAAGGCGGCGTCAAGTTCTGCAAGACCAAGGACGAGGCCCTCGAAGTCGCAGGTAAGATGATCAATAACACGCTCGTTACGATCCAAACCGGCCCCGCTGGCCGCAAGGTGCAGACCATCTATTTCACCGCCGCGCTCGATATCAAAAAGGAATACTACCTCGCCATCCTCCTCGATCGTGCGACCTCGCGTCCCGTGATTGTCGCTTCTACTGAAGGCGGCGTAGAAATCGAAAAGGTTGCCGAAGAGACCCCAGAGAAGATTACTAAGGTTTTCATCGATCCCGCCTATGGCCTCGCCGATTTCCAAATCCGTGAAATCGTCTTCGGTCTCGAGCTCACCGGTGGTGAAGCCAAGAACGCTTACAAACTTATCCGCAACCTCTACACCTGCTTCTGGGAAACCGATGCTTCCATGGTCGAGGTCAACCCGCTCATCACCACCCCCGAAGGCGACGTGCTCGCGCTCGACGCCAAAGTCTCCTTCGACGACAACGCACTCTTCCGCCATCCTGAGATCGTCGAACTGCGAGACCTCAACGAAGAAGATCCTAAGGAAATCGAGGCCTCCAAATACGACCTCGCTTACATCGCGCTTGATGGAAATATCGCCTGCCTCGTCAACGGAGCCGGTCTCGCCATGTCTACCATGGACATCATCAAACACTACGGCGGCAATCCCGCCAACTTCCTCGATGTCGGTGGTGGCGCGACTAAGGAGAAGGTCATCGCCGCGTTTAAGATCATTCTCGGCGACCCCAATGTGGGAGGTATTTTCGTCAACATCTTCGGTGGAATTATGGACTGCAATGTAATCGCCGAGGGCATCGTCGATGCCGTCAAGGAAGTCGGTCTCAAGCTGCCTCTCGTCGTTCGCCTCGAAGGCAACAACGTCGCCGCCGGTAAAGCCACCCTCGCCGCTTCCGGACTCGAACTCGTCTCGGGTGACACCATGGCCGACGCCGCCCAAAAGATCGTCAAGCTGGTCGCCTGATCCGCGGACCTATCGAAAATCCGCAATCCAAAATCGAAATTAGCCATGTCCATTCTCATCTCTTCCGAAACTAAGATCCTCATCCAAGGCATCACTGGTGCCTTTGGTGGTAAGCACGCTCAACTCTCCATCGATTACGGCACGCAAGTTGTCGCCGGTGTCACGCCCGGCAAAGGCGGACAGACCTTTGAACACGCTGGCGTCAAAGTGCCTGTCTTCAATTCCGTCGCCGAAGCTGCCAAAGCTACGGGCGCGACTGTCTCTGCTATTTTCGTGCCCCCCCCATTTGCGGGAGACGCCATTCTCGAATGTGTCGATGCCGGTCTCGATCTCGCCGTCTGCATCACCGAAGGTATTCCGATTAAGGATATGGTCCGGGTGAAGCGCGCCATGCAAGGAGCCAAGACCCGCTTGGTCGGCCCCAACTGCCCCGGACTCGTCACGCCCGGTGAAGGCGAAGGGTCCAATGGCGGCTGCAGGATCGGTATCGCTCCCGGCTATATTCATAAGAAAGGCCACGTTGGCGTGGTCTCGCGTTCCGGCACACTTACTTACGAAGCGGTTTTTCAAATCACGACCAAAGGCCTCGGCCAATCGACCTCCGTCGGTATCGGCGGCGATCCCGTCAACGGCAC
>Ga0105055_10005730_pt1 | contig 17384 bp, 16 predicted proteins | sample BON03_FD_78090 | JGI IMG/M metagenome (GOLD analysis project Ga0105055, IMG submission 78090) | Freshwater microbial communities from Lake Bonney liftoff mats and glacier meltwater in Antarctica - BON-03 | ecosystem: Environmental > Aquatic > Freshwater > Ice > Glacier meltwater | place: Lake...
GGCTACTTTTGATGGTTTGTATGGTATAGGAGTTCATAAAGGATATGCACCTACCCAGCCAATCCCATTCTCTCACAAATTGCATGCGGGCGATATGGAAATCAATTGTGCATATTGCCATACTGGTGTTTATAAAGGTAAGCAAGCTGGAATTCCTTCAGCCAGTATTTGTATGAATTGTCATAATAGTATTAAGCAAGGTTCACCTGAAATGCAGAAAATTTATTCGGCAATAGAAACAGATACACCTATTGAGTGGGTACGTGTACATAATTTACCAGATTTAGCATATTTTAATCATTCTCAGCATACTAATGTAGCTGGCTTAGATTGTGAAAACTGCCATGGAGAAATAAAAACAATGGAAGTGGTACAGCAGCGTCATTCATTAACTATGGGTTGGTGTATTGATTGTCATAGAAAGACGGATGTTAATTCGAAAGGAAACGAGTATTATGACAAGTTAGTAGAAGCTCATGATGCAACTGCTGTTGGAAGTATGAAAGTGGAAGATATAGGAGGTCTGGAATGTGCCAGATGTCATTATTAAATATTAATCTTAGGAGATAAACCTTTAGGGGAAATATAAAGACGAATGGAAAATACTAATAAAAGGTATTGGAAAGGTATAGAAGAGTATCGCAATGATATTGAAATAGTTAAAAACGCAGATCGCGAGTTTAACTTGGATGATATTGAGGGCGGAACGCATAGAAGAGACTTTTTGAAAATGTTAGGGTTTGGTGTTGCAGCTGTATCTTTGGCAGCTTGTGACGCACCAGTGCGTAAAACTATACCTTACTTAAATAAGCCAGAGTCTATTGAGCCTGGTATTCCTAATTATTTTGCAACAACTTATGCTGAAGAAGGCGAGGTATGTAGTATTTTGGTTAAGACGGTAGAAGGAAGGCCTATTAAAATAGAAGGTAATAAACTTTCTAATTTAACGAAAGGCGGTGTTTCGGGTAAGGTACATGCATCAGTTTTATCACTATATGATAACGAAAAGCTAAGAGGGCCTGTTAAAGGTTCTAATGATATTACTTGGGAATCTTTAGATAAAGAAGTGATGGAAGGTTTGCAATCCGCTTCAAATATCAGAATTGTTTCAAATTCAATTACATCTCCGACAACTAAGAAAGTAATTGATGACTTTGTTTCAAAATACCCTGTAACGAAACATGTTTCTTATGATGCGACTTCAGCATCAGGAATGATTAGTGCCAATGCCAGTTCATTTGGCGAAGCCGCTATTCCAAACTATATGTTTGATAAAGCCAGTGTAATTGTTGGAGTAAATTGTGATTTCTTAGGAACTTGGATAGCTCCTATTGAGTTTTCAAGGCAATGGGCAGATGGTCGTAGGCTATCAAGTGGAAAGAATGGTAAGCAATCTATGTCACGTCATTATCAGTTTGAAACTGGTATGACGATTACTGGAGCTGCTGCCGATTATCGAGAAATGATTAAGCCTTCTGAAGAAGGTGCTTTTTTAGTTGCTTTATACAATAAGTTGTCAGGTAATTCTATTGGTTTATCTGCTATCACTTCGACTGTAATTGAAAAGTGTGTAGCTGATTTGAAACATGCTGAAGGTACTTCTTTAGTAGTTTCGGGATCAAATGACGTGAATATTCAGACTTTAGTAAATGGAATCAATGCTATATTAGGAAACTATGGCAATACATTGAGCTTTTCTAAAACAAGAAGCGGTAAGCAGGGTAATGACATAGAAATGAGCACGTTCGTAAGTGAAATGAAAGCTGGTCAAATTGATGCTGTGATATTCCTTAATGCAAATCCTGTATATGACTTACCTAATGGTAAGAATTTAGGCGAAGCTCTTAAAAAAGTAAAAACATCAATTTCATTTTCAGATAGAGTAGACGAAACTGCTGGTTGTTGTAAATATGTAGCTCCAGCCCCTCATTATCTGGAGTCTTGGGGTGATGCAGAGCCTGTAACAGGTTCTTTTTCGTTAATACAGCCTACTATTTCGTTGATATTTAATACACGTCAATCTCAATCTAGCCTATTAACTTGGGCAGGTTTTGAAGGAGATTATCAGAAATATTTAAAAGCTAACTGGAAGTCTAATATACTGTCTGGTAAATCTTGGATAACGGCACTTCATGATGGCGTGTATGAATCTGGAACAAGCACAGAAGTTAATGTAAGTTTCAATGGTGATTTAGCAATTGCAGCCGCAAAGACTTCTACGAGTAAATCTTCAGGTTTGGAGGTGTCTGTTTTTGAGAGTATAGCTCTAGGAACAGGTGCAGGTTCAAACAACCCTTGGTTACAAGAAATGCCTGACCCTATCACTAAAGTGACCTGGGAAAACACATTGGCTATTTCTCAAAAAACCGCTAACGAACTTGGTCTTGGAAAAGGAGATTGGGCTGAATTAACTGCAGGTGGTTATACAATTGAATTACCTGTTATCATTCAGCCAGGTCAGGCTCATGGAACCGTATCGGTAGCTAAAGGTTATGGACGCACTGCTGCCGGAAAGGCTGGAAATGTAGGTGCAAATGCTATTCCTTTTACAAATGGTGTGAATTGGGTAGGCGGTGCTTCTTTAACAAAAACAAAATCAGGATATACATTAGCTCAAACACAAACACATGAGACTGTCATGGGACGGAAGGCCGTAGTGCAGGAATCTGTTTTAGGAGAATATGTAAAAAACAATAAGGCTGGAAGATTCGAGCCAATGATAGAAACTTCAGAAGGACCTGTAAAACCGTATAGCATTAGCTTATGGGATGGTCATGAGAAGAAGAACCATAGCTGGGGAATGGTGATTGACCTTAACACATGTACCGGTTGTTCAGCGTGTATAGTTTCATGTCAGGCAGAAAATAATGTAGCGGTAGTAGGAAAACATGAGGTAGTTAGAGCACGAGAAATGCACTGGATACGCCTTGATCGTTATTATAGTACAGATGCTGATACTACTTATAAGTTAAGTCCTTCTCACATTAGAGCTATGGAAGATGCTTCGGAAAATCCAGAAGTAGTATTCCAACCTATGATGTGCCAGCATTGTAGCAATGCTCCTTGCGAGACAGTTTGTCCTGTGTTAGCTACTACGCATAGTTCGGAAGGATTGAATCAAATGACTTATAACAGGTGTATTGGTACAAGATATTGTGCTAATAACTGTCCTTATAAGGTGCGTCGTTTTAACTGGTGGAAATACTATGAAAACGAGCAGTTTGATTACAATATGAATAACGAACTTGGCAGGATGGTACTTAATCCAGAAGTTACAGTTAGGTCACGTGGGGTAATTGAGAAGTGCTCGATGTGTGTTCAGCGTATTCAATCTGGTAAACTAGCTGCTAAAAAAGAGAAGAGAAGACCAGTTGATGGAGAAATTGAAACAGCCTGCTCGCAATCGTGTCCTACTGGAGCTATTACTTTTGGAGATATGTTAGACCCAAATTCTAAAATATCTAAAACACTGGCAATGGAGAAAGATGGTAGAGCATTTCACGTTTTGGAAGAAATTAATGTTCAGCCTCAAGTAAGTTATTTGACTAAGATTAGGAATAAGGATTTAGCAGATGCCAAAGCTTCTGCACATGCTCATGAAGCGGTACACACCGAAGAAGAGCATCATGGATAAAATTATTTTAAACGAAAATATGAATATCTCTTTAAGATAAAGGGAAACAAATATGCAAGTAGTTTCGCCAATTAGAGAACATTTAGTAACAGGAGGGAAGACCCTACATGATGTTACAGAAGATATAAGTAGACACGTTGAAGGAAACCCTACCAGGGAATGGAAAATGGTATTTGGGATTGCTTTAGCAGTATTAGCTTATGGTAGTTATTGGGCCTATAGAACATGGTTTTTTGGACTGGGTAACTGGGGCTTAAATAAAACTGTAGGTTGGGCTTGGGATATCACAAATTTTGTATGGTGGGTTGGTATTGGTCATGCAGGTACACTTATTTCAGCAATTTTGTTGCTTTTCCGTCAGAAATGGAGAACATCCATTAATAGAGCTGCGGAAGCTATGACCATTTTTGCCGTGTTGTGTGCAGGTTCTTTCATTTTTTTCCACATGGGAAGACCTTGGCTAGCATATTGGGCACTGCCTATTCCTAACACTTTTGGTTCTTTATGGATTAACTTTAATTCACCACTAGTCTGGGATGTATTTGCCATTTCCACATATCTTTCGGTTTCATTACTATTTTGGTATATTGGCTTGGTACCTGATTTGGCAACAATTAGAGATAGAGCAACTGGTGTTAGAAAAACTATTTATGGTGCATTAGCCATGGGATGGACGGGCGGAGCTAGAGCTTGGGCAAGATACGAAGACGTTTCTTTAATTCTTGCAGGTCTATCTACGCCTCTTGTTCTTTCGGTACATACTATCGTATCAATGGACTTTGCTACTTCGGTAATTCCGGGTTGGCATACCACTATATTCCCGCCATATTTTGTTGCTGGTGCAATATTTTCAGGTTTTGCAATGGTTCAAAACTTAATGTTAATTGTTAGAGTTGTTTATAAACTTGAAGATTATATTACAATAGAGCATATTTCTTTGATGAACAAAATTATTACAGTTACGGGTTCTATAGTAGGTGTGGCTTATATTACAGAGTTTTTCATTGCTGCATATTCAGGAGTTCAGTATGAGAGTTATGCATTTATCAATAGAGCAACTGGACCTCTTTGGTGGTCTTATGTAGCAATGATGACGTGTAATGTATTATCTCCTCAAATATTTTGGTTTAAGAAAATGAGGGAAAGTATTGTGGTTTCATTTGTGATAGCTGTGGTGGTTAATATAGGTATGTGGTTTGAACGTTTTGTAATTATTGTAACATCTTTACATAGAGATTACTTGCCATCTAGCTGGACGTACTTTACACCTAGGATGGGTGACATTGGTGATTATCTGTTTACGTTTGGTTTTTTCTTTGTGTGTTTCTTATTATTCGCAAAATTTCTTCCTGTAATTAACATGGCAGAAATTAAAGCTGTTTTAAAGTCGTCCTCGGAGAAAAATACAAAAATTGAGAATAAAGCATAATTTTTAAGTCAATAATGGCAAGTAAAAAATATATATTAGGTGTTTTTAACGACGATGAGGACGTATTACATGCGGTTTCAGATGTGCGTGAAAAGGGTATAAAAATACATGAAGTTTATTCTCCATTTGCAATTCACGGCTTGGATGCTGCTTTAGGATATCCAAGAGCAAGAATGGGTGTTCCAGCTTTTTTGTTTGGAATTACTGGAACTTCATTAGCTTTCTTACTAACTTTTTGGACCATGGGGTACGACTGGCCTATGAATATTGGAGGAAAGAACTTTATTCCATTTCCAACAAACATTCCTATAGTATTTGAATTGACAGTTTTGTTATCGGCTTACGGAATGTCTTTTGTGTTTTTTGGAATGGAAGGACTTTTTCCAGGTGCGAAACCAGTTATTTTTGATGAAAGAATTACAGATGATAAGTTTGTAATGGCGATTGAGGTGGATAAAAATGTGGTTTCGGAGGAAGATATATTTGATGTCCTTAAGAAATCGGGGGCAACAGAAGTTAACGTTAAAGAGATTTAAATGAGTATTTTGAGAAATAGATTTTCGATAGCTTTATTAAGTTTGGCCATATTGGCTATGGCACTGTCGTCTTGTAATGATACTGAGAAGACGGGTTGGGAATTCGCACCTAATATGTACAACTCGAGAGCATATGAAGCTCAGACACAATTTAGGGAAAACAATATAAACCCTCACGGGATGAATATGAGAATGCCAGTGGAAGGTACTATAGCAAGAAGAAATTTTAATACGGCTATTGTACAAGAAGATGGTTCGATCTTAAATGATTTAATGATTTATGATCTTGATAAAGATAGTTTAGCATGGGCATCTACTAATCTCCTAAACCCTTTGCCTTGGTCTGAAAATGTAGAAGATGAGGGAAAGGTATTATATGAAAGAAATTGCATGCATTGCCATGGGGTTAAAGGAGCTGGAGATGGTAAAGTAGCTGCGGTTTATAAAGGTGTTCCAAATTATGCATCAGATGCTCTTAGTACTATTAGTGGGGGTCATATTTTTCATGTAATTACTTTTGGTAAGGGTAGGATGTGGCCACATGCGGCACAGGTTACGACAGAAGAAAGATGGAAAATTGTACATTATGTGCAGCGTTTACAATTAGGAATTTAAGACAAGAATTAAACAAGTTTGACTCATTTATTTGGGTTTAAAAATAAGAATTAGACATGGCTCATAAGCACGATAGTCCATCAGTAGAAGAATCGTATAATTTTTCGTCAGGGCTCAAAAAGAAATTACTCTTCGGAGGTTTTATTGGTTTGGCACTTGTAGCTATTGGAGTGTTTTTAATAAATATGGGATGGTGGGGACCAGATGGTTTTGCTGGGGGTGTTCATGAAGCTGCAGGTCACGGTGCAGAACTAGCTCATGGAGCTGAAAATGGCCATCATGAAGCGACATTACTTAATAGACTTATAGGCAATTTATGGATGAATGCCATTTATTTTTTAGGTATTTCGGTAATTGGCGTTTTCTTTATTTCTTATAATTACGTTGCAAAGGCAGGTTGGTATACTTCATTTAAAAGAGTACCAGAGGCCATGCCTGCTTTTATGATTTTCCCATCAGTTTTAATTTTACTTCTAATTGCTATTCCTAGTACTAGGCATATCATAATGCATTGGACACATGAAGGTATTATGGATTTAGGTAGTACAAATTATGATGCTATTATTGCAAGCAAGGGGTGGTGGTTAAATCTGCCGTTTTATACGTTCCGTTTAGTTGCTTATTTTATTGTTTGGATTTTCTTATGGAGACAAATGAGAAAGTATTCTTTAATGGAGGATGCTTCAGGTAGTATTGAAGACTACAATAGTAGTAGAAAGTATGCTAAAATGTTTTTGATTTTCTTTGCAGTAACTAGTTCAACGGCCGCTTGGGACTTATCTATGGCAGTGGACGCACACTGGTTTTCATCTATGTTTGGATGGTATCATTTATCTAGTTGGCATGTTGCAGGCTTATCTGCTATCATGTTAATCATTGTTACGCTAAAGGAACAAGGATATCTTAAAGCTGTTAACTATTCGGCTATTCAAGATTTAGGTAAGCTAATGTTTGGTTTTTCTATTTTTTGGGCTTATGTATGGTTTAGCCAGTATTTCTTAATATTTTATGCTCATTTACCTGAGGAAACTATTTATTTCAGAGAAAGGTTTACAGGTTACGAAGGAAGATATTTTGCACCGTTTATTATTAGTTTGATTCTTAATTTCTTGTTTCCCTTGTTAATTTTAATGGCACGAGAGAGCAAAAGAAACTATACATTTTTGAAATTAGCTTGTTGGGCTATTCTTATTGGCCATTGGTTTGATTTTTATCAAATGTTGATGCCAAGTATTGCCAAAAATCAGGGAGGACTGGGGCTTATAGAATTAGGAACAACAACTGTATTTGCATGTGGATTTATGTACGTTGTTTATTCACAATTAAGCAAGGCAAATATGTATGCTAAGAATCACCCATTCTTGGAAGAGAGTTTACTCCATGATATTTAAGTTTTTAAATTTCTTTTTTAGAGATTAATTATATGATAATTTTAGTAGGATTTTTGGCCTTGGTGTTTTTAGCCTTAACTGTTATAGTTATAGGAAAGACTCAGGTTTTGTTAAAAGGAGTTAAAGTTAAAACGGAAGAACCTGAAGATCTTCATTTGGATAAAGCAAATGACTGGAATGCGATTGGTTTGTTTGTGTTTTGGATTATCTGTATTATAGGTTTGGCATGGTCTTATATGGACGCTAAAAAAGATTTTTTGCCAGAAGCTTCATCTTTACATGGTCGTATAACCGATTATTGGTTTTGGGTATCTATGATTGTAATAATGATTGCATTCTTTATTGTAAATTCTTTATTGTTTTACTTCCCTATTAAATATCGATATAAAAAGGGTAATAAGGCTACATTTTATCCTCATAATAATAATTTAGAGATCATATGGACCGTAATTCCAGCTTTGCTCATGGCAGGTCTAGTTTTCACAGGTTTAAAAGTTTGGAATGAAGTAATGGATGATGCTCCAGAGGACGCCGAGGTAATTGAAATTATGGGTCGTCAATTTGCCTGGGCAGTAAGATATCCTGGTGTAGATGATAATAAACTAGGTGGCTATGATTACAGATTAATTGATGATGTTACTGGAAATTCGTTTGGAATGGATTTTACAGATCCTAATTCTTTTGATGACTTTACAAGTTCCACCGAAATTCATATACCAAAAGGAAAACCGGTATTATTGAAGATTAGAGCAAGAGATGTACTACACTCTGTTTTTATTCCTCATATGAGAGTTAAAATGGACGCAGTTCCAGGTATGCCTACTAAGTTTTGGTTTGTAACAGATAAATCTACAGAGGACATGCGTATTGAATTAGGGAATCCTGACTTCAATTATGAAATAGCTTGTACAGAGATTTGTGGTAGAGGCCATTTTAGTATGCGTTTATTATTAATTGTGGACGAACTAGAAGATTTTGAAGCATGGAAAAAAGAACAAAAATCGTTCTTATCCATGAATCCGTCTTTTATTGATAAGGTACCTGATAATTTGAAAGCTAGAGCTTTAAAATATACGGAGCCTGAGATAGAACTAACGGAAGTATTGGACGTTACCGAAGGGGTAACAGAATAATTTAATTTTGATTTAAAATCTAAAGATATATGTCAGCAGTTTCATTACATTCAGAAGATCATGGGCATGAAGAGCATCATGAGCTTGGCTTTATTAGAACTTATATTTTTTCGGAAGATCATAAAATGATAGCTAAGCAATACCTTATTTCAGGTATAGTGTGGGCTGTTATAGGCGGTTTAATGTCTTTAGTTTTTCGACTACAGTTAGGCTTTCCAGACATTGATATGTCCTTTCTAAAGCCATTTTTGGGGCAGTGGATTGATGCTCAGGGAAAATTAGATCCTAATTTTTACTTAGCATTGGTAACAATGCATGGTACTATAATGGTATTTTTTGTGTTAACGGCTGGTTTAAGTGGTACTTTTTCTAATTTTTTAATCCCTCTTCAAATTGGGGCAAGGGATATGGCTTCAGGGTTCATGAATATGTTGTCTTATTGGTTTTTCTTTATTTCCAGTATGATTATGTTTTGGTCAATATTTATTGAAACTGGACCTGCCGGGGGTAGCTGGGTTATTTATCCGCCATTAAGTGCCTTACCAGAAGCAAATCCAGGTTCGGGCTTAGGAATGACACTGTGGCTTGTAGCGATGGCTTTATTTATCGTTTCATCACTTTTGGGAGGAATAAATTATGTAACTACGGTTATAAATTTAAGGACTAAAGGAATGACTTTTGATAAGTTACCACTTACCATTTGGGCATTTACTTTTACGGCAATTCTTGGGATTCTTTCTTTCCCAGTACTATTATCTGCGGCTTTATTGTTAATTTTTGACAGAAGCTTTGGTACCAGTTTCTACTTATCGGATATTTATATTAATGGACATGCCTTACCTAATCAAGGTGGTAGTCCGATATTGTTTCAACACCTTTTTTGGTTTCTTGGTCATCCTGAGGTGTATATTGTTATACTCCCAGCTTTAGGAATTAGCTCTGAAGTTATTGCAACAAATTCTCGTAAACCGATTTTTGGATACAAGGCTATGATTTTCTCAATGGCTGGGATTATGTTTTTAGCATTTATCGTTTGGGCTCACCATATGTTTATGACCGGGATGAATCCTTTCTTGGGTTCCGTGTTTATGATCTTAACATTAATAATTGCGGTACCATCGGCAGTTAAAGCTTTTAATTATATAGCTACGCTATGGCGTGGTAATATAATCTTTACTCCGGCAATGTTATTTGCTATTGGTCTCGTTTCGTTTTTTGTTTCAGGAGGTTTAACTGGTATTATCTTAGGAAATGCAGCATTAGATATACAGCTGCATGATACTTATTTTGTAGTTGCTCACTTTCATTTAGTAATGGGTTCAGCGGCTATATTTGGAATGGTTGCTGGGGTATACCACTGGTTTCCTAAGATGTTCGGTAAAATGATGAATAAGTCGTTAGGTTACGTACATTTTTGGATGACATTCGCTGGTGTTTATGCGGTTTTCTTTCCTATGCATTACATTGGAATTGCAGGTTTCCCAAGAAGATATTATTCTTGGTCAGGTTTTGAAACTTTCGATATATATGCGGATTTAAATAGTTTTATGACAGTCGCTGCTATTCTAACTTTCTCAGCACAATTAGTATTTATTTTTAATTTTATATATTCTATTTTTTGGGGTAAGAAAGCGACAGCTAATCCTTGGAGTTCAAATACGCTGGAATGGACAACACCAATTAACCCTGGACATGGTAACTGGCCTGGCGAATTACCAGCTGTTTACAGATGGCCATATGATTATAGTAAGCCAGGTGCAAAGGAAGATTTTATACCTCAAAATATACCTTTCTCTGCAACACCAGAATCAAATTTAGAAGAGGAGAATGAGATGATAGAGGATGAGAAAATCATTGATTCAATAGAATTCAATAAAAATATACCAGATTAAGTTTAGGCGTTATTTATAATACTAGTTCGAGGTATACGGAATTCTAAGCTTTGTACTTCGTGTCGTGTTCTTCAAATGTATAAGAAAATTGCCATACTGACTATTAGTGCTGTTTACTTCCTGATTCTCATTGGGGGTGTTGTAAGGGCGTCAGGGTCTGGTATGGGTTGTCCAGATTGGCCTAAATGTTTTGGTGCTTGGATTCCTCCAACTAATGTCGATCAGTTGCCACTTGATTATCAGGAGTTATTTGGTACACAACTTAAAGGAGAAGTAGAATTTAATGTTTTTAAAACATGGACTGAATACATTAATAGGTTGGTTGGAGTTTTAATTGGTTTTTTGATTTTTGCTACTTTAGTTTTGGCTTGGAGGGAGTATTGGAAATCAAATCGGAGAGTAGTTATATATTCCTTTTTGGCCTTTTTAATTGTTGGTATTGAGGGAATTTTAGGTTCCAAAGTTGTTTCGAGTGAACTAAACCCAGTCTTAATTACTATCCATATGCTTTTGGCAATTCTGATTGTAGTTTGCCTAATATATGCTCTTTATTTATCAGATTATTCAGTAGATAAACAGCTTAGAAGTACGAATGGATCTTTGAAATTTATAGTTTTAATATTAATGTTTTTAAGTTTTGGACAGCTGGTTTTAGGTACTCAAATTAGGGAGAAAGTTGATATACTTTCATCTAATTTTGTTCCAAGACTAGATTGGATAAGATTAATTGAGGGAGGCCAATTTTACTTTCACATTGTTATTGGTGTAATTGTTTTATTAGGGCATCTTTGGATTTATAAAATAGGGAAGGATACTGTTGAAGGAAAAGTTTTTGTTTTTTTTAAAGTTTTAATCTTTGTAGTTGTCATTGAGTTTATAGTTGGAGGCTTACTGGGCTTGATGAATATTCCTGCTGTTCTACAACCATTACATTTAACTTTAGCATCAGTAATTATTGGTATACAATTTACCTTATTTTTATATTTTGACAAGCCGATAAAGGCTTTTGTATGAAGGGACTTTTAAACATAAGCGTTGTTAAAGAAACGGTAAGAGCGTATTTTGATCTTACCAAGTTTAGGTTGTCTTCTACTGTCGTTTTTTCAAGTGCAATAGGCTTTATGCTTGGATCAACTTCGATACATTATGGTCTTTTAGTACTGTTCGCCTTGGCGGCATTTTTAACAACAGCAGCTGCAAATGTAGTAAACCAAATATGGGAAAAAGATTTGGACAAATTAATGTCTAGAACAGAAAATAGACCGTTGCCTTCGGGAAGGTTAACTGTGCAAGAGTCGTTAGTTTTCTTAATTGTATGTTTGGTGATTTCACAGTTTATATTGATATACTATTTCAATATAAAGACTGCTGGAATAGCATTACTTTCTTTCGGTTTATATGGATTTGTTTATACTCCATTAAAAAGATATGGTCCTATTGCGGTAGCAGTAGGTGCTATACCAGGTGCTTTTCCCCCAATGATTGGATGGTTAGCTGCTACAAATCAATTTGGTTTAGAGCCAGGTATCCTCTTTGGAATCCAGTTTTTCTGGCAGTTTCCACATTTTTGGGCAATTGCTTGGGTGTTAGATGAAGATTATAAAAAGGCAGGATTTCGGTTACTTCCATCTTCAGGGGGAAGGGACTTAAATTCGGCATTTCTAATAATGATTTATACCTTAATTCTTTTACCACTTTGTTGGGTTCCTTTTTATTTAGGTATGACTGGTATAAATTCGGCCATGATAGCCATGTTAGTCAGTGTTCTTTTTTTAGTACAAACTTTCCATTTAATGAGAAAAATGGATAAAAAGTCTGCTTTACAATTAATGTTCGGTTCGTTTATTTATTTACCAGTGGTGCAAATCGCTTATTTATTAGACAAATTATAATGGCAATTTCAAATGACGAGGCAAAGCCAGTTTTAAGTGTTAATAAATGGAAATTTATTACTTGGCTTTTTATTATTACTATCTTGATGCTATTTGCATCTCAAACTTCGGCCTATTTAGTTAGAAGAGCAGAAGGGAATTGGGTTGAGTTCGTTTTACCAACTATATTCTATTGGAGTACAGCTGTGCTATTAACGAGTAGTGTGTTTATGTTTTTAGCACAAAATGCAGCTAAAAAGGACGAGTTTGGTAAATTGAGATTATTTATTAGTACTACTTTCGTTTTTGGCTTAGCCTTTTTATGGATGCAATATATGGGTTGGCAAGAATTACAAGGCGAGGGTGTATATTTGAAAGGAAATCCATCCGGCTCATTCATGTATATCTTGACAGGTTTACATGCATTTCACCTTATTAGTGGACTTTTTGTATTGTTATTTGCGTTAGGTGCAGCGTTTAAGTTAAATGTTCATTCTAAAAATTTAACACAGATAGAAGTCTGTAGTACTTATTGGCATTTTTTAGATATTTTATGGATTTACTTATTCTTGTTTTTAACTTATTTTAGATAAATTTTCAACCATTGATATAATCGCAAGGCATCTTTACAAAAGATGATTAAATTTGTTGTGATTTAAAATTTAGTATAGTATATGTCAAGTCATACTTCTTCTACTCCGGATAATTTACTTTGGAAGGGTGGAATACAGCCGATGAAAGTTGGTTATGGTAAATTGATGATGTGGATCTTCCTCTTATCGGATACCTTCACATTTTCAGCCTTATTAATTTCGTACGGTTTAGTAAGGTATAGTTTTCCTACATTCAAGGATATGAATCCTGGTCAATCTATAAAGGATTTTACTTTTTCACCTGAATGGTGGCCTACACCTGAAAGGGTTTTTGAAGCAGTGCCCTTCTTGCATGGTTTAAGTTTGCCCTTAGTTTTTGTAGGTATTATGACTTTTATATTAATTTTCAGTTCGGTTACTATGGTATTAGCAGTGGAAGCTGGTCATCGAATGGATAAGGCGGATGTAGAAAAGTGGATGCTTTGGACTATTTTAGGAGGATTTACATTCTTAGGTTCTCAAGCTTGGGAATGGTCGCATTTTATTCATGGTACGGGTGGTGGCGGAGCTAATCTTGTTTATAACGAGTATGGACCTCCAGCGTTTGCGGACTTTTTCTTTTTTATTACTGGGTTTCATGGGACACACGTATTATCGGGTGTAGTGTTAAATGTTTTGATTTTTTATAATGCCACGAATGGTGTTTATCAAAGAAGAGGCCATTATGATATGGTAGAAAAAGTAGGTTTATATTGGCACTTCGTAGATTTAGTGTGGGTATTTGTATTTACTTTCTTTTACTTAGTTTAATTTTATTTCAATCGTATTTGTATAATGACAGAACATATAGAACATATAGAAGTTGAAAGGCAAAAACCACAGGTTAAGCATCTATGGAAAGTCTTTTGGATATTATTATTAATTACAGCAGTTGAGTTTGCTATCGCATTTTTAATAAGTGCAGATAATGATTTCGGGAAGTGGTTGAAAATTTCGATATTCATCATCTTGACCTTTGTGAAATCATTTTATATCGTAGGAACCTTTATGCACCTGAAAGAAGAGGTAAAGGGTCTTATTTGGACTGTGGTACTCCCCGTCATTTTTGTGATTTGGTTTGTAGCTGCACTTGTTTATTTTGAGGGTAGTTATATTGGTTCTGTAAGATAGATGGAATCTAGAATAATTAAAGTCGGGATACTAATAGTCTTATTAGTTGTTCCGGCTTTGGTATTTATATACCTTAAAACTTTTGGAGATAATACGTTATCCTTACACTATTATTTACCGGAGACTTATTCTAATGGAAAAATAAAAATAGTAGAAGGGGATACGCTTTTTTATACGGTACCAGATTATAATTTGGAATATATTTACGTTGACAAATCTTTGTTATCGAGTGGTGATCCAAAAATAAAAGTTTTAAGTTTTCAAGATGTCAATTGCGATAGTTTGCAACCTGAGATTAACGTAAATATTGGAAGGTTGCATGAAACTTTTAAGAATGATAAAAGTGTAAGTATTGTTTCCATATATGCAAGTGATAAAGTAGCTTTTGAAACTAGTTTAACTGAGTTACGATATGATAAGAACAACTGGTCTACTGCTATTTTAAAAGATGAATTGTATATAGAAGTTTTAAGTAAAGCTAACGTTAAACGGAAGGACTTTAAACTATCTGATAGTTGTGGAAACTTGGATGGGCATATTAACGTTTTACTGACAGATAAGCAGAACAAAATTAGAGGAATCTATAATGCTTTGGATGTAAATGACATTGAAAGGTTGCGATTAGAGATTAAAGTATTAAAGAATATAAATGAAAGAGAATAAGGGTTCGTTACTAATAATAAATATTGTTTCCGTTGTAATTCCGGTTGTAGTGGTTGTCTTGTTAGGAATACGGTCGAAACCAGATTTAGGAAATTGGACTAAAACTTTACCACGTTGTATTGCAGGCATAAATAGTCTTACTAGCCTTTTGTTAATAGTTGGACTTGTTCTTGTAAAACAAAAGAAATTAGTTCTCCATAGAAAGGTCATGACTCTGGCGTTTATTTTAGGAGCACTTTTTTTAATCTTTTACGTTTTATATCATTTAACAAACCCATCTACAACTTTCGGTGGGGAAGGAGCTGTTAGGCATTTCTATTACTTTGTGTTATTGAGTCATATAGGGCTTTCATTGGTTGTTTTACCTTTGGTATTAAGAGCTTATTATTTTGCATGGATTGGGCTTATTGACCGTCATAAAAAATTAGTGAAATTTGCATATCCAATTTGGTTGTACGTTTCGATAACAGGGGTAATAGCTTATTTATTAATTTTACCATACTATGCTTAAAAGAAAATATGTTTGGAAGTTTGTTTTAGTTATGGCTATTATTTTGATGCTAAGTAGTAGTTCAATAGCTCAATGTGCGATGTGTAGAGCTACGGTAGCAAGTAATTTAAGCGAAGGAAGGGGTGTAATTGGAACAGGTATTAATTTTGGTATATTATATTTATTGTTTACTCCTTATGTATTGGTTGCTGTTGTAGCGTTTGTTTGGTTTAGAGTAAGTAAAAAAGAGCTTACGAATAAGCTCTCTTTGACTGAAAGGGTAAGGAAAGTATAAAAGAATTAATTACTTCATTAATTCTTTTATATCGGATATTATTTTATCTGCAAGATTATCGGCGGTGGTTTTAAATTCAGATTCGGCATAAATACGTACAATAGGTTCAGTATTAGATTTACGAAGATGAACCCATTCATTATCAAATATAATCTTTAAACCATCTTGAGTGTCTAAAGGGTGTTTATGGTATTTTTTCTCTATGGCAGAGATGATGCCATCTAAATTCATTTCTTTATCCAATTCTACTTTTTTCTTAGCAATAAAGTAATTCGGAAATGACTTTCGTAAAACGCCTACTGGTTTACCAAAATGAGCCAATTGAGATAGGAAAAGTGCTATTCCTACGAGGGAATCTCTCCCGAAATGCAATTCCGGATAGATAATACCTCCATTTCCTTCTCCACCTATTATTGCACCCACTTCTTTCATTTTAGTGACTACATTCACTTCACCAACTGCTGAAGCAAAATATTCACCGCCATGTTTCTCAGTAACTACCTTCAAAGCCATACTCGATGACAGATTAGAAACTGTATTTCCTTTGTTTTTTGATAGGATATAATCAGCGATGGACACTAACGTGTATTCTTCTCCAAAAGGCTCACCATCCTCACAAATAAAGGCTAATCTATCTACATCGGGGTCTACAACAATACCTAAATCATAATCACCTTTAGAAAGCTCATTTGAAATTTCTGTTAAATGTATAGGAATTGGTTCGGGGTTATGTGCAAAATGGCCTGTTGGTTCACAATTGATACATTTAATATTTTTTATACCTAATGCTTCAAGTAGCATCGGGACAGCAATTCCTCCAGTAGAATTAATGGCATCAATAACTACTGAAAAGTTAGCTTTCTTTATAGCTTCTATATCAACAAGTTTTAGATCTAGAATGGCGTCAATGTGTCGTTTTAAGTAACTATTCTCAATAGTATAGTTTCCTAGTTTTTTGACTTCGGCAAATTTGAAATCTTCGGTTTCTGCTAATTCTAGAAGCCTTTCACCATCAAGTGCAGAAATGAATTCTCCTTTTTCATTTAAAAGTTTTAAAGCATTCCACTGAATCGGATTATGGCTAGCTGTTAAAATGATTCCACCATCAGCTTTTTCCATCATTACAGCCATTTCAACAGTAGGTGTTGTAGATAGACCTAAATCCATAACATTTAATCCTAATGCTTGTAAAGTACTACAAACTATATTGGATATAATAGTACCAGAAATTCGAGCATCTCTTCCTACTATTACCGTCTTAGCTTCGGGGTTTCTCTCCAACAAAAAAGTACCATAAGCGGATGTGTATTTTACTACATCAATCGGACTGAGACTGTCTCCAGGTTTACCACCTATAGTTCCTCTTATTCCCGATATGGATTTAATTAATGTCATATTTTACAGTTTATGAAGCACACAAAAGTACGTCTTATATGCTAAATGAAGAAAAAATGCTTGCTAGAAAAAAAATTATAAAACAAAAAAGACATTTGAGATACTCAAATGTCTTTTCGAAACGAAAATACTTTAATCTACTAACTAATTCCTTTTTAATGGCGTCCGAGAGTAATCAAATTTAGCTTAAAATATTCATTTTAAGCTAATACAGGCCACTTTTGTTCTTTTTGGAAAAGCTAACCCCCATCGATTTTTGGAAACAAATTGTATTGTA
>Ga0105055_10005731_pt1 | contig 17382 bp, 10 predicted proteins | sample BON03_FD_78090 | JGI IMG/M metagenome (GOLD analysis project Ga0105055, IMG submission 78090) | Freshwater microbial communities from Lake Bonney liftoff mats and glacier meltwater in Antarctica - BON-03 | ecosystem: Environmental > Aquatic > Freshwater > Ice > Glacier meltwater | place: Lake...
ATCAGTTCTCATGCGACCGCAAAGGCCAGCACCCAAAGGACCATCTGTCCAGCTATACCGGCTGGATGCACGCTGACGGCTATGCCGGGTTTGAAGACCTTTATCGATCCGGCAATATCCGGGAGGTGGCCTGCCTGGCCCATGTCCGACGCAAGTTTGTGGACGTCCATAAGGCGCAAGGCTCGGCCATCGCTGACGAGGCCATCAGGCGGATTGCTCAGCTTTACGCTGTCGAGAAAGCGGCGCGAGAGTTGCAACCGGATAAACGGATGGAGATCCGGCAAGCCGAGGCCAAACCTGCCTTTGACGGCCTGGAGGCTTGGCTGAACAGCCAACTCCATGACATATCGGGCAAAAGCCCTCTGGCCGCCGCAATCCGCTATGCCCTCACCCGGATGACCCGCCTGCGTCCCTACCTCGATCACGGCATACTGGAGATCGACAACAACACCGCAGAACGCGCGATGCGCTCCGTCGCCTTGGGCCGCAAGAACTACCTCTTCGTCGGATCGCAAACCGGTGGAAAATCCGCAGCCATCGCCTACACTCTGATCGAAACCGCCAAACTGAACGGCGTCGATCCACAGGCATGGCTGGCTGACACCCTCGCCCGTATCCCGGATCACAAAATCAATCGCATCGATGACCTGCTGCCGTGGAACGCGAGCTAACCGCAGTCAGGCCGGACGGTTACCTAGCTTCGAGGGGGCCGAGGATATCGCTGTCGCCTCGGCACGGGGTCTGGTGCCCGATCCTGCGCAGACGGTTGCGGAATGGGCCGATCGGCACCGCATCCTGTCCTCACGGGCGGCGTCGAATGCGGAGCCCTATCGCACCAGCAGGACGCCTTACCTCAAGGCGATCATGGAAGGCGAGGCGACTGGCCTCGTGGCCGGTGACGGCGCAAGTCTTGGCGGGCATCCGGAACCTCCGTTTAAAGGCGTCGGAGACAATGCGAAGACCGTCCGAAGAGTAAGCTCAAATCTCTGACTAAATTGGATAATGTTGCAATTTGGAACTGTCGCAGCGCGCTTATGCAGCCATGCGCGAGATACGCGAAAGTGCTGTCCGCAAGGCCATCGCGACGCAGAGATGGCCGCGACCAATCAGGCGTTCTTGGATGATTTTCTGTCCAAGGACAAAGTCAAAACCAGAAAAAGGCACTCTCAGATCAAACCGGGCGCGTTACCGCTGGCAAGACAAGGCGCAGCGTCACGCCCGAAAGGAAGGCTAGCATCAGATCGTGCCCCGCGCCCCACGTCGGGGCGCTGCCCCAGACAGGTACGGCGGCAACCCCGGTCAGCAGCACGAGGATGCCGGTGGTGCCGAGGTCCTTGCCGCGGATGCCCGCGCGCGAGCTAGGGCCGGTTGCGGTGGGCCCCGGCAACATAACCCAAGCCGGAAGCTCTACCTGCGCGACGATCTCGGTCCGCACCTCGCCTAGCGCGGGCGCCCTGCCCTGGTCCGCCTGCGCTGCGGCCGTCGCGCTGTCCCATGCGGCCTTTAGCGCTGCCACGTCCGGTGGGTCGGCGGCCAGCACCGTCTCGACCGCTCGCTGCGGTGCGGCAAGCTGCGGCTTGGTTAGCGCAAGTTGGCGCAGCGAGGGCAGGCCCGCGGCCAGAAGCTCCAGCGCCGCAGCCTCGGCCTGGGCCTCCGCGATATCGGGTTCGGGCCGGTCGACCGAAAGGCGCACCGCCTCAACATGGAATTGCGCTCGATCGATCGCCCGGCGCGCTGCGGCGGCGACCGCTGGGTCGGGCGAGCCCCGAGTCAGCCGCCGCAGCCGGTCCAGCAGGTCAACCCAGGGCAGAAGCTGCAACGCCGCCGCCCGGCCCGAGTCGCGCCAGCCCGCCACCGCCGCGCCTAACAGGACGCCCGCGCCGACCAACACCGCCGCAAACCAGGCCGGGGCTTTGACCGACAACGTCAGCGCCGCCCGGTCCGCGCCCCCGCCCCCCGTCGCCGACAGGGAAAGCCGGTAGACACCCGGCGACAGCGCCCCCTGCAGTTCGAGGACCACATCGCAGCCTCCACCGGGTGGGATTGGGTCTGGGCAGGCGGCGACATTGACAGCGACCGGCAGGGCGACACCCTGGCTTTCGGGCAATGCGCCTTGCCCCAACCCGTCGCGCAGCACCGTTCCGGCGGCAAAGACCGGTCGGCCTAGCGGCACCGCAGTATCGTTGGTGACGGGCACGGCGATGCGTGCAGGTTGTTGCGCGCGGGGCCACCAGTAGGCGAACGCCTGCCCCTCCACAGCATCGGGCATCAGCCCGGGGGGAACAGCGGGCGGGGCCCAGACCACTGCAAAGGGCCCGTGAACCGCCGCGCCTGTGGCGAAAGTCAGCATGTAGCGCCCCGGCGCGGGCAACCGCACGCGGGCGATCAACTGGATCTCAGCCTCGGGGGCAAGGCGCAGCGAACCCACCACCGCGGCCTCGGCACTGCCTTCCTGTTGGGCCCAGACCACCGGCGCGCCCGGCGCGGCCGGGTCCCCCTCGGCGGCCAGCGCCAGCGGCAAGTCCAGCACCGCCTCGGCGGTGCCAGAGTTGCGCAGGATGAGTCGCAGACGCAGATCAGGCCCATGCGCCTGAACCACCGCCTCGGGCGCGGCCTCGGGCAGACCGACCAGCACCTGGGCTCGGGCGACAGGAGGTGCCAGCGCAAAAAACAGCGCCAGCAGCAGACGGAACGGCATCGGACGATAGGGCATCTTCGGGCTCTTTCAGTTGGGGACAGGGGGGCAAGTCATCTCGGGCGCCGGAGGCTCGCCGCCCGGGCAGAGCTCCTCCAGCCAGTGAAGCGTCGCCGAGGGAACGTCGATTCGCACCCGAGCGAGGGCGCGGGTCCGGTCCAGAATCGAAGCCGGGCCTTGCAGGCGCTCCACCAGAAGGAGCGGCCCGAGCGGGCGCGACAGGATCGAGAAGGCGCGGCCCTCGCCTGTCGGGCGCGCGGCGCGCGCGGCCTCGTCCGTGGCGAAGGCACCCAGAAGGGCGACATTGCCCCAAGGGCGCGTGGGCGCAGACACGACTGGAGGCAGGCGCGCGACTGGGGCGGGCACAACTGCACCCGGCGCTTGCGACAGCCCCGCCACGAGTTCCACGCGCGCAAGGTCCAGCACCCGCACCCCCGCCGTTCCCAGCCCGATGGCGAGCAGCGTCCCGTCGGCCGAAGGCGCCAGCGCCGTGGCGGGGCCGGGCAAGTGGAGAAGCGTGACCGGAGCCCCAGAACCATCTACGAGCACCTCCAAAAGCCTGTTGTCCGTCGTGACGCCATGCACTGTCCTGCCATCCGGCGACAGGGCCGCAGCAGTGAACCGCTCTTCCGGCGCCAGCGCACGCAAATGCAAGCAGCAGGCTTGCAGCGACTCGTCATTGTCGCGAAAAAAGCCCGGTGCTATATTGGGATCGGTTCCGCCGACAAAGAGCTGCCCATCCTTCGAGCGCAGCATCAGCATCCGTCCGTCACTCGAAAGCTGCAACCCGCTTTCGGCCACTTCTGGCGGCGGACGGATCAGATTGCTTATCGCAAGAAGGCCCTCCGTTGAAACGGTCGCTTCCGCTGGCGGCGGCGCATCTGTGCGATGGATGACGAAGATACTCTCTGCGGTCTGCAGAAAGCCAACGATGCGCCCGTCAGCTGATGGGGCGGCTATGAACCGACCATTGGCATTGTCAGCAACGATTCGACCGACGATCTGGCCGTTCCTTGTATCTGCAACGTCCAGACCGGTAGGATCTGACTCGACACCCACAGCAATGTCCGCGCGCTCAGCCATTTCGATATGCCCATAGGCACCATTCATTTCAACAGTGCGCAGCAGATCCCTAGTGCGACGGTCGTATCGACCAAAAAGCGCAAAACCTCCTTCACCTGTTGGGCTCCATAGAACTACATCCTCTATAGCCGTAGGGAAGGCGATCTGTGACGCAGAAAACTCAAAGACAAAGTCGGAACTTGCAGTTGGCGGGACAAATTCGCCCCCTGGAGTTATTGGCTCAGCAGTACCGCCAAGAAGGGCAAGTTCCACGTATTGTCCATCTCTGCCCAGAATGACAAATCGGTTCTCACCAGGCCGGAATGACCCACGGTGCTGATTTTGAGATAGCGCTTCATCAAAGGAGAACCCGACACCTAAGAATTGGATCTCTTCGCCAAGGGCATCTTCACCCCGATAAAGCTCGGTCTCCAGCAGATCACTCGGCCTTGAGAGAAGGGACGTCAGAAAAACCGAGCTTGATTCTCCTCCCCAAATGACCGCAGTACCTTGATCTGAGATTGCCGAACCAACAAGCGGCGTCGGGATCGTATCACCACCCCTGCTGACAGCCGCTGCATTCGAGTTCGCCACAAGCTGCACGATTGCCCTAACATCCTGCTCCAATGGTCGGTCACCGAGGTAATCAGAAATAGCAGTTGCGCCTAGATAAATCCCCGATGCGGCATTAAACCGGTGGAATTCTTGACGTTCGCTAACCCAGGCAACTACGGTTCCGCCGTCCGCCGAAACCGCCATCGGAATAAAATTAGCTTCGACCGAGTTGCTGTCGAAAGTTGTATCGAGACGCACAAGGTTGAAACCATAGGGCGGAAGCCCGATACGAAACGGTTGATATCTCATCAAAGGGAAATTTTCCTCTGACTGCTCTGACATTGGCAAGGCACGAAGGACAACAACACGACCATCAGCCCCTGCCGCTGCGATTACGCTTTCATCTCCCTGACCAGCCATCGAAAGCGCGCGAACCGCAGTCCGGCCATAACCACCTCCGATCAAGAACGGTTCGGCTTGCAGTGATGCAAGAGCATTGTCGTTCGTTTCCAATATGTCAGCACGGAACCAGGTCACTAGGCCAAGCGCCGTTCCCGCTGCCGCGATCGATCCATTCGGCGCGACTGCAAGCGCTGTAAGGTCATTGCTAGGCGGGATATTCACATTCATATATCCGGTTTCCGCTAGGTCGTACGCCCGAAGGACAAATCGCTCCATCGTCACGTTGTTCAGCCCGCTAGGGATTTCTCGATAGCCAACCAGAGCGGCCAACCCATCGCTCACTACCAGTTCTGTCAGCCCCTCGGGCACAGCACGATATGTGCCAAGGCTTGTTCGAAGGACTACTGCCCGCCCTTCACGAGCGAAAGTCTCGGGACCCAAAAACGGCAGGTCACCCTCCGCGCCCGGTGGGATCGGGGGAGACAAAGTCAGGACAGGGGCAAGAGTGGCATCGGCGAAGTCGGCGCGCGGGAAGGACAGCACTGTCTGCCCCACCAAGGAGCTTGCAGGCCAAAGCGCCGAGCCGGGTTGCAGGTCAATCCACGTCGCCGCCCCCTGCCCCACCGTCCCGATCCGCAGGCCAAGCGCATCCCAGCCGAGCGCACTGACGCTCGGAGGGAGGCCACCCTCATCGGCCAACACCGACAGGTCCAGCTCGCGCACCGCCCCCGCCGTCCAAAGCGAGGAGAGTGCTGACAGGCCCGCAACCGCCACAAGTGCCGCCCCAACCCGCCGGGGCGGGGTAGCGAACGCGGCACGCCAATTCGGGGCCGCGGACGGTAAGGCACGCCGCCACGCCGCGGAATTAAAGGCCCTGCGCGCCTTCTCCTTTAGTCGCTCGGTCCCCGGCGGACCCTTCGACTCCGACATCACGCCTCCTTCCGGCGGCGCAACGCCACCACCACCACCGCCAGCCCCGCTAGCGCAAACACCGAAACCGCCGCAACACGCAGCCATGCCCCCGGCGGCAGCGGCAGCGCTGTGCGGTCCGGCCAGGCCCGCCATAGCTCAAGGCTGACCGCAGCCGCGCCCACCAGCAGCAACCCGCGATCGGCCAGCATCGTCCGCCTCACCCGCTCCAGCCGTTCTTGCGGGGTCGGGCGCGGCTCGACAATGCTTGGCGTACGGGACTTGTCCATACCATCCAGCCGCTCCCGCATATCGGGGTCGAACTCGGCGCGCAGACGCCAAAGACTTGCGTCCTCGGCGCTGCGGCTGTTGGCTGAGGCCGGGTCCCATTCGGCATAGAACCGGGCGAAGACCTGCTCGATCACAGCGCGGTCCTGGTCGTTCAGCCGGCTGAGCAGTGCCTCACGCAGCCAGGGCGGCATCCGCCCGGCCTCGAACCACGGCAACCGGCACAGGCGGGCCAGCGCCTCGGCCCTATCCACCCCGTCCCAGTCCCTCGCCTCAGCCAGCGCTGTGCCGAGCCAGGCCGTCAGCGGAAAACGCAGGATCGGATAGGCGGCACAGGCCGCCAGCCACAGCCGTCCCTTGGGTCCGAGGAACCAGTCCAGCGCCCCGCACAGTTCGGTCAGCGCCTCGGCCTGGGGCTGTCCCGCGGCTGTCGCCTCGGCGGGCGAGAGCCGCAGGGCAGGCGGCAGCACTATCCCAGGGCCAAGCCGTTCCCACCGGTCCTGTTCGACGCGTAGCCAGTCCACCCCGTGCAGCCCCGTTACCGGCGCCTCGCACAGCCAGGGCGACGTCTCGCGCGTGCGGGGGGCGCCGGTGTCGGGCCAGAGAACCCGCACTAGCGCCCGCGGGGCCGAGACGCCATAGGGCACCACCAGAGCGTTGATTGCCGCGGCCAGCCGCACCTCTCGCCCCGCCCATGTGTCGACGCTCTGGGGTGTCAGCACGACCCGATCGGGCCAGGATTGCAGCAGGGCCAGCACCGCGGGCGGCGCCACTGTCGCCGCGGCGCCCGCAAATTCATCCCCCCGTGTGACCAGAACCAGCCGCGCCCCCACGTGCCGCCATGCCAGTTCCTGCAGTGCCACTGGCGCGGCCAAAGGGTCGTTAAGCGGCTGCACATGGCCCGGATGTACCGCATAGCCGTAAAGATGCACCGCGAGTCCCCGGTTGCGCAGCGCCTCCCACCAGAGGCCTGCTCGCCGCGGTTCGTGCTCGGCCACAGCGCCGGTGCGGATCAGCACGATCAGCACGACCTCGCGTTTGCGGCGCAGCCAGATCGGCGTCAGGAACCCGCCCTGCGCAAGCGAGGCCGCGACCGTCGCATCGACATCAAGTCGCAGCGTCGGCAGGGACACCGTTTTCCCCAGCCTGCGCAGCTCGTGACGCAAGTCGGCAGGCGCGCGCAGGCTCGCCTGCTCTGCCACCGGCAGCGAAAGCATCAGCCCCCGCCGTGGCAGAAGCGCCATCGTCTGCTCGGCCACCTTCGCCACCTCCCGAAGGCCGAGCACGAGCCATGCCAGCGCAAGCACCATCGGCAGCAGCGGCAAGAGGTCGAACCCGCGTGCCCAGCCTTGCGGCGCGGGGTGCTGGGTCCCTGACAGGATCGCCGTGATCTCACTTTCCATTTCGGCGATCACAGTGTCACCCGGCGTATCCGCAGGAAAGTCCCGCCCCAGAACCTCAAGGTATCGCCCCGGATCGAGGGCTTCCGTGAAGAAACCGAAGTCGGATAACGGGGAGCCAAATATAAGTGGCCCCAGTTCCGTGTCGAGAAACTGCAGAAATCGCGGTTCGGCGGCCAAAAGCATGCCGCTAAGGCCAGCGGCAACTGCCGGGAAAATTTCGCCGTTTGGACCGATGGGAACAGTTTCGGGCGGTCTGCTGCTCTCCTCGAAGGCGCGCAGGGCTTCAGCCGCGGGCAGGGTATCACCCTCCAGCTCGCTCACTGCCACAGCCCAGTTCAGCAGCGCCAGCGCCCCGCCGGTTGTGCGCGGTACGGGCCGGTCGGGCGGCAGCGGGCTTCGCGCGAGCATGACCGAAAGATAAAGCCCTGGGGCGATCCCCTGCCCGCCCGAACCCGAAAGACTTTCGGCCAGCTGCAAGGGCGTCACTTCATGCCCGGCCACTTGCAGTACAGCAAAGATACGGTCGAACACGGTTGGAGGGCCATCAATCGAAGGCTGACCATTGTCTGACCCCGTGCCTGAGCCGTAAGCGGCCACCGGTGGCAGATCGCCGACGACCACTCCAGGAACAACGATTTCGACAGGCTCGACCACGCCGAACGGCGCGCAAGGCAGAAACTGGTCCATTGCCCGGTTCACAAGTGTTACCGGGCCACGAGAAGGGCTAACGTCAGGTTCGACAACTTGTCCGTCAGTGGGCATTTGCGGGCAGGAACGGTAGACCTGTCCGGCAGTGCCCACAAGAACCGCTACCGACAGCAGGACCGGCAGCGCCAGAACACAGCAAAGAACCCCCACTGCCGAGCGAAGCCAAGCCAGCCACCAGACTTCATTTTGCAGGACTAGCAGTGGCTTGGGATAGGGCGGGTCGAATATCCCCGGAAGCGCCGTCACATCGCGCAGAACCTGATTCAGCGCGCGCTGTGCCGCAAGTGTTTCGCACAGGACCGGCGAGAACAAGGCAAGAGCCACAGAACGTGCCGCCTCAGCGCCTTCCGTCGGCCAGGATTTCGCGCGGTTGGCCGCTGCCACGACATCAACCAACATCCGCAACCGTTCTGGAGGCACCTGCGCCCCGCCGATGCCCTCGACCGCGCGCGCCGCCGCATAGGCCTGCGCCATCCGGACCAGCCGGTCCGAGTCTGGCACAAAGCGGCGCGCCACGCTCACCCGGCGGCCCGAGTCTGCGCGCCTGCCGCGCCGTCAGGCTTCAGCGTCACACCGAACAACTGCTGCACCTCGGAACGAAAGATGCGCAAATCCTCGAACGTCTTGGCCAGTGTCAGTTCGGCAAGTGCAAGCGCCCTTTCGCGAGGTATTATCGCGCCCGCGGCGTCCTTCGCAACCATCACCCGCAACGCATCCACTGCTTCGGCTGTTCCCGGTTTCTTGCGCAACTCGTCCTTGGCCTGCAGGCTCCGGACCAGTCTGGACACGTCGTCGCGCCGCGCCGCGCCGTCGGCGCCGCCCCCGCCCGGGCCAAGTATCTCTTCCAGATGCCGGGACAGGATCGTCTTCAGCTCGGCCTCGCCCGGATATCCAAGATGCAGGAAGACGCAGCGGCGCAGGAAGGCCTCGGGCAGGTCGCGCTCGGCGTTAGATGTCACGATAACCAGCGGCCTGCGATCAGGCGGAGGGCTTGGCAGGCGCCGCTGCGACAGTTCAGGCACAGCGAAGCTCATGTTTTCAACCTCGACCAGAACGTCGTTGGCAAAGTCGCGCGATGCCTTGTCGATCTCGTCGATCACCACGATAGACCGGGTTGCCTTGGGGTCGCGGGTCCAGTCACCGGTCGCGGCGAGCCGGTCGGTCTCAGCCGGGTCGGCGGCGTCAAGCAGCGCGGCACCAAGCGCGCGAAAGCGCACATAGCGCCGCACATCCTCGGCCCCGTCGCCGCCCCCAGATGCATCGCGATACCGGCGCAGTGCGTCGTAAGAATAGAACACATCCTGCGCTTCCGACGTCGAGCGGGTGACGAAATGATACCCCCGGCGCAGGCCTAGCTTCTGGGCAACAGCCCACCCCAGCCGTGTCTTGCCCACCCCCGGCGCCCCCGTTACCAACAAAGGCCGCCCCAGAAGCCAGGCGACTTCGACCGCAGCCTCCGCAGCCTCAGGCATGACATAGGGTTCGGGCGGCACCGGGTCACCGAAATCGATCGACAGCCCGGGATAGTCCGGCGGCGGCGCAGCCTTCGAAAAGGCGCCCAGATAGGTCATCTCGCATCTCCCTTCACATCAGTTCCCCAGGACGCGCGGTCCGCAAGGATTCTTTCGGTCGCCCAGTCCATCAGCATCGGATGCAGCGCCTGACGGGCCGCCTCCATCCGCAGGCCGCCCACCTCGGCGAACAGCGCCTCGGCGGCGTTCAGTACCCCGTCCGGCGGCCCCATCGCCGCCTCGAACCGCTCCAGCGCGGGCGCGGCCATCTGCAGGTCGACCGGGCGCAGCACGTGCCGCTCCCTGGATAGGGCCTGAAGCGCCTTTTCGAACACCCGGCGATGCTCGCCGGGAAAGTCTCCGGGCCGCTCCACCAGAACAAGCAGGTGGAACATGCCCCGGTGACGCTCCAGCGAGTTGCGCTCATTGTCCAGCGCCGCCAAAAGTGCCGCAAGAAATTCCGCCGACTCCTGCGGCGACGCAACCCCGAGGGTCAGCCCCACCGTCCCCAGGACACGGCTGCGTGCCTGCCACAGAGCAGGGTGGGAGACGTTGGGAAGGCACTCCACTAGCGTGCCCACGCAATCGAAGGCCACCTGATCGATCACCCCCTTGTCGCCCCCATACCCGCGGGGTGGAAAACTGCCAAGAGGCTCGGGCCTCCACGTGGGCACGCCCCTAGGAAGGCGTGCCACCCCGGCCTCGCCGCGCAACGCCGTCTGCAGCTGGGCAAGCGGGTCCGCCCCCGGAAAGGCCTGCTTGATCAGCCGATCGACCAGATATTTGGCGCTGTCGCCCGGGTTCTCGACCACCACATCGACGGGAATGACCGCCGTCCTGGCCCACGCGGCGCAGATAGCCTGCGTCTCGCGGTCGCGGTCTAGGCACAGAAGCGCCGTCTCCGTCACGTCCCGCGCCAGCCTGCGCGCCATGCCACGCAGTGAAGCCCGCAGGGGGTCTATCTCTGCCAGCTGCATCGCGAAGCTGGATTTGCAATCGCTCACCCGGTCGAGGATGTCGCGAATCGGCACCGCAAGCCCAGTGTCGTCGCTAACCGATGCCGTGTGGAGGCCGATAACATGCGCAGGCCCCTCAGCCGAAGCTGCGGCGACTACCGCTGCACCGGATGAACCATAGTTCGTCTGGCCGTTTACGCGATAGCGCAGCCGAAGCGCCGTCGGTGGTTTCTGTCCTTCATCCACCTTCACATCTCTGCAATCGATGATCTGTGTCAGCAGTAAGTCCTCGTTCACGTCAGGATGCGCCTTGTGGGCCTTGGGAAAATGACACAGCGACACCGCTGCGCCCGACAGTTCCCGCCCGAGCGGCGACAGCAGCCTGAGCGGCGCGAAGGGCACCTCGACATCGTCCTTCAGAGGCTCCAGCCGCAGAAAGGCGAAGTCCATCGCATCGCCCCTGCAGCCCGGGAACTCCGGTCCCGGAACTGCCGCCCCCTCGCTCAGCGCCGGGTCCCCGGGCCGCACCAGCCAGGGCGCAAAGCCTTCGGGCAGGGGCGACAAGTTGTCGAGCAGGCGCGGCCCGAGTGCCAGCCGACGCACGACCCTGCCATCTCCCAAAGACGCGTGAACCTCGACCGCGCTCAACCTGTCCATATGCTCTCGGGCGTCCGGCCCGCACGCTGCGATCAGTCCCTTGATCACGTGAAAGCAGGTCAGCACGACATCGGGCAGAACCATGATCCCCGACCCTCCGCCATCCGGCGGAAAGCGCAGTCGCACCGCGCAGTCCAGCGGATCAGTCGCTGCCGTCCCTGCCCTCACGCCACCCAACCCAGACTCACTGCGCCGATCCATCTCACAAAACGATGTCCCTGGCGGCATGGATCGGCCGCAGCCCCGACTCGGGCAACGGGCGACCGTCTTCCAACGGATCGAATGGCAAGAGATGGTCCAGCCCCAGACCGGCCACCTCGGCGATGCGCCGCAGCGGCACCTGATAGGTCATGAAGCCGCCATAGGCGAATTCTTCCAGCATCTTGCGGATCAGGTCGCCCTGCGCCAGCAGATAGCCCGAGGCCGACAGGCGCCCGGTTTCGGCATCTACCACGCAGGCGATTTTCCAGAAGGCCAGTGGGATACGGAAGGCCTCGGCACCACCCGACGCGGCGGGAAAGGGCGGATCATTCTCCGTCAGCACCGGCCCGGTGAATACGCTGACCATCAACGCCTGCGTGCGGGCATTAGCAAGGATGTAGTCCTCCAGCGCCAGCCAGTGCCTCTGGTTCAGCGCCTCGTGCTGCGGGGCGGCGTTAGTGTAGGCGAAGGTGTCGCGGTTGGCCTCCGCCGCTTCGGTCAGATCGCCCCAGACCGGATCCTCGCGCCGCACCATGTGGCCGCGGTCCAGCGGATTGCCTAGATAGCCCTCGGGACCCGCCTGCGCCGCCTCAGGCAGGCGGTGGTCCAGAAACCACCAGTCCCCACGACCCAGCCGTTTGGCCGTGCCTCCGTCGATGTTCACCGCCGTCATCAAGGGCAGCCGCCGCCCCGCCCGCATCCAGACCGAGAAATGCCGATAGCGCAGTTCCGCCGTCGTCGCGCCGTCATCGTCGTTCTTGGCCTCGGCCAGCGGATGGTTCAACGGGGCAGGCGGGGCGACCGTGGGGCCCAGAAACTCGGGCCGATAGCCGTCGCGCCCGCTGAAAGCCCCCGACGCCGACCACCGCGCCGCCTCGGGCAGCGCGGCGCCCGGCACGCTGGTTGGCCGAAGACCGCACAGCACCTTTTCGACCTCGGCCCCGGTGACCGCCACGTTGTGGCCCCCAATCTGCGCGTCGGCAGCATCGGGCACCCAGCCGTAATGCAGGCCCACGACCGCGCCGGTCTTAAGGTCGAACATTATCGACCCGGAGTTCCCACCCAGCGTCGAAGCGTCGTGCGAGAAGACCGCCTCAGAGAGCTGCGACAGGACCTTGGCCCAACCGAAGCGCTTGCGATTGAAGATGCCCTCGTAATAGGCCTCGACGGCGGCGCGGTCGGCAGTGGGGTCCTCGGCCGGATAGCCCACCAGACCCACGTATTGCCCTTTCGGCGGGGCCGCGAAGGCCAGCGTTTCGTTGATCTCGAGCCACAGGTTCTCAACCGGCGCACCGCGCACGCGCAGGAGCGCAATGTCGGGCGCGGTATCAGGGGCGATGTAGAGCACGTCCTCCACCCGTAGCGGCCAGCGGTCGGACCTAGCGTGTTCGTTCTTCAGGTCGAATTCGACCTCATAGCGCCCCTCACGCGGCGCCGGGTGCAGCGGATAGCGCCCCATCCCGTCGGCCCCGGCGAAGTGCCGGGCTACGTGGCGATTCGTCACCACCGTCGCGCTGTCGGGCCCGTCGCGCCGCACTGCCCAGCCCGTGGCCAGATGCGTCAGCCCGGGGACGTTCAGCACGGCCAGACTGCCCGTCCGCAGGATCGCAAGGCCCACGCGCCCGCGGGTCTCCTCCTCGGCCAGCCGCTCCATCAGCGGCCTGAGGACATCGTCGGTCACATGGGGCAGGACATAGCCGCCGTCCTGCACCAGAAGCGGCGGGCGCACGCGGCGCAGGATGATGCCTTCCTGCCGGACGACACCGACCGGATCCTGCCAGAGCGCCTCGTTGCGGACATGGAAGTCGTTGAGGCTGCCGCCTTCCTGTCGTATGCCGACGCCGACGTCCCGAAGGCTCTCGGCCACCTCCCGGACCGCCTCGGGTTCCGAGGCGGCAAGGCACTGCAGCGCGCGCGTCTTGTAGGTCATCCCGTTCTCCCTGTTCCGGCAGCTTTTGCCGAAAATCTGGCCCTTGCGTCGCAGCCGGGGCGCATTCAGCCCAGCACCGGCTCCCCCTTCGCGCGGTCGTAGATCAGACCGGCCAGCCGCGGCCGCGCCTTCATCGCCTTGTGGATCGTCTCGGCCCGGTTCCCCGGCCCATAGCCCGAGGCACGGATCGCCTCGGACGGGTCGACGCTGCGCAGCGCGGACAGAACCATCGTCCGATGGGTGTCGCCCAGATGCAGCGCCGCAACCGCCACCGACAGCACGTCGCAGCGCATCCCCTCCGTCCCGCGCGGATGCTTCTTCGCCGTCGCCGGATGGGCAAGGATCGCGGCGTGCAGCCGGTCCAGCGACTGGCGGAAGTTGCGAATCGCCCCGGCCACCTGCAGCTTCCGCATCGCCTCGGACTGCAGCGTCCAGACCACCCACCGCGCCGTCGCGTGCAGCTCGGCCAGGTCCGCCGCCGCCCCGCCGCGGTGATAGCGGTCGGGGTTGAAGAAGCGCATCATCTGGCCATGGTAGTAATCTGCCGTGTACCCCCCGTCCGTCGCCTTCGAGGCCAAATCCAGATAGCGGAACCGCGCGCCGCGGCGGAAGGCCAGCCGCCCGCCCCGCACTTCGAGCTCGGGGAACCAATGCCAGAAGTCGTCGGGCAATTCGTCGGCCAGCTGCAGGAAGAAAGGCAGCAGATCGTCGCCCGTATGCGCCGCAAGTTGGGTAAAGCCGAAGGTGATCGCCGCGCGGTCCCAGCAGTTCACCACGGTGAAGCTGCCCGAGGATTCACCCGCTGCCAAGGGATAGATCAGCTCTGGCCAGTCGCCGAAGGCGGCCCAGTCCTCGGGTTTGAAGACCAGCCCAGGTTTGGTGCGCGCCGTCCGCGCCAGCCCCCGCGTGGGCCCTCGCGTCGCATTGTCGGAATTGTGGGTGTACTCGAACCATGAGCCGAGCGCGACGGGCTCTGCCGCTGCGTCCCAGGTCACCGACCAACGGCGGCCCGGCGTGTCTTCGATGATCCGCCAGCCCGGAAGCGGCGCGTGGGTCACGTCCATCGCCACATCCAGCGCCGTGTCTTCGAACGCCTCCGCGGTGGCTTCGGCCACTACGCCCGCAGTATGGAAGGCCGCCTCGGGCATCGGCGCGAGCGCGTTCAGTCGAAGCGCTGCCGCAACCTGTGGCCCGGCCAGGACATCAGTGCCCGCTGGCCCGAAAGTTGCCCGCTGGAAGGCGTGCAGCGCCTTGACCGTTGCCGGGCCGAAGGACCCGTCCGGCACCTCGCCAGTGTCGAACCCCGCCGCGATCAGCGCCTCTTGCAGGGCCGCCACCCGTGGACCGGTCGAACCGAAGCGCAGCAACTCGACTGGCGAGTCTTCGATCGCACGCGCGGATTCACCCGGTTCGAACACCGCCAGCGGAAAGCGCTGCTGCGCCAGCCCGTTGGCGTTCAGCAGGAACTTCCGCCAGCCCCCCCTCTCGTAGTCCACGTTCGCGGCAAGCCGCAGCCCAGGCCGCCCCGCCACGACAACGCAGCCGTTCGACGAGAACCACGCCCCGTCCTCGTCCTCGGTCCGCGCGCAATGCAGGTTGTCGTAGACGACCTGATCCACCTCAAACCGGTCGTGGCCGTCATATTCCAGATCATCCGCAGTGCGCCACACCGGCAGGCGGCTTTCGTTACGGAAGGCCAGATGCCGGTCGAAGCCATGGTGCCCCTTCACATAACGGTAGTCCGAGCCGCCCGGCATCAGCCCATACCAGCCCGAGGCGAGTTTGTTCGTGCCAACACCATTCGCACCCATTGCCTCTGCCACCGCCTCCCGATTCGGAACCGAGCTGCCGCGGAAGACAGCAAGCAGCCCTTGTGCGGGCAGCCATTGCACGATGGTGCAATGCAAGTGCTGGTGATCCAGCGGCCGCTCTTCGATCGCGTGGCCGGGGGCGAAGTCGGTGCCCCCGCCTTCCACCGGACGAGTGCCCCGCAGCGCCGCAAAGACCATTCCCGTCTCGGGCACCGCAAAGGCTGCTGCCGCGCACAGCCGCCGCAGGGCGCCACCATCCAGATGAAAAGTCATGCCCTCCCCCTTTCTTCCGTCACCGATTAACCGAGGACCGCTTGTGCCGCCCCGCGGCAAGCGCCGCCGCGGTTTCGTCGGGCCGGTACTCCCAGTGATGCGGCTCGCCCGAAACGGTGCGCAGGAACCCGTGCGCCGTCGCTTCGAGGGCCAGCCATAGATACTCGTCGCTATCGTAGGACGCTCGTACCCGGATGTCGAAGGCCACCCCGTTCTGGTGGTTCGACGACCCAGGCTTTGCAGCAGGGTAGTAGCCGGGCAGACGCTTTTCCCAGCCCTCGCGCAACTGCTTTTGCTCGGCCCAGGTGCGGAAGCCGCTGGTCAACTGAATCGCGACGCCTGCCTCCTGCGCCGCAGCGCACATTGCTAAGAACGGCGCCGCTGTCGTATCGGCGATGACCTCGATGACCTCCGTCGCATCGACGATCTCAATCAACGATATCTGCCCAATGTACTTGCCGCTTTCCCAGGCGGCGGTTGCTGCATAGGCCCCTGCCCCAAGCGCCGGATCGATGCGCTCGAGCGTCTCGCCAATGAACCTTCCCGCGAAGTTCGCGGTCGACGTCCAGCCCGAAGCCCCGCTGCCGCCAACGGCCCGCACATGAGCAAAGAGCCGAACTCCCCCCGATTGCACGCGCTTCACCTCGTCCACCGCCACGCGCAACCCCTGCGACAGACGCAAGATTTCTCCTGTGACCGGGTCGCGTAGCGCGCGCAAGATATCTGCCGGATCACGGAGACGGGCATCCGAATCGACTACTTCAAAAGTGCGATCAAGGTAACTTCGCTCAAGAGACAATAGCTTACTCCGTGTTCTGCAATCTTACGGTGAGGCACATCAGCAAAGCCGTCAATTAAATTAGAGGGCACCTCTATAAATTGTCCCGCCCCCCGCCCTCGGTATGGTTAAACGGTGAACCGTCAGTGGGGATGCGGCGATGGCGCAGATTGGTTTTTTCGATCTTTCGGACCGTTATGCAAGCCTGGACGCCAAGAAGGACTCGTTGGTCGAGATTGACACCGTCGTGCCGTGGGAGGAATTCCGCCCGTCCCTCGAGCGGGTCTGGCGCAAACCCGATGCGGACCGCAAGTCGCGGGCTGGGCGCAAGCCGATGGATGCGGTGCTGATGTTCAAGACGCTCGTTCTGAGCGCGCTATACAACCTTTCGGATGACCAGATTGAGTATCAGGTTCGCGACAGGCTTTCGTTCATGCGGTTTCTGGGGCTTGGCCTCGGAGATCGGGTGCCCGATGCCAAGACGGTATGGCTCTATCGCGATGCGCTGGCGCAGGCCGTCAAGGTGGAGGAACTGTTCAGGCTGTTTGACGGTCATCTGGCACGGCAAGGCTACATCGCGCGCGGCGGGCAGATCCTGGACGCCTCCATCGTGCCGGTGCCGCGTAACCACAACACGCGCGAGGAAAACGCCGCCATCAAGAAGGGCGAGGTGCCTGAGGATTGGGCAGACAAGCCCGCAAAACTGGCGCAGAAGGACGTTGACGCACGCTGGACGAAAAAACACGGCAAGAGCCATTACGGCTACAAGAACCACGTGAATGTGGACCGCATGCACAAGCTGGTGCGGCGCTATCACGTCAGCGACGCTGCGGTGCACGACAGCCAGGCCGTGGATCACCTGCTGATGCAGGGCAACACGGGCTCGGGGGTGTGGGCGGACGCGGCCTACCGCTCCGAAGAGATGGAGGCCAAGCTGCGCGACGGCAAGCTGAAAAGCCACATCCACCGCAAGGGCAAGCGGGGCAAGCCGCTTACCGACCAAGCCAAGGGCAGCAACCGGACCAAATCCACCGTGCGGGTTCGCGTCGAACACATCTTTGGTGCACAGGCCAACGACATGGGCGGCACCTTGGTGCGCACGATCGGCTTGGTCCGGGCCAAGGCCAAGATCGGGATGAAGAACCTCGCCTACAACATGCGCCGCCTCGGCCAACTGGGTCGCATCAACCCGCACCCCGCCTGAAAACCGGTCGACCACAGACGCAGATCATGCTGCGCATCG